>Ga0207708_10000003_pt1 | contig 324662 bp, 291 predicted proteins | sample KBSK5101metaG_FD_184340 | JGI IMG/M metagenome (GOLD analysis project Ga0207708, IMG submission 184340) | Corn, switchgrass and miscanthus rhizosphere microbial communities from Kellogg Biological Station, Michigan, USA - KBS K5-10-1 metaG... | ecosystem: Host-associated > Plants > Roots >...
GATGGGCCCGAAGATCGAGTCCGCCATCCAGTTCGTCCGCGCCACGAAGAAGCAGGTGCTGATCACGGACGTGGACGTGCTGCGCGAGGCGCTGGAGGGGAGGGATGGGACGGTGGTTTTACCGTAGCGGTTGCGCGGTCACGCGGTTGCGCGATCACGCGGCGAAGTCAGTGAACCATACGCGCCTGGGTACGTGTTCGTGCGATGTGAGCTGCGATTTTTACGATGAGATCGCCGCCCACTGCCTCAAGATCAAATCCGTACTTGTCCCTGAAGCGTTGCTCGTAGTCGACTGGTGTGTCTTCGGTGAGGAAGGACCCAAGGTCCGATTCGTCAGTAACGAGACAATCGTCGAAGCTCATCTCGAGTACTTCAGAGAAAAACTCGCGCACGATATCTTCGAGTTGCGCGATCAAATCGGTGGACGCGCATACAAATCTGAGTTTGCTGAAATCGATTCCTTTCCTTCTGGCCATACTTCGAGCGCTCGCTGGTTGGTGTGGCGAAGAAGAGTCGCGAGCGCGTTCGCCACGATCCGAGGCTACCTCAGATTCCTTTGAACGAAAAAACAGCGCGCGCTTGCGCGCGCGTGGCGGAACGGGTGTGTGTGATGGGGGAAACCGGGGGAGGGGCGGGCGGGAGCAACCGCGCAACCGGGCGGCGGGTGGGTCAGCGGCAATCCGGACAAAACGCCCGCAGCCGCTCGTACGTCCAGATCCCATACGTATGCCCGTCCGCCCAGTTCGGCTGGAGGGCGTAGTTCCCGATCGGTTCTACGGACTGGAGAACGAACGACGACGGGGAGTAGCGCTGGGGGAGGCCGCCGGACATGCGGCCGAAGAGGTCGGGCTCGCCGGAGCAGGCGGCGCAGGGGCAGGCGCGGCGGAGCTCTTCGAGCGGATAGTATGATTCGTGGCCGTCGTCCCAGACGACGACGAACAGATCTCCGAGAACCTGATAAGACTGCGGGCGCATGCTTTTTAGGAGTTTATCCCGCGCGCAGACGCGGGATCTCGGGTGCGGCCGAACGGGCGGTTGCCTTCACCGGCACCAGTGATGCCGCGTCTGCGCGCGGCATAAACTGCAAAACAGGAAAATGCCGACTTACAAACTGACGATCGAGTACGAAGGCACTCGCTATTCGGGTTGGCAGGCGCAGGGTAACACGCAGAAGACGATCCAGGGCCACCTGCTGCGCGCGGCGCGGGAGGTGCTCGGCGACGTCGACATCGGGGGCGCGGGACGTACGGACGCGGGCGTGCATGCGCGGGCGCAGGTCGCGCATCTTCGCGCGCACAAGACGATCGATCCGCTGCTGCTGACGCGCAAGATCAACGACCTTCTGCCGCACGACATCCACATCCTCGGCGCCGTACGCGCGCGCGACAACTTTCACGCGCGCCACGACGCGGTCTCGCGCGTCTACCTCTACCAGATCTCCACGCGCCGCACGGCGTTTGCGAAGCCGTTCGTCTGGTGGATCAAGGACTCGCTCGACTTCGAGGCGATGCAGAGTGCGGCGGGCGCGATCGCGGGGCGTCACGACTTCGGCGCGTTCACGGACAAGCGGCTTGCGGCGGACGAGTCGCGCATCGTGGTCGTCGAGCGGTGCGAGGCCGCGCGCGCGGGCGAGCTGATTCTCGTGCGCATCGCGGCGTCGCACTTTCTCTGGAAGATGGTGCGGAAGGTGGTCTCGTTTCTCGTCGAGGTCGGGCGCGGGAACGAGACGCAGATCGTGTCGCGGCTGAAGCGCAACGCGGAGCCGTACGCGCCGACCGCGCCGCCGTCGGGCTTGTTCCTCGAGGCCATCGTGTACGAAAACGAGGCGTTCGATCGCCCGCTCGTGCCGATCGTCCCGGTGGAGACGTTGCGGTGACCGAGGCGCAGCTCGTCGCGCGCGCGAAGGAGCTGTTCTCGAATCGCATCGGCGACGACGCGGCGGTCATCGACGGACAGATCTTCACCGCCGACATGCTCGTCGAGGACGTCGACTTCACGCGCGCGACTCCGCTGCGCCTGGTCGCGCGGAAGGCACTGGCGGTGAACCTCTCCGACCTCGCGGCGATGGGCGCCGCGCCGATGTACGCGCTGCTGTCGCTCGCGCTGCCTGCCTGGGCGATCGAGCATGCCGACGAGTTGCTGACGTCGTTCGCGGAAGCGGCGAAGCAGCATGGAATCGAGATCGTCGGCGGCGATTTCTCGCGCGCCGAGAAACTGACGATCGCGATCACCGCGATCGGCCGGGTCGTCACGCGCCCGCTGCTGCGCAGTGGCGCGAAGGCCGGCGATCGCGTGTATGTCTCGCGGCCGATCGGCGGAAGCGCGACGGGCTTGCAGCTCATCGGCAAAGAGTTGCCGAGCTACGCGGAACGCGAGTTCGTCGAGTCGGCGATTCGGCGGCAGCTCGATCCGGAGCCGGAGCTCGCGCTCGGCGTGGCGCTCGCGAACATCGCCGAGGTCACGGCGTGCATCGACATCTCCGACGGGCTCTCGACCGATCTGCATCACCTCTGCGATGCGTCGCAGTGCGGGGCGGAGATCGAGCGCGAGCGGATTCCGATCTTTCCCGACCTGCTCGCGTATGGGCCGAAGCTCGGCATTCGTGTGAGCGAGGTCGTGCTGCACGGCGGCGAGGAGTACGCGCTGCTGTTCACGTCCTCACTGCGCGAGTCGGAAATGAGTCGCCTCCTCGGGCGCCCGGTGTACGCGATCGGTCGCATGACCAAAGAGCGCGGCGTGGTGTTGAAGGAAGACGGCGTGGCGCGGCTGCTGGAGCCGCGCGGCTACGATCACTTCGGGTGACGCCGGATGTTCGACGCGGCGACGGCGCAGACGAATGCGCCGATGCCGAGGGTCGTACGCACGGCGTGCGCGCGCGTCCAGTTCTTCACGAGCGACTGCGAGCGGTCGCTCGGATAGTCCGCGGGCGGCTGCGCCTCGAGCTCTTTGTTGATCGGGACGGTGACCATGATCGTCGCGGCGAGCACGCCCGCGAGCGCGACGGCGGACGCGGAGTCGAGGAGACGGCGCGCGGGGACGCCGCGCGGTGCCGCGATGGCCAGCGTGACCGCGGTGCCGAGGGCGACGGGGCCGATGGCGTTGAAATAGGCGGCGGTGTTCAGCGGGTCGACATGGTCGTCATCGCGCGGGATTTCTTCCTTCCATCCCGGGACGAGCGCCGCTTTGCCGAAGCCGAGCGAGCCGGCGAGCAAACCGGCTGTGGTCAGATTGACAAATCGAAGGACGGATTCGATCGTGCGGTTCACGCGAAGAGAGTAACGCAAAAAACACGCTGCGGGTGAAGGGTCGCGGGGTTCGAAGGCGCGACCCTTCACCGGCAGTGCTCACTTCTGAAGCTTGCGCTCCAGCTCTTTCAGACGCGTTTCGAGGGTCCGAAGTTTGTCCTGAAGCTCGTCACAGTTCTGCAGGCGCTCGACGCGCGCGCGCCATTCGGGGCCGCTGAACGTTTCGCCGAGGCGGGCGCCGAGGTCGCCGAGATCGCCGACGCGGATCAGATTGCCGGGGAAGTCGCGCTCGACGACGGTGGCGACGAGGCTCTGACGCCCGCGTCCGCGCAGGACTTCGATGCGCGCGGTGTCGCCCTCCTTCTTGCCCTGCATGGCCTTGCGCAGGCCCCACGACGACTCGACGTCCTTGCCGTCGATCGCCACGATGATATCGCCGACGTGCACGCCGGCCTTGTCCGCGGGGCTGCCGTCTTCGACGTTGCCGACGAGAACGCCGCTGTCCTTCGGCGCGCCGAAGTGCTCGCGCAGCTCGGGCGAGATGTCGGTGAGGCTCACGCCGAGAAAGGCGCGTTTGCCGGCGAGGAGGCTTTCCAGCTCGATGCGGTCCTTTCCTTCGACGACTTTTCCGTCGCGGATGACGATGGTCTGCCGGCGCGGCTCCGCGAACAGCGAGGAGGCGACGGCGGTGAGGATGAGAAGCGTGAGAGTGAGACGGGTTTTCATGGGTGGTTCCTCCGGAATCAATCGAATGTTCTGAGCGATGCGGGCTGCACGGCGGAGTCGAGGTCCATGATCACGCGGGCGCCTTTGTCGTTCTCGAGCACGACCACCGGCTCCGCGTCATCGGCGCTCTTCTTCACTGCCGCCAGCTCCGCCTGAAGCTGCTGTTGTTCGACGCGCAGCGCTTCGATGCGCTGGCGATGCCTGTACTGCAATGTGGCGAGCTGCACGACCGCGATGAGACACGCCGCCATCGCGAACGCCGCGGCGACGCGCCAGACGAATGCGGGGCGGCGCTCAATGCTCTCGCGCCGCGCGGCACGCAGGACGTCAGACTTGAATGCGGGCGATGCCTTCACGCGCGGCAACGCGCGCATGCAGGTGCCCAGTTCCGTTTCGGTCATGTGCAGTTCCTCCAGTCCACCAGGGAGCGAGCTGACGGCGCAGCAGGTCGCGGGCTCGCGAGATCCGCGACTTCACCGTGCCGGTTCGCAGCTCGAGCGCCGTTGCGATCTCGTCGTACGACCACTCTTCGATCTCGAAGAGCACGAGCGGCGCGCGGTACTTCACGGGTAATTTTTCGAGTGCGGCGTTGACCTGACGCTGGATCTCGTCGGTGATGAGATTGGCGTCGGGCGATTCGATGCTGACGGTGGTGCTCGCATGGAGCCGCGGCAGGAGCACGTTCCATCGCCGCGCGCGACGGATCTCGCTGACGGTGAGATTCGTGGCGATGCGGAAGAGGTACGGTCCGAGCCGGTCGCGCTCTCGATAGTTGTTCGCGCTGCGATACAGCCGCACGAACGCGTCCTGCGCGATCTCCTCGGCACGATCCCGGGATCGGACGAGGTGGGTGAGGTAGTTGACGAGCGAGTCCTTGTAGCGGTCGACGATCTCGCCAAAGGCGTCTTCGTCGCCCTCCCTCACCCGTTCCATGAGCGCGTCGTCGGTCATCTGTAGTGATGAACGCGCCACCCTGAAAAAGGTTCCGCGGTGCCACCGCGCAACCTATTTTCTCGCGTCTTCCAATTGTTTAATGCGGTTCACGATGTCCCGGTAATTCGAGTTCATCCCGTACACCTCGAGGAACGCCTTCTGCGCGTTGTCGGTGTCGCCGACTTCCTGGTATGCGGAGCCGAGGTCGTAGAGGAGGCCGACGTGCTCCTCCTCGGTGATCTCGGGCATCTCGAGGCCTTTGCGGTACCACTTGATCGCGAGCTGGGGCATGCCTTTCTCGAGGAAGCAGAGGCCGAGCATGGACGCGCATTCGACGGCGCGCTTGGGGTCCTTCGAGGCGAGCTGGAACTCGCCGATGGCCTCGTCGATGAGGCCCATTTCCTTGTAGGCGATGCCGAGGTTGTAGTGGGTGTCGTAGTCCTCGCTGTCGAGCTGCTGCTCGACGCCCTTCTTGAACTCCTTGAAGATCTCCTCGAGCGACTGCTCCTCTTCGGAGAGCGAGATCGGCTCCTCATCCTCGGCCAGCTCGGACTCCAGCTCCGCCGCGAGATCGAAGAAGTTGTCCTCGTCGGCGAAGAGGTTCTCCTCCTGCACGAGCGACGCGGTCATGAGGGACGGCGAGGGTTCGGCGGATGGGGCAGGAGGAGGCGGAGGGGGTGGAGGGGGAGGAGGCGCGGGCGCGGCGATCTCCTCGTCGTCATCGGGGATCGCGGAGAGCAGCTCGCTCTCGATCTCGTCGCGCGACAGGATCTGCGGTCGCGCGGCGGCGGACGCCGATGCGGCCGCCGAAGCCGCGGCCTGCGCGACTTCGAGGTTGTCGCGGCGGGTGGCGAGATCGGGATTGCCGGGAAAGCGTGCCTCGAGCGTCTGCAGCTTGCCGCGCGCCTCGTCGAACAGCTCCTGTTCGATGTAGAAGTCGATCTCGCCGATTTCCTCGAGCGGCAGTTCCTCCTCGACGTCGAGATCCTGCGCCAGCGATTCCACGCCGAAGAACGGCTCCGTCTCGACGAGCGGCTCGGGCTCGGGCTCCGGCTCCGGTTCCGGCAGCAGTTCCTCGACGAGCTCCGGAAGCGGCTCCGGCGAAAGCTCGAATTCTTCCTCGATCGCTTCTTCTTCGACCGGCAGCGCGAACGTCTCTTCGAACGCGCGCTCCAGCAGCGACTCTTCGGCAGGCAGCTCGAACGCGGACTCCATCGGCGCGGCCGCTGCGAGATCGAACTCGAGCTCGGGCTCCGGTTCGGGTTCGGGTTCTGGCTCCGGTTCGGGCTCGAGATCGAAACTGATTTCGTCCGCCGTGTCGTTGAAGTCGACCGGGATCGAGACCGGTGGCGGCGGCGGTTCGACGCGCGGCGCGGCGGTGCCGCTGTCGAAGACTTCGCCGCGCGACGCGAACTCGTTGCGGATCGCGTCGACCGCGGCGCCGTCGCCCTGCTCTCCCAGCACGGCGGCGTACGCGCGCGCGGCGGTCTGCGCGCCTTCGACGTCGCCTTCTTCCAGCAGGATGCGGAAGAGGCGCTCGTGCGCGGTGAGGTTCGCCGGCGCGCGGTCGAGAATCGTGCGCAGATGCTCGGCGGCTTTTTCGGCGAGGCCGTATTTCGCGAATACCTCGGCCTCGGTCAGATGCTCGGTGATGAAGTCGAGATCGTCCGTCGTCTCCGCGAGCTCCGAGGCAGCGATCTCCGCCGCCGGCATCAGATGCTGCGGCGGCGGTGGCGGCGGAGCCATGGGCGGCGGCGCGGGTGCGGGCGTCGAGGGGATGTCGAGCGAGAAGTCGATCTCCAGCGAGGGCGATGCGTCGAGCTCCAGCACCGGATCGTTTGAGAAGTCGAACGTCGGCGCCGGCTCGTCGATCTCCAGCGGCGGCATCGTCGGCGGCGGAGCGGACTTCTCGCGCGCGGGCATGGTGTCGACGCCGCCCATCTGCGAGCGCACGAACTGGAGCTTCGTCCGATGCTGCGAGTTCTGCGGCTCGCGCTGGATCAGCCGTTCGAGCACTTTCGACGCGTCGTCGTACCGTCCGCGCCCGATGTGCGCCTCGGCGAGGCTGTTCATCGAGGCCAGGATGTTCGTTTCTTCGTTCAGCCGCGTGTAGACGGCGACCAGCCGCTCCAGCGTGGCCGTGTTGCCGGAGTCGACGCGCAGGATGCGATTGAGCGTCTCCACCGCCGCACCGCGCTCGCCGCGCGAGAGGGCGCGCTCGACGATCGGCGTCAGCATCTCCAGCGCGCGATCGGCGTCGCCCTGCTTGAGGTATAGCTCCGAGAGCGCCTCGCGCACCGACGGCTCGTTCGGATCCGCCTGCAGCGCGCGCTCGAGCGTCGTGCGCGCGCCCGCCGCGTCGCCGCGCGCGAGCTGGATCTTGCCGTTCATCGCGAGGAGGCGCGGGCTGTCGTGGTTCAGCTCGAGCGCGGTCTCCACGAGCTGGCGCGCGTTCTCGTAGTCCTTCGCCTCCAGCAGCGCGGTGACGAGCGAGTCGACCAGCTCCGTGTTGCGCGGATCGATCTTCAGCGCCTTGCGGAAGACCTGCACCGCTTCCTCGAGCATGCCGCGCTTGAGCAGCATCCGTCCGACGCGGTCGAACTCCTTCAGCGCCTCGGCGGTCTGGTTGTTGATGGAGTAGAGGTCGGCGAGCTTGACGTGGACGTTGATCGAGTTGGGGTCGAGCTCGGAGATTTTTTTGTAGATGCCGAGGGCGCTCTTCGGATCGCCGTGCTTCAGGTAGTAATCGGCGAGCACCTGGTACTGGCTCTTTGCCTCCATCGCCAGACCCTGCTTCGCGTAAAGGTCGGCGAGCTTTGCGTAGATGTCGAGCTTGGACGGATCGAGCTTGTTGATCTTCTTGTAGATCGCGATCGCTTTGAGGAAGAAGCCGTCCTTCGAGTAGTGGTCGGCGATGCGCGTGAAGACCTTCACCGCTTCATCGTTGCGATTGATGCGGACCCAGAGGTCTCCGATGCGATTGAGGGTGTTGACGTCGTTGGGGTTGTCTTCGAGGAGCCGTTCGTATTCCTTGATCGCCGGTTCGATCTTGCCTTTGACGACCAGCTTTTCGGCGCTGGTGATGACCTTATCGCGTTGGACCGCCATCTTCCTCGCAAACGCCGAACAGCAGCCTCGGCTCCTCCACCCCTTCGAACGACTTCCGATGGATCGGACTGGGACCGTACGTCTTCAACGCGGCCTGGTGTCCTTCGGTTGCATATCCCCGATTGTGTTTGAAATCGTAGACGGGGTAGCGCTCATGATACGACTCCATCAGCAGATCGCGGTAGACCTTGGCCACGATGGACGCCGCGGCGATGGAGACGCTGCGGCTGTCGCCTTTGATCAGCGGAATCTGCGGCATCTCCAGCGTCTCGATCAGGACGGCGTCGAGGAGGAGCACGTCGGGGCGAAGCGGGAGGTTCTCCACCGCCTCGTGCATGGCGAGTTTGCTGGCGCGGAGGATGTTGATGCGGTCGATGGTGGCGGGCTCGATGACGCCGATGGCGATGGCTCGCGCGCGCGAGTAGATGAGCTTGCAGACGGAGAGTCGGTCCTCGGCGTCGACGAGCTTGGAGTCGTTCACGCCGAGGACGGTCGGATCGTCGTCGAGGATCACGCAGGCCGCGACGACGGGGCCGGCGAGACAGCCGCGGCCTACTTCATCGGTCCCGGCGATGCAGCGAAAACCAGAATCGCGGAGCCTGCGCTCGATCGCCGACATTTCGGCGACGCGCGCGAGCTCCGCGAAAAGGGAGTCGTACAGCTTTTCGTCGGGAGTGCGCTTCTTACCGCTGGCGCTTCTCTTCGATGCGCGCGGCTTTACCGCGGAGATCCCGGAGGTAGTAGAGCTTTGCACGACGGACCCGGCCATGGCGTTCCACCTCGATCTTGTCGATCGTCGGAGAGTACAGCGGGAACATGCGCTCGACCCCGATGCCGCCGGAGATTTTGCGAACGGTGAACATCTGCCGCGTGCCGCCGCCCTTGCGCGAGATGACCACACCCTGGAACACCTGGATGCGCTCTTTGTCGCCTTCGCGGACTTTCACGTGGACTTTGATGGTGTCGCCGGGACCGAACGCAGGGATGTCCGTGCGCTTGATCTCCGCCGACTCGACGAGTTTCATAATCTCGGGCATGACTAACTCCAGTTCTCGAAAAGCTCGCAAGTATAACCTGAGCGCGGGCTAGAACTTGCCGAGCCTGCGTAGAATTTCCCGCGCCTCGTCGTCGAGCTCCGCCGTTTCCAGCAGATCGGGGCGTTTTTCGGCGGTCGCGCGCAACGCCTGCTCTTTACGCCACTTGCGGATGTTCTCGTGATGGCCGGAGAGGAGGATGTCGGGCACGCGCATTCCCCGCAGCTCCTCGGGGCGCGTGTAGTGCGGATAGTCGAGCAACCCGCGAAAGAACGAGTCTTCCTCGACCGAGCCGGCGTTTCCAACGACTCCTTCCACCAGCCGCCCGACCGCGTCCGCCATCAGCATCGCCGGCAACTCGCCGCCCGAGACCACGAAGTCGCCGATCGAGATCTCATCCGGCTGCAGCGCCTCGTGGACGCGGTGATCGAAGCCTTCGTAGCGGCCGCAGAGGAACACGAGGTGCTGTTTGTCCCTGAGCTCGAGGGCCACGCGCTGATCGAATTTTCGGCCCTGTGGGGACGTGAGCACGAGGTGGCCGCTGCCGATCGCCTCCACCGCCCGCAACACCGGCTCCCCCAGCATCACCATCCCCGGCCCGCCGCCATAAGCCTCGTCGTCCGTCGAGCGATGCTTGTCCGTCGCGAAGTCGCGGAGGTCCCACACCCGGATCTCGAGCAGTCCCTGCTTCACGCCGCGCGCGATCACGCCCTCGACGAGGAGGGGATCGAACATCCGCGGGAAGATGGTGACGAAGTCAATCCGCAACGGCATCGAGATCATCCAACCCTTCCGGCAAGGTGACGACCATCCGCTTCCCGGTGAGATCGATCTCCGTGCAGAGGTCGGCGGCGAAGGGGAGCTCGTACCGCCGGCCGTCGGCGCGCTGGACGCGCAGCAGGAGGCCGCCTCCGCCTTCGAGCACCTCGGTCACGACACCGCGGGCGTTGCCATTGGCGTCGAAGAGCGTGAGGCCGACGAGGTCGTGGAGGAAGTATTCGTCCTCGTCCAGCTCGCGCGCTTCCGCTTCCGGGATCTCGATCGTCCAGCCGCCGAGGAGCTGCACGTCCTCGGGGGTCTCGACGCCGGAGAACTTGACCAGCGCGCGCTCGCCATGGACGCGGGTGCTCTCGATGCGCACCTCGCGCGAGGACGATTCGTCGGGGGAGACGAGCGTGACGTTTTCGAGCTCGGCGAAGCGTTCCGGCGAGTCGGTCCAGGGCTCGATGCTCGCTTCGCCGCGAACGCCGTGCGCCCTGCGGATGACTCCGACCGCGATGCGAGCCACGGCGTTAGTCCAGGATGTCGAGGGAGAAGCGCCGCCGCGACTTCTGTCCCGCCGCGGCGAGGAGTGTGCGGATGGCACGGGCGGTGCGCCCCTGCCGTCCGATGATTTTGCCGAGGTCGTCTTCCGCCACTTCGAGCTCGATGACCGTCTGATCGCTCCGCTCGTGGGTGTGCGTTCTCACCTCGTCGGGCTGATCGACGAGCGATTTGGCGACGAACTCGATCAGTTCTCTCACTACGCCTTGTACTTCTTGAGCAGCGACTTCACGGTCGGCGAGAGCTGGGCGCCCTTGCTGACCCAGTAGTCGACGCGCGCGCGGTCGATTTTGACGTCGGCGGGGTTCTTCTTCGGGTCGTAATGGCCGATCTGCTCGACCGTCGCCGCGGACGGCGTCTTCAGCGAGTCCGACACCACGACGCGGTAGAACGGCGCATGAGTGGCCCCGCCACGGCGCAAACGAATTTTCAGCATTTGTTCTCTAACTCCTTGAAATGGTTGCTGCGACGGGCCGAACAGACCGCCTCACTGCATAAATTCCGGCGGGAGCCCCTTCATCATCTTACCGAATCTGCGGGCGCCCATGCCCTTCGAGAAGCTCTTCATCATCTTCTTCATCTGCAGATACTGCTTCAGCAGGCGGTTGATCTCCTGGACGCTGGTGCCGGAGCCTTTGGCGATCCGTTTCTTGCGGGAGCCGTTGATGACCTGGGGGAACTCGCGCTCTTTCTTCGTCATCGAGTCGAGGATGGCCTGCATCCGGTGGATGGCCTTCTCGTCGATGTCGTCTTCGCTGATCTTACCGGCGCCGGGGATCATGCCGACGAGCGCCGAGAGCGGGCCCATTTTCTTGACCTGCTGGAGCTGCGAGCGGAGATCCTCGAGCGTGAACTTGTCCTTCGCGACGCGCTCGGCGAGCCGCGCGGCTTCCTTTTTGTCGATCTCGGTCTCGACCTTCTCGATGAGCGAGAGCACGTCGCCCATGCCGAGGATGCGCTGGGCCATGCGCTCGGGATAGAAGACGTCGAGATCGGCGTATTTTTCGCCGACGCCGACGAACTTGATCGGGCGATTCACGACCGACTTGACGGAGAGAGCCGCTCCGCCGCGCGCGTCGCCGTCGAGTTTCGTCAGCACGATGCCGGTCACGCCGAGGCGCTCGTCGAACTCCTTCGCGGACTTCACGGCGTCCTGTCCCGTCATCGCGTCGGCGACGAAGAGGATCTCGCTCGGGCGGACATCGCTGCGGATGGTCTGCAGCTCCTGCATCAGCTCGTCGTCGATGTGCAGGCGTCCCGCGGTGTCGAGAATGACGGTGTCGTACAGCAGCGTCTTCGCCTCGGCGAGCGCTTTGCGGGCGATGTCGATCGGGTTGCGGTTCTCGCCGATCTCGTAGAACGGCACCTTCACGTTGTTCGCGACGATGCGCAGCTGGTCGATGGCGGCGGGGCGGTAGACGTCGCACGGCACGAGCAGCGGACGCCGCCCGCGGCTCTTCACGTGCATCGCGAGCTTGCCGGAGGTCGTCGTTTTGCCCGAGCCCTGCAGGCCGACCATCATGATGACCGCGGGGCTGCCGACGAGCGCGAGACCGACTTCGTTCCCGCCGAGGAGCGCCTGCAGCTCGTCGCGGACGATCTTCGTCACCTGCTGCGCGGGCGAGAACGCCGTGAGGACTTCCTGACCGACCGCCTTCTCGCGAACGCGGTTGGTGAACTCCTTCACGACCTTGAAGTGAACGTCGGCCTCGAGCAGGGCGACGCGGATTTCTTTCAGCGCGTTGTCGATGTGCCACTCGTTGAGAGCCGCCTCGCCGCGCAGGGTCTTGAAGACCCGGTCCATCTTGTCCTGCAGGTTGTCGAACATAAGCGTGTCTTAGAATCGCCCCCGAGGCTTGGTCATTCCTTCGCCTTCGTGCTCGCGTCCTGCGACGGCGCAGAACAATCTTGGGTTCGAGTGGAGGAGCCCGCTTGGATACACTGTCGTTGTGGCTGGAAGCGAGCCTAGCAGCGACAACTGCGTGTGCCGGAGCAGCCGACGTTTGAAAGGTTCCGCGCGGCTAAAGGGAGAGGGGCAGTTGGGAGAGTTCGCGGCCCTAGTGTCTGCTGTAGACTAGCTACCTGTGCAATGCTCTTGCACACGGTTGGTGTCATGTTGCAAGGCTCATCGCAAGCTCCATACGCTGATTTCGAGCATGCTTTTCGATCGATCTTCGATTCGGTCATGCTCGACGCGGCGGTCCTTGGCGCGCGATCAGAAAAGGATCTCGATGTCTTCATCGTTGCCCGCGAACGTGGCAGCGTGGCGACGATTGTTCGGGATTTCACATCGAGGATCGGCCGGCTTGCCGAGATGCTGGACTACGACATCATCGTCAAGCACGATCATCGCGGCTGGACAACCGGGAAGCGTCCGGTTCTCCACCTGATGTTCTATCCTTCGTACGAGCACGCGATCAGCTGCGAGCTGCCGTCGTTGCTGACGTATATCTACGACCGCGGCGAGTATCTAGCAGGCGATCATTCAGCTCTGTCTTCGATTGCGCGGTGTTTCCGGCATGACCACGTTAAGACGTGTGACGCACGGACGATCCACATGCATCGTTACGCCGAGATCGCCATCACCTCGCTCATTTATCTCGAGACGAGATCCCATATCTATTCCAACGCAACGCTGTCCGACAACCTGCTCTACGTGCTGCGCTTTGCCGTGACACAGGCCTTGCTTGAGCGAATATCGCCCAACGACAGAGTGAATTTCTGGGACTGGCCGGACCTGATTGCGTATCTCGGAACCGTCGGCGCCGAAGAGTGGCTGATTCGCCTTTTTCGCGACCGTGACCGTCAGAAGCCTCGTGATGAGATGCGTCGCCTGTTCGTCACTGCGTGCGATGTGACCGAGCGCGGGATCGAGGCTCTTCGCCTCCCCCCAAGAGAGCTCGCGGCCCTGAGGCGATGAAGCATCCCGCTTGGTACTACGAGGTATTCAGCTCGGTCTTTAGTTTTCAACGCGATTATGAGTACGAAGGACGCGTCATTAACTTGCTCGCACCGATCGAAGGCCGGATAGTAGAGGAGATCGGTGCAGGAACGGGAGAGCATGCCCGCGAGCTTGTGAAATACCGGCCGTCGCGGTTGTTGCTCGTCGATTCCGACCCAGCCGCTGCGGCTCAGCTTCGACAGCGCTTTCGTCAGCGCTTCGTGACCGTCGAAACCGCCGATGGATTCGCGAAGCGCCCAGGGCCATTCGCCGATGTGATCGTCTGTCTGTACTCGATCTTGCAACTCGGTGTCGAATCGGAGGGAGTCGCGTCGAGGTTCGATTCGCTGGTTCAGCGCCTTTCCCCCGGTGGATCGGTCGTGTTCGAATTCATCGACACGCAAGTGAGCCGCTCCGTCTATCCAGAGGGTAAGGTGACAGAGATCATTCACTCCGGTAATGATGAGCTGCGGATCTGGACAACCTACGGCGAGCGCACGATGACCATTCACTATCAGGGTCGTGTCGGCCGCCACGCGATCGCTTACGCCCCGAGGTTCGCTTCGATCACGCGATCATTCGTCGAAGGTGTAGTTCGGCGGAACAGCGAATTGACGCTCACGGCGATCACCGCGCTTGATTCTGCGGGTAGGCGGTTGATCGCGTGCGCATCTCGCGGATCATAGATCGACGACGGCGACACGCTCACGCAGCAGGCGGCGGTCAGCCATATTAAGCGTCACGCCTGACGCGTCGTTAGACGGCAACAGCGGTGCGAGATCGTTTGCAAGCACCGTGTCGTTCGTGCGGAGAGGCAACAGCATCACCGCTTTCTCGATTGCGCGCGCACCTCCTTCGAAGCGAAACTCAGCGATGTGTCGAAGCGCGGCACGTTCCACGAAAAGCGTTTTCCTGTGCAGCCGAAGTAAATTTCCAAGAAAGACAAGCAACTGTGCGCGTGCATCGAGCGGCGGGAGCGAGAGCTGCCGATGGATGCGACTGAGGAAGTCCTTTCCTTTCGGAAGAGAGGACGCCTTCTGCATGAAGTCGTCCAATGAAGCGCCGGACGAAACAGCCGTGAACCAGATGAGCTGCTTCATGTTCATCCGGTTGCCGTCGCTGAGATACTCGCCGTCCCACATCGGCATCAGAAGGTACGGATAGAGATTCGCCTCGGTTGCGGGGAGGTCGGTATCGGCTTCGTCGAGAAAAAACGCGGCGCGACCGCTTTCCGCGATTTTGCTAGTCACATGTCGTAGGGCGACCGTCAGTTCCTCCGGTCGGGACATCTGCGCGGCGTTGATCTCGATGAGCCCCTCCGCCAAACCGGGCCACTCCTCCTTGAGTACGTTCTTCACAAAGAATGACTTGCCGCTGCCCGGCGGCGCCCAAAGCAGAATGTTGACAGGCCGCTGCGGCTTATTGTCCACGTACGTCCGGATTAGCTCCTGCAAACGTGCAATTTCCTTTTCGATCGCCGTCTTCTCCCCCGGCGAATCGCGCCAGACAAGGTAGTCGCCCATCACGCGATAGTCCGCGAGATTGATCTCTGTTGCGTGCAGCACGGTCTTCTCGAATGTGATGTCCGACTTGCAGACGGTTATGGTGACCCGCGCCTGCGGGAGGAGCGTCTCCAGTGCGAGGAGCCGCTGTGCCAGAAAATGTAGGTTCCGGCGAGGCGGGTGCGGTGCTCTGAACATGTGCCGCAGCGGCGACGCCAGCAGCCTGGCTGTGGCGGTTCGGTCGATGTCGCGGTCGGATGTCAATGTTGCGAGATCGAAGACGCAGAACGCATCGGAGCGCCAATGCTGTTCGAACAGCTCAGGTGCCGTGTCGAGATCGGTCCGCGCCGTCCTCGTACTCATTTTCGTCAAAGCCGGTCTTGCGATGAGCTGTGACAGAACATTATTGCACCATGCCGCTGACTGGTACCTGTGCCGCCGCAAAGCGACCAGTGCCCAGAGAAGAGTAGCCGGATCATCGATCGGCTCTGGCTCGCTCGTTCTGAGATGCTGTTCGATGCATGTAGTGAGATATATGCAGAGTACTGGAACGAGATCGTCATTTCGCGCCACACCGCCGGGCGTAAGAAGCCACAATGCAGCGTCCATGCTGCGGTCGATGTATACGCGACCTCCATCTTCGAGCGCCTGCTTCAGCACTTTGTACGCGTTCTCCGCAGGCGTCCCGCTCAACTGCGTTCGGACGAACCGTTCCAGCTGCTCGACGGTGTTGTAGTCATCCGGCGAGAACTGCAGGAGCCGGTCGAGAATCTCCGCCGAGGCATTCGAATGCGCTTGATATCCCAGAATCCGGAAAACAACGCTCACGAACTTCATGTAGACGAGGGCACGGTGAAGCACCGTGCTGCGAAAGATGCTTCCCGGTTCCCCGGTTTCTCCTGAGGGCCCGAGGGTCGCGCGGACCTTGGACTTGAACCGATAGCCGAATGCCGTAGCGCACAGCGAGTCAGTCAGCAGTACCTTGACCGCCTCGGTGGCGGTCTTGGCGCCGAGAACTTTGGAATGCACGTGCGGGATGAGTCGTTCGCAGAGTTCCACCCGCACGATTTCGATCTCGCGCTCGATTCGCGGCTTTTTGTTTGGCCTATGCGACTTCTTTTTCGGCATAGAGAGCGAAAGTATACGGAAGAAGTGCAGTTGCGCAATATTGCCACACTTCGCGAAAATAGAGATCCTATGCTGCTGCTCGTTCTCGCGGCGCTTTCCAGATCGCGGGTCGATCGAAGTCCACCTGCGCAAGATCGAGGCGACGGTCGTCGACCGTAGCGCCAAGCCGTTCGAAGGTCTGACCGCCGCCGACTTCGAGTCGGTGCATCACGCTTTCTGCGATCTAATGCGCGAGAACGGGAACGTACTAATCGACGCGGCCGCGCTTCGCGGTCCGCTCGGGCCGCGGCCGGTCATCCGCCCGGCGACTACTACATGGGCATGACCGTGGACGTGGAACGATTTCTGGATCGCCGCCCAGAACAACGGCGTCAGCCCGCTCAGCGCGAATCGCACTTCACAGGGTCGGCGGGAGTCGTTCTAAACAGCGGAGAGCTGAACGCAACGACACGGCGAGCATCCGCACGACGGACGGTTGCCAGTGGTCATCGAGGACGGCGATACGTTGTCTCTCAGGGTGCACAACGGCACGTCTTACGTCAACGCGAGCGGCGCCGGCACGGTGGCCGTGAATGGGAGCATCGTCGGCGCGGCGGTCTCATCACGTGGCCGATTACTAGCCCGCATCTGAAGTCCAGTATCCACGGGTTCAACGTGTGCTGCAGCGCGTGGGGCTCTTTTCGGCGCCGCAGTAGAATGCGTACTAGACCGGGAACCGGTAAGCAAGTAGTAGTCGTTGCACGGCACGTTTGCCGCTAACCTGCGCGAGAAGGTGGTCGTGAGGAAGTCCTCATTACAGCGTGTCTTAGAATCGCCCCCGGTGCCGCGCCATTCCTTCCTCCCGCTGCGCCGCCTCCGCGCGTCCGGCAATCCGTACGCGCTGCGCGTGACGCAGGTGCGGGAGGGAAATCCGCGCGGCGCGCACATTCTGTATCACGCACGGGCCGCGCGGCGAGCGCGCAACAACCTCGCCCTCGACTTCGCGAGCACGCTCGGGAAGCGCGTCGTCGTGACGGAGAGCGAGCCCGGCCGCGAGGCGATCGAGCAGGCGCGCTACATCGTCGTCGACGAGTTCCCGACGCTGCCGGCGCCGGCCTATGCGACGCACCTCTTCGACGGCAACGGCATTCTCCCGATGCGCGCGATGGAAAAGGAGCAGTACTCGGCACGCTTCTTTCGCGATCGCGCGTTCCGGTTGTTCGAGGAGTTCTGGGTCGACATGCCGCCCGCGCCGGTCGATCTGGCGTTCCTCGATGGCTACGCGAGGCTGCACAATCGCACGCCGAAACACACCAGCGGCTTCTCGGTCGCGCTGCACACGGGCGAGCTCGGGATCCACGAGCTGGTCGCGGCGGTGCTGCGGAGCGGCGCGCCGGAGGAGGACATCGAGGCGTTTCTCGAGCAGGCCATCATCCGGCGCGAGCTGTCGTTCAATCTCTGCCACTACAATCCGCGCTACGACTCGCTCGACGCGCTGCCGGCCTGGGCGCGGAAGACGCTCGACAAACATCGCCGCGATCGCCGCAAGCCGGTCTACACGTACGACGAATTCGAGCGGGCCGCCACGCACGACGATGTGTGGAACCTTGCACAGCGCCAGCTCCTTGGGACCGGTACGATGCACGGTTACCTGCGCATGCTGTGGGGAAAGAAGATCATCGAGTGGAGTGCGACGCCGGAAGAGGCGCACCGCACGATGGTGCGCCTGCACGACGTCCATGCGCGCGACGGCCGCGATCCCAACACGCACGCCGGCATCCTGTGGTGCTTCGGCAAGCACGACCGCCCGTGGGCGCCGGAGCGGCCGATCTTCGGGATGATCCGCTGGATGTCGTCGGAACAGACGGCGAAGAAGGTGCTGTTGCGGGACATTGAAGCCCTTCTGAATTAGTCAGGGCCTGCACCTGACGGCGCATCAGATCGTGACTTAGAATCGTGCGCGGATGCCCCGTCATTCCTTCGTCTTCCTTCTCCTCGTGCTCGCTCTTCCCGCGTCGGCGCAAATCACGGAGTCGATCGAAGTTCACCTGCTCGAGATCGAGGCGACGGTCGTCGATCGCAGCGGAAAGCCCGTCGAAGGCCTGACCGCCGCCGACTTCGACGTCAAAGTCGAAGGAAAGCGCGTTCCCGTCACGAACTTCTACATGGTCAAACGCGGCGCGATCGTCGACGAACGCAGTGCAGCGGCGAGCCAGGAGACCGCGGAGGTTGTGCAACCGGAAATCATCCCCACTCGCCTCGTCCTCTTCGTCGACGACGTCCACCTGCACCAGCGAACGAAGAAACGAGCGGTCGAGGCCCTGCGCACGTTCGTCGAAAAGACGATGGACGACGCCACGACGGCGATGCTCGTGCGCTGGAACGGTTCGCTGACGATCGTCGTGCCCGCGATGAAGGACCGTGCCGCGCTGCTGGCAGCGATCGCCACGCTGGCCACCGAGCCGGGACTGATGCGCAACACCGACTCGCAGCGGCGGACGCTTCAGCAGCTCGGCGAAAGCATGGACGGCGATGTGCTGAAGCAGCACATCCTTCACTACGCCGAGGGACAGATGCGAGAGACGCGGCAGACGCTGGAGGCGCTGCATGAGGTCACGCGTGCGGTCAGCGGACTGGAGGGACGCCGCGTGCTGCTGCATGTGTCCGAAGGGTTGCCGCTGATGGCGGGCTGGGAAATGCTGGCCACGATCATGCCGAAGGATCAGATCCCGCTCGACGTCATGCGCTTCAACCTGACGGAGAGCTACCGCGCGCTGACGAAGTTCGCGCAACAGTCGGGCGTCGTCTTCATTCCGTTCGATCCGTCAGGTCCCGACGGCGCGACGTATGCGGTCGATCTGCCGGGCGGCAACCCGAATCCCGACATCATCCGTGAGAACCACCGCAACACCGCGGTGCTCATCGCGCGGCAGACCGGCGGTGAGCTGATCGCCGACACGAACGAGCTCGACCTTGCCCTGGCCCGGGTGACCGATCAGCTCACGACGTACTACTCCCTCGGCGTGCCCGCGCCGGCGAAGGGAAAAGGCCCATTCGACATCAGGGTGAGCGTGCGGAATCGCCCCGAACTGCGTGTCATCACCGCACCGCGCCGCTCCGTGCAGTCGCGCGCGGAGATGATCGCCAGCGGCGTTCGCTCGCGGCTCTATCTGCGCGAAGAGACGAACCCGCTCGAGGCACAGCTCCGCGTCGGAGCTCCGCAACGGAAAGGCGACCGCTGCGTTGCCGACGTCGCGATGATCGTGAATGCGAACAAGCTGACGCTCATCCCGATCGACGACGCGGTGCGCGGCGAAGTCTCGTTCCACTTCGCCGTCATCGACGAGAAGCAGCAGGAGTCGGACGTGCGCTCGACGACTACCGAGATCCGGCCGCGCGCCGGCGCGCCGGTGACGCAGTCCGTCTCCCTCGGCTTGAAGGCGCGCAAATACGTCGTCTCGACCGCCTTCGTCGACAATGTCTCCGGCGAGGCAAGCTACCTGCAGCGCGAGATCGACGCGACGAACTGCGGCAAATGACATGGCAGATCCGGCACTCCGGCTCGACGAAAACGTGGAAGGCGACTTCTACGTCGACTCCACCTGCATCGACTGCGATGCCTGCCGGCAGATCGCGCCGGCGGTGTTTCACGACGCCGGCGATCAGTCGGCCGTGCATCATCAGCCGGCGGACGGTGCCGAGCTGCTGGCGGCGCAGAAAGCGCTGCTCGCGTGTCCGACGTCGTCCATCGGCTCGGCGGCGAAGCACGACATGCGCGCGGCGCTGGCGTCGTATCCCGAGCTCGTCGAGCGCGACGTCTACCGCTGCGGGTTCACGAGTGAGAGCTCGTTCGGCGCGTTCAGCTACCTCATTCGCCGCGAGAGCGGGAACGTCCTGATCGACTCGCCGCGCTTCGCCGGCCCGCTGGTGAAGAACATCGCCGCGATGGGCGGCGTGCGGCGGATGCTGCTCACCCACCAGGACGACGTCGCCGATCACCGCAGGTTCCACGCGCGCTTCGGCTGCGAGCGCGTGCTGCATCGCGATGACGTTCGCTCCGGCACCGCGATGATCGAGCTGCAGCCCACCGGCAGCGAGCCGCTCGAGCTCGACGAGCGCCTGCTCATGATCCCGACGCCCGGCCACACCCGCGGCCACGCCGTCTTCCTCTACGACGAGCGCTTCCTCTTCACCGGCGACCATCTCGCCTGGAGCGAGTCGCGCGGCCACCTCTACGCCTTCCGCAGCGCGTGCTGGTATTCGTGGCCGGAACAGATCCGGTCGATGGAGCGCCTGCTCGCGTACCGATTCGAGTGGGTTCTTCCCGGGCATGGGCGGCCGGTTCACCTGCCCGCGGATGAGATGCGCCGGTCGCTGGAGCGCTGCATTAATTGGATGAAGGGGGTATGAGGTATGAGGTATGGGGTATGAGGACCATACCCCATACCCCATACCCCATACCCCATACCCCATACCCCATACCCCATACCCCATACCCCATTCCCCATACCCCATACCCCATTCCCCATACCCCATACCTCATGCCCCATCCCCGCGTTCTGGAACAGCCGTTGCTCAATCTGCGTCGCGTGCGCAAATACCTCGACCTCTTCAAACAAACCTTCAAAGAATTCGGCGAGGACAAGGCGCCGCGGCTCGGGGCGGCGCTCGCGTATTACACGATCTTCTCGATCGCGCCGCTGCTGCTGATCGCGATCGCAGTGGCGGGGCTCGTGTTCGGTCAGGAGGCGGCGCACAAGGAGATTTCGGGGCAGCTGGGGGGCTTGCTGGGACGCGAGGGGGCGAAGGGGATCGAGGAGATGATCGCGTCGGCGGCGAAGCCGAAGACCGGCACGCTGGCGACGATCGTCGGACTCGTCACGCTGTTCCTCGGCGCGTCGGGCGTGTTCATGCAGCTGAAGGACGCGCTGAACACGATCTGGAACGTCGAGGGGGAAAAAACCAAAGGCATCCTCGGCATGCTCCGCGAGCGCTTCCTCTCGCTGGCGATGGTGTGCGGCGTCGGCTTTCTGCTCCTGGTCAGCCTCATCTTCGACGCGGCCATCTCGACGATGGGGAACTACCTCGATCGATTGTTTCCCGGCGGCGAGACGATTCTGCAGATGGTGCAGCTGGTCATCTCGTTCGTGCTGGTGACGCTGCTCTTCGCGGCGATGTTCCGCTTCCTGCCCGACGTGCGCCCGACGTGGCGCGACGTCTGGTTCGGCGCGCTCTTTACCGCCGTCCTCTTCGTCCTCGGCAAGTTCGGACTGTCGATCTATCTCGGCAAGGCGGCGATCGGCTCGAGCTACGGCGCGGCGGGCTCGCTGGTGATCCTGCTGGTGTGGGTGTACTGGTCGGCGCAGATCCTCTTCTTCGGCGCCGAGTTCACGCAGGTGTACGCGCGCACGCACGGCAGCATGGCCGGCGATACCACGAAGGTCGAGGCGCGCGCGCAGGCCGAGCGCCCCGAGGACCGGCCGAAGGCGGCGGTGCCGGCGGCGCTCACGGCGGCGCCGGTTTACGCGAAGCAGAAGAGCGGCGGCGGGATCGTGAAAGTCGCCGCGGGCGGCGCGGCCGGACTCTTCGCCGGCGCGATCCTCGGCGTCGTCAGCGTGGTCGTCGGCGTGTTCATGCTCGTGCTGAAGGGCGCGAAGAAAATCCTGCTGCCCTTCCAATGACATAATCGGAGGCAGTGAGTCGTCGCCGTATCGTGAAGGCGGTCATCGCCGTCGCCCTGCTCGCTGCCATCCTCATCGCCATCCGCACGCTTCCGGTCGCGCAGTGGCTCGAGTCGTTCAAGGGCTGGGTGGTCGGCGCGGGCGCGATCGGATACGTCCTGTACGTGCTGGTCTACGTCGTCTGCTGCGTGCTGCTGGTGCCCGCGCTCGCGCTGACGCTCGGCGCCGGCGCGATTTTCGGGTTCACCGTTGGATCGATCATCGTGCTGATCGGCGCGACGCTCGGCGCGACGCTGGCCTTTCTCCTCGCGCGCACCGTGCTGCGGCATCGCGTCGAGCGGATGACCGCCAACAACGCGAAGTTCCGCGCTCTCGACCGCGCCATCACCCGCGAGGGGACGAAGATCATGTGGCTCGTCCGCCTCTCCGGCTTCCCGCCGTTCACGTGGGTGAACTACGCCTTCGGCCTCACCGGCATCCGCCTCGGGCCATTCCTCCTGACGACGTTCTTCGGCATCATCCCCGGAACGCTCGCCTTCACCTGGGCCGGCGCCGCCGGCGCCGCCGCCGTCAGCGGAACCGGCAACCGCATCCTCCTCATCGTCACCGCCGCCGGCGCCATCCTCGTCAGCCTCTTCATCGCCCGCATCGCCCTGCAGGCGATTCGGAGGGCGGGGGTGGAGGACGAAGTCTCATAGTCTCCGAGTCTCCTGGTCTCCTGGTCTCCTGGGGAGCCGAACTATGAGACCAGGAGACTCGGAGACTATGAGACTTCACCGCAGTATGCTTACCCCTCCGAAACGGAGGACACGCGCATGAGCCCCAACCCCCTCGCCGAGCTCGCGAAAACCGGTCAGAGCATCTGGTACGACCAGATGGAGCGGAAGCTGGTCACGACCGGGAAGTTGCAGCGGTTGATCGAGGACGACGATCTGCGCGGGCTGACGTCGAATCCGACGATCTTCGAGAAGGCGATCGGCGGGAGCGATGACTACGACGGGCAGTTGCGCATGCTGGCGTCGCAGGGGAAATCGCGCGATGAGATCTACGACGAGCTGGTGATCGAGGACATCAGCAACGCCGCCGACGTCTTCCGTCCGGTCTACGACAAGACCAATGGCGGCGACGGGTTCGTGAGTCTCGAAGTCTCGCCGTTGCTCGCGCGCGACACCGCCGGCACCGTCGCCGAGGCGAAGCGGCTTTTTGCGCGGCTCGGCAAACACAACGTGATGATCAAGATCCCGGCGACCGACGAAGGCATCCCCGCGATCGAGGAAGCGATCGCCGCCGGCATCAACATCAACGTCACGCTCATCTTCTCCAACGACGTCTACGCGCGCGTCATCGAAGCTTACCTCCGCGGCCTCGAGCGCCGCGTCGAACAGAACCTGCCGGTCGGCGACATCAGCTCCGTCGCCAGCTTCTTCGTCAGCCGCATCGACACGCTCGCGGACAAGGAAGCCCCCGAACCTCTGCAGGGAAAGATCGCCATCGCGAACGCGAAGCTCGCGTATCGGCTCTTCCAGGAGATCTTCAACAGCCCGCGCTTCCTGAAACTGCGCGACCAGGGCGCGCGCGTGCAGCGCCCGCTGTGGGCGTCGACCGGCACGAAGAACCCGAAGTACAGCGATGTGATGTACGTCGAGGCGCTCATCGGGCCCGACACCGTCAACACGCTCCCGCCCGCGACGTACGACGCGTTCAAGGACCACGGCCGCGTGATCATGACGCTCGACAAGGACGTCGACGAGGCGAAGCGCGTGCTGGAGGAGTTCGGCGCGGACAAGCTCGCCGCCATCACCGCGAAGCTCACCGTCGACGGCGTGAAGTCGTTCGAAGAGTCGTTCGCGCAACTCATGGCCACGATCGACGCGCGCCGCTCCGCGGTCGTGCGCGGGCTGCCCGAGCGCATCACGCTGCATGGCGTGAACGCCGACGACGCGATCCAGCGCGCGGAGAAGGAGAAGTTCGTCGCGCGTATCTGGGCGAAGGACGCGACGCTCTGGAAGTCGGACGAGGAGCACAAAAAGATCATCGCCAACGCGCTCGGCTGGCTGACCGTCCCCGAGCTGATGCGGCAGAAGCTGCCGGAGATCACGGAGTTCGCCCAGTCGGTGAAGGGCGACTTCGCGCACGTCGTCGTCCTCGGCATGGGCGGCTCGAGCCTCTGTTCCGAGGTCACGCGGCGCGTGTTCGGAAAACAGGAGGGATGGCCGGAGCTGCTGGTGCTCGACTCGACGGTCCCCGAGGCGGTCGAGCTGCTGGAGTCGCGCATCGACGTGGCGCGCACGCTGTTCATGGTCGCCTCGAAGTCGGGCTCGACGACCGAGCCGATGATGTTTCACCGCTACTTCCACGACCGCGTGAAATCCGTGAAAGGCGATCGCGCGGGACAGAACTTCTTCGCCGTCACCGATCCCGACACGCAGCTGAAGCGTGACGCAGAACGCGACGGCTTCCGCAAAATATTCATTAACCCCGCCGACATCGGCGGCCGCTACTCCGCGCTCTCGTTCTTCGGCCTCGTCCCAGCCGCCGTCGCGGGCTACGACGTCGCGTCGCTGCTCGACCGCGCGATCCACGCCGCGCACGTCTCGATCACGCCGTCGATCCGCAAGAACCCCGCGGCGCTCCTCGGCTGCGGCCTCGGCGCCTCGGCGCTGCAGGGCCGCGACAAGCTGACGCTGATCACGCCGCGCCCCTTCGACACGCTCGGCCTCTGGGTCGAGCAGCTCGTCGCCGAGAGCACGGGGAAGGAAGGGAAGGGCATCGTGCCGGTCGCCGGCGAGCCGCCGCTGCCTGCCGATTTGTACGGGAACGATCGCCTGTTTGTATCTGTACAAATGCGCGGCTCCGACGACACGGCGCGCCTGCGCGAGCTCACCGCGGCGGGGCATCCGGTCGTCAACTACGTGCTCGAGGATCCGCTCGACCTCGGCGAGGTCTTCTTCGTCTTCGAATTCGCCACCGCCGTCGCCGGCGCGGTGATGGGCGTCGACGCGTTCGATCAGCCGAACGTGCAGGAGTCGAAGGACAACACGAAGCGCCTGCTCGAAGAATTCAAATCGACCGGGAGCATGACCGTCAGCGGCTCGCAGGTGGAGCCCGGCGATCTCGACGCCATCGCGAGCCTGCTTGCGAAGGTGAAGCCGGGCGACTACGTTGCGCTGACGGAGTACTTCGTCGAGACGCCGAAGCGCGATGAGCTGATCGCGCGCATCCGCGAGACCCTCGCGCGCGAACTGCGCGTCGCGACGACGACCGGCTACGGCCCGCGCTTTCTGCATTCGACCGGACAGCTGCACAAGGGCGGCGGCGACAACGGCGTGTTCCTGCAGCTCACCGGCGGCGCGAATCGCGACGTGCCGATTGCGGGCGAGGCGTTCACGTTCGGCGCGCTCGCGCGCGCGCAGGCGATCGGCGATTACGAGTCGCTGGTCAGCCGGCACCGCCGCCTCGCCAGCGTGAACCTCGGCGACCCCGAGCGCGGCCTGCAGCAGCTGCTCGACACCGTGACCTCCGCGGTGTCGAAGGTGAAGGCGTGAGCGAGGCGCAGTTCGGCATGATCGGCCTCGCGGTCATGGGCGCGAACCTCGCGCTCAACGTCGAGGACCACGGCTACAGCGTGGCGGTGTGGAACCGCGAGCCGGAGCGCGTGCGCCAGTTCATGGGCGAGAACGCGGGAAAGAAATTCATCGGCACGGTCGAACTGCCGGACTTCGTGCGCGCGCTCGAGCGCCCGCGCCGGATCTTGATGATGATCAAGGCCGGCGCGCCGGTCGATCAAATGGTCGACAAGCTCCTGCCGATGCTCGAGCCGGGCGACGTCGTGATCGACGGCGGCAACTCCTGGTTCAAGGAGACGCAGGCGCGCACGGCGCGCGTGTCCGAAGCGGGCATGCACTTCGTCGGCTCCGGCGTGTCGGGCGGCGAGGACGGCGCGCGTTACGGCCCGTCGCTGATGCCGGGCGGCACGCGCGAGTCGTGGGAAGCGATCCGCGAGATCTTCGAGTCGATCGCCGCGAAGAGCGACTCGGGGCCATGCGTGACGTACTGCGGTCCCGACGGCGCGGGGCACTACGTGAAGATGGTGCACAACGGGATCGAGTACGGCGACATGCAGCTCATCGCCGAGGCTTACGACCTGCTGCGCCGCGGGCTGGGGTGCGGCGCGGACGAGCTGGCGGACATCTTCGATGCCTGGAACCGCGGTCCGCTGCAGTCGTTCCTCATCGAGATCACCGCGAAGATTTTTCGCAAGAGCGATCCCGAAACCGGCGAGCCGCTCGTCGATCACATCCTCGACAAGGCGGGGCAGAAGGGCACCGGCAAGTGGACGGCGCAGGTCGCGCTCGACCTCGGCATTCCCGTCCCGACGATCGCCGCCGCCATCGACGCGCGCGTGCTCTCGAGCATGAAGGACGAGCGCGTGCGCGCATCCGCGCTGCTCTCCGGCCCGTCGCCGTCACGCCCTGCCGATCGCGATCGTTTCATCCTCGACGTACACGACGCGCTGTACGCCGCGAAGATCTGCTCCTACGCGCAGGGGATGGCGCTGATCCAGGCCGGAAGCCGCGAGTGGAACTGGAACATCGACCTGCGCGAGATCGCGCGCATCTGGAAAGCCGGCTGCATCATCCGCGCGAAGTTCCTCGACTCGATCATGCGCGCGTACGAGCGCGACGCCGCGATGCCGAACCTGCTGCTCGACGAGACGTTCCGCACCGAGCTCGCCACCTCGCAGGAGCCCTGGCGCCGCTGCGTGACGTACGCACAGACCAGCGGCATTCCCATCCCCGCGTTCTCCGCCTCCCTCGCCTACTTCGACAGCTACCGCACCGCGAGCCTCCCGCAGAACCTCACCCAGGCGCAGCGCGACTTCTTCGGCGCGCACACCTACCAGCGGAACGATCGCGGCGCGGATACGCCGTTCGTGCACTCGGAATGGGACTGATTACCGCCCGCCCGCCGGTTGCGCGGTTGCTCCCGCCCACCCGCGCCCCCGGTTTTCCCCCTGCCCCGCACCCGTTGCTCCACGCGCGCGTAAGCGCGCGCTGTTTTTTCGCGAAAGCTGCACTCACAGGCAATGTTGATGGCGAAATGACGGGTTCTTCGGACTCGTTGAAGAATGTAGATGCGAGGGAAGAAGGCGCGCGAGCAGAAGCGCGATGCGAAAATCAAAGGCAACATCGTCGAGCAAATCGTCGAACAGATGCATCGAGTTCGTGGTGTTGTCGTTGAACGGAACGCGCGGCTGCCGTCATTGCACACACCAAACCGGCGGCGTGAGATCGATGTGCTCGTAACAGGGCAGGTTCTCGATTACGAAGTTCGCTTCGCCTTCGAATGTAAGAACTACGACCGGCCCGTGGACGTTGCAAAGATCGGCGAGCTGGCTGACAAACTGCTCGATGTCGGAATCCCACCTCAGTACGGCGTCTTCGTCTCGGCGAGCGGCTTCACTGCTGGAGCTCTCGACCGTGCGAAACAACTGGGAATGCGATCACTCTTACTCGCCGGCCTTTCAGAGGATCGTCTTGGATCCGCCGCCATCGATGCTCTGCAATCACTCGTGTATCTGTTGCCGGTGGTTACTGAATGGAGTGTGGTGAATCACGCCGCCACGGTGAAACCGGAAGAGATGTGGGTCTGGTTCGACGCCGATGGCCGACCTGTCGCGCAGATGCCCGATCTGTTGTGGCATCGATGGCGAGACGGTGCGCCGCCGTCCGAAATCGGCTTGCATGAAGTCGGCGTCGAGGCACCTGAATGGTCGCAGCGAGTTGATGGCGAACCAACCATGCCGTTCGATGTTCGATTCAAGGTTCACGTGATCGGTCTTGTGATTACCGTCGCTGGTCAAGCGAACGATCACGCTCTCGTCAACGCTTTCAACCGCCAGGTACAGAAGCGTCAGGTGAAAGTGAAGTTCGATACACAACCAGGCAATATTTCGATGCGCGTCTTCACGACTGAGCAGGCCTTCGATGAGTTCATGCGAGCGCGTCCCGAGGTCGTGAAGGTGCTTACTCGGGTGCGCTTGCCTCGCTTGCGGTGGGGTGACGTGTTCTGGCCGATCAGCGAACGTGTTCATCGGAAGCTCGAAGAGCTGGCGAAGAGCGCACAACCGGGTGAAACAATCAGCGCCGAAGACTTTGCTGCACTCGAGCAAGATCCTGCCGCGTCGATCTGGGAGCCACCGGCAGCGATCCCTCCCAAACCTGGAGTGCGTTGACGTGCGCCGTTTCCGCGACAAACAGCGCGCGCCTGCGCGCGCGTGGAGCAACGGGTGCGCGGCAGGGGGAAAACCGGGGGCGCGGGCGGGCGGGAGCAACCGCGCAACCGGGTGTGCGGCGGGTAATCACAGTTGCGGCTTGAACCACGCGGCGACCGTCTCCTTCACCTTCTCCACCCACGGACGCTGGCGGAAGCGGCGGCGGACGATTTCCTCGCTGCGGGCGAGGTCTTCGAAGAACATCGACTCCATCTGCGCGGCGATGCCCTCGTCGTAGATATTCACGTTCACCTCGTCGTTGAGGCGGAAGGAGCGCTCGTCGAAGTTCGAGGAGCCGATCGTCGACCAGATCCCGTCGACGACCATCGTCTTCGCGTGCATCATCGTCGGCTGGTACTCGAAGATGCGGATCTTGCGGCGCAGCAGGCGGTCATATTGCCAGCGCCCGGCGAATCGCACGATCGGGACGTCGGTGTGCTCGCCCGGCACGAGCACGCGGACGTCGACGCCGCGGCGCACGGCGCCTTCGAGCGCGCGCACGGTGTCAATGTCGGGGAGGAAGTAGGCGTTGGCGATGTAGATCGAGCGCTGCGCGCTGACGATCGACACGATGTACAGCAGCTTCACCGCCGACGAGCCTTCGCTCGGCGACGACTTCACCACCTGCGCGAGATGCGTTCCGACCGGCTCGAGGAGGGGAAAGTAATCGAGCCCCACCAGCAGCTCGCCGCGGCTCTTGACCCAGTTGTCCATGAACGCCGACTGCATCTGCGCCACGGCCGGACCCTCGACGCGCGCGACGGTCTCGCGCCAGTGGTCCGGCGAGTCGGCGTCGCCCTGCCATTCGTCGGCGATTCCGACGCCGCCGGAGAAGCCGATCCTGCCGTCGACGATGAGGATCTTCCGGTGCGTGCGGTGGTTGATGCGCGAGATCGTGTACCAGCGCAGCGGGTGATACCACTCGACGTTGATGCCGTTGCGCCGCAGGAAATCGATCAGGTCGTGCGACATCAGCGAGGAGCCGACGGCGTCGAGGATCACGTTCACCTTCACGCCGGCGCGCGAGCGCTCGGCCAGCGCCTCGGCGAACATGCGGCCGATCTCGCCGTCCCAGTAAATGTAGAACTCGAGGTTGATCGACCGTTTCGCGGCGCGGATCGCCGCCAGCATCACCGGAAAAAAGCAGACGCCGTTTCTCAGGATCTCGATGCGGTTGCCATCCGACAGCGGCATCCCGGTCAGCGCGTGCATCGTCTGCAGGAAGCCGATGTCGCGCACGCCGAACTGATGGCGCATGTGATAGCGCATCGGGATCCGCCGCCGCACCATCGGCAGCGGCGAGCGGCCGGGATAGCGGGAAGGTTTGCGCCGCCGCGAGAAGAGAGCCACTACCGCTGTCCTATGATCCAGAGCCCGAGGGCGACGACGCCCGCGACCGCGGCGAGGGACAGCAGCACGAAGAAGAGCAGGATCACGATCGCGGTCGCCGCGATCGCCGCCGTCGAGCGCGGAGGCCTGCGGCGGTCGCGATGCTTCTCGAGCAGCCGCATGTTCTTCATGTTCTCTTCGAACAGGAAGTCGAAGACGTCGCCGGCCACCGGCACGGCGCCGAAGATCAGATCGATGGCGATGTTGAACACCATGCGCACGATGATCGCCGTCGGCACGCGGTGACGCAGCGCTCCGGCGATGATCCACGTCGAGAGCAGGCTGCCGATGATGTCGCCGACGCCGGGGATCAGTCCGATCAGCGCGTCGAAGCCGACGCGCATGCGCGTCCCCGGAACGGTGAACGCCTCGTCCATGAAAAACGCGAATTTTCGCAGCGCGACGAGGTCGTGCGGCAGCTTCTCATCCGGCTCGATGACCTCGGGGATGTGAACTTTTTCCGGAGGCATGCGCGGCATTATGCAATTTGGGGGCTCAGCCGGGCTCGTCTCATGCAGATATGCTTGCGCCATGTCCGAAGAAGCCCCGCCTCCCGCACACCCGCCGGGGTGGCGCACGCGATGGGTGACGCGCTTTACGTCGAGCCGCGACATCGTCTGGTCGTGGCTCGCCGATCCGGCCGTGCTGGTGTACCGGCGGCACGGTTTCGGGCAGAAGCGCGTGCGCGCGACGATCGTCGAGTTCTTTCTCTTCGTGCGCGAAGTGGTCCGCGAGTTCTATCGCACCGAGGTGACCTCGCGCGCCGCCTCGCTCGCGTACACGACGCTGCTCTCGCTCGTGCCGCTGCTGGTCGCGTTCACGTTCTCGATCCAGAAGTGGTTCCGGCGCATCTTCCCGGGCTTCCAGGCGCAGGTCGACACGATCCTCAACTCCGTCCTGCCGTACAAGTCGCCGCTCGTCTCGTATCACCTCGCGCGGTTCACCGAGAACGCGGCGACCGCGTCGACGGTCGGGCTGCTCGTATTCATGGTCATCGCCTTCCGGCTCTTCCTGGCCGTCGAAGGAGCGGTGAATCAGATCTGGAAGGTGCGCAGCTCGCGCGGGTACCGGCAGAAGATCATCACCTTCACGATGCTGTTTTTCTGGGGACCGATCGTGATGGGTCTCTCGTTCACCACCACGGCGATGCTGGAGCGGAACCGCTATCTGAGCGTGCTGTTCCGGGGCGATCTGATCTTCACGATCGTTCCGATCGTCGTGCTCTTCATCGGCTTCACGATGGTGTTCTGGCTCGTGCCCTCGGCGCACGTGAAACTCTCCGCCGCCGCGATCGGCGCGCTCTTCACCACCGTGGCGTTTTCCGTCGTCCGCTGGGCCTTCGGCCTGTATGCCGCGCATCTCATCAGCGGAAATTTCAACTACATCTACGGCGCGGCAGGACTCGTCATCCTCTTCCTGGTCGCGATCGAGACGATGTGGATCATGGTGCTCCTCGGCGTGCAGATCAGTCACGTCTGGCAGAACCTCTACGGCCTGCTGCGCGCGAGCGAGCAGCAGGTGAAGGACCAGCCGGAGTTCGATCTCTATTTCGGATTGCGGGCAATGATCGAGATCGCGCGCCGCTTCGACCGGCGCGAGGATCCGCCGTCGTCGTACCGGCTCGCGGAGCAGTTCGGGACGACCGACTCGCAGCTGCTGCGCGTGCTGCGCAAGCTCGACGACTCGAGCCTCGTGGCCAAGACCTCCGAGGGGGAGTACGTCGGCTACGTGCCCGCGTGCGATCCCGACCGCATCACCATCGACGAGCTGGTGACGCAGATGGAGGGCGTGCTGCGGCTCGTCCCCGACATCGGCCCCGATGACCGCGAGCGCGCCGTGATCGGCGATCTGTTCGCGCGCGTGAATCACTGCACCGCCGAGGCGCTCGATCGCATGACCATCGGCCGCCTCGTGCGCGAGCTCTACGCGCCGCGCGAGGTCCGGGACGACGATCGCGTCACGCTGTAGGCGCGCGCTTCGCGCGGAGTGCGCGAATCATACGGATGCGGCGAAACGTCTCGTAGGCGACGGTCGTCGTCGTGATCCAGAGCAGGCCCGCGGCGATGCCCGCGCCGACGTCGGAGATCCAGTGCACGCCGAGGTAGATGCGGGAGGAGGCGATGGCAACGATCATCGAGACCGCGAGCGCGAGCGCGGCGGCGCGCCAGCGCCAGCGCGGCAGCACGCGCAATGCGATGTACGCGAGGGACAGGAAGACGATCGTTGCCCCCATCGCGTGCCCGCTCGGGAACGAATAGCCGCTCGCGTGCCGCAGCGCGATGGCGAGATCGGGACGCGCTCTCTCGAAGAAGGACTTCAGCGTGAGATTCAGCACGCCGCCGCCCCCTCCGGTGAGCGCGAGATACGCCGCCCAGCGCCAGCGCTTCTTCGCGAGCAGCACTGCGACGACGATCGCGAGCAGCACCGCCAGCGGACCCGGCGTGCCGATGATCGTCATCGTCGTGAAGAAGCGCGTCGAGCCCGGCGTGCGCGCGTAACGCGCCCACTCGTGCACGCTCTCATCGATCTCGTGCAGCGTCGTGTTGTTCGTCTGCACCGACTCCGCGAGGTCCTCGAACGCGTCGCCGGCGAGCAGCGTCGCGGCGAGCCCGATCGCGAGCACGGCGGCGACCGGCACGTAGTCGCGATAGCGAAACTTCGCCGTCCAGTGCGCCGTGCGTTTGAGCAGACGCTCGAGCGCCGGCTCCAGGATGAGGAAGACGAGCCAGAGGAGGAAGAAGAGGAGGAGGAAGGAGACGAGGAAAATCAACGCGGCAACTCAGAAACCCCCGGACATGTACTTCCACTGCACGATCTTGTCGTTGATCTCGCGGAGGCGGCGGCTGATCATGCGGCAGAGGAGGTTGAGGAACTGCAGCGAGGCGTGGGGGTCCATCGAGAGGATCTCGTTGAGCGTGGCGCGGTCGATCGAGAGCACGGTCGCGTCTTTCTCGTGCGCCTTCGCGTCGGCGGAGCGCGGCTTGTCGTCGATGAGCGCCATCTCGCCGAAGAAGTCGCCGCGGTCGAGCACGGCCAGCGCTTCCTCGCCGACGCCGGGGATGAACTTCGAGATTCGCACGCGTCCGTCGAGGACGATGTACAGCTTGTCGCCCTTCTCCCCCTCGCGGAACATCATCGAGCCCTCGCGGAAACGCTCCTCCGAGGAGAACGTCGCCAGCAGCTTCATTTCCGCGGCGGAGAGGCCGCGCTCGCGGAAGAGGTCGACCTTGTCCTCGGATTTCACCGTGATCTGCTGCATCTCGCGCTTGGCGTCGGCGCGCTTGCGGCCGCCGCCGCGCCTGGCGTCTTCCTGGAAGAAGAGCTTGAGCTGCTCGTTCGCGTCACGCACTTTCTCGGTGAGCGAGCGCCAGAACGCCCAGTGCAGACCGACCGCGAGCTCCTTGTCCTCGTCCATGAGCTGATCGAGCGCGCTGAACGAGAACGTGTAGCAGGCCGACGACTCCGTGGCCATGCCGTCGCTGGAGCGATGCGTGCGGTCGATGAAGTTCATCTCGCCGAAGATGTGATCGGCGGTCAGCGTGCCGAGGATCTGCGGGCCGAACGGCGTGTCCTTGCGGATGTCGATCTTCCCTTCCTTGACGACGTAGAAATCCATCGAGCGGTCTTCCTCGCGGAAGACGTAGTCGCCGGAGGTGAAGCCCTCGACGCGCGCGAACTTCGAGAGCCGGAAAATCTGCTCGTCCTTCATGTGCTGGAAGACGGTGAGCTTCCGGAGGTCGTGCGAGACGGTGATCAGGTCCTCGCGCTTCTCGGCGGCGCGCGTGATCTTGAGGATGATGTCCTTGAGGTCCTTCCGGCTGTCGAGGCGGAAGAGGTTTTCCTTCCGGAACTCGAGGCGCTCGGTGGCGAGCTGCAGCTGTTCGACGCGCTCCTTGATGCGCGCGTTGAGCGCCTTCGCCTCGATGCTGTGGATGCGCTTGAGCGTGTTGATCATCCGGCGCACCGGCTCGGTGGCTTCGCCTTTCTGATCCGTCGCGAGCAGGAACGCGTCGATGAAGGCGTCGAGCGAGCGGTCGAAGTTCTTGATCTCGAACTCGATGCGGCCCGCAATCTCAGCGAGCCCGCGGTCGAAGGGGTTGAGCTTGCGCGCGCGGCTGATCTCTTCGTGCGCGAGGTCCCACTCGCCCTGCGAGTAGTACAACCGGCCGAGGATCTCGAAGGGGCGGTAGTTGTTCGGGGTCTTCAGCTTCGCGATCTCGAGCAGCTCGATCGCTTTCGAGGTCTGGTCGCGCGCCATGTAGTACTGCGCGAGCCCGACGTATTGCGAGGAGTCGATCTCGTCCCGCCCCCGCTCGACGACGAGCTCCTGTTTCACGCCCGCGTACCGGTTCTCCTCGGCGAGCTTTTTCTGGTCGCGCACCCGCGCCAGGTTGATTCGCAGCGCCACCGACCCCGGCTTCAGCTTCTCCGCCATCTCGTAGAGATGGATCGACTCGTCGAACATCCCCTGATCCGAGTACCGCCGCGCCAGCGCGAGCAGGTCCTCGGCCTCGATCGGAATGTTCGTCTCCGCCGCCAGCGTGCGAAAGCGCGCGCGCGACGGAGGAAGGGTTTGCTCGGGCATGGGAGATGACATTATAGGGACGATGAAGGCAGAAGGCAGAAGGCAGAGGGCAGAAGGCAGAAACAGCCCATGCCGCATCGCCCTTTGCTTTCTCACTTCTGCCTTCTGCCTTCTGCCTTCTGCCTTCGCCTCCGACTTCCAGCCCGCCCTCCCCGGCTACGACTACCAGTTCCCCCGCGACCACGGCTCCCACCCCTCGTACAAAACCGAATGGTGGTACTACACCGGCCACCTCCGCACGGACAGCGGGCGGCGGTATGGGTTCGAGGTCACGTTTTTTCGGGTGGGGGTTTCGCGCGGGGAGCAGCGGTCGCGGTGGGATTTGCGCGAGTTGATGCCGGCGCATTTTGCGATCACGGACGTCGAGGGGAAGGCGTTTCGGTATTACGAGAAGATGAATCGAGGGTCGGCGTTCACGGCGAGTGCGGCGGAGAGGAAGCTCGAGGTGTTCAACGAGGCCTGGCGTGCGACGACGAATTCGGATGGGTCGTGGCGGCTGGTGGCGATGGAGGGCTCCGACTCGATCGAGCTGACGCTGCGCGCGCGGAAGCCGCCGGCGATTCATGGCGAGAACGGGGTCAGCGTGAAGGCGCAGGGAGCGGGGTACGCGTCGCATTACTACTCGATGACCGCGCTCGAGGTCACGGGCACGGTCAACGGCGCGCGCTGCAGCGGGCAGGCGTGGATGGATCACGAGTTCGGCAGCTCGGCGCTGCGCGAGAGCCAGCAGGGGTGGGACTGGTTCTCGGTGCAGCTCGACAACGACACGGAGCTGATGCTCTACGTCATCCGCCGCACCGACGGCACGCCCGACGTCACGTCGTCGGGCTCGCTCATCACCAGCGACGGCCGCGTGATTCACATCGCGCGCGAGCAGATGAAGATCACGCCGCTGTCGAAATGGAAGTCGCCGAAGAGCGGCGCGACGTATCCGATGGGGTGGCGCGTCGAGCTGCCGCCGTTCAGCATCGTCCTCACGCTCGCGCCGCTGCTCGAGAACCAGGAGCTGATCACGCACGGCTCGACGCGCGTGACGTACTGGGAGGGCGCGGTCGATGTGAGCGGCTCGTTCGGCGGGACGCCGGTGCGCGGCGAGGGCTACGTCGAGATGACCGGCTACGATAGAGCCTTCCGCGCGCCATGATCCTGCCGTAATCGTTTTTTATTGTGCGGCCATGATGATGCTCGCACTCGTCCTCGCCGCCATCTTCCAGCTTCCGCCGCAGAAGAGTGACGCCGTGATCGGCGTCGCCGCGATCGATCTCGACTCAGGCACGCGCCTGTCCATCCGCGGCAACGAGCGCTTCCCGATGGCGAGCGTCTACAAGATCCCGATCGCGCTGGAGGTCCTGCATCGCATCGACGCCGGCACGCTGCGGCTCGATCGCGTGATCACGATTCCGCCTAAGGATTTCGCCCCGGGATTCAGCCCGCTGCGCGATCAGGCGAACGGGCAGCCGATCGTGATGACGGTCGGCGAGCTGCTCGATCAGATGGTGCGCGTGAGCGACAACACCGCGAGCGATGCGCTGCTGCACCTCGTGAGTCCGATGGCGGTGAACCGCCGCCTCGCGGAGCTCGCCATCGGCGGGATCCGCGTCGATCGGACGGAGCGCGAGCTGGGACGCGATGCGCGCGACGTCGAGCGCTTCACGCGCGACGCGCGCGACACGTCCACGCCGGAGGGGATGCTGGCGCTGCTCGCCGCCGTCGTCGAAGGGCGCGACGGGCTTTCGCGCGAGAGCCGCGAGAAGCTGCTGGGCTGGATGACGAGGACGACGACGGGACCGAATCGGATCAAAGCCGGCGTGCCGGCCGGCGCCGTCGTCGCGCACAAGACGGGGTCCGGTCCGGGGGTCATGAACGACGTCGCCATCATCGACGGGCGGGTGGTGATCGCGATTTTCACGAAGGGGACGAAGTCGTCCGATGACGACGTCGCGGCCGACATCGCCGCGGTTACGCGCGCGGCATGGAGTGCGCTGGGGAAGTGACGCGGCGAATCTCGCGCAGCAGGTGATCGCGCGCGGAGTTGCCTTTCTGCACGAAGCTCGACACTTTCGCGAGCAGCAGCTGCCGCTCCTCGGAGGACACTTCCTTCGAGGTCAGCACGAGAATCGGGATGTTCGCGGTGCGCGGGTCGTCCTTCAGCGACTCCGCGACGTCGAAGCCGGTGAGGCCGGGCATCATCAGGTCGAGAATGATCAGGTCGGGCATGCTCTCGACGGCGGCGCGCAGTCCCTCTTCTCCCGAATACGCGCAGCCGAGTGTGTAGCCGTGGCCGCTCAGTTCCTCGTCGAGCAACGTATGGACCGCCGGATCGTCGTCGATGAGGAGCAGGCGTCCCTTCGAGCCGTCGTCGTTGCGCGCGGTGATGGCGCGGATGCGCTCGAGCAGGCGATCGCGGTCGACCGGCTTCACGAAATAGTCGTCCGCGCCGAGGGCGAGGCCGAGATCGCGGTTGTCGATCATGGAAATGATCACCACCGGAATCTGCCGCGTGTCGGCGTCGGTCTTCAGGCGTTTCAGCACTTCCCAGCCGTCGACGCCGGGCAGCACGAGATCGAGCGTCACCGCGACGGGACGCGACTCGCGCGCGATCTTCAGCGCTTCCTCGCCGTGACGCGCGCGGATCGAGAGATAGCCCGCCGACCCGAGCGCGGCGGAGATGAGGTCGTACGCGTTCGCGTCGTCCTCGACGACCAGCACGCGATCGACGGGCGGGCGCGCGGCGACGTGCTCCGGCTGTGGACGCGTGACGACGGCGGCGCGCGAGCGGACGGGGAGCGTGAACGAGAACGTGCTGCCCGCGCCGAGCGCGCTCTCGAGCGTGACGTGGCCGCCCTGCAGCTCGACGAAGCGCTTCACCAGCGCGAGCCCGAGGCCGGTGCCGCCGAACTCGCGGCGCGCGGTGCCGTCGACCTGGCGGAACTCTTCGAAGATGACGGCGTGATGCATCGCGTCGATGCCGATGCCTTCATCGCGCACGGCGACGGCGATCACGCCGTCTTCGAAGCGCGCGCGAATCGTGACGGGCGTGCCGGGCGGCGAGAACTTCACCGCGTTCGAGAGCAGGTTGAAGAGCACCTGCTTGAACTTCGCGAGATCGGTCTCGATCTGCGGCAGATCGTCGGGCACTTCGACGACGAATTTTGGCGTGGCCTTCGCCATCCCGCGCATGACCTGGCAGACGCTCTCGATGACCGGCGCGATGGAGAAGAATTCCGGGAACACCTCCATCCGTCCCGCTTCGATTTTCGACAGATCGAGGATGTCGTTGATGATGCCCAGGAGGTGCTGTCCCGAGGCGTGGATGTGCCGGAGAAACCCGAGGTGCTTCGGCTCGACCTGCTCCTGCAGACGCTCCACGAGGATCTCGGAGAAGCCGATGATGGAGTTCATCGGCGTGCGCAGCTCGTGCGACATGTTCGCGAGGAACTGGCTCTTGAGGCGATCGGCTTCCTGCGTGCGCCGGTTCGCGTCCGCGAGCTCCTGCGTCAGCCGCGTGAGCTCTTCAACGCGGCGCGTGGCCTCGCCTTCGAGCTGGCGGATGCGCAGCCGCTTCTCCTGCAGGTTCGCAACGCCGATGAGGAAAAAGTACGACGCGCCGAAGATGAACAGCATCCGGCACAGCGCGAGCAGCATCGGCGCATCCCAGAACGCGACCTGTCCCATCAGCAGCAGCGTGCCGATGTAGGCGACGGTGTTGCCGAGGCCGACGAGATACGCGGCCGTCTTTCCGCTCGCGAACGCGGCGACGCAGCCCGAGGCGATGTACCAGATGAACCAGGGACTGTCGACGCCGCCCGAGGCGTAGATGCCGCACGTGACGAGGATGATGTTGACGGTGAGCCAGCACGGATTCAGGTAGCGCCGGTTGATGCCGCGCCGAAAGAGGAAGTAGAAGAGCGTCGCGCTGACGCAGGCCGCCGCCCATCCGTAAAACGCCCAGCGCAGGTCGAGCGGGAACACGCCCAGCGCCGCGCCGGCGAGTCCGGTGATGAGTCCGAGCGTGTAGACGAGGAGATGGTTTCGCTGGATCGCGAGATCGAAGCGGAGCACGCTCGACGACTCGGGGCCGCGTTCTGTCATGGGAGTGTGCGGTGATTGTACGTTGGTTACGCGGCCGTCATTCGATCGTGACGCCGAGGAAGGCGATGCACATCTCGTCGGTCGTCGCTTCGCCCCACCCGACCGCCTTCGGCGGACTGTTGGGGTTGCGCGGATTCGACGCGGAGTTGTCGTACCACGCGTTGAGCCAGAGCCGCGTGCCGGCGGGGAGATCGATCGGCTCGCGATACTGATACGAGCCCTGCCAGTTGAAGTCCCAGTCGTCGATGTTGATCAGGCACTTCGTCTCGCCGCCCGGCATCGTCATCTGCACGTTCATCTTTTTGCCGAGGAGATGCATGTGCGGCGCGACGAACCAGAGCTTGCCGGCGAACGGCAGGAGGAACGGGAACTCGGCGTTGACCTGATGGTTCTGCGCGCCGGCGGGAATGGTGAAGTTCTGATTGATCACCGGGAGCACGCGCATCGTCGCGCGCGGCGGCCGCTTGGCGAAGTAGATCGCGAGCTCGGTCTGGTCGGGCTCCGGCGGTCCGTGGTGCGGGTGGTAGTGCACCTGCATCACAATCCGCGAGTTGGCCGGCAGCTCGAACGCGACGTCTTCCGGCATCGTCAGCGGACGCGAGCCCGGCGCCCATCCGCCGAGCGTGCCGCCAAGGGATGAGAAGCCGGGGCCGCCGAAACAGGTGTAGCCGGGTCCGGGCTCGGCGGCGTCGAGCTGCGCCGACTCGCCGGTGATGTCGATGAAGCTGATCATGTGATGCACGGTCTCGCGATCGCCGGGATGCGTGTCGACCGCGGAGACGTATGCGGTCGTTTTCAGATTCGTCGGGATGGTGAAGCAGCGATACGTATCGCCCTCGGCCGGCGCCTGGTAAGGCTCCGGATTGCGGACGATGAGATCGGGCGTGCCGAGCGCCCAGCCGCTGCTGAAGTCGAGCGGCTCGGGAAGGTCGGACTCGAGTCCTTCCGGCGCGCCGCTGTCGACCCATTCCGCGATCGTGTCGATCTCCGCCTGTGACAGGCGGCGCTCGTCGGCGAACGTGCCGCAGCCCTGCGTCGGCTTCCACGGCGGCATCTGCCGCGTCTTCGTCATGATTTTGATGAGCTGCGCCCACGGCTTCGCTTCCTCGTACGACGTCAGCGAGAACGGCGCGATGTCGCCTTCGTGGTGACACGTCTGGCAGTGCTGCTGAAAGATGCGCACGACCTGGTTGCTGAACGTCGGCGGGCCGAGGTGGCGCACGGAGCGCTGCCTCGCCAGCGCGGGAAGCGCGAGCAGGAGCGCGAGCGTGAGAGCGAGGCGGCGCATGGGGACGGACAGTTTACGGCAACTCGGGCGGCCACTCTTCCAGCACGATCTTCCCGCCGATCATCGTCAGGAAACTGCGCGTGTCGGGCAGCGCGGTGACCGGCACGGTGAACACGTCCTGCGAGAGGACGACCAGGTCGGCGAGCTTGCCGGGAGCGAGCATGCCTTTGTCGGGCTGCTTTTCGGCGAAGGCGGAGCCGAGGGTGTACGCGGCGATGGCTTCCTCGCGGGTGAGCGCCTCGGTCGGATTGTCGCGGCGATGGACGGCCAGCATGATGTTCAGCCAGGGATTCAGCGGACCGTCGGAGCCGATCGCGATCGGAATGTTCGCGGCGAGCAGCGACTTCGCGCGCGAGAAACCTCCCGGCGGAAAGAGCGTGCGCGCGAAAAAGTGCGATGGATTGAGCACCGCGACGACGCCGAGCGTGCGCGCCTGCGGATCGAGATCGGGCAGCAGACCGTCGGCGTGCTCGATGCGCGGACGCTCCGCCGGCCAGTTGATGCCGCTGATGTTCGCCATCTCCTTGAACACCGTGGCGATCATCGCGTCGCCGACGGCGTGCAGCAGCAACTGCTGATTCGTCTCGGGCCCGCGCCGCAGCAGCCGCGTGATCGTCGTGAAGTTCTGGCGTCCGGTTCCGCCGCCGTCGGGATACGGCGTGCGCACCGCGGCGCCTTTCTCGATCGGCGTGCCGTCGAGGATCCACTTCAACCCGTTCGTGCCCCTCGGCGGCGGGCCGGGGCGCGGCAGCGGCGGCGGGACGACGAGCGGGATGAAGATGTGGCGCAGGCGGATCGGCGAGTCGGTCGCGTCCCACGCCTGGCGGAACGCCTTTTCTTCTTCGAAGGGCATCGCCTGAATCGACGTGATGCCGAAGCGCAGCGCCTCATTCGAGAAGCTGCTCAGCGCGACGGTGAGATCGCCCTGCAGCTGCGTCAGCTCGCCGATTTTGCGAATCAGCGGATACTCGGCGTACTCGAACGCGCGGCCGTTCAGCGTGCCGTCGGGGTTGCGGCCGAAGCGGCCGCCGAGCGGATCGGTCACGTTGTTCTCGATCCCCAGCTCCTGCAGCGCGCGCGAGCTGAGGATCGTGCCGTGGCCGGTGAAGGAGCGCAGCAGCACCTTCCGGTTCGGCGCGAGCTGGTCGAGCGTCGCTCGCGTGACCGACTCGTCGAGCATCACCGCACCGCCGACCTCCCCGATCAGCCAGATGTCCGGCGCCGATTCGTCGACCGCGGCGGACAGCGCGGCGGAGACCTGCGCGAACGTGCTGGCGGCTCCCGTGCCGAGGACGAGACCGACCGGGCCGAGTCCCGGATGCGTGTGCGCGTCGTTGATGCCGGGGACCACGACGTGCTTGTCGAGCTTGATGCGACGCACGTTCTGCGTGCCGACGATGGACGCGAGGATCTGCTCGTCCGTGCCGGTCGCGATGATGCGGTCGCCGCGGATCGCGAGCGCTTCGACGAACGGTTTCGCCGGATCGTTGGTGAAGATCTTTCCGCCGGTGACGATGATGCTCGGCGTCTGGGCGAAGAGGGTCAGCGGACAAAGAGCGGCAAGGAGCGCCAGGATTCCTGCGCGTTTCATGAAAAAAGTCTACTCGCTCTTCAGCGCGGCGGCGATGTCGATGCGCGCGGCAAGCCTCGCCGGCGCCAGTCCGGCGAGCGCGGAGGCGAGAAATGTCGCCGCCAGCGAGGCCGCGATGAGCGCGACCGGCGTATGGAAATCGATCGTCCAGCCGAAGGACTGCCGGTTGATGACGTGGATCAGGATCCACGAGAGCGCGTACCCCATGATCAGCCCGATCGCCGTCGATGCCGCGCCGAGGATTGCCGACTCGAGGACGAGCATCGTGCGCAGCTCGCGCGCGGAGAGGCCGCCGGCGCGCAGCAGCGCCAGCTCGCGCGTGCGCTCGAGGATCAGCGCGGAAAGCGTGTTCACGATGCCGAGGACGGCGACGATGATCGCGACGCCGAGCAGCGCGTAGGTGATCGTGAACGTCTGATCGAAGATCGTCATCACCTCGCGGCGGATGTCCTCGTTCATCACCACGAATGCGCCGTACTTCGGGCCGAACTGTTGTTCGAGCGCGATGCGCGCGCGCGTTTTGTCGGTGCCCGGTTTCAGATAGATGACGATCGTGTTGATCGCATCGTCGCCGAACGAGCGCACGAACAGCGCGCGGTCCATCACCACCACGCCGCGATCGTTCGAATAGTCGCGGTAGATGCCGGTGATGGGAAACCGCGCGCGGCTGATCTCGATGACGTCGCCGATCCGCTTGTCGAACTTGAGGGCGAACGTCTCCGAGACCACGACGCCGTTGCGGCGCACGGCATTCGCGAGCGCTTCCGCGGACGAGCGCGGCGCGATCATCGGCAGGTCGCCCCTGCGCGCGGCGACGGAGAACTCGCCGCTGCCAACGGCGATGATCGTGTCTCCGTACAACACGTCCTTGCCGCGCACGCGATCGATCGCGGCGACGAACGGCACTTTCTCCAGCGCGTCCGCGACCTCGGGGCGGAACAGCGCGATCTGCGCGTTCGTGAGCCCCTTTGACGGCCGCAGCCAGAGGTCGGAGCTGACGGTCTGATTCACCCAGATGCGCACCGTCTCGCGGAAGCTGCCGACCATCAGCGCGACCGCGACCATCATCCCGGTCGCGAGTGAGAGCGCGGCGCCGGCGATGGAGGTGCGCCGCAGCGACGCCGGCAGCGAGACCGCGGCGAGGCGTCCCACGATTCCGAACGCGCCCTCGAGCAGCGGCGAGAGGAGGCGCGACGTCGCGCGGACGATGAACGGCGCGAGCAGCGAGAAGCCGGCGACGACGAGCAGCACCGCGACGTAGCCGGCGACGGCGATCCCTCGCACCGGCGGCAACCGCGACGTCAGCGCGCCGGCGATGAAGCAGAGCGCCGACGCGATGACGAGCGCGCGCGGATGCTGCACGCGCTGCTGCAGCCCCGGCCGGATCATCGCGTTCGGACGCAGCCGCGACGCTTCGAGCGCCGGCTGCAGCGCCGACAGCAGCGAGAGGATCGTGCCGACCGCGATGCCCAGCGCGATCACTCCCGGCGTCAGTTCGACGGCCTCGGGGCGCGATGTCACGTACAGCGCGTTGACCGTCCGTCCGACCGCGCGAAGGATTCCGGAGGCGAGCAGATTGCCGAGGACGATGCCGAGCGCGGACCCCGCGAGTCCGAACAGCAGCCCTTCCGCGAGAAACGCGGCGAAGATCTGCCGCGGCGCGACGCCGACGGTCTTCAGCACGCCGACGTCCTTCCGCCGCCGCAGGATCGAGATCAGCACGGTGTTGTAGACGAGGAACATGCCGACGAGCAACGCCACGCCGGCGAGCGCGAAGAGGTTCACGCGAAATGCGCGCAGCATTTTCTCGACGCGCTCGTTGCGCCGCGACGGCCGCTCGATGCGCGTTCCCGGCGGTGCCCGGAGGGCGGGCATCTTGCCCGCCTTCCCCTCGGGAACAAGCATGTCGACGCGCGACAGCTTGCCGAGCATCCCGAAGTTGCGCTGCGCGACCGCGATGTCGCAGACGCCGATGCTGCCGTTGAACGCCGTCGCCGGCCCCTCGGCCTCGAGCAGTCCGCGCACGACGAGCGTGCTTCGATGCCCGAGGACGCTCAGTGTCACGCGGCTGCCCAGCGTGAGCCCGTGCTCGCGCGCGAACGGCGCGGGAAGGATGAGCGAGTCGGACTCGAAGAGCGCGAGATATTGGTCAGGCGAGATCGCCTGACCTCCACCGACGATCTTCGCGTAGCGGTAGTCGCGGAAATGCAGATCGCTCAGCAGATCGACGCCGAGGAGACGGATCGGCTGCTGCGTCGACTCGAGCACGCCCTCGACGTCGATGACCGGCGCGAAGCGCACGCCCTCGCGCCATAGCGGCTGCAGGCCGAGCAGCACGCGCTCATCGAGCGGCGCGACGTCGGGCACGAGCTGATAGTTCGCGCGCCCCGCGATCGCGTCCACCGACTCGCGAAACGCGCGCAGCGCGCTCTGATTCGCGAGCTGAATCGCGACCACCACCGCCACGCCGACGGCGATGCCGATGATGGTGAGCGAGGTGCGCGTTTTCTCGCGGAAGATCGGACGGAGAATGAGCGCGCGGAGGATCACCGCCGCACCCGGCCGTCCTCGACGTGAATCGTGTAGTCGCCAAACGCCGCCGCGCGGTCCGAATGCGTCGCCATCACGATCGTCGGGCGGAGCGACGTGTGAATCTCGCGCAGCAGCTCGAGGATGCGCGCGCCGTTTTTCGAGTCGAGATTGCCGGTCGGCTCATCGGCGAGGATCAGCGGCGGGCGGTGCACGATCGCGCGGCCGATGGCGGCGCGCTGCATCTCGCCGCCGGAGAGCTCGTTCGGGAAATGCGTCGCGCGATGTCCGATGGCCACGCGCTGCAGCACATCCGTGACGCGCTCCGCAATCTCGCTCTTCGGCCGCCGCGCGAGCGCGAGCGGAAACGCGATGTTCTCGAACACGCTCAGCGTCGGGATGAGGTTGAAGAACTGGAAGATGAAGCCGATCGACGTGCGGCGCAGCTGCGTCAATCGCCGCTCATCCAGCGCCGAGGTTTCGGAGTCGCCGAGGAAGACCTGGCCGCTGGTCGGACGATCGATGGCGCCGATCAGATTCAGCAGCGTCGACTTCCCGCTGCCGGACGCGCCCATCAGCACCGCGAAGTCGCCGGCGGCGATGTCGAGCGACACGTCGTCGAGCACGTGGACGGCGGCGGATTCGTCGCTCGGTGCGTAGTCGTGGGAGACATTGCGCAGGGAGATTCGCATTGGCAGTCGTTCTGCACCATCGTACGCGAGCGGTGATATGGTCGCCCGCGAACGGAGGTACATGATGGACGAGACAACGAACGAAACCGGTGGAGAAACAGGCGGCGACTCGAGCCGGTTCGGACGGGCGAAGGAATTCGTCGGCGACAAATACGAGCGCGCGTCGGATGCGGTCCGCGACGGATACAACAACGTCCGCGAGAAGGTGGAGGACGTCGACTTCGGGGCGATCACCGATCAGGTGCGCACGTACGTGCGGTCGAATCCCGGAAAGGCGCTTCTGATCTCGGTCGGCGTTGGGTTCCTGATCGGCCTGCTGCTGCGCCGCGACGAGGAGTGAACATGGCGAACGGTTTCCCTGAAGATCACGAGCGGTCGGCCGCGGGCCTCGATTTCGAGGACGATCCCATTCGCGCCGGCGCCGCTTCGCTGGGGGCAAAGATGGTGGAAAACGGTCCGGAAGCGGTCCTGGACGAGATCGAGAACCTGCTGCCGGAGAGCTGGCGGGAACAGATTCAGTCGTTCCCGATCGCGGCGGTGGCGCTCGGCATCGGCATCGGGGTGTGGCTGGGGATGAAGAAGAGCGAGGAGATCATCGCGGCCGGCACGGCGCTGGTGTCGTCGGCGGCGATGGCGAACGTGTCGCAGGTGATGGACAAGGTGAAGGGCGGCGCGTGAGATAATCAGGCGTGCCGGTATCGCCGACCGCCCTGACCATCCCGCTCCCGGTTCCCGCGACGCATCATCATCTCGAGTCTCTCGCGGCCGAGGTGCACCGCACGTATTTCTGGAAATACCCGCCGCTGCCGGTGCGCTGGGGGCAGCAGATCTCCCGCCGCAAACGCCGCACGATCCGCCTCGGGTCGTATAACCATCACACCGCCGAGATCCGCATCCACCCCATCCTGAACGCGCGCCACGTACCGGCGTTTTTCATCCAGTCGATCGTGTACCACGAGTACCTGCACCACGTCCTCGGCGCAAGCCACAACCGCCGCTTCCATAAGTACGAGCGGCAGTTCCTCTATTACCGCGAGTCGCAGGAATGGCTGCGCCGCAACCTCTTCCTGCTGCTCGGCAGGAAGAAGAGCGCGCTGCCTCCGCGCGTGACGCTTGCAACGCCGCAGATGGTGTTGTTTTAGGTGGCGGCGCCGTGAGGTTCACGCGGCGCCGATCACGCGCTCGTACATCTCGCGGTAGCGCGGCACGATCTTTCCTTCCTCGAACCGGTCGAGCGCGAGCTCGCGCGCGCGGCGGCCCATGCGGACGCGCAGGTCGTCGTTGCTGAGGATCTCGATCGCGCGGGCGGCCATGCCGTCGACGTCGCCGACGGGGACGAGGTAGCCGCTCTCGCCGTCGCTCACGACCTCGGGGAGGCCGCCGGCGAGCGACGCGATGACCGGGACCTCGGAGGCCATCGCTTCGAGCGCGGCCATGCCGAACGACTCGGTCTCGGACGGGAGGAGGAAGAGATCGCACGCGCCGAGGATCTCTTCGAGGTTCGGCACGTTGCCGAGGAAGAAGACGCGGTCGTGGATGCGATGCTGGCGGCAGTATGCCTCGGCGCGCGAGCGATCGGGGCCGTCGCCGATCATCACCAGGCGGCTCTTCACCGTCTTCACCGTTTTCTCGAAGACCTGGATCACGTCCATGATCCGCTTCACCGGCCGGAAGTTCGAGACGTGGCAGACCAGCTTCTCGCCCGGCCCGCTGCCGAACATGTTGCAGAATGCGCTCGGATTGCGGCGGAAGCGCGCGCCGTCGACGAAGTTCGGGATCACGTCGATCGATTTCTCGGTGTGAAAGTGCGTCGCCGTTTCTTCCTTCAGCCACTCCGACACCGCGGTCACGCCGTCCGACACTTCGATGCCGAATTTCGTGATCGGCAGGTAGCTCTCGTCGCGGCCGACGAGCGTGATGTCGGTGCCGTGCAGCGTGGTGATGACTTTCAGCCGCGAGAGCAGGATCTGTTTCGCGAGATACGCGCTGATGGCGTGAGGGATGGCGTAGTGGACGTGCAGGACTTCGAGTTTCTCGTACGCCGCGACCTCGGCCATCTTCGTCGCCAGCGCGAGCGTGTACGGCGGATAGGGATCGAAGAGCGGATACGCCGTGACCGTGACTTCGTGGAAGTGCACGCGCTCGTGCAGGATGTTCAGCCGCGACGGCAGCGCGTAGCTGATGAAGTGCACGTCGTCGCCGCGCTTCGCCAGCGCGAGCCCGAGCTCCGTCGCGACGACGCCGGAGCCGCCGAAGGTGGGGTAGCAGGTGATGCCGATTTTCATTGGACCTCGCGCCCCGAGTACGCGCCCACGAGATCATCGATCCTCGGCGGCTGCTTGCTCACGAACGCCTCGCCGTACGCGGCGCCGATCAGCGCGCCGAAGTGTTTGCCGCGGGCTTCGATCATCTCGAGGAACTTCGGGTCGGAGATGAAGGTCTGCGGCTCTTTCGACTTCGGGTCGTGGAACTGCGATTTGTACGCGGCGACGGCGCGCATTTTCGTTTTCCAGGTCGTGGTGACGTCGACGACGAACGACGGCGCGAACATGTAGTTCTGCAGGTAATACAGCACCGTCTGCGGGCGGTGCGCGGGGAGGTCGGTCTTCAGCGATTTGAGTCCAGCGTAGAACGATGCCTCGGTGACGAGGCGGCCGGTGCGGGTGTGATCGGGATGGCGGTCGTCGGGATACGGCGCGATGACGAGCTTCGGCTGCCGCGCGCGCAGGATCGCGATGAGCTCGAGCTCTTCCTCGCGGCCGGTGCGCAGGTTGCCGTCGCCGAAATCGAGCTGCTGCCGGAACGTCGCGCCGAGGGCCTTCGCGGCGCTCGCGGCTTCACGCCTGCGCGTCTGCGGCGTGCCGCGCGTGCCCATCTCGCCGCGCGTGAGATCGACGATGCCGATGCGCAGCCCGTCCTTCACGAGCTTCGCCGCGGTGCCCCCGCAGGAGAGCTCGACGTCGTCGGGATGCGCGCCGAAGAAAATGAGATCGACTTTGTCTGTCATAGCGAAACGATCCTGACCACAGGCGAGTCCGGCTCGACCTCTTCGACGATGCGCGCGAAGAGATCGGGGAAGTGAACCTGATACGCGAACCAGCCGGCGATGCGGTCCTGCACGTGCCGGTCCGGGTAGAGCGTGGAGACGAGCTCGCGCACGAGGGCGTGGCGCTCGCGATCCTTGCGCACGAGCCCCTTGATCGCGCGCTCGGCGAGCTTGTTCGCGTGATATTCGAGATGGCCGATGGACCGGTGGATGGAGCCCGCCAGCGAGTGGTCGGCGGGCAGCGCGAGCTCTCCGATCTGTTCGACGCGTTTCATCAACTCGCGCTTCGCTTCCGCGGCGATCGCACGGATCCGCGCGACGCCCTCCGGTTCCCGCTCGGCGAGCAGCTCGTCGGCGGACCTGAATACAGAACACGGGTCGAGGCCGTAGCGTTCGAACGCTTTCGCGACGCGCGCCGGCGCGACGAGGACGTGCCCGCGCAGCGCGACGCGCGGCATACTGATGCCGAGGAGCTCGTGGAGCGGGGCGATCTGCGCGTAGTACGCCAGCTCGGCGGGACCGCCGAGGAAGATGTCGGGCTGGAGGACGTAGTCCTGGAGGAGGGGTCTCGTCAGCGCGGAGGTGCTTATGCGTTCGGGTTGCTGGGTTGCTGGGTTGCCGGGTTGCTGTCTCGTTCCGTCGTCGTTCAGTTCGTAGAGGAGCGTGTATTTGTCGCCGTCTCTCGGGACGACCTGCTCTTTGTAGCCGGCGGCTTCGAGCTCCAGTGCGCGGTCGTGCAGCGTGCGCTGGATTTCGTCTTCGCGTGCATGGATTTCTTTGAAGAGCGGCGCGCCGGCGCGGCGGAGCTCGGGGAGCAGCGCGTCGACGAGGATGACTTCGTTGCCGGAGACGCTGGCGATGAGCTCCGCGAAGGAGTCGCGGAAAGTGATGCCTTCGCGCAGCCAGGAGGGGCGCGGGAGGTCGAAGAGGGCGAGGAGCTGCGCGATCAGCGACTCGGGGACGGGAAGCGATCCGACGACGGCGCGCGCGCCTGCCTGCCGGACCGCGCGAATACAGACGAGATCGCGCTGGCGGTTCACGGCCTTCTCACGCGCGATCAGCGACGTCGGGATGTTCAGCTGCGCGACTTCGTCGAAGTCATGGTCTTCGGTCGCGAGCCAGAAGTACGCGTTGACGGCGATGCCCTGATTTTCGAGATCGCGCTTCAAACGCACGAGCGACGCGAGCTTCGCGAGGGTGTACAGAGGACCGCCGGCGAAGCCGACCTGCTGGCCGGCGACGATGGTGAGGGCATCGGGATGGATCGTCGGCGAGATGCCCCACTGCTTGTTGGATTCGAGCAGCGCTTGCTCGATCCCCATACCCCGTACCCCCGGAGTTCGGGGCAGGGGGCTCGGGGTACGGCCATCCAGCACCAGCCTGTTCATCCCCGGGTAGCACGCGATCGGGAACTTCATCGCGTGCGGCTCCCGACGAGGATGAGGCGCGGGGACGACGGGGTGAATTGCGAGCCGTCGAAGTCGCCGAAGGCGGAGCGGATCGCGAGATTGCACGAGGCGAACATGGCGGAGATCTCGTCGAGATCGTAGCCGCGCACGCGCTCGAGGTAGCGCTTTTCGCCGATGGTGATGTGTTTGTTGATCGAGCGGTCGGAGGGGTCGTACCAGCGCTCGATCAGCACGCGTCCCGACGGCGTGTCGCGCGTCTCGCGCTGCACGAGCTTGTCCAGCTCGCGATGCACGTTGAGATAGTCGAACAGAAAACAGGCGCCGCCGCGCAGCACGCGCGCCATCTCGCGCACGACCTGCATGTTCTCATCCTCGGTCGCGAAGTAGCCGAAGCTGGTGAAGAAGTTCACCAGCCCGCCGAAGACGGCATCGCAGAACGGGAGGTGCCGCATGTCGGCGCGCGCGACCGGCATCGGTCCGTATTCACGCATACCGGTGCGCAGCAGGATGTACGAGAGATCGCAGCCCGCGACGCGGTAGCCGAGCGCCTTCAGCTCCTGCACGTGGCGTCCCATCCCGCACGCGAGATCGAGCACCGGCCGCCGGTCCGCGGGCATCCCGCACTGCTGATGGAAGAACGCCGCCTGCAGCCGCGCCTCGGACTCGTCGCGGTACGAGTAGAGCTCGAGATACTCCTCGCCGAACCACTCCTGATACCACGTCACGCGCGGAGTCTATCTCGCGAGTCGCGCGGCGAGGACACGCTCGTTCTCCCGTGCGCGCTCGAGCGCGGATTCGAGCGCCGCCACGATCGCGGCCGCGTTCGCGTGCAGTTCCTGGATCTGCGCGCGATCGTCATCGACGCGCTCCGCAGTGACGTCGGGAATCGGCGATGGCTCGGCGGGCGGCTCGGCGAACTCGGCGAACGGGTGCTCGAACGCGCCCGGCTCCGGCTCCGCGAGCGCGACCCCGCCGAACGGATCGTCGTCCGCGACGGCATCGACCGCGGAGTCGATCGCCGCCTCGAGCTCGATCGGCTCCGGCTCGAGCGCGCTCGTGAACGGCGCCTGCTCCATCAGAGGAAGCGGCGGCGGTGGGATCTCGCCCTTCATCGACAGCTTCGGCGTTCCGGCCGACGACGGCGTCACGCCGGCGCGCTGCGACATATCCGGCGCCGCGAGCGGCGGCTCCTCGTGCAGCGTCGTATCGACGTTGTTCTTCAGGTTGTCGAGAATCTTCGCGACCGCCGCCCGCAGCGTCGCGGTCACGCCCGCTCCGTTGATCGCCGACGCCTCGACCACCGGCGAGTTGCCAGGATTCAGATACGCGTTCATCTCCTCGACCGAGTCGACGTTCGGCAGATCGCGCTTGTTGTACTGGAAGACGAGCGCGATCTTTTCGGAGTCGATGCGATTGAGCTGCAGGTTGGTCCTCAGATTCTCGAGGCTGTCGAGATTCGACTCGCGCATCGTGTTCTGCGAGTCCGCGACGAACACCACGCCGTCCGCGCCGCGCAGCACGAGCTTGCGCGTCGCGTCGTAGAACACCTGCCCCGGCACGGTGTAGAGCTGCACGCGCACCTTCTGCCCGCCGATCGTGCCGAGCTCCATCGGCATGAAGTCGAAGAAGAGCGTGCGATCCGTCTCCGTCGACATCGAGATCATCTTGCCCTTGTTCTCGAGCTTCGGGTTCCCGTAGATCTTCTCGAGGTTCGTCGTCTTCCCGCACAACCCCGGGCCGTAGTAGACGAGCTTCACCGTGACTTCATTAATGGCTTTATTGATCAGGACCATTGCGGCGAAAGCTTAGCAGCAGAATCCATACAATACGCACAGTGCTCGCCGCAGGCTCCCGCATCGGTCCCTACGAAGTGCTTTCCCTTCTCGGCGAGGGCGGCATGGGCGAGGTGTATCGCGGACGCGATCCGCGGCTCGCGCGCGACGTCGCCATCAAAGTGCTGGCGAAGGATTCGTCGCAGGACACCGAGGCGACGGCGCGGCTGGAGCGCGAGGCGCGCGCGATCGCGGCGCTGTCGCATCCGAACATCGTCGCGGTGTTCGACGTCGGCCACGAGAACGGCACGTTCTACGTCGTCACCGAACTGCTCGAAGGGAAGACGCTGCGCGACGCGATCCGGCAGTCGGCGCTGACCTGGCGCCGCGCGGTCGAGATCGGCGCTGAGGTCGCGGAAGGGCTCGCGGCCGCGCACGCGAAGTCGATCGTGCATCGCGACCTCAAGCCGGAGAACATTTTCCTCACCGCCGACGGGCGCGTGAAGATCCTCGACTTCGGACTCGCGCAGACCGATCCCGTGCTCACGCAGCGCGACGAAGAATCGATCCCGACGACGCGCTGGTTCCACACGAATCCCGGCACCGTGGTCGGCACGCTCGGCTACATGTCCCCCGAGCAGCTCCGCGGCGAAGCCGTCGATCCGAGCGCCGATCTCTTCTCCCTCGGCTGCATCCTCTACGAGATGGTGACGGCCAAGCGGCCCTTCCATCGCGAGTCCGGCGCCGCGACGATCGCCGCGATTCTGAAGGACGATCTGCCATCCGGCGAGCTCGCGGCCGCGGTGCCGCTGGAGTTCCAGCGCATCATCGAAGGCTGCGTGGAGAAGACGCCGTCGGCGCGGTTTCAGTCCGCACGCGATCTCGCGCTGACGCTGCGCGCCATCGGCAGCAGCGCGTCGATGGAGAACTCCGACCTGCTGCGCAACATGACGCGAAAAAAGGCGTCGCGCTCGAAGTCGATCGACTCGATCGCCGTCCTGCCGCTCGCCAACGACACGAACGACCTCGGCAAGGAATACCTCAGCGACGGCATCACCGAGGGCATCATCAATCAGCTCTCGCAACTGCCGAAGCTGAAGGTGATGGCGCGCAGCACCGTCTTCCGGTACAAAAACCGCGACATCGACGCACAGAGCGTCGGCCGCGAGCTCCGCGTCCGCGCCGTGCTGACGGGACGCCTGAAACAGATCGGCGATCGCCTGCGAATCAACGTCGAGCTGGTCGACTCCGTCGACGGCTCGCAGCTCTGGGGCGAGACGTACAACCGCGAGCTCGCCGACCTCATCGCGCTGCAGGATGAGATGTCGCGCGAGATCACCGACAAGCTGCGCCTCAAGCTCACCGGCGCGGAGAAGAAGAAGCTGCGCAAGCAGTCGACGCAGAACAGCGAGGCGTACCAGCTGTATCTCAAGGGCCGCTATCACTGGAACAAACGCACCGAGGAGAGCCTGCGGCGCGGCATCGCCTTCTTCCGCGAGGCCATCGAGTCCGATCCGTCGTTCGCCGGCGCCTACGCCGGGCTCGCCGACTGCTTCGTGACGATGACGACCAACATCCCGCTGCCGCCGCGCGAGGCGATGCCCAAGGCGAAGGCGGCGGCGATGAAGGCGGTCGAGCTCGACGAGGGGCTCGCCGAAGGATGGGCATCCCTCGGCGCGGTGCGCTGGTGGTTCGACTGGGACTGGTCGGGCGCCGAGGAGGCGTATCGCCGCGCGATCGCGCTGAACGCGAACTACGCCACCGCACACGACGGCTACGGGATGATGCTCTCCGCGCGCGGACGTGCCGACGAAGCCGTCGAGCAGATTCGCAAAGCCGCGGACCTCGATCCGCTCTCGCTCATCATCGCCGTGCACGCCGGCTGGCCGCATTACTTCGCGCGCAACTACGACACCGCCATCCGCTGCTTCCGCAAGGCGCTCGAGCTCGACGAGCGCTTCATCCCCGCCGACGGCTGGCTGGGCATGGCCCTCGGGCAGCAGGGCCGCTATCCCGAGGCGCTCGACGCGTTCTCGCGCGCGCTCGAAGTCGATCGCATCCCGATCCTGCTGACGATGCTCGCGCACACGCACGCCATTGCCGGCAACCGCGAGAAGGCGCTGGCGTTCCTCGACGCGCTGCGCGAAGAGGCGAAGAACCGCTACGTCTCGCCGTACGACATCGCCGTCGTGCACGCGGGACTCGGCGACACGAACGCGGCGATCGAGCACCTCCGCGAGGCGCGCGATGACCGGTCGGCGTGGATGGTGTTTCTCAACGTCGATCCGCGGCTCGACGTGTTGCGCGGCGAAGCGGGGTTCCGCGAGATCGCGAGCGCGTTACACTAGGCGCGCAATGGCCCGAAAAGACCTTCTCGCGCGCGTCATCCATGAGCAAATCGTCGGCGTCGTCCGGGAGGACAGCGTCCCCGCCGCCGAGGCCGTCGCGGATGCGTACGCATCGAACGGAATCCGCATCGTCGAGATCACGCTCACCACGCCCGACGCCATCGACCTGATCGCGAAGCTCGCGATCCGCTACGCGAAGGAAGACATCGTCCTCGCCGCCGGCAGCGTCCGCAGCGCGAACGACGCCGCGGCCGCGCGGCGAGCCGGCGCGCAGATCATCGTCTCGCCGCACACCGACGTGCACGTGATCGAATACGCGATCGAGAACGAGATGCTGTCCGTCGCCGGCGCCGCGACGCCGACGGAGATCATCCGCGCGTGGGAAGCCGGCTCCGATCTCGTCAAGATTTTCCCCGCGCACTACCTCGGCGGCCCAGAGTTCATCCGCACCCTGCGCGGCCCCATCCGCGACATCCCCTTCGTCGCCGGCGGCCCCGTGCCGCTCGACATGATCGACAACTACCTCGACGCCGGCTGCGTCGCCGTGAACCTCGGCGCATCCCTGGCCGCGCCCGACCTCGTCAAATCGCAGCAGTGGGACGAGATCGGCCGCCGGGCCATGCTCGCCGCGTCCATCGTGCAGTCGCGCAAAACCGCCGAGGTCCCCGACTCCGAATACGTCCACTGATGCCCATCCTCCTCGCCCTGCTGCTGACATCGTTCCCCGCCACGAGCAAAACCTCGTGGATGCGCCTCGAGTCCTTCCGCCTCACCATCGGCATGACCCGCGAGGCCGCCGCGAAGGAGATCACCCCCTATGGCGCCAAGCTCGGCAAGGACAAGAACGAGGTGGTCGTCGACTACAGCGGCGACAAAGCCCTCACGCTGGAGTTCCGCAACGACCGCCTCCACTCCGTCCGCTTCGAGCTCTTCGCCTTCCTCCCCGAGATCCGCAAAGCGTTTGACGAAGAACGCGCCCACCTCCGCAAAGCCCGCGGCACCCCGCGCAAGTCCACCAACGCGATCCTGATCTACGACAACGCGCTCCCCAACGTGATTGTGGCGGTGACGGACAACCCGAAGACGGAGCAGGGGAAGCGGGGCCTGGGCATGCTCGCGGTGCGGTATTACGATCCGCGGTGAGCGGCGCATAGCGCCGCTCTATGCGGCAGCGCCGGCTGCAGGGGGTAGGACAAGGTCGTGAGACGCGGCCATCAGGCGTCAGCGCTCTTGAATGCATCTATTATTGCACGTTGAACCGCGTTGGAAAACTCGGTTGAAGGAGACAACGCGTCGCGACGAATTGTCAACCGCTCTTCCTGAAATTCGCGCGCCGCTCCCCAGAAACCAGGGAATAGACTGCCGGCTGTCGTTCCAGCCGATGAGAGGAACCACCGAATATGAGGGGCCTCACGAGACGGTACGATAACTCGAAAGGCGAGAGGTACTCTCGTGGCACTCGGTACACTCTTCGACAGTAAGCGCTCATACGATGTTGGCTGGAATGGCGCATTGCGATCCGTTACGCTGTGTACTTGCGACATGAACAAGCCGCGTTGTGCGCGGAGATTGTCGTTATCCGCGCCTGGGGCGGTGAAAAGAATGAGCGGCCTATCCTCTGGATAGAGACTCGTCATGAAGCGATCGAATGCCTTCATGAAATAACTGAAAACCCATACAGCTATATTGCTATCTTGTTCGGTCCGAACGTCTCGAATAGCAAAATAAGTGGCCGTCAGCGAACTCCACGTCCAATCCAAGGCGCGGGTAGGTACACCGTAGTGCTGTGCTAGCGCTATGAGAGAAAGAAGTTCGCGAGGCGGCCAAACCACCGGCGTTTCGGCGGTTGCGTGGAAGAAGCGGCCAGCCCAGTCTTCGAGTTGTGCTCTTAGAGATTGTGAGTCCTCTGGGAGACGTAATCCCTGTCGAGCAGCAATGTCGAAGAACTTTTGCAGCGTTTCTATTTCAGCCTCGCACTGCTCTCCTATTGTCGGAAGGGGCGGATGAACCCATTCTGAACGGTCCAACAGTGCCGTTAGTTGCCTAAATGCCGCCGGGAGAAGATCATGTTGCTCAGATGTGACACCCCGAAAAACATACAATCCGAGGTGCGCAGGCTGAGAGAATGGGCCCACAAGCGGATCGAGCACTGAAACAAACTCCGTCGCTGTTTCACAACGGATATCGGTTACAACTCCATTTTGGCGAACCGACCACATCTTTCTATATTAGCGGTTTATCCAGTTTAGGGCTCGCACAGCATAGATCATCGTCGTCGACACGTCGCGGTGGCCCATGAGCTCCTGCACCGTGCGGATGTCGTGTCTTCGCTCGAGCAGGTGCTGGCGAAGAAATGATGAAGCCGCGAGTGACGAGGGCTGACCTCAAAACTGACGAGACTCTTCGTCGCGGTCGACCGCTGATTCCGGTCACGCGAATACGCGGTGAAGCCGTGACGCGTTCACGACAGGACGCCTCGAGAGGACGATCTCTTTCGCTGGTTCCAGGACGGCCGGTGCCGCGGCAGGAGTGCGCGGACGACTCAGCAAGTCCAAGCGCAGAACGATCAGTGCTTCGGCACCTGCGAGACGTTTGAGCGCGATGAGCGGCGGCAGGAGCAGCAGCGCGATGACGAACGCCGGCAGGAAATCGTTTGGGCTGCCGCAATCCCAGCATTCCTGCAGGCTGAAATCCATACCGACCGGCTCGACATGGACTGCTGCCGGTGCCGTAATGGGGACCGTCGCGAGCGTCTCCTCGACGCACGGGCGATCAGCCGCCTCACAACCGCAGCTCGCGTGGAGCGGTGCCGCGAGGAGTGACGCGATGAGGAGGAGAGCACCACGGACGTGACGTTGAACCGACATTTTGCACCTCCGCCATTCGTGATCGGTTTCTTCTCAATTCGACACCGGCTCCGGCGAAAGAGAAACAGAAGGTGTCCGTCGGCAGGAAAGGGCATTCGCCGCTCTCGCGGTGCGGTATTACGACCGGCGTGACCGCCGCACGCGCGGCAAACTTTTACCTCGCAAGGCAACTTTTCACTACGCGAAGCAGACCATTTACCTCGCGAGCCAGACCAATTACCTCGCGAACCAAACCGTTTACCTCGCGAGCCTGAAGTTTTACCTCGCGAACCAAACGGTTTATCGCGCGAGCTGACTTTTTTACCGCGCATGGTGAAACTTTTACCGTGAGAGCCAAATCCAGTCGGTTCGCTGGAGCTGAATTTTGGTTCGCGAGCTAAAAGTTTTGGTTCGCGAGCTAAAAGTTTTGGTTCGCGAGGTAAAAAGTTGGGCTCGCGAGGTAAACCGTTTGGTTCGCGAGGTAAAACTCCAGGCTCGCGAGGTAACACTTTGGGCTCGCGAGGCAATGGTTTGGGCTCGCGAGGTAAACGGCCTGCTTCGCCAGGTAACCGAATTGCCCCGGGAAGCACCCGGAGATCGAACGACGTTAGAATCTGACGTATGGGCAGAGTGCTCGAGCAAGCCGTAACGGAGCTGACAAAGCTGCCCGAAGCGGAGCAGGAGGCGGCCGGCGCCTGGATTCTCGCGGAGCTCGAGTCCGAGCGGCGGTGGGACGATCTCTTCGCCCGCTCGCCGGACCTTTTGTTCGAGCTCGCCGAGGAAGCGGTTCGAGAAGACGAAGCGGGCCTTACCGAACCGCTTGATCTTCGTCAGTCTTGAAGTCGCGGACCAATTCAGCCTTTCGCAAGTTGCTGGCCGCGCTTCCGCGCGAGGTGCGGCGGCAGGTTGTTTCGGCGTACGAGTTGTTCCGCGTCATCCGTGGACATCTCGGCCTAACAGACCTCACCCCTTGATGCACTTGCACGTCTTGAGTCCGCCGGAGGCGGTGCAGCACGCGTAGTAGCCGGCGCTGCAGGTGACGGAGCAACTGCTTCCGCCGCCGCTGGCGCTGCACGAGGTCGACCCCGGTCCTCCGCTGTCGCATGTGTTCGACGTGCCGCCGGTGCCTTCCCAGATCCACTCGGCCCACGGGTAGCACCCTTCCTCTTCCACGCACGACATCGACGGCATCACGATCGGGTTCCGGCGGGCCGCCGAGATCCGGACCTGGGTGTCGCGCTCCACGTGGCTCAGGCCGACGCCGGTGCGGCGCACGACGCGAAAGTGCGGCGGCGCAGGGCGGCGCTCCTCGCGGTCGGGAACGGCGAATTCGTAAATCGTCCGCTGGTCAGGCGACGTCACGCGCAGGCTGCCCGGATAGAAGACGAGGTTCGCGTACGAGAGGTCCGCTGACAGCGGCATGTCGAAGCTCTCGGCCGACTCGAGGATGAACCACTGGTCGACGAGGCCGTCCTTCCCCTCTTTCGCGCTATCCACCAGCACAAGCACATGCCTCGGCCCGGCCATCCGGATGACGACCTCGCCGGAGGCGCTCTCGACGTGCTCCACGCCCGCGAACACGCTTCCGCAGCCGATCAGAAGCAGCAGACACGCATAAGCACCTTTCATACACCCCTCCTCATAGGAGGAGTGACGCAGCTCGGGAAATCCTTACCCACCAGCTACGATGCGGGTCACAGCTTCTCGCCTTTCGCAGGCTGGCCTTGCAGCAGGAAGGTCTTCGGGTATTTGCCCTCGCCGCAAATCTTGAATGAGCCGAAGTCTTTGACCCAGAGTCCCTCAGGAGCGTCGGGCTCGGACTCTCTCCAGATTTTGAGCTGGTAAAGGTCTTCCGCCGTGATCCTGCGCTCGCGGAGCCGGTCGAACAGATGATCGCGCAACGCGGGTGGAAGATTGGTCCACTGGATCTTCGGCACTACGGCTCACCGAAGGTCATGCGCGCCAGCTCTTCCTTGAGGCGCTTTTGCTCCGCGCGATCCTTAGTACGTGCGAGCTGCTCGGCGAGATCGAAGAAGGCGAGCTTCTCTCGCTCTTTCGCCTCGAGACCGCTTTCGATCAGATCGACGATGACGCGGTTCGTGCTGGTCCGGCGGCGCTTTGCCAGCGCGTGAACGCGCCGTGCGATCGAGGGAGGGAGACTGACGCTCTGGCGGACACTTCTCTGCGACTCAGCCATGCTTCATAGTACACCAGCGCGCACCATGATGCACCGCTGCGCACCACACGGTCAGGCCCCGATCGCGTGCTCCCCGCCTGCTGCCTGGGGAGCAACTCCCCGCCCCTTCCCCTCCTGCGCGAGAAGGACGACGAGCACGAAGATGCCCGCTATGGGAACGAAGGCGATCAGCTGCAACCAGCCGCTTTGACCGGTGTCCCGCAGCCGGCGCGTGCCGACGGCGAGCAACGGGAGCAGGGTGACGAGGAAGAAAATCGCGCTGTAGCGGTCAGCAGCCACCGAGGACACCGCTCCTCCGAGGCACAGGAAGACGATGAACCACCAGTATTCGGATCTCGACGCCGTCCCGGTGAAGTCTGCGTATTTGGTGAAGCAGACTCGAATGGACTCCTGAAAGGTCATGCATCGAATCTACGTCTGAGTCGATCGCATGTTTCAGGAGGCGAGGTAAACCGTTACTGCCCGCCCGCCGGCGCGAGCTGCGCGCGGGACTCGCGGGCGGGCGGTACGTAGCGCGTGGTCTTGCCCTCGTACACGAACACGCCTTCGCCGAGGGTGCCGACGTAGTAGCGGTCCAATGCGAATGGATCGGGGGCGATCGAGGTCACCTCGGTATTGCGCGACGGGAGGGTCAGCTCGCTCCATTCCGCGCCGGACGGGTCGCCGACGAGGATCTCGCGCTGGGCGCGCGAGGTGAGGAACAGGCGGTTGCGGCCGCCGTAGACGGATGCGTATTGCGCGTCGGGCGCTTCCACCGACTGCCATTGCTGCGAGGCGTCGATGGTGCCGGCTTTTACGCCCTGGGCGCCGGCGACGAAAATGAGATCGCCGCGGATTGCGAGCGTGCGGCCGCGGGCGGGAGCTCCGGTGATGGGGGTCCATTTCTCGCCGTCGAAGACTTCGACGCCGGTGGACGTGAGTGCGTAGAGCGCGCGTTTGCCGCCGGACATGCCGATCGCGAGGTCGATGGCGCGCTGTTTCGCGTTGGCGAGGCGGTACCAGTTCTTGCCGCCGTCGCGCGAGGTGAACACGCCCTCGACGGTCGCGGCGAATGCGCGCGTGCGATTGAAGCGCAGCACTTTCTCGACGCGGATGGGGAAGCTCGACGGCTCGGCCTGCGTCCACTCCTGCGCGTCGTTGCTCCAGAAAAAGCCCTTCTCCGTGCCGGCGACGAACTTCACGTCGGCGTCGGCTTCGCTCGCGACTTCCAGCGAGAGGAGCTCGGGCAGCAGCGTGCGGCTCGCCTTCTCCCAGGTTTTGCCGGCGTCATTGGAGCGGTAGATGCCGGATGCCTGGCCGCCGAATGCGACGGCGGCGTAGACGCGGTTCTTCTCGAACGGATCGGGCGCGACGGCGGTGATGCGGAGGTTGTGCAGGCCACCCGAGGAGCGCTCGAACGTGCGTCCGCGATCGTTCGAGACGTACACGCCGTCGCCTTCGATGCCGAGGACGATGCGCTGCGGGCGCTGCGGATGGAGGACGATCGAGTTGACGACGAGACCTTCGTCCGACACGACGTACCAGCTCTTGCCGGCGTCGTCGGAGCGATAGAGACCAGCGACCGAGCCCGCGTACACGGTGTTGCGGTCGCACGGATCGATCTCGACGTCATGGATGCGGCGGTTGTTGAAGCCGTCGCGGTAGCGCGTCCAGAGATCGCCGCCGTTCTGCGAGTTGTACACCCAGCCGCAGGTCGCGACCCAGACGTTGTCGGGCTTCTCGGGATCGATCGTGATCGAGAACATGTCGGTGTCGAGCACCATCCCATTCGCGATGTGCTTCCAGGTCTTCGCGCCGTCGTCGGTGCGCCAGCCCTGGCGCCACGTACCGACGTAGATGCGGTTGCGATTGCGGGGATCGATGGCGAGCGACTCGACGTTTTCCTGATCGGAGATCTTCGTCCACGACGCGCCGCCGTTGCTGCTGCGATGGACGCCGGTGAGGCCGCCGACGACGACGAAGTTCGCGTCGTTCGGATCGACGGCGATCGCGCGCACGGAGAAGCCGTCGAGTCCCGCGTCGCGCCGCTCCCACGTCACGCCGCCGTCGGGCGACACGGCGATGACTCCGCCGCCCCACAGTCCCCAGCTCGCCGCCCAGAGACGCCCCTCGCGATCGAGCAGCAGGTTGTCGACGACGTAGCTCGGAAAGGGGATGCCGTTGCGCGGGCTGCTCCAGCTCTTCGCGCCGTCGCGTGAGACGTAGACCTCACCGGCGCTCGTGCCGAGGTAGAAAACCTCCGGGTTGGCCGGATCTGAGATCAGCGCGCGCACATCCGCGCCGAACAACCCCGCACGCCGCCACTGCGCCGACACCGGAACCGAGATCAAAACAATGAGGAAAATCAGGAGTTTGCGCATGCCCGCCCGTTCACCGAGTAGTTTTACCACACGGGCTGAAGCAAACGCGCGGCCACCGAGGGGGATGGGGTACGAGGGATGAGGTATGAGAGAGAAAACCTCATGCCCCATGCCTCATACCTCCTGCCCCTTGCCTGTTATGCTTCGCCCCGATGGGCACTCTCAGAACCTGCGTCTTCCCCTGTGCCGGCTTCGGCACGCGGTTTTTCCCGGCGACGAAAGTCATTCCGAAGGAGATGCTGCCGCTGGTCGACAAGCCGATCCTGCAGTATGGGATCGAGGAAGCGCGCGACTCGGGGCTGGACAAGCTGATCATCGTCACGTCGAAGGGGAAGGACACGATCCTCGACCACTTCGACCGCACGTCGGAGCTCGAGCGGTCGCTGCGCGAGCGCGGCAAAAGCGACCTCCTCGCGGAAGTCGACAGCGTCAGCCGGATGGTCGATCTCATCTCCGTCCGTCAGAAGGAAGCCCTCGGGCTCGGACACGCGGTGCTGACGTCGAAGGACGCGGTCGGACGCGAGCCGTTCGCGGTGCTGCTGCCGGACGACGTGATCCTCGCCGACGAAGCGTGTCTGCTGCAGATGCGGCGCGTGTTCGAAGAGACGGGGCGGCCGGTCGTGGCGCTGATGGAAGTGAGCGCCGAGGACACGTCGCGCTACGGAATCGTCGCGGGCGAGATGCTCGGCAACCGCAAGTTCCGCATCACGGACATGGTCGAGAAGCCGAAGACCAGCGCGCCGTCGCGCTACGCGATCATCGGACGCTACATCCTGCCGCCGGAGATCTTCCCGATTCTCGAGCATACGGGACGCGGCGCCGGCGGCGAGATCCAGCTGACCGACGCGCTGCGCGAGCTGGCCCGCAAGGGCGACTTCTACGGGTACGTGTTCGATGGCCGGCGCTACGACGCGGGCGAGAAGCTCGGCTATCTGAAGGCGACCGTCGACTACGCGCTGCGCCATCCGCAGCTCGGCTCGGAGTTCCGCACGTATCTCGAGAGCGTGCTCGAGAGCGTCACCGCGTCGTGAGAACGATCGAGATCCTCGATCTTCCGGACGAGGCGCGCGAGCTCGTGCGCGAGACCGAGGTCAAGGGCGCGCGGACGCTGTTCCAGCGCGATGGACGGCCGGTGGTGATGCTGGTGTCGTACGACGAATACCTCGCGCTGCGCGAAACGATCGAGATCGCGAACGACCCCGACCTCGGCAACGCGATCAACGCCGCCGTCGAGGAGGAATCCGTCCAGCACGGCGTGCGCGTGTGGCTCACCTCCTCGGCGAACGAGGCGCTGGCCACGCTCGCCGATCACGAGCGCGAGCTCGTCGAAGACGCGCTGCGCAGAATCGACGACGACCCGATCGCCGGCGCGCCGCTGTTCGATCCGCTGAAGGGACTTTGGGTTTACCGCGAGGCACATTTGCGCCTCGTTTACCGAGTAATGGCGGAAGTAGGACGCGTACTGGTGCTGAGCGTTTCTCGTGCTGTTTTGTGATTCGCGCGCTCGGGCCAGGAATGCAGAACGCAGAATGCAGAATTGAGAATTGAGAAACCCGCCGCCCATAGGCTCCTCAGGCGCTTCAGACCTCCGGGTGTGCTTCTCAATTCTGCATTCTGCATTCTGCGTTCTGCATTCCTGGCTGGTGCACGGAAACCACGTTCGTGCAACGACCGCGCATCCACCACAACCGTCATAAACTCCCGTCGATGAAGTTCATCCTCGCAAGTTCCTCCCCTCGCCGCCGCGATCTGCTCGCATCGATCGGACTCGAGTTCGAGGTCATCCCGAGTCATGTACCCGAGGTGCATCAGAAGGGCGAGGCGGCCGAGGAGTATGTCGCGCGGCTGTCGCGGGAGAAGGCGGCGCCGATCGCGAGGCAGCATCCGTCGCAGTGGGTGATCGCGGCCGACACGACGGTGCTGCTCGGCGATCAGTTGCTCGAGAAGCCGGAGGACCCCGCGGATGCGGTGCGGATGCTGGCGACGATCGCGGGAAAGACGCACATGGTCTACACCGGCGTGACGCTGCAGCACGTGGAGCGCGACTATCTCGAGACGCGCGTCGCGGAGTCGGAAGTGCGGATGCTGCCGCTGTCGCAGCGCGAGATCGAGTGGTACGTCGCGACCGGGGAGCCGCTGGACAAGGCAGGCTCGTACGCCGTGCACGGCATCGCGTCGATGTTCATCGACTCCATCCACGGCAGCTACACGAACGTAGTCGGACTGCCCCTTGCTACGCTTTTCCAGATGATGCGAAAAGCGGGGATCGATCCCCTGACTCACACGAGGTAAACGCCATGTCCAACGCAGCCAAAGTCGGCATCGTGATGCTCATCGCCCTCGGCGTGATCGGCTATTTCATCTTCAAGATCGAGGATGTGAGCCTGAGCCGTTCGCGCAACACGCGCGAGGTGAAGGCGACCTTCGAGGACGTCGCCGGTCTCGACGACGAGTCGTCCGTGCGCATCGCCGGCGTGCGGAAGGGACACGTCACCGACATCAAAGTGCGCCCCGACGGCACCGCCGAGGTCACGATGAAGGTCGACGACGACGTGCCGCTGCACGCGAACGCGACGGCGAAAGTCGCGAACCTCGGATTGCTCGGCGAGAAATACATCGAGCTCGATCCCGGCACGCCGAGCGCGCCGGTGCTCCCGGAGGGCAACGTCGCGCTGCGGGGAAGCATCCCGGCGAGCTTCGACGACGTCACCGACCAGCTCTCGTCGATCGCCGACGACGTGAAAGCCATCACCTCCACGATGCGCACGGTCATGGCCGGACCGGGCGGGCAGCAGCGCCTCGACGAGATCGTCGGCAACGTCCAGCTGATCACGCGCGAGATGCGAGCGCTCATCGCCGCGAACCGCACCAACGTCGACGCCACCCTCGCCAACACGCGGGCGATCACCGAACAGCTCCGCCTCGAGATCCCGCGGCTCGCGAAGTCGATCGACCAGGTCGCGGACCAGATCGGCGGCACGGTCGGCGAGAACCGCACCGAGCTCCGCGAAGTGATCACGAACCTGCGCGGACTCTCCTCCGACCTCCGCGTGACCGCCGAGAATCTGAATCAGATCACCGGCCAGGTGAAGAGCGGCGAAGGCACGATGGGCAAGCTGTTCTACAGCGACGAAGCGCACGACAAACTGAACAAGGCACTCACCGCCGTGGAGAGCGGCGTCACGGAGCTCAAGACCACGCTCGGACGCGCGACGCGCATCCAGATGGACCTCGGCATCAAGGCCGACTATCTCGCGGGGCTGAGCGACACGCAGGAAGTCGCCGGCGTTACGAATGAGCTCGACGGCAGCGCGAGATCGACCGTGTCGCTGCGCCTCGTGCCCAACCCCGACATCAACCGTTTCTACAACGTCGAGCTGAGTCAGGACCCGCGCGGCACGCGCCGCGACAAGACCACCATCGAGACCGTGACCGACGCCGCATCCGGCGCGTCCACCACGAAGGTGACGCGGCAGACGAAGCTCGAGAAGGATTACCTGATCTCCGCGCAGGCGGGATGGACGCTCGACAACGTCGCCGTGCGCGTCGGCCTCTTCGACTCCACCGGCGGCGTCGGCGCCGACTACCGCGTCAACGACCGCATCGTCGTCACCGGCGAAGCGTTCGACTTCGGCAAGCGCCGTGACGAGAACCCGCACATCCGCCTTTTCGGCGAGTACCTGCTGCGGAAGGAGCAGAAGCTCACGCCGCGCATCTTCCTCACCACCGGCGTCGACAACGCGCTCAACGACACGGCGTTCATGCTCGGCGGCGGGATCCGCTGGCGGGATGAGGATTTGAAGTACCTGCTGGGCAGCATACCGATCAAATGATCCGCGCCGTCGTACGCACAGTCCTCCTCTTCGGCGGCCGTTCCGCGGAGCACGAGGTGTCGATTCTCTCCGCGCGCTCGGTCGCGGGGGCGGCGGCGAAGGAGCGCATCGAGATCGTGCCGGTCTGCATCGCGCGCGACGGGCGGTTCTGCGATCCGGAGAAGAGCGCGCGCATTCTCGCGGGCGAGGACAGGAGCGACGCCGGGCATCCGGGGTTCTCCTTCGAGACCTGGTCGCGCACGCAGTCGATCGACATCGTCTTTCCGTTCATCCACGGAACGGGCGGCGAAGACGGGACGCTGCAGGGATACCTCGAGATCCTCGGACTGCCGTACGTCGGCAGCGGCGTCACCGCGTCGGCGATCGGGATGGACAAGGTGCACATGAAGCAGGCCTTCGCCGCGGCGAAGCTGCCGATGGTGGAGTTCGTGCCGGTGCACGAGCGGGAGTGGAAGCACGAGCGCGACCGCGTGACGCGCGCGATCAACAACACGCTGCGGCTGCCGTACTTCATCAAGCCGGCGAACAGCGGGTCGTCGGTCGGCGTGACGAAGGTAAAGAGCGACCGCGCGCTTGAGGCGGCCATCGAGCACGCGCTGCGCTTCGACGAGAAGGTGCTGGTCGAGCGCGGCGTCGACGCGCGCGAGGTCGAGGTGTCGGTCCTCGGCAATGACTCGCCCGAGGCTTCGGTGCCGGGGGAGATCGTCGCGGGACGCGAGTTCTACGACTACGCCGACAAGTACATCGAAGACAAATCGCACCTCGTGATCCCGGCGAAGCTGCCAAAGGAAAAGCTGGAAGAGCTCCGCCGGCTCGCCATCGCCGCGTTCAAGGCCATCGGCGCCTCCGGATTCGCGCGCGTCGACTTCTTCCTCGAGCGCGGCACCAATCGCCTGTTCGTGAACGAGATCAACACCATCCCCGGCTTCACGAGCATCTCGATGTATCCGAAGCTGTGGGAAGCGACTGAGCTGAAGTACCCGCGCCTGATCGAACGCCTGATCCAGCTCGGCCTCGAACGGTCGAAGTCGCGGACGGCGCGGATGGAGTCGACGATGAAGTGGTTTGATAGCGTCAAGCCTTTGAGTTGAGGGGCATGAGGAATGGGGTATGGGGTATGAGGGAAACTCTCATGCCCCATACCTCATACCCCATGCCCCCCTGGCCTTTACGCATTGCCGTCGCGAAGCTCCGCCCGTTCAGCGCGGCGAACGTGCTGCGCATCATCGTCGTCGTCACGGCGTTCAGCGCGTTTCTGTTCGGCGAGCTGGTGCTGTTTGTCCGATTGTTCGCTGCCGTGCAGAGCGTCGACGCCGACGCGCCGCTGCTGGCGATGGGGCTCCTGCGCAACCTGCTCGGGCTCGTGTTTCTCGTCGCGAGCGTGGTGCTCTTCTCCTCGGGCATGACGTCCGCGATCGGCTCGTTTTTCACCGATCTCGATCTCGACGTGCATCACTCCGCGCCGCGCTCGAAGCTGCGCATCGCCATCGCGCGATGGATGAAGACGTTCCTGCAGAGCGCGGCCGTGGTGTTCTTCTTTCTCCTGCCGCTCTTCGCCGCATTCGGAATGCAGTACTCGAAGCCGCCGGCGTTCTACGCGATGGTGCTCAGCAATCTCTTCATGATGCTGGCGATCCCGGTCACGCTGGCGTCGATCATCACCATCCTGCTCGTGCGCTGGTTTCCGGTGCGTCGCGTCCATCAGATCGTGGCCTCGATCGCCGTGCTGATCCTGACGATGGTCGTGATCGCGTTCCGCATGAGCCGGCCCGAGCGGCTGTTCACGCAGATCTCGACCGACGAAGTCGCGCGGGTGCTGCAGGCGATCGAGCTGCCGTCGATGAGCATTTATCCGAGCACGTCCCTCGCGGTGCTGATGACGCGCGACGTCGCGTTCGCGATCTCGCCGCGCATCGCCATCACGTTCGCGGTGCTGTTCGCGATCTTCGCCGCGATCGCGCGGAGCTCGTACTTCATCGCCTTCGTCCGCGCGCGCGAGAGCATGGCGCCGGTAGCGATGGGCGCGGCGTCGGCGACGCATTTCATCGACCGGCTGGTGGCGCACGCGTCGCCGCCGCTGCGCGCGATGACGGCGAAGGAAGTGCGCACGATCGGGCGGGACGTCGCGCAGTGGTCGCAGGTCTTCCTGATGGCGGCGCTGCTGTTCATCTATCTGTACAACATCCGGATGCTGCCGCTCGGCGGCGACGCGCGCGCGACGATCGTCGCGTACAGCAACCTCGGCATGGCCGGCTTCGTGATCGCCGCGATCTGTCTCCGCTTCGCGTATCCGTCCGTGTCCGCGGAAGGGAAGGCGTTCTGGATCGTGCAGACCGCGCCGGTGTCGTACCGGCACTTCATCCTCGTGAAAGTGCTGGTCTACGCCGCGCCGCTCACGATCCTCTCGCTCTGCCTCACCGCGTTCGCGAACCTGATCCTCGGCGCGAACGCGGCGGTGTGGGCGTTCACGCTCATCGGCGCGTCGATCCTGCCGTTCACGCTGGTGAGCCTCGGCGTCGGCATGGGCGCGCTCTGGCCGAACTTCAACGCCGAGAATCCGTTGCAGGTCGGTCTGTCGCTCGGCGGCTTCGGCTACATGGCGGTGTCGATGGGCTATGTGGCGGCGATCATGCTGCTGATGGCGCGGCCGGTGATGGGGTACTTCATGTGGCGCGTGTTCGGCGAGCGCGGCGGCGTTTCGATCGTCCTTCCGATCGCGGCGGCGCTCGTGCTCTCGGCACTCGTCGCGGCGCTTCCGCTGCTCGCCGCGGAACGCCGTCTCACGCACATCGGCGAAAGCGATTAGAATCAAGCCGTCTTTGAACGGACGCAAGGAGACGAAATGAGCGACATTCCTCCGCCCTCAGTTCCACCGCCCCCGGGAGGCGGATCGTACACTCCGCCGCCACCGCCTCCGCCGACGGGAACGAGCCCGAGCTCGGACCGTACGCTGATGGTCGTGCTCTCGTACCTCGGTCTGCTCGCGCTGATTCCGTATCTCACGAAGAAGGAAGATCCCGACATCCACTGGCACGCGAAGAACGGCGTGGGTCTGCTGATCCTCGACGTCGTCGCCTGGGTCGTGCTCTTCATCCTGGGGATGGTATTCAGCCGCAACGTGATCGGCTGCGGCATCGGCGCGATCAGCTGTGTCGTCTGGATCGGCATCCTGATCCTCCACATCTATTGCCTGATCCAGGCAGTCGGTGGAAAGCGGCCCCGCATTCCGGTGGTCACGGACTTCGCCGAGAAGACGCTGTAAGGAGAGCTCCATGTCTGAACCGCCACCGCCTCCTCCGGAATCCGGAGGAAGCGGCGGCGCGTCCGATCCGATCCTCGTTCTCGTTCTGAACCTGCTGATCTGCGGCGGCGTCGGCTCCATCCTCCTCGGGCAGAAGACGAAGGGCATCGTCGCGATCGTCGCGTGGGTCATCCTGTTCTTCGTCACGTGCGGCGCGGCCAGCGGCCTCGTCGCCCTCATCGCCGCGATCGACGGTTACCTGCAGGCGCAGCAGCTCCGGCAGGGACATCCGATCGGCGAGTGGACGTTCTTCAACGGTCACCGGTAAACGTTTCGAAGAACGAACCACCCCAGCACCACCGCGAGACTCGTCCACGCAAACCACGGCTTCATCAGCCAGGACGGCCTTTCGCCGCGGATGAGACTCGGCGACGCGACGAGCGCGCCGAGCATCACCGCGAACAGAAACGGGTTGAGGCGGAACGCCTCGGCGACGTTGCCGTGCAGCAGCTGATGCAGCGCGCGCGTGGTGCCGCAGCCGGGACAGAGCAGTCCCGTCGCCGCGTGAAAGATGCACGGCGGGTAAAACGAAACCGCGCCGGGCGGGAACGTGTAGAGCACCCACGCTCCCGCCGCGGCCACGAGTCCGAGCGCGCTAGCGGTTAGCCTGTGCTTGTGCCTCACGGATCGCTTCCATGATGGCCGCACTGCTCGTCGCGAACCACACGATCCAGATCAGCAATCCGACACCGAACGTGATCCAGCACCACAGCTTCGCATTCTTCGAAGCCTGCATCGCACCCTGAATGTCGCCGCGACGGAGTTTGTCATTTACCTGCGCCGCGAAAATGATCGCCACGATCCCGAGCGGAAAACAGGTGCAGCAGACGATCGTGACAACGATCGACTGCCAGAGATAATTCGGGATGGGTACCGCTGCGACTCCGGTGGGAGTCGGCGGAGGCGTATACGACGCCTGCTGCTGGGGCGGTGGCGGTGGAGGCGCGTACGACCCGCCGCCCGCCATGGGACGGCCGCAGTTCACGCAGATGGTGGTGTTCTCGAGATTGGATGTTCCACAGTTCGGACAGTTCACGTCGTCTCCTTAATTTGACCGCTGGACTCCCTCGGGATATTGCAGAAAAGATCCATTCGAAAAAACGATGTCACAGTCGAACTGCGAAGTCGTTCCGCCCTCGTAGTCCTTCAGCGATTCCTTCTCGAAGCGGCCGTCCTTTCCGGCGCTGACCACGGCGTAGCTGTCGAGATCCTTCTCGCGCGCCCACGTTCCGTAGCGCAGCGAGTGCATCCAGCCATCTCTCACCGGCACCTCGCGAAGGTACGTCGGCGAGAGCAGCGGCCGGAGCTCTTCGATCGACGTCGCGTTCGGATACTGGTTCTTGTCCGTCGCGTACGCCTCGATCGCGGTCGAGACCATGCGGATGTCGGCCATCGTCCGCTTCTGCCGCGCGCGCTCCTGCGCGGTGAGGATGTTCGGAATCGCGATCGCGGCGAGGATGCCGATGACCGCGATGAGCACGAATCCGCCGACGAGCACGATGACGACGATCATCGCCGTCTTCGATCCGCCGCCCGCCGCCGCGGCAGCCGGCGCCTTCGTTCCGCGCGGCGCGCCGTTGGACGGATTTCCGCACTGAGGGCACGGAGCGTACGAGACTTCGGCGAGCTGGTTACCGCAGTACGCGCAAAACGGCATTCATAGACGCTACCACATCATGCCGAGTTGCAGCTTCGCGGCCTCGGACATCATGCTGCGGTCCCACACCGGATCGAAGACGACCTCGATGTCGGTGGTCTTCACGCCGGGCAGCTTCTCCAGCTTCGTCTTCACGTCGCTCGCGAGCACCGGTCCCATGCCGCAGCCGGGCGCGGTGAGCGTCATCTTGACCTTGACGTTCTTTCCGCCGTCCACGTCTTCGAGCTCGCAGAGGTACACGAGTCCGAGGTCGACGATGTTGACGGGGATCTCGGGATCGAAGCAGGTCTTCAGCGCGTCCCAGACCATCGACTCGAGCTTGTCCGGAGTCAGCTCCTCGGGTTTGACGTCCGCGACTTCCAGCGGCGTCTTGCCGATCGCTTCGACTTCCTGGCCCGACACGCGGACCATGAGGCCGCGGTCGGTGATCAGCGTGAACGTACCGCCCAGGGACTGCGTGATCGTGCCCTGCGCACCCTTCGGCACCAGGACCCTCTCGCCGCTCGGGATCATGATCGCTTCGGCGTTGCGGCTGAACGTGATTTCTTCTCTCATTCGGTGGTCACCTTCTCATCCGTTCCCTGCAGCGCACTCCGAAGCGTATGCCATGCAAGGGTCGCGCATTTCACGCGGGCCGGGAACTCACTCACTCCGGAGAACGCCGCGAGGCGGCCGAGATCTGCCGCGCTGAGCCCGCTCGGGTCGCCGGTGACGAGGCGATGGAACGTGTCGAAGAGGCTTTCGGCCTCTTCCCGCGACTTTCCTTTCACGGTCGAGCTCATCACCGACGCGGACGCTTTCGAGATCGCGCAGCCGCTGCCGGTGAAGCTCACGTCTTTGATCGTCTCGCCGTCGAGACGCACAAAGAACGTGTAGTGATCGCCGCAAAGCGGGTTGTAGCCCTCGACCTGCCGGTCGGCATCCGGCATGTCGTGAAAGTTCCGCGGATTCTTGTTGTGGTCGAGGATGACCTGCTGATACAGCTCGCGCAAATCGGACATCGTTTAGTTGAACACCTCGATGACTTTGTGGAGTCCCTCGACGAGCGCGTCGGCCTCTTCTTTCGTGTTGTAGAGACCGAACGACGCGCGGCCGGTGGCGGGGACGTTGTACCGCAGCATCAGCGGCTGCGCGCAGTGATGTCCGGTGCGTATGGCGATTCCTTCCTGGTCGAGGATGGTGCCGATGTCGTGCGGATGCACGCCTTCGAGGACGAACGAGACCACCGCGGCCTTCTCGCGCGCGGTGCCGATGATGCGCAGTCCGTCGATCTCCTGCAGGCGCCGCGTCACGTACAGCAGCAGGTCGTGCTCGTACGCGGCGATCTGATCGAGGCCGATCAACGAGACGTAGTCGAGCGCCGCGGCGAGTCCGACGACGCCGGCGATGTTCGGCGTGCCGGCCTCGAACTTGTACGGGAGCGCGTTGTACGTGGTCTTCTCGAACGACACCGAGAGGATCATGTCGCCGCCACCCTGCCATGGCGGCATCGCGTCGAGCAGCGCCTCGCGCCCATACAACACGCCGACGCCGGTCGGGCCGTAGAGCTTGTGTCCGGAGAAGGCGTAGAAGTCGCAGCCGAGGGCCTGCACGTCGACGCGCATGTGCGGAACGCCCTGCGCGCCGTCGATGAGGACGAGCGAGCCGTTCGCGTGCGCGGCGGCGATGATGCAGCGGATCGGATTGATCGTGCCGAGGGCGTTCGAGGCGTGGCCAACGGCCACGAGCTTCACGCGCGGATTGAGCATCCGCTCGTATTCATCCATCAGCAGATCGCCGTGATCGTCGACGGGGATGATGCGCAGCGTCGCGCCCTTTTCAGCGCAGAGCATCTGCCACGGAACGATGTTCGAGTGATGCTCGATGGCGGAGATGACGATCTCATCGCCCTCGCGCACGTTCGCGCGTCCCCACGACTGCGCCACGAGGTTGATCGCCTCGGTGGTTCCGCGCGTGAAGACGATCTCCTTCACGTCGCGCGCGTTGAGGAAGCGCTGCACGTCGACGCGCGCGTCCTCGTAGTGCTTCGTCGCCACTTCGCTGAGGTAGTGCACGCCGCGATGGACGTTCGAGTTTTCCTGCGTGTAGTAACGGACGATGCGGTCGATGACCTGCTGCGGCTTCTGCGTCGTCGCCGCGTTGTCGAGATAGACCAGCTTCCTGCCGCGCGCGGAGGTGCGGAGGATGGGGAAGTCCTGGCGAATGCGCTCGACGTCGTACTCGACGCGCGGCTGAATGACGGCGCTCATCGATCTCCTCCTCTCCGCTCCGGCAGGCGGTCGGGCATCGCTTTGAAAAGCTCCCGTCCGACCTGCTCGCGCACCGCATCGATCTTCATCCGGTCGACGATCTCGCTCGCGAACGCGTACACGAGGAGATTGCGCGCTTCGTTCTCGCCGATGCCGCGCGAGCGGAGATAGAACAACGGCTCCTGCTCGATCTGGCCGATCGTCGAGCCGTGGTTGCACTTCACGTCGTCGTTGTGGATCTCGAGCGTCGGCTTGGAGTCGACGATCGCCGACTCGGAGAGCAGCAGGTTGCGGTTCTCCTGTTTCGAGATCGTCTTCTGCGCGTCGGGACGGACGATGATCCGGCCGTCGAACACGCCGCGCGCGTTCTGATCGAGCACGCCCTTGTACAGCTCGTGGCTCTCGCAGTGCGGCTTCACGTGGTCGATGACGGTGTGGTTGTCGAGGTGCTGTTTGCCGGTGCCGACGAACAACCCGTCGAGCGCGATGTTCGCGCCTTCGCCGGCGAGCGTCACGTGCACTTCGCTGCGCGCGATCGCCGAGCCGATGGAGACGCTGCGCGAGGTCACGTTCGCCCCGCGCTCCTGGTGAATGTAGACGTTGCCGACGTGGTACGCGTCGATCGACTCGCACTGGAGGCGATAGTGATCGACGACCGCGCCTTCGCCGGCCTCGATCTCGGTCACCGCGTTCGTGAAGTACGCGCCGGTGCCGACGTACGTCTCCACCACCGCGACCTGCGAGTGCGCGCCGGCGATGACGACGTTGTGCGGATGCGACCAGACGCCGTCGCCGTTGCCGACGAAGAGGAGATGAATGAAGCCCTCGACGATCTTGCCGGCCGGGATCTCGATGCGCCCGCCTTCCTGCATGTTCGCGAAATTCAGCGCGACCATGGCGTTGCGCTCCCAGTCCGCCCAGGTGCGCTCGGTCGACGGAGCCGTGATGCGCTCGCCGCTCTGGCGCAGCAGGCGTCCGTTGACGAACACGAGCTCGATCGCCGCGCGCGCGCCGAACGTCAGCGGCGTATCGACGTCACGCGCCACGTCCTCGGTGCGCCAGGGGATCCTCGCGACCGCGCCGAGGTTCGTGTACTTCCACTCCTCGATCCGCGGCGTCGGCCAGCCGAGCTCCGCGAAGCGCTCCGCGGCCAGCGCGCGGATATCCGTGGTGGCTACAGCGGCGGTCACGCGACCTCCGCTTCTTCGATCCAGTCGTAGCCCTTCTGCTCCAGCTCCTCCGCCAGCTCCTTCCCGCCCGACTTCACGATTCGCCCGTTCGAGAGAACGTGCACGAAGTCGGGGACGAGATAGCGCAGCAGGCGCTGGTAATGCGTGATGACGAGCACCGAGTGCGCTTCGCTGCGGAGGTTGTTGACGCCGGTGGCGACGATGCGCAGCGCGTCGATGTCGAGGCCGGAGTCGGTCTCGTCGAGGATGGCCAGCTTCGGATCGAGCACCGCCATCTGGAAGATCTCGTTGCGCTTCTTCTCGCCGCCGGAAAAGCCCTCGTTCACGCCGCGGTTCATGAAGGCGTCGTCGAGCTCGACGACTTTCATCTTCTCGCGCGCGAGCTGCAGGAACTCCATCGCGTCCAGCTCTTCCTCGCCGCGATGCTTGCGGATCGCGTTCAGCGCGGCCTTGAGGAAGTAGATGTTGTTCACTCCGGGGATCTCGACCGGGTACTGCATCGCGAGGAACACTCCCTCGCGCGCGCGCATCTCGGCCGGCAGCTCGAGCAGATCCTTCCCCTCGAACTTCACCGTTCCCGAGAGCACTTCGTACTTCGGCCGCCCCGCCAGCACGTTCGCCAGCGTCGATTTTCCCGAGCCGTTCGGCCCCATGATCGCGTGGACTTCACCCGGTTTGATGGTGAGATCGAGTCCGCGCAGAATTTCCTTGCCGTCGATTCCGGCGTGCAGGTCTTTGATTTCGAGCATGTGTTTCGTAGTTGGTGATTGGTAGTTGGTGATTGGTGACTGGGATCCAGCTACCAGCCACCAGCTACCTCACCCCACGCTTCCTTCCAATGACACTCCCAGTAATTTCTGCGCTTCGACCGCGAACTCCATCGGGAGCTCGCGGAAGACTTCGCGGCAGAAGCCGTTGACGATCATCGACACCGCGTCTTCGGCGCTGATGCCGCGCTGCTGACAATAGAAAAGCTGGTCCTCGCCGATCTTCGACGTCGACGCCTCGTGCTCCATCGTCGCCGTCGAGTTGCGGACTTCGATGTAGGGGAACGTGTGCGCGCCGCACTTGTCGCCGAGGAGGAGCGAGTCGCACTGCGAGTAATTGCGGGAGTTTTCCGCGCCCTTCATGATCGTCACGGCGCCGCGATAGGTCTGCTGGCCGTGACCGGCGGAGATGCCCTTCGCCACGATCGTGGAGCGGGTGTTCTTCCCGATGTGAATCATCTTCGTGCCGGTGTCGGCCTGCTGATAGTTGTTCGTCAGCGCGACCGAATAGAACTCGCCGACCGAGTCGTCGCCCTGCAGGATGCAGCTCGGATACTTCCACGTGATCGCCGAGCCGGTCTCCACCTGCGTCCACGACAGCTTCGCGCCGCGCATGGCCTTGCCGCGCTTGGTGACGAAGTTGTAGATGCCGCCCTTGCCGTTCTTGTCGCCGGGATACCAGTTCTGCACCGTCGAGTACTTGATCGTCGCGCCGTCGAGCGCAACCAGCTCGACCACCGCGGCGTGCAGCTGGTTCTCATCGCGCATTGGCGCGGTACAGCCCTCGAGGTAGCTGACCTGCGAGCCTTCGTCGGCGACGATCAGCGTGCGCTCGAACTGTCCGGTGTTCGCGGTATTGATGCGGAAGTACGTCGAGAGCTCCATCGGACAGCGCACGCCCTTCGGGATGTAGCAGAACGAGCCGTCGCTGAAGACCGCGCTGTTGAGCGTGGCGAAGAAGTTGTCGGTGTACGGGACGACGCTGCCCAGATATTTGCGGACGAGCTCCGGATGCTCCTTCACGGCCTCGGAGAACGAACAGAAGATGATGCCGAGCTTCGCCAGCTCCGCGCGGAACGTCGTCGCGACGGAGACGCTGTCGAAGACCGCGTCGACGGCAACGCCGGAGAGGCGCTTCTGCTCCTCGAGCGAGATGCCGAGCTTTGCGAACGTCGCGCGCAGCTCCGGATCGACTTCGTCGAGCGAGTTCAGTTTCTTCTTCTGCTTCGGCGCGGAGTAATAGCTGATTCCCTGGTAGTCGATGGGCGGATAGTGGATGTTCGCCCACGTCGGCTCCTTCATCGTCAGCCAGTGACGCAGCGACTTGAGCCGCCACTCGAGCAGCCACTCCGGCTCCTCTTTCTTCGCCGAGATGAAACGGACGATGTCCTCGTCGAGTCCCGGCGGCGCGACGTCGGACTCGATCTTCGTGACGAAGCCGTACTTGTATTCCTGTTTTGCGATCTCGTGGATTTCTACGTTGCTCATGACGCGGCCACCCCGGCCCGCAGGCTGTGTTTGTCGATGATCGGAACGGGCATTCCGCCGCGGACGAGATCGCCCAGCGTGACCTGCTCGAAGGCTCCCTTGATTGCGCGGTTGATCCCGAACATGAAGCGCCGCGAGGGGCACGCGATGCGGATCGCGCACGTCGCCTCGCCATGGTCGTCGAAGGTCTCGCACTCGGTGAGATCCCACGGCCCCTCGAGCATGTCGATCATGCTGCCGAGGGTCACGCTCTCCGCGTCGCCTTCGAACGAGTAACCGCCGCCGACGCCGCGATGCGAGCCGACGAGACCTCCGTGATGGAGCGTCTTCAGCACCTTCGTGATCATCGGAACGGGGAGGTGATAGAACTCGGCGATCTCGCGCGCCGCGACGACCTCGCCGCGATTTCGCGCGAGGTAGACGGCGGCAAGAAGGCCGTAGTCGGTGAATTTGGAGATCTTCAGCATCGGCGGGTTACCCCTTGAACAGCGAAACCGTACCACGATGGTACGGTATCTTCAACTATCTGAGGGGGTGGGATGTTCCCGGCCTGAACGCTAGGCGTGATCCCAGGGGAAGAGCTCGCGAATCCGCTCCGCGACCTCGCGGTCGGGGATGGTGCTCGCGATCTCATTCGCCGTCTCGCGCAACTGCAATCGATCGGCGGGTGCCGCACCGCGGAAGCGACGGCGCAAGGTCGCGACCGCCAGCGAAAACTTCGTTTCCGACAGACGCGCGACCTCAGGCAGCTCGCCGAGGAGCGTGACCAGCGGACGTTCTTCGAGCGATTTTGCGAACGCGACGATCTCTGTGAGCGTGACGGAGGAGCGGCCGCGCCGGATGAGAGTGGAGTCGCCAAGGTCCTGGGAAGGCATCGGCCTCTGCCATTGCAAAATCAACGCCGATCTCGAACGTAACCGCGCGTTGGCCCGACGTGGCAAGCGGCTTGCGATTTCATCGGACAAGGCGGTGTCGATGAAGGACAAACTCATCGTTGGTGTAGTGGTCGCGGCTCTTCTGGCCGGATGCGGGAAGAGTGCAGCGGCACGCCGCAACCAGCAGGAGTACGAAGTCGTGCAGGAAGGATCGGCCAGCGGCGTGACGGCGACGATTCAGGGGCCGGGCGAGACCGTTCCGCCGATCACCGACACCAACGTCGATACCACGAGCGCGTTCACGCTCGATCCCACCGCGACGGCAACCGCAACGACACCGCAGCCGGGAGGCATCGCCGGCACATTGCCGCCGCCGATGCCTCCGATGTCCGCAACACCACCGCCGATGACCTCCGCGCCGTCGCGTCCGATCACGTCGACGCCCCGACCGCTGCCGCCGCCGCAACCCGAGCCGGAGCCCGAGCCCGTGCCGCAGCCTCCCACGCAGACGGAGACCGCGCCGGAGCCTGCACCGCCACCGCCGACGCAGACCGATACGGCTCCGCCTCCGACGCAGACGGAGACCGAGGAACCGCCGCCGCCTCCACCGCCGCCGCCCGCCCAAAGCGGCGGCTTTGCCGCCGCACTCCGATAGAATGCGCGGCTCATGTCGCGCGTGACCTTTCAGTCACTGATCCTGACGCTCCAGAATTTCTGGGCGGCGCGCGGGTGTGCGATCGAGACGCCGATCGATCTCGAAGTCGGTGCCGGCACGATGCATCCCGCGACGTATCTGCGCGTGCTGGGGCCGGAGCCGTGGAACGTCGGCTACGTGCAGCCGTCGCGGCGTCCCGCCGACGGGCGGTACGGCGACAATCCGTTCCGCCTCGGCAAGCACTATCAGTTTCAGGTCATCCTCAAGCCGTCTCCGCTCGACGTGCAGGAGCTCTATCTCGACTCGCTGCGCGCGATCGGCCTCGATCTCACGCGCCACGACATCCGCTTCGAGGAGGACAACTGGGAGTCCCCCACCCTCGGCGCGTGGGGCGTCGGCTGGCAGATCCTCCTCGACGGGATGGAGATCTCGCAGTTCACCTACTTCCAGCAGGCCGGCGGCATCGACCTCGCGCCGATCTCCGCCGAGATCACGTATGGACTCGAGCGGCTGACGATGTTCCTCGCGCGCAAGTCGTCGGTGTTCGACATCGACTGGACCGCGGGCGTCCCGTACGGCGCAGTGCGCAAGCAGGACGAGTACGAGTTCTCGAAGTACTACTTCGAGACCGCCGACATCGACCTGCACTGGAAGCTGCTCGACATGTACGAGGGCGAAGCGCGGCGCTGTCTCGAAGCGAAGCTGGTGCTGCCGGCTTACGAGTGGACGCTGAAGTGCTCGCACCTCTTCAACACGCTCGACGCGCGCGGCGCGGTGTCGGTGACGGAGCGCGTCGGCGTCATCAAGCGCGTGCGCGACCTCGCCGTCCGCTGCGCGGAGCAATATCTGGAATCGAGACGCGAGCTCGGATTCCCGCTGATGCAGGCACATGGCTGAATACTTTTTCGAGCTGCTGATCGAAGAGATTCCGGCGTGGATGCACGCCAGCTTCTCCACGCCCGTGTATACGGCGCTGGAGAAAGTCGTCGCGGAGCTCGGCGGCGGACGGATCAAGCTCGACGCGACTCCGCGGCGCCTGATCATCTTCCTGCGCGATCTTCCGCTGCGCGAGACGGACCGCGAGCAGGAGCTGAAGGGACCTCCGAAGAAATCTCCCGACGCCGCGCTCCAGGGCTTTCTGAAGAAACAGAACGCAACCGCCGACGACATCATCGAGTCGGCGGATGAGTACATCCGCATCCGCCGGAAGATCGTCGGACGCGACACGAGCGCGATCCTGCAGGAGCGCATTCCGGCGATGGTCGAGTCGGTGCGCTGGCCGAAGATGATGCGCTGGGGCCACGGCGAGCACTCGTACATCCGGCCGGTGCACTCCGTCGTCTCCATCTTCGACGGCACGCATCTGCCGATTCGCATCTTCGGCATCGAGTCGGGCACGAAGACCGTCGGTCACCGCGTGCTCTCGCCGCAAGCGATCGAAGTCAACTCGTATCACGACTACATGAAGAAGCTCGAGCTCGCGAGCGTCGACGTCGAGGCCGAACACCGCAAGGCGGTGATGGTGCAGCGCGCGCTGGTGCTGGCGAAGCAGGCCGGCGGCGTGCCTTCCGAGGATGTCTCGATCTGGGCGCAGTGGCAGTATTTGACGGAGTATCCCGGCGTCGTGCGCGCGGAGTTCCGCGGCGAATACCTCGCGCTGCCGGAAGAAGTGCTCGTCACGGTGATGCGCGTGCATCAGAAGCAGCTCCCGATTCGCGACCGCGACGGAAAGCTCACCAGCTCCTTCCTCGCCGTCCTCGACAACGAGGGCGATCCGGACGGCAACGCCGCGTACGGCAACTCCTTCGTCACGAACGCCCGCTTCGCCGACGCGCAGTTTTTCTACGAGACCGACCGGCGGAAGAAGCTCGAGGAGCGCGTCGAGTCGCTTTCGCACCTGCAGTTCCACGAGAAGCTCGGGAACTATGAGGAGAAGACGAAGCGCATCGAGCGCATCGCCGCCGCGATCTGCAAAGAGCTGGCGCTCGACGGCGCCGACGTCGCGACGGCCGCGCATCTCTGCAAGGCCGATCTCGTCACGGAGATGGTGAAGGAGTTCACCGACCTGCAGGGAAAGATCGGCGGGATCTATGCGCGCGAAGAAGGCCAGGCCGAGAACGTCTGGCAGGCGATTTACGATCACTACCAGCCGGTGAACATCGACGACGCGCTGCCGCGCAACACCTGCGGCTCGATCGTCTCGCTCGCCGACCGCATCGACACGCTCGCCGGCTTCTTCCGCATCGGCGCGAAGCCGACCGGCTCGAAGGATCCGTTCGCATTGCGCCGCGCCGCGCAGGGCGCCGTGCAGATCCTGCTGAATCGCGACAAGCGCGAGATCAAAATCGGGATCGACAAACTGATCGACATCGCGCTGGAGGTGCATGGGGCCGGAGAGTGGACCGGGGTAAGAAGCGAGCTGCTGGCGTTTTTCGCGGAGCGCGTTCGCACGATCCTCGAAGCGTCGGCGTGGCAGCTCGCGTACGACGAGATCGCGGCGGCGATGGAGGCGGGTTGGGCGGAGTCGCTCACCGACCTCGTCGACCGCATTCACGCGCTGAAGTCGGTGCGCGATGAGGCGAACTTCCTCTCGATCCTCGACTCCGCGAAGCGCATCTCGAACATCACCGCCGGCCACGACTCGACGCGCGTCGATCCGTCGCGGCTCGAAGTCGAGGCCGAAAAGCGGCTGAACGAGCTCGCCGATGTCGTCGGCGCGCAGATCACGGAGCTGATCGCCGCGCGCGAGTACCGCACCGCGCTCGAGTCGTTCGCGGCGCTGGCGCCGGAGCTCGAGGCGTTCTTCAAGGACGTGATGGTCATGGTCGACGACGAAGCGGTGCGCACGAATCGGATGTCGCTGCTCCGCAAAGTCGGCGGCGCGGTGACGAAGATCGCCGACGTCGGCAAGATCGTCGTGGACCGCCGCGACTATCGCCCGATGCCATGAAGAACGCCGTGCTGCGTGCCGCGTGCTGCGTGCTGGTGCTCGCGGGATGCGAGCGCGTTCTCGATCGCGAGCCGGCGCCGACGCCGGATCCCGAGGCGATCGATCTCGATGGCGGCAACCTGCTCAGCCTCGCGCGCGGCGCGGCGGTCGTCTCGCGCACGGCGGAGCTGACGCTCGAGAGCTCTGCCGCGCACGCGATCGACGGCGAGTGGCGGACGTTCTGGAAATCGCCGGGCGGCGGCACGGACCAGACCTTCGTGTTCTCCCTCCCCGCGCGCTCGCGCATCGATCGCGTCGGCGTCATTACGTCGCCGAACGCGCCCGACGCGCCGCAGTTCGTGTCGTTCGAAGCCTCCGATGACGGCCTCGCATGGCGCGATGTCGGCACGGTCGCCATCACTCCGCACCGCGATCCGCGCCTCATCACCGTGAAGCCGTTCGTCGCGAGCTATCTCCGCGCGCACACCGACGAGAACTTCGACTACTACACGACCGTCCGTTCCTTCGTCGCGCTCGGAAAAGAGCTCGAGCCCGTACGACAACCCTCGATCGCCGGTTGCTGGACGATCAACGGCCTGCCTTCGCGCTTCATCCAGCGCGGCTCGAGCATCGCCGGCGTGATCGGAACGGAGCGTCCGATGTACGTCTCCGGCGCGACCGACGGGCGCGCGCTGCGCCTGATGTGGCTGCGCGGTCCGATGTGGGGGCCGGCGCTCGTGACGCTGGAGCCGCAACGGCGCGCGCTGAGCGGTGTCCGGTGGCACGAGTCCGTGACCCCGGACAGCATCGGCGACGGCTGGTTCGGCGCGCCAGCTGCTGCGTGCGAAGGCATCGTCGTCAATGAGACGCAGATCGCTGCGCGGATCCTGCAGCGCGCGGGCAAGTGGGTCGCGTACGGCGACAGCGCGCTCGATACGCTGGAGGCGCTCATCCGCCGCGCGCCGTCGCAACAGTTTCGCATCGTCGCGCCGAGCGCGGCTCGGCTCGAGACGGTGCGCTCCGCGCTGCAGGCGCGAGGCGTCGATCTCACGCGCGTCGAGCTGTCCGTCGCCGCGCCGCGGGCGATCAACGAAACGCAGCGCGTCATCGCCGATGGTGTCGAGCTGCGCGCCCGATGACATAATCCCGCCAGCCATGAAAACGCAGTACGTCTATTACTTCGGCGATGGACACGCTGAGGGCAACGCGAAGATGAAGGACGTCCTCGGCGGCAAGGGCGCGGGCCTCGCCGAGATGACGAACATCGGCGTCCCGGTGCCGCCGGGCTTCACCATCTCCACCGGCGTCTGCACGTACTTTTACGATCACGAAAAAACCTATCCCCCCGAGCTGAAGCAGGACGTGGCCGACAACCTCGCGAAGGTCGAGGCTTCCGTCGACCGCGGGTTCGGCGACCGCGCGAAACCGCTGCTCGTCTCCGTCCGCTCCGGCGCGCGCGCGTCGATGCCGGGCATGATGGACACGATCCTCAACCTCGGGCTGAACGACGAAACAGTCCAGGGGCTCGCCGCGTCGTCGGGCGACGAGCGTTTCGCGCTCGACTCGTACCGCCGCTTCATCCAGATGTACTCCGACGTCGTGCTCGAGATCGATCGCGAGCACTTCGAGCACGAGCTCGTCGCCATGCGCGAGAAAGCCGGCGCGCAGAACGACGCGCAGATCCCGGCGGACGCGCTGCGCGAGCTGGTCGCGATCTACAAGAAGCTCGTCCGCGGCCGGCTCGGCCACGATTTCCCGCAGGACGTGCACGAACAGCTGTGGGGCGCGGTCGGCGCCGTCTTCAACTCCTGGAACAACCAGCGCGCGATCACCTATCGCAAGCTGAACGGTATCCCCGACGACTGGGGCACCGCGGTCAACGTGCAGTCGATGGTGTTCGGCAACATGGGCGACGACTGCGCGACCGGCGTCGCGTTCACGCGCAATCCATCCAGCGGCGAGCGGAAGTTTTTCGGCGAGTACCTGCCGAACGCGCAGGGCGAGGACGTCGTCGCCGGCATTCGCACGCCGATGCCGATCACCGAGCTCGAAAAAACGATGCCCGAGGCTTACAACCAGCTCGTCGACGTCTACAAGAAACTCGAAACGCACTACCGCGACATGCAGGACATCGAGTTCACGATCCAGTCGCGGAAGCTGTACCTCCTGCAGACGCGCACTGGAAAACGCACCGGCTTCGCGGCGGTGCAGATCGCCTGCGACATGGTCGACGAAGAGCTGATCACGCACACCGAGGCCGTCGAGCGCGTCGAGGCGAACCAGATCGTGCAGCTCCTCGCGCCGGTGTTCGACGCGGACGAAAAAGCGAAAGCGCTCAAAGGCGGACGCCTCCTCGGCCGAGGACTACCCGCCGGCCCGGGCGCGGCAACGGGACAGATCGCGTTCAACGCGGAGAACGCGATCCGCATGGCGAAGGACGCGCCGGTGATTCTCGTGCGCATCGAGACGTCGCCCGAGGACATCGCCGGGATGCACAGCGCCGCGGGGATTCTCACCACGCGCGGCGGACTCACCTCGCACGCGGCGGTCGTCGCGCGCGGGATGGGACGGCCGTGCGTCGTCGGCGCGGGCTCGATCAAAGTCGACTATCAGAAGGGCGAGCTGCGCAGCGAAGGCCACGAGCCGCTGGAAGAAGGCGACTGGCTGTCGATCGACGGCACGACCGGCGAGATCATCGGCGGCAAGCTCGCGACGAAGCCGTCGGAGATCGTGCAAGTGCTGATCGACGGCACGATGAAACCCGAGGATTCCGAGGTCTATCGCAACTTCGATCGCATGCTGAAGTGGGCCGACGAGATCCGCACGCTCGGCATCCGCACGAACGCCGACACGCCGAACGACGCGCGCGTCGCGCGGCTCTTCGGCGCGCACGGAATCGGCCTCTGTCGCACGGAACACATGTTCTTCGCCGACGAGCGCATTCTGAAAGTGCGCGAGATGATCCTCGCGCGCAACGAGGCGGGGCGGCGGCAGGCGCTCGCCGAGCTGCTGCCGTTCCAGAAGGGCGACTTCGAAGGCATCTTCCGCGAGCTCACCGGGATGCCGGTGACGATCCGCCTGCTCGACCCGCCGCTGCACGAGTTCCTGCCGCACACCGAGTCGCAGATCTCGAGCGTCGCCCGCGAGATGAACTGGGGCTTCGTCGAGCTGCGCAACAAAGTGAACCAGCTCCACGAAACGAATCCGATGCTCGGCCACCGTGGCTGCCGCCTCGGCATCACGTATCCCGAGATCTACGAAATGCAGGTGCGCGCGATCTTCCTCGCGGCCGTCGAGGTGAAGAAGGACGGCGTCGACGTCCGCCCGGAGGTCATGATCCCGCTCGTCGGAACCGTGAAGGAGCTGCAGCTCACGACCGAGATGGTCCATCGCGTCGTCGCCGAGGTGGCGAAGGAGTCGGGCGTCGAGATCGAGTACCTCGTCGGCACAATGATCGAGATCCCGCGCGCGGCGCTGATCGCGGACAAGCTCTCCGAGACCGCGCAGTTCTTCTCCTTCGGCACCAACGACCTCACGCAGATGACGTTCGGCTACTCGCGCGACGACGCCGGCTCGTTCCTGCCCGAGTACGTCGACAAAAAGATCCTGCCGAAGGATCCGTTCGAGTCGATCGATCAGGAAGGCGTCGGCCAGCTCGTCCGCCTCGGCACCGAGCGCGGACGCGCGACCAATCCACAGCTCAAGGTCGGCGTCTGCGGCGAGCACGGCGGCGATCCGGAGTCCATCCGCTTCTTCCGCACGTGCGGGCTCGACTACGTTTCGTGCTCGCCGTATCGCGTGCCCGTCGCGCGCCTCGCGGCGGCGCAGGCGGAGCTGCAGCAGAAGGCGTACGAGGGTTAACCGCTACTCGATCGCTCCCTCGTGCTTCTCCTTCCACCGGTGCCGCGCCCACATGCCGACGGCGACGACGGCGATGACGAGGAGCACGTACTTTTCGATGTGCTCGACGCGCCCGAGCACGGCTTCGATCGCGCGGCCGAAATAGAAGCCGGCCATCGTGATCGCCGCCGCCCACACCGCGCAGCTCACGGCCTCGTAGATCGCGAACTTCAGCAGCGAGATCTTCGACATCCCGATGATCACCGCGGCGGTGATGCGCAGTCCGTACAGCCACTGCGTGATGATGATCGCCGCGGCGCCGTAGCGCTCGAAGACGCGCACGCCTTTTCCGAAGTGGCGCTTCATGCGCGGGAAGCGGTCGAGCAGTTTCACGCCGTGCACGCGCCCCAGCCAGAACCAGAAGAGATGGCCGGCGTACGCGCCGGTGAAAGCGATGATGCCGACCACGAACACGTCGAGATAGCCGCGCGACGCGAAGAAGCCGGCGGTGATCAGGATCGCCTCTCCCTCGAGGAACGTGCCGACAAATACCGCCAGATAGCCGAACTCCGTCAGCAGCGTTTCAGGCGACATTTCCACCCCGCCGGAAATTGTCGCCGTGCGTCGCGGCATTACACCTCACGGGAGACGCTCCATGACTCGTGCTCTGACATCCGCGCTGGCTCTGGCGCTGCTCGCGTTTCCGCTCGCCGCCGACGACGCGAAGAAGACCGAACCGAAGGCCGCCGCCCCGCAGCCCGCGCCGGAGGACTCGCCTCTCGTCGCCGCCTCGAAGCGCATGAACCGCCTCGGCCGGAAACCGAAGTCGAAAATCGTCATCACCAACGAGACGCTGAAGCAATCCGGCGAAGGAGCGCACGTCACGACTTCCGAGCAGCAGCCGGCGATCAAAATGCCGGCTCCCTCGCCAGCCACCAAGCCGACTCCCGAAATGGTCGCCGCGAAGCGGACCGCGGAACAGAAGCAGGCCGCGGCGCGGCAGACTGCCGCGGAGCAGCAGGCGGAACAGCAGAAGCGTGAGCGCGTGGCCATGGCCGCGGAAGCGGCCGAAGAGGAGTATCCGGACGACGTCGATCCGGCGCAGGCGGAGCAGGCGCTGCGCGACGCTCACGAAGCTCAGAAGGAACAGAAGCCGCCGCGGAGCTGAGCGCACCGGCACATCGTAGCCCAGGGAAGCGGCGAGCCTCGCGGCCCGCCGCTGATTCGTCAGGCGTGATGATGACGGCGCATCGAGCGCCATCCGCCGATGAGTCCGATGATGAGTCCCAGCTTGCCGAAACCGAGCATGCGCGCGGTCCCGCGAGCGGTTTTCTGACCCACCCGGAACAACAGCAGCTTCTTCAGGAAGTTCCACATACGGCCTCCTTCACGCAGGTGAGAATTGCAATGCGGAAGCCAGCATTAACTCGCTGATCGGAGGTAACTTAGCCGCTCGCCGAGGGCCATCGCGGCGACGTATCCGTAGCCGCTCGCGAAGATCGCGAGAAACGGCACCGACAGCCACTGCCGCGTCCCGCTGAACGCGATGATCACGCCGCAGAAGAAGAGCGCGAGCACCAGCTCCCCCCACGGAATACGCGGCTTGCGCTCGAAGACCGCGCGCGCGCCGTCACCTTCCTTCGGCGTGCGCCGGAAGTGTCCGCCCGTCTCCATCAACCCCTCGAGCACCGCCGAGGCGTTGCGGATCGACATGCCGACGCCGACCGGCAGCACCGCGAGCAGCTCGCGCAGCGGCGGACGCGCGCGGCCCGCGCGGCGCTGTCCTTCGACGTAGAACGAAAGCACCGACGCCGTCGACGCGGCATACACGACGAGGTCGATCACGAAGCTCCACAGCAACTCGTGGCGGTGCCGGATCAGCATCGCCGGCACGATGAGCAGCGCGAGCAGCACGCTGAGCAGGTACGCCGAGTTGTTGGTCAGGTGGAACGCGGCTTCCGTTTTTACGAAGCTCCGCAGATCCGCGCGCGCGATCGCGGGCAGCACTTTTCGCGCGGTCTGAATCGAGCCCTTCGCCCAGCGATGCTGCTGCTCCTGGAATCCGCTGAGCGCCGCCGGCAGCTCGGCCGCGACCTCGACGTCGGTGAGGAACACGAACTCCCATCCCGCGAGCTGCGCGCGATAGGAGAGATCGAGGTCTTCCGTCAGCGTCGACGCCGACCAGCCGCCCGCCTCTTCGATCGCGGCGCGGCGCCACACGCCCGCCGTGCCGTTGAAGTTGAAGAAACGCCCCGTGAAGTTGCGCGCCGCCGACTCGACGGCGAAATGCGCGTCGAGGAAGAGCGCCTGCACGCGCGTGAGCAGCGAGCGCTCGCGATTGAGGTGCGTCCAGCGCGCCTGCACCATGCCGGCGCGCGGGTCCGCGAAGTGCGGGACCATGCGCAGGAGCACGTCGGGCGGCGGCACGAAGTCGGCGTCAAAGACGGCGAAGAGCTGCGCGTCGCTGCGCGCCATCCCGTGCGCGAGCGCGCCGGCCTTGTAGCCGTCGCGCGACGCGCGGCGCATGTGCTCGACGCGAATGCCGCGCTCGCGCATCGCCGCGACGCGCTCCGCGACGATGCGCGGCGTGTCGTCGGTCGAGTCGTCGAGCACCTGAATGTCGAGCGCGCCGGGATACTCGATCCGCGCGACGGCGTCGAGGAGCCGCGCGGCGACGTTCGGCTCGTTGAAGAGCGGGAGCTGGATCGTGAGCGGCGGGAACTCGTCGCGGGTGACGCGCGGCGGCTCCGGCGTGCGGCGGCGCAATCTGACAAGATAGAAGCGATGCAGGCTGTAGACGGCGAGCGCGCCGAGGACCGCGTAATACAGCACGAGAACGACAATTTCGGCCGGATGCATGGAACGGCGCTGATTCTACTCGCCGCCGCCGTCGCGCTCGCGCCGTACGCGACCGCCCGCTTCGGCTTTCGCGGATTCGTGACGATTTACGCCGTCGCCGCGCTGTCGTGGCTGCCGCTGCGCCGGCTCTCGCTCCCTCCCGCGCACGTGTTCGTCATCGCGATCGCGCTGCGCCTGCCGCTGCTGTTCGCGCAGCCGATGCTGTCGGGCGACGTGTACCGCTATCTCTCCGACGGCCGCGTGTTCGCGAGCGGCGGGAATCCGTACGCCTACACGCCCACCGATCCGCGCATCAACCATCCCGAGATCCGGTCGATCTACCCGCCGCACGCGCAGCTGCTGTTCGGTCTCGTGCACGAGCTCACCGCATGGCGGCTGCTGATCGTCTTGTTCGACGTCATCGCGATCGGGTTCCTGCGCCGTCATGCGCTCGCGTACGCGACGTTCCCGATGCTGCTGTTCGAGGGGACGTGGAGCGGCCATATCGACGCGATCGCCGGCGTGCTCCTCGGCATCGCGCTGATCCGCGGCTCCGGCATCGCGGCGGCGTTCGCGAGCGGGATGAAGATCATTCCGTTCGCAGCCGTGCCGGTGCTGTTTCGCCGCACGGCGAATCGCACGCGGTTCGTGCTGTCGTTCCTCGCCGCGCTCGCGATCCCGGTGCTCCCGTTCCTCGGGCGTCCAATCATGCCGGGCTTCCACGACTACGCCACGCGCTGGATCTTCAACTCGCCGCTCTACGACATCCTGTTCGCGATCATCGACCGCATCCCGACGAAGGAGATCTGGACGCATCACCCGCTGCGTTTCCAGCTCATCTCTGACTTCGTCTATCGCCACCTCTACACCGACTTTCTGACGCGCGCGGTCATGGCCGCGATCGCGATCGGATTCATCCTCTGCGCGCGGCGCGCGCCCACCGCCGTCGCGGCGCTGCTTCTCTGCTCGCCGGCGATTCATCCCTGGTACTGGCTCGTGCTCGTGCCGGTCTCTCTGCTCGAGGAAAGCCGCTGGATCTGGCTCGCGCTCGCCGCGCCGATGTCGTACCTGCTGTACGACGGCGTACATCCGTGGATCGTGTACGCCTTGTGTTACGGTGTCGCGGCAGCGAAAAAATGAAACGCGCCGCGCTTCTTTTCCTCGTCATCGCCCTCATCTACGTCGCGCCCGGCTTCCTTCCCGGACGCACGTTCGCGCCGCTCGACATCCTCTCCGACGCCGGCGCCTGGAAGGGCGATCCGTCGCAGCGCGTGCGCGTCGCCAACACGCTGCTGTCCGACGTCGTGACGCAGTTCATCCCGTGGGACGTCGAGATCCGCCGCCTCGCCGCCGAAGGCGAGCTGCCGTGGGTGAATCGCTACGCGGGCGAGGGCGCGCCGCTGTTCGCGAACCTGCAGACGGCGCTGTTCTCGCCGTTCACCTGGCCGCGGCTGCTGTTCGGGCTGGATGGGTGGGCGGTGATGGCGCTGCTGAAACTTCTCGCCGCCACGCTCTGCGCGTACTGGTTCGCGCGCGAGCTCGATGTGCCGCCGGCGCAGGCGATCGTGTCGGCGCTGGTGTACGCGACGGCGGCCTACACGATCGTGTGGCTGCTCTATCCGATCACGAACGTGTTCGCGGTGCTGCCCGGTCTCGCCGCGGCGGCGCTGCGCCTGATGAAAGTGCCGTCGGGCCGCAACGCGGCGCTGGTGATTCTGTTCGCCGCGCTCTGCACGGCCGGCGGTCATCCCGAAACGCTCTTCATCGGCGTCCTCGGCATCTGGATTTTCCTCGCGTGGGAATCGGAGAAGCGTCCGGGCCTCGGCATCGGCGCGCTGGTGCCCTCGACGGTCGGCGCGCTGCTCGGCTTTCTGCTGCTGTTCATCCAGCTCGCGCCGTTTTTCGCGCTGGTCCGCAACAGCTACGCGAGCGCGATTCGCCCGCAGCTCGCGCACTCGTTCCGCCCGTGGGCCGTGGTCTCACAGGTTCTCCCCGGGGTCCTCGGCAGTCCGTTGCGCGGCGAGCTCGATCTCACGCAGGTCGTCGCCGCGGACGATTTCAGCCATCGCGTCGGCGGCTATGTCGGCGCGCTCGTGGTGCTCGCGCTGATCGTCGCCTGGCGCTCGCTGACGCCGGCGCTGCAGCGCGGTCTCATGATCGGCGTCGTCGCGCTGATCGCGTCGTGGTACCCGCCGGGATTGTGGCCAATCCTTCGTCACACACCGGTGTTTCGCGTCGTCGCGCTCGAGTACGGCGTCGTGTTGTTCGTGCTCTTTGCCGCGATGGCCGCCGGTCCCGCGATCGCGATTCTCGCCTCGCGCCGCCGACGCAAAACCGGCACCGCGCTCATCCTCGCCGGAGCGCTGACCGTCGCCGCCGGCGTCATTCCCGCGCTCCCTGCCGCACGTCCCGCGCTGACACGCATGGCGCGCGCGGGCATCGCCGAGCTGCGCGCGCGCGGTCATCTGCAGCAGGCGCCCGAGGTGTACGAGCAGCGGCTCGCGTACTACCTCGCCGCCGCCGGCGCGACGACGATCAAACGCGCCGCGATCCCCGGTGCGCTCTGGCTGCTCGCCGGAATCGCACTCATCGCGCCGGTGAAACGGCGTGAGCTGCTCTTCACCGCCGCCGCAATCGGCGAGCTCGTCGCGTTCGGCGCGGGCTTCAACCCGACCGTCGCCATGACGCGCTTCGCGCCGCCGCCGAACGCCATCGCCGGCATCGACCGCGCGTACCAGATCGCCGCGAATTTCGAAGTGTTCCCGTCGAACGTCGGGACGGTGTATCGCGTGCGCGACGCCGCGTCGTACGACGTGCTGACGCCGAAGGATCGCGTCGAGCAGCTGAAGACCGCCGGCTACAACCCGCTGACGCACTCGTTCAACCCGATCCTCCGGCCGGAGGAGAAACGCGCGCTCGAGCGCCTCGGCGTGCGCTACGTCGTCGGCCGGAACGGCGTCGAGGAACTGCCCGGCGCCGTCCGCACGCCGCTGCCGCCGAACCTGCTGCCGCCGCAAATCTTCACGGGACTCATCGTGTCGCTGCTCGCCCTGATCGCGAGCGCCGCGTGGCTTCGCCTCTACCTGCTCGAGCCGCCGCGCGTCGACGTGATGTCATCCCGAGCGTAGCGAGGGACCCGGGCGGGGTATCGCGGCACGCATGAGCATCGCGCCCCACCCGCACAGGTCCCTCGCTACGCTCGGGATGACATCGATCACGCGCTCTCTGACTTCAGCGTGCGCGTCATCAGCCGCTGCAGCGCGAGCTGCGCGCGCTCGTTTTCGTACAGCACCTTGTACATCTCGTCCGTGATCGGCATCTCGATGTGATGGCGCTCGGCGAGCTGCTTCGCCGACTTCGACGTCTTCACTCCCTCGGCCACGAACTTCGCGTCGCGCAGGATGTCCTCGAGCGAGCGGCCCTGCCCGAGGAGCACGCCGACCGTGCGATTGCGCGACAGCGCGCCGGTGCAGGTCAGCACGAGATCGCCCATCCCCGCGAGTCCCGCGAAAGTCTCGATACGGCCGCCGAGGACCAGGCCGAGGCGCGTCATCTCGCGCAGACCGCGCGTGATGAGCGCGGCGTTGGTGTTGTGTCCGAGTCCGAGTCCGTCAAGCACGCCCGCGGAAATCGCGATCACATTCTTCAGTGAGCCGGAGAGCTCCACGCCGACGACGTCCTCGGAGTGATAGAGCCGGAACGACGCGTACGAAAGCGCGTTCTGCATCTGCTGCGCGAACGCGAGGTCCGTCGACGCCACCACCGCCGCCGTGGGATCGCCGCGCGCGACTTCGAGCGCGAACGTCGGACCCGACAGCACCGCGAACGCCTGGAGTTGTTCGCCGAGGACGTCCCTCGTGATCTCCGACATCCGCATCAGCGAGTCGTTCTCGATTCCCTTCGTGCCCGAGAGCACGCTGACCGGCCGCTTCGCGTGCTCGCGGATGCGCTCGAGCACGTCGCGGTAGTGGTGGCTCGGCGTGACCATGAAGATCGTGTCCGAAAACTCCGTCGCCTCGGCGAGATCGCTGGTCGGCCGCACTTTCGGTCCCAGCGCCACGCCGCCGAGGTAATCGGGGTTCTCGCCCGTCTCCAGGATCGCCCGCGCGACCGCCGGATCGTGCGCCCACAGCATCACCTCGTTGCCGGCGCGCGCCGCCGTGACGGCCATCGCCGTGCCGAACGCGCCGGCGCCGATGATCGAGATCTTCATTCCTGATCGTCCTTCTTCTGTCCCATCCTCCGCTCCGTCCGCTGCGCGAGCCGCGCGATGTTCGAGTGGTGCTTGAGGATCACCGCGAGCGCGATGGCGATGCTCATGACGATGTGCCAGAACGGCGCGTAAGGCGTGAGGAATCGAAAGAGCAGCGGCACCGAGGCGGCCGTTAGGATCGACGCCAGGGAGACGAAGCGCGACACCAGCAGCACGATCGCGAACACGATCATCGCCGCGGCGATGACGCGCGGATCGAGCGCGAGAAACACACCCGTCGCCGTCGCCACGCCCTTGCCGCCGTGAAAGCGCAGCCACACCGGAAACATGTGCGCGAGCACGGCGATCAGCCCCGCCAGCGCGATCCAGAACTCGCGCGACTCCCACGGCTGCGTCCCCGGCAGGAACGGCCAATCCGGCCGCGTCACGATCCACCGCGCCAGCGCCACCGCCGCCCACCCCTTCGCGATGTCGAGCAGCAGCGCGACGATGCCCGGCACCTTGCCCGCCGTCCGCGCGACATTCGTCGCCCCCACGTTCCGGCTCCCATGCTCCCGCACATCCTTCCCCGCGAACAGTTTCACGACGAGGAAACTGAACGGGATCGAGCCGATGACATACGCGCTCACGACCAGCGCGGCGGGGAGGGCGGCGTTCATGCGGACGCTATTGTAGTTTCGACGGCGCGCCGGAAATCGCGCGCGTCGATGGCGGGATAGCGAATGAGTTCGGATTCGATCCGCTCGAATAGCTCGAGCAGCCGCGCTTTCTCGACGAGTCCGCTGCTCAACATGCTCGCGACATCAGCGAGGTCTTTACGATGGCCGCGCTCGATCTTCGCGAGGCACTGCGAGTAAAAGTCGTAGTGATAGAAGTCGAGCTTTCCCTCGCGGACGATGAATTTACTGCGGTCCTGCCAGCCGGGGATCTCGGGGATGAAGTCGGAGGGAGATGCAAACTCCACGTTGATGTTGAGTTGGTCTTTCAGATCACGAATGGTGGTGAAAACATCGTACGAATCGGGAATGATCGTGACATCGACATCGACCGTTTTCGCTCGCCACTCGAGCAACACCGACGACGCGCCGCCGGTGATGTACACGCGCCCTTCCGCCCCGGACCGCGTCGCCAGCTCGCGCATGAACGCGCGAAGACTCGGTGCGTCTACGGCTTGACGCATGTCGCGGCGCGCTCGAAGCTCACGAGTCTTCGGATCAGCGCGTTGTACTTCGAATGTGCGCTGTTGCCGTACTCGCGCGCGAGCTCGGCGTAAAGGCGATCCTCGGGGAAGTCAGGCGTGTCGGGTACGTCGAACCCGAGGCGGCGCAATCGCGGCGCGCCAATGAGCACCAGCAGCGCCGGCACCGACTCGACGCCGCGCTCCAGATCGTGCAGGCCCTCGCGAATCAGATCCGCGCCCGGCAATGCGTCGTTGATCTCGCGCACGACGCGAGTATAGACGTCACACGCCGTCGAACGCGTTCTCGAGATCGGCGATCAGGTCGTCGATATCCTCGATGCCGACGGAGATGCGCACGAGGCCGGGGGTGATGCCGAGGCGGTTGCGCATCTCCTCGGGGACGGAGCCATGGGTCATGCTCACGGGGTGGGAGATCAGCGATTCGACGCCGCCGAGGGATTCGGCGAGGGAGCAGAGGCGGACGCGGTCGAGAAACTTCTTCGCGTTCTCGAATGATCCCAGCTCGAACGAGATCATCGAGCCAAAGCCGTTCATCTGCCGCTTCGCGAGCTCGTGCTGCGGGTGATCGGGCAGGCCGGGGTAGTACACCTTCTTCACCTTCCGGTGATTCGCGAGGTAGCTCGCCATGGCCATGCCGTTCTCTTCGTGCTGCTTCATGCGCACGGCCAGCGTCTTCACGCCGCGCAGCACGAGCCAGGAGTCGAACGGCGAGAGGATCGCGCCGACGGCGTTCTGCAGGAAGCCGATCTGCGTCGCAAACTCGTCCGTGGTCGAGACGACTACGCCGCCGATCGAGTCGGAGTGCCCGTTGAGGAACTTCGTCGTCGAATGCACGACGACGTCGGCGCCGAGCTCGATCGGGCGCTGGAGGTACGGCGAGCAGAACGTGTTGTCGACGACCACCAGCGCGCCGCGAGCGTGCGCGAGCTCCGCGCAGGCGGCGAGGTCGGTGATCGTCATCATCGGATTCGTCGGCGTCTCGAGATAGACGATTTTCGTGTTCGGGCGCAGCGCGCCGCGCACCGCGTCGACGTCCGAGGTGTCGACGTACGTGAACGCGATCCCGAACCTCTCCAGCACGCGGTTGAAGAGACGATACGACCCGCCGTACATGTTCTCGCCGGCGACGACGTGGTCGCCCGACGTCAGCGTTCGGAAGACGGCGTCGATCGCCGACATGCCGGAGGCGAAGCAGTGTCCGTGCTTGCCGCGCTCGAGCGCGGCGAGGTTCGCCTCGAGCGCGGCGCGCGTCGGGTTCTGCGTGCGCGCGTACTCGTAGCCCTTGTGCCGTCCCAGCTCGGGCTGCACGTACGTGGAGGTCTGATAGATCGGAATCGTGACCGCACCGGTGTGCGGCTCCGGCTCCTGGCCGGCGTGGATGCAGTCGGTGGAGAAACCCATGTCAGGACTCCTTGAGCCAGCGCGAGTAGATGCCCTTCGAGATGTAGCGCTCCGAGGCATCGGGGATGAGCGTGACCACGCGCTTGCCCGGGCCGAGGCGGCGCGCGACCTGAAGGGCGGCATCGACATTCGCGCCGGCGGAGGTGCCGGCGAGGATGCCTTCCTCGCGCGCGAGACGCGCGAGCATGTCGAACGCCGGAGGGTCGTCGACCATGATCACTTCGTTCGCCAGCGACATGTCGAGCACCGGCGGGATGAACGACGACGCGCCAATGCCTTCGACTTCGTGCGGTCCGGCCTCGCCGCCCTTGAGGATCGAGCCCTGCGGCTCGACGACGACGCACCAGATGTCGGGATTGCGCTCGCGCAGATACTGCGCGACGCCGGTGAACGTGCCGCCGGTCCCCGCGCCGGCCACCCACGCGTCGACGCGGCCGTCCATCTGTTCGTAAATCTCGGCGCCGGTGGTCTCGTAGTGCGACTCGGTGTTGAACGGGTTCTCGAACTGCTGCGGGACGTACGAGCCTTCGATGTCCGCGGCGAGCTCCTGGGCCTTCGCGATCGCGGCCTTCATCCCGCCATCCTTCGGCGTGAGAATGAGCTCGCCGCCGAGGGCTTTCATCACCTCGCGCTTTTCGAGCGAGAAGTTTTCGGGGACGCAGAGGATGACGCGGTAGCCGAGCTGCACGCCGGCGAGCGCGAGTCCGATGCCGGTGTTGCCGGCGGTGGGCTCGATGATGGTGCCGCCCGGCTTCAGCAGGCCCGCGCGCTCCGCACGCTCGATCATGCCGAGCCCGATGCGGTCCTTGACGGAGAAGCCGGGGTTCAGCAGCTCCATCTTGACGTAGATCTCGGCGTCCTCCGGTCCGGGGATGGACGTGAGGCGCACCATCGGCGTGTTGCCGATGAGATCGAGGACGGTGTCGACGGGGGGGAGGAGAGGGCGAGTCAAAACGCGCGGGATTCTACATCAGCACCCTCAAACGAAAACGGCCGGCGTGACGCCGGCCGTTTTCGTTTGAGGGTACGGATTGGTTTATGCCCAGCTCGAGGAGCGGCTGGAAGAGCGGCGCTGGTTGTAACAATCGCGGCAGTACACGGGCTTTCCGCTGACGGGCGTGAACGGAACCTCGGTCGGGATTCCGCAGGAATCACAGGTCACGCTGACCATCGCACGCGAGCGGCCTTCGCCACCGTTGCCGTCGCGGGCGGTCTTTCTCTTGTCGCGGCAGTTCTTGCAACGCTTCGGTTCATTCGTGAATCCACGCTCCGCGTAGAACGCCTGTTCGTTCTTGCTGAACACGAACTCCTGGCCACAGTCAGCGCAATTGAGGGATTTGTCGTTGAACGTATCCATGAAAACCTGATCTCCTAAAATTCGTTACCGTGAAAGACTGATTTTGCCGCAGCGGTGACACTGTGCGGGGGGCCGCGACCTTGCCCCCGCTGGAACCGAATGTTACGACGAGTGCGTTAGGAATCGCCCCCTTCCGAACTACCGGAATCAACACGAGTCTCCAGCGAACGCCGCTGTCCGAAAAATGGAGTTGTCGCACTGTTTCCGATAGCGCGCTTTTAGCATAGTTGTCCGAACGAAGGCAACGAAACTGATGCTGCTCCAAATAAACTTGTCAAGGTATTGACCATTGTTGGAAACTCACGATCTCCGCATCGGACCCGCCGGCTGGAGCTACACCGACTGGGAAGGCACGGTGTATCCGAAGCACGGCTCGAAGTTCGATCATCTCGCCTATCTCGCGTCGTTCTTCGACACGATCGAGATCAACTCGCCCTTCTACCGCATCCCTCCGCCGACGCACGCGAAGAGCTGGGTGCGCCGCGTCGCCGCGAATCGCGACTTCAAATTCACGACGAAAGTCTTTCGCGGATTCACGCACGAGGACGCGGCGCTCGCGGACGAGGACGTGCAGGCGTTTCGCAACTATCTCGATCCGCTGATGGAGGCGAATCGCCTCGGCGCGATCCTGCTGCAGTTTCCGTGGAGCTTCAAGAACTCCGATGAATCGCGCGACAAGCTCGCCGCGCTGTTCCGCGCGTTCGAGGCGTATCCGAAAGCGCTCGAGGTGCGTCACGCGTCGTTTCAGGATGAGGCGTTCCTCCGCTTTCTCGACGAGCAGAACGTCGGCTTCGTGAACGTCGATCAGCCGCTCTTTCACGATTCGGTCAAGCCGGCCGACACCGTCACCGGACCCGTCGCGTACGCGCGCCTGCACGGCCGCAACTACGAGAAGTGGTTCGCGCACGCGGAGACGTGGGAGCGCTACAACTACCTCTACTCGAAGGACGAGCTGGAGCCGTGGGTCGAGCGCATCGAGTCGATGGGGCGCCGCGCGGAGACGTACGTCATCACCAACAATCACTTCCGCGGCCAGGCGATCGTGAACGCGGGCGAGCTGAAACAGGCGCTCGGACAGGGCGGCAAAGTGCCGCCGCAACTGCACGAGGTCTACGCCGGCCGTCTGACCCAGGAGTAGACGAGCATCACCACCGCGAGGATCGCGACCCAGACGAGCAGCATCGCGATCATGCGGCCCTGCGTCTGCGGCTGGACGGGCGGCACGCTGCGCGCGACGATCGCGCGGAGCTCGTTCCAGCTCGCGTCGTCGCGAAAGAGCTCGCGGCCGAGGATGAACGTGAAGAACTGCGAGCGCTCCAGGATGACGTAGTCGTCGCCGCTGATCGCGCCGGAGAAGTCGGGCCACTGGACGTGCTCTTCGTGCTCGCCGACGCGGATCGTGATGCGCTGCTCGCTGACGCTGCCGCTCACCGCGACGTCCGGCACTTCCTGGCTGCGACGCCCCATCGCCGCGGTCACGATCACTCCGCCGAGGAGAGCGGCGAAGATCGGCAGGTAGTGCCGCGCGGGCTCCAGCGGCGCGGGCTGCAGCAGAAAGCCGACGATGCCGGTGATGAGCAGCAGCAATCCGGCGATGAGGCCCGTGCGGCCCGCATATCCCTGCCGCGCGCGGTCGAGGAGCGCTTTGGTGAGGACGCCTTCGAACTCGATCATGCCTGGAAGTTGAACACCAGTTCGCTCGGAGGGCCGAGCGGCGTTTTGTTCGGATCGAACCCGGTCACGTCCGCGACGCGCTGCTTGAACCAGGCGGCGAAGGGCTCTTCCGTCTCCGCGTACTCCTGCACGCGCTCCGGCTCGGCCATCGCGGTCACGCCGATCACGATCGGGCCGGCGCTGGTCGGCTGCAGGAACCACGCTTCGCGCGGCACGCCGAAGCCTTCGTAGAACGCGCGCGTTTTCGCGGCCTGCGCGCGAAGCTCGTCCGCGAGCTCCATGATCGCCTCGCGGCTCTGCACGGGATAGATGCGCGCGGAGATCGTGATGTCGCGCGGCAGGTCCGCGCCCGAGGAGTCGAAGATCATCTCCGTCGGCGGCCCGAGGGGCTGCTCGTTCGGGTCGATGCCGGAGAGCTGGAGCACGCGGTTCTTGAACCACATCGCGAAGTGCTCGGTCGTCTGCGCGTATTCGCGCGCGGCGTTCTCGATCGGATCGGCGACGTCGGTCACGCTGATCACCAGCGCGCCGGACGGCGTCTCCTGGTAGAACCAGGACTCGCGGTGCACGCCGAAGCCGCTGTAGAAGCGCCGCGCGTCCTCGGACCGCTCCCGCATCTCCGCCGCGAACCGCTCGACTTCTGCACGATCGCAATGAACGGGAAAAGCACGCACGAGGAGCGGCATGGCAGGTCTCCTATCGATTGGAAAGACGCAATTATTGCATGCGATACGATTCGCGCCGATGACTCGCAGGAAACGCGTCGTCGGCACCGCCGGCCACATCGATCACGGGAAGACGTCGCTCGTGCGCGCGCTCACGGGGATCGATACCGACCGCCTGCCCGAGGAGAAGCGCCGCGGCATCACCATCGACCTCGGGTTCGCGAGCTGGTTCACCGACGAGTACCAGATCGGCTTCATCGACGTGCCGGGCCACGAGCGCTTCGTGAAGAACATGCTCGCCGGAGTGGGGGGGATCGACAGCGCGCTGCTGGTCGTCGCCGCCGATGAATCGATCAAGCCGCAGACCCGCGAGCATTTCGCGATCTGCCGCCTGCTCGCAATTCCCACCGGTGTCGTGGCGATCACGAAGAGCGATCTCGTCGAGCGCGACATGCTGGAGCTCGTGCGCCTCGAGGTCGAAGACCTCGTCGCCGGCAGCTTCCTCGAGCGAAAGCCGATCGTCGCGGTCAGCAGCACGACCGGTGCGGGACTCGACGATCTCCGCGCGGCGATCGTGCAATCGGTCGCGAGCGTCGACGACCGCGACGCGACGACGCGCCTGTTTCGCCTCCCGATCGACCGCGTCTTCACGATGAAAGGCTTCGGCTCGGTGATCACCGGCACGACGTATTCGGGCGCGGTGAGCGTCGAGGATGAAGTCGAAGTGCTGCCGGGTGGGCAGCGAAGCCGAGCGCGAGGCGTGCAGGTACACGGCGAGCCGCGCGATCAGGCGTCAGCGGGCGAGCGGACGTCGATGAACCTGTCCGACATCCCGCTCGACGAGCTGCGCCGCGGGCAGCAGGTGCTGCATCCGAACACGCTGCGCACGTCGCAGATCATCACCGCACGCCTCGAATTGCTCGACAATACTTTTACCGGGGCGAAGCCGCTGAAGGAACAGACGCGCATCCGGTTTCATCACCTCTCCTCGGAGCTCCTCGGCACGGTGCGTTTCGTCGACGAAACGGGCGGCGAGCTGAAACCCGGCACGAGCGCGTACGTGCAGATCCGCCTCGAGTCGCCCGTCGTCGCCGTGACCGGCGATCGCTTCGTGATCCGCCGCTACTCGCCCGCGTACACGATCGGCGGCGGCGTGATCCTCGACGCGCACCTGCCGAAGCTGAGCCGCGGCACGCGCGGCGAGCTGCTCGAGACGCTCGCGAGCGGGACGCTGCCCGAGCGCGTCGAGCTGATGGCGAAACTGCAGGGATTGCGCGGGCTGCCGCTCGACGAAGTGCAGGCGCGTACCGGCATCCGCAGCGAGAAGCTCGCGAAGGAGCTGAAGCGCGTGCCGAACGTCGTCTCCGTCGGAACGACGTACCTGCACACGGACGTGCTCGCGGACTTCCGGAAGCGCGCGATGGAGTTTCTCCAGCACTACTTCCGCGACAACAGGATGGCGGTCAACGTGCCGAAGGGGGAGTTCGTGCAGAAGCTCATCCCGCAGGGCGCGCCGGTGAACTTCCTCCTCGCCGATCTCGCGAATCAGAAGATCGCGGTGGTGCAGGGCGACGCGCTCGACATCCCCGGCCGCTCGAAAACGCTCGGCGGCGCGGAGGGAGAGCTCGCGCGGAACATCGAGGCGCGGTTCGCCGAGGCGGGGCTGCAGACGCCGGCGACCTCGGAGATCATCCGCGCGATTCCGCAGAAGCCGAAGGTGATCGAAGGCGTGATCGCGTACCTCGTCAAACAGGGAACGCTCGTGCGGCTCGCGGAAGGCGTGTACCTGCATCGCGAGACCATCGCCACCGCGCGCGAGACGCTGGCGGCGAAGAAGGGGCAGACCATCGACGTCGCGCAGTTCAAGGATCTCTTCGGGATCTCGCGCAAGGTCGCGATTCCGCTGCTCGAGTATTTCGACCGCGAGGGCGCGACGAAGCGGATCGGCGACGCGCGGCAGGTGCTGTGATCAGCGCAGGCGCGCCATCACCGCCTCGACGACGCGGTCGCAGCGCGAGTTGCCGAACGAATACACCGACGTGAGCACGGCGCCGGCGCGATCGGCGATGCGCTCGCGCACCATCGCCCGCGCGCGATGCAGCCGCGTCTTCACGACCTCTTCTGAAACATCGAGACTGCTCGCCGTTTCGGCGGTGGACAGCCCTTCGACGTCGCGCAGGACGAGCACCGTCCGGTACGTCGCCGGCAGCGCCGCGAGCTCTTCTTCCATCACCTCGCGCAACTGCGACGTCTGCGCCTGCTGTTCGGGATTCGGCGCCGCCGACTCGATCGTGCTCATCACTTCCTCGCCTCCGTCCCATGCCTCGCGGTCGCGTTTCTTCAGCCGCGCCAGCGCCTCGTTCACCGCGATCCGGATCAGCCACGTCGAGAACTGCGCGCGCTCGGCGAACTGGCGCAGATGCGCGAAGGCGTTCAGATACGCCTGCTGCATCACATCCTCGACTTCGTCGTCGGTCCGCAGCACCGCGCGCACCGCGCGATAGACGCGCTGGTTGTAGCGGCGCATGAGGATCTCGAAGAGCGCGGTGTCGCCGCCGACGATACGGCGGACGAGGTCGGAATCGGTCATGGCACTGGATTGGAGTGGCGAACGCCGAAAAGGTGACAATGTCACCGATCTCCGCGCGAGCACTCCAATCACGTCAGGAGGAAACAACCATGGAGTCTCGTATCCATTCCGCCGTCCTGAGCCTGCGCATCGCCTTCGGCGCCACTGCCTTTCTCGCCGGTCTCGACAAGTTCTTCAACATCCTCACGAACTGGGAGCAGTACGTCAGTCCGCTGCTGGCGAGCGTTTCGCCGCTTTCCGCCGGGACGACGATGCGGCTCGCCGGCGTGATCGAGATGGTCGCCGGCATTGCGATTCTCGCCGGCCTCACGCGCCTCGGCGGCTACGTCGTCGCGGCGTGGCTCACGCTCATCGCGCTGAGCCTCGTGACGAGCGGGCGCTTCCTCGACGTCGCGGTCCGCGATCTCGTGATGGCGCTCGGCGCGTTCACAATGGCGCGCCTGTCGGAGGCCGAGGCGCGCGAGCCCGTCACTTTGGCGCGGCAGGCTTCGGCGTGAGATCGCGGTAGCCGGAGGGCACGCTGAGCATCGCCTGCGGCACGTTGCGCTCCGCGATCTCGACCACGGCGCGATCGGTGACGCGCTTTTTGTCGCCGATCGTGACCTCGCTGCGATCGAGGAGCGGGAACGCGCGCGTGCGGGTGAGCGCGTCATCGGCCGCGCGCATCATCGGGGCCAGCGGCGACGTCGGTCCGTCGCTGGCCTGCATCATCGCGAAGAGACCTCCGGGGATCGCGCGGTGCTCCGCGAGCCAGAGCTCGCGCCGATAGCCGCCGATGTCGATGAGCGTCTGCTCCGCGGTGGCTCCCTGCATCGGCCGCTTCTCGCCGGTGCGCTTCACATACGCGCGCGGGTAATGCGGCGGCAGCGGCTCGGCCAGCGCCTCGCGATGTTTCTTCAGCAGCGCGTCGAGCGACTCCGTGCGCGTCGTCTTCGCGACGTCGTCGACGAACGTGACGGTCTTCGCTTTCGTGTCGAACAGCCGCCACTGATCCTGCTCGTCGGTGCTGCGCGCTTTGCCGCCGCCGATGACGAGGGTGTGCGTGTGCGTTTTCTTTTCCGGCTCGAGCGTGGTGCGGATCGTAACGACGGTGGCGCGCAGTTGCGGGCCGGCGGCCGGCAACGCCGTTTTCTTCGGCGCGTCGGGTTTGCATGCGGCGAGAAGAACGATGAGGCAGAGGGTTCTGCTCATACCCCATACCTCTTCCCTCATACCCCACTACTCCTTAGCGTCGTACCAGCTTTTCCCCCAGTGCGCGTCCACGGCCAGGGGCACGGCGAGGGGATAGATCCTCTCCATGGTCTCTTTCACAATTCCGGCCACCTCGGCGGCGGCCGGTTCCGGCACTTCGATCACGATTTCGTCGTGCACGGTCAGCAGCATCTGCGCGCCGCCGGCGTGAGCCGTCAGTTTTTTGTCGAGCGCGATCATCGCCATCTTCAGCAGGTCCGCGGCCGTTCCCTGGATCGGCGCGTTCGTCGCCATCCGCTCCGCGTTCCCGCGCACGGTGAACGAGCGATTCTGAATCTCGGGGATGTACCGCACGCGCCCGAACAGCGTCGAGACCTTGCCGGTCGTGCGCGCGTCTTCGAGCGTGCGGTCGAGGTACTCCTGAATTTTCGGATAGCGCGCAAAGTACGCTTCGATCCATGCCTTCGCCTCGCCCGTCGAGATGTTCAGTTCATTCGACAGACGGAACGCCGACATGCCGTACAGCACGCCGAAGTTGATGGTCTTCGCCGCGCGGCGCTGCTCCGCGGTCAATTCATCCTCGGGGATGTTGAACATGCCCGACGCCGTTGCCCGGTGGATGTCCGCGCCGCTGCGAAAGGTCTCGATCAGCGACTCGTCCTGCGAGATGTGCGCGAGGATGCGCAGCTCGACCTGCGAGTAGTCGGCGGACAGCAGCACCGAGCCCTCGTCGGCGACGAATGCCTTGCGGATCTCGCGGCCGGTCTGCGTGCGGATTGGAATGTTCTGCAGGTTCGGATCGGACGAGGAGAGGCGTCCCGTTGCCGCGACGGCCTGATTGAACGTCGTGTGCACGCGGCCGTCGCTGCCGACGATCAGCGGCAGCGCGTCGATGTAGGTGCCCTTGAGCTTGTGCAGCTCGCGATGCTGCAGGATGAGCTGCGGCACCGCGAAGCCATGGCTGGCCAGCTCCTCGAGCACTTCGACGCTCGTCGACCAGCTCTTCGTCGTCTTCGTTTTCTTGATGACCGGATAGTTCAGCTTCTCGAAGAGGATGTGTCCGAGCTGGAGCGGCGAGTTGATGTTGAACTCCGTCCCCGCCTCTTCGTAGATCTTTCGCTCCAGCTCCGCGAGCTGCGCGCCCATCGTCGCCGACATGGTGCGCAGCAGATCGGCGTCGATGCGGATCCCGCGCTCCTCCATCCGCGCGAGCACGGGGAAGAGCGGCATCTCGATGCGCTCGTAGATGTCGAGAAGCGCGCGGTCGCGGCGCAGCTCGGGCTCGAGGATCGCGTGCAGCGCGATCGTGACGTCCGACTTGTCGCCGAGGTAATCCTGGTAGGCGCCGAGCCGGCTGGAGCCGACCTCGTGATCGAGCTCGAAGAGCGGCGCCGTCTTCTGCGCGTCCTTGCGCGCGAGCACGTCCTGCTTCAGCCGGTCGCGCGCGATGTTCGGCAGCGCATGGCTCGGCAGGCCGGGATTGATCACGTACGACATCAGCATGACGTCGGACCAGCGCTTCGGCACCGGCAGTCCGCCCGCGCGCAAACGCCGCTCCTGCGCTTTTGCGTCGTACGCAACGAACGTTTTGTCGGACGCGAGGAGCTCGTGCAGCGCGGCGGTCATTTCGGGCGTGGCGCCGAGGGATGGGGAAAGGGGGATGAGGAGTGAGGTGGCGGGTTGCGTCGAGAGCGCGGCGGCGATGGGCGCGTCGAAGCCTTCGATCGTCGCCGGCTCGATCCAGACGGCGATGACGTCGCTGGCCGCGAGCTCGCGGATATCGTCCGCCGACGCGGCGATGCGGTACTCGCGCGGCGCCTGCGGCGCCTCGGGGAGAAACTCCTGCATCAGCGACGCGAACTCGAGGCGCGAGAAGATGTCGTGCAGCTTCGCGCGATCGGGCTCGGTGCGCTTCAGCGTGTCGAAGTCGATCTGCAGGTCGAGATCACACTTGATTCTCGCCAGCTCGCGCGAGAGGAACGCCTTGTCGCGATTGTCCTCGAGCGATTTCTTCTGCGACGCGCGCTTGATCTGATCGAGATTCTCGTACACGCCCTCGAGCGAGCCGAACTCGCGGATCAGCGTCTTCGCGCCTTTCTCGCCGATGCCCGGCACACCGGGGATGTTGTCGATGGCGTCGCCCCAGATCGCCATCACGTCGACGACTTTCTCCGGCGGGAGGCCGAAGACCTCGCCGACGGTTTTCGCGTCGTACATCACCTCGCGTCCGGTGTGGTAGAGCCGGATGCCGTCGCCGACGAGCTGGAAGAAGTCCTTGTCGCTGGTGGCGATGACGACGTCGTAGCCGCGGTCGCGCGCGGTGCAGGCGAGCGAGCCGATGAAGTCGTCCGCCTCCCACTCGACCGAGCGGATCACCGGGATGTGAAAGCCGTCGAGGACTTCGTAGACCAGCGGGATCTGCACCACGAGATCGTCCGGCATCGGCCGGCGGTCTTTCTTGTAGTCCGCGTACTGCTCCGTCCGCGCGGTCTCCCGCCCTTCATCGAAGGCGACGGCGATGCAGTCGGGGTTGTGATCCTTCAGCAGCATCCGCAGCGTCGTGATGAAGCCGTACACCGCGTTCGTCGAGAACCCCGCCGAGTTGGTGAGGTTGCGGATGGCGAAGTAGGAGCGGTAGACGTTGTTCGAACCGTCGATGATGAACAGACTCGGGCGCTTTTTGGGCATCAGAGCGCGCGATTATTCGGCAAAAGGGGGAAAGGTAAAAGGTCAAAGGTGAAAGTGCTCCGCCGGCCGCTCGCTGAGCGTGCTGCCGGCGCAGCTACTTTTACCTTTTACCTTTTCACTTTTGGCTCAAAAGCACTAACGGAGCCTTTCGGCTCCGTTTGTGCTACTTCTGGTTGGACCGCTGCGGCCAGTTGGTGGGGTTCAAGGAAGCTAAGTGAGTAATCGTCCAAAATCGGTCCAATAGTCAAGGAGGGAGCCCGCAGCGGCCACTTGGCGCAGGCGAGTGAGATGGGACCCGCGCAAATGGGGTTTCGCAATTTCTGTCGAAACCTGATTCATCGTGACCCAGCCTTCTGCTAGATGCGGGCCAACTTTGGAGCGGCGGGTCAAAAAACGCCCGCAATCGAGCCCTGCAGCGCTCGCAACCATAGAAGTCTCAGCAATCAAGAGAGATACGCCGGCCGCTTGTGAAAAAACGCTCATGGGCCGACGCGACGTTTTTCGCTGGAAACTTTTTCCTGAGCTGGCTCTGAGGTTGCAATTCTGACCAGCCACCATGAAGAAACTCCTGACCATCGGCGCCTTCCTGCTCGCCGCCGCCCCTCTTTCCGCCCAGAACTGGAGCATCGGCGTCGGTACCGGCGCGTTCGTCTTCGGCGATTTCGTCGAGCGCCGCCAGCGCGGACCCGGCAGTCCCGACCAGCCGTCCGTCGTCAACACGCAGACGCTCTCCGCGGCCACGAGAGCCGGCCTCGCGGTCGACCTCGAGCGCTCGCTGAGCGACCGCTGGGCGATCCGCGTCGAAGGCGCGTTCACGCGCGCGCATCTGGCCCTGAAGGATGAGAGCGACGATGAGTTCTCGCTCGACGCGGGCGAGGTCGATGTGACGACGCTGACGGCGCCGATCGTCTTTCGCATCAATCCGCGCGGCTCGCTGCGCTTTCACCTTCTCATCGGACCCGCGTTCGCGATCTATCGCACCGTCGGCCGCTCGAACGCGAACGCGGACCTCGCCGTGTTCAGCGGCTCACGCTCCGCATGGGGCGCCGCCGGCGGCGCCGGCCTCGCCTGGCAATGGAGCGATCGCTTCGCCGTCGAGGGACAGATCGTCGACATCGTGACCACCTCGCCCTTCGAACGCGAGGATTTCACGGGCCTGTCGGGGATCTCGATCCCGAAGCCGCACAACGTGCATACGACGGTGGGAGTGCGCTACCGGTTTTAGGTAGTTGGTTGATGGTGATTGGTAGTTGGAAGATACGGTCCAACTACCAACTACCAATCACCATTCAACGAATTCAAATCCGCAAGCAATCGTTCCAGCGACAACCCATAGCCAGTCGCCACCTGCTCCAGCGTCTCCTCCGGCGCGCGCTCGCAGCCGTTGCAGCCGCCGATGTGGTACGCGGCGAAGACCCAGCGCGCTTTCGGATGGATCTGCAACGCTTCGGCGACGCTGGTGCTTGCTGAGAAAATGGGCGAGAACATGCGGCGTTCATTCTACCGATAGAATGCGGGCGATGAAGGTGCGGCTGCTCTTCTTTGCCGTGCTGCGCGACATCGCCGGCACGGATGCTCGCGAGCTCTCGCTCGCCGAGGGGACGACTGCCCGGGACGTGTGGCAGACGCTGCGCGACATGTACGCGCAGCTCGCGGACTACGCGCAGCCGCCGATGATCGCCGTCAACGAATGCTACGCCGAGCCCGAGACCATCCTGCGCGAAGGCGACGAGCTCGCGTTCATCCCGCCGGTGGCGGGTGGTTGAGCTGGTGTCGAGCTACCTCGATGCGCTACCTCACTGAGGATCCCATCGACTCGCAGGCGCTCGTGCGGCGCGTGATGCGTCCCTCCGACGGCGCGTACGTGTTGTTCGAAGGCGTCGTGCGCAATCACCACGACGGCAGGGCCGTCGAGTCGATCTTCTACGACGCCTATCGGCCGATGGCGGAGAAGGAGATCGACGCGATCGTGCGCGAGGTTGAAGCGGCACTTCCCGACGTCGCGGTCGCGGTGGTGCATCGCCTCGGGCACCTCGTCGTCGGTGACGCGTCGATCGCGATCGTGGCCGCTTCGCCGCATCGTGCCGAGGCGTTCGCGGCGAGCCGGATGCTCATCGACCGCATCAAAGAGACGGTCCCGATCTGGAAGAAAGAGCGCGGACCGCGTGGCGATGAATGGGTCGAGGAGTGGGTCGGATGGCAGGGGCGATGCTGAACGCGGTCACGCCGCTGCCCGCCGCCAGCGTCATCGTGCTGCGCGACGCCCCAATGGAAGTCCTGCTGCTGCGGCGCAACGCGAACAGCTCCTTCGTGCCGAACGCGTGGGTCTTCCCCGGCGGCGTCGTCGAGCAGCAGGACGCGTCCACTCGCGAAGCCGCGGCGCGCGAGACATTCGAAGAAGCCGGAGTGCGCGTCGATGCGGAAACGCTCGTGCCGACCTCGCGCTGGATCACGCCGGCCGGCATTCCGAAGCGCTTCGACACGTGGTTCTTTCTCGCGGAAGTCGCGCGCGAGGTCGCGATCACGATCGACGGCGCGGAGATCGTGGAGTCGATGTGGATCGCGCCCGCCGACGCGCTCGCGCGGCGCGATCTGAAGCTCGTCTTTCCGACGATCAAAAACCTCGAGACGCTGATCGGCTTCGCAAGCGTCGCCGAGCTGATCGAGTCGCGCCGCGGCGCTGTGATCGAGCCGATCGAGCCGGTGCTGGTCGAAGGAAAACCGTACGTTGTTAGATAACGTCGCGATGAACATCCGCTCCATCACCGCGCCGAATCCCGGCCCGTTCACGCTCGACGGCACGCGCACGTACCTCCTCGACGACACGGCCGTGCTCGACCCCGGCCCTGCGATCGAGTCGCACATCGACGCGATCCGCGCGGCGATGCCGGCGCTGCGCACGATCTTCATCACGCACCGCCACGGCGATCACGCGCCCGCTGCGCTGCCACTGCAGCGCGCGACCGGCGCGCGCATCGTCGCGCCGCACGGCGTGCTCGAGGAGACGAACGTGATCGCCGGCGACGGCGACCTGATCGACGGGCTCGAAGTCATCGCCACTCCCGGCCACACCAGCGAGCATGTCTGCTACCTCACCGCCGACGGAGATCTCTTCACCGGCGACACGATCCTCGGCACCGGCACCACCGCGATCTTTCCGCCCGACGGTCACATGGGCGACTACCTCCGCTCGCTGCACAAGCTGCGCGAGAGGAATCCGCGGCGCATCTTTCCCGCGCACGGGCCGACGCGCGACGACGCGGCCGCGCTGATCGACGAGTACATCGCGCACCGCCTCGAGCGCGAGCGCCAGATCGTCGAGGCCCTCGCGAACGGCGCGGCCTCGATCCCCGAGCTGCGCGCGCGCATCTATCCCGAGCTCGACGCGCGGCTGCATCGCGCGGCGGAGATCCAGCTCAGCGCGCATCTGATCAAGCTGGAAGAGGAACGGCGCGTCATTAGTGCGGGATCACGGTACGAACGAACATCTTGTTGACGTAGTAGGTCTCGTTCTCGTCGTCGAGGCGGAAGAAGTCCTCGCGCGGATCGTTCAGCACGTCCGACACGCGCGACGACTCGCGCGGCCGGTCGCCGAGCGGGAGCACGCCCTCGATGCGCGTGCCGTCGGCGAGCTCGATGATGGTCCGCTTCTCGACGATCGTGTCATCGAGCTCGGCGATGTCGGGCAACCGCTCGTAGCGCACCCAGAGGATCTGATCGCGGTTCAGCATCTTCGACGCGCCCGCGACGAGCATCGGGAAGAAGCGCCGCCGGCCGTTCAGATAATCGGAGACCGTTTCCGGCCCGTCGCGGCGTTCCGAAAACGGCGCGAGGTAGAGGAAGTGCTCCTCCGGCTCGACGCCGGCGATGGCGACCGTCACCGCCACTTCGATCATCGGGACCTGAAAGCCCATACCGAATGATAGTGGGGAATGATAGCGGCATAGAATGCGCGCCGATATGCGTCAGAAGGACTTCATCGAAATTCACGACTCCACCGCCGGCGAAGTGCAGGAGATCTTCGAGCTCTCCGCCGATATGAAAAAGCACCCGAAGAAATTCGCCGATGCGCTCGAGCGGCAAACGCTGGCGATGATCTTCGAGAAGTCGTCCACGCGCACGCGCGTCTCCTTCGAAGTGGGGATGTTCCAGATGGGCGGCCACGCGTTGTTCCTTTCGACGCGCGACATCCAGCTCGGCCGCGGCGAGCCGATTCAGGACACCGCGCGCGTGCTCTCGCGCTACGTCAGCGGCATCATGGCCCGCACGTTCGCGCACAAGACCGTCACCGATCTCGCGCAGTACGCGAGCGTGCCGGTCATCAACGGCCTGACCGATCTCTCGCATCCCTGCCAGGCGATGACGGACTACTTCACGGCGTGGGAGCACTTCGGCGGAGAGCTGAAGGGGCGGAAAATCGCGTACGTCGGCGACGGCAACAACATGGTGCACTCGCTGATGTTCGGCGCGCCGAAAGTCGGCATGGACATCGCCGTCGCCTCGCCGGCCGGCTACATGCCCGATCCCGCGATCGTCGCGCTGGCGACGGAGGATGCGAAGGCGGCCGGCACGAAGATGCTGATCACGACGTCGATCGAAGAAGCCGTGCGCGACGCCGACATCGTCGAGACCGACGTATGGGCGTCGATGGGACAGGAAGAGGAAGCGGAAAAACGCCGCGTCGATTTCGCGGGCTGGATCGTCGACGCGCGCCTGATGTCGCTGGCGAAGCCCGGCGCGATCTTCATGCACTGCCTGCCCGCGCACCGCGGCGAAGAAGTCGCGGCCGACGTCATCGACGGGCCGTGCTCGGTCATCTATGACGAAGCGGAGAACCGTTTGCACGTGCAGAAGGCGATCATGTTCACGCTCATGAAGTCATGACCGATGCCCGCACCCGCCACGGCCGCGGACTCCTCGTCCTCATCCTGCTCGCGCTGATCTTCTTCGCGCTGCTCGCGCTGATCATTCTTCGCAGCGGGAAGGGCGGAAAAGTCGAGGCGCCGGCGGCGGAGACGCTGACCGTGCTGCCGATCCGCATCCGCATCCGCACCGAGCCGCAGGCGCGCGCGGCCGTCGTCGCGCAGGCGGACAGCGGCGATCGTCTCAAGCTGCTCGAGGATCGCGGGGCGTGGGTGCGCGTGGAGACGAGCGAGGGGCTCGCGGGCTGGGCGGAGCGCGCGAACCTCGAGCGCACATCCGAGCGCGACCGGCGCCTCGCGCGCTACAAGGCCATTCGCCAGCTGCCGCCGCTGAAAGGCGTGGCCACGGAACGCACGCAGCTCTACGCCGGCCCCGGGATTTTCTATCCGCTCGTCGGCGAGCTGCCGGACGGAAGCGAAGTGACGGTGTTCACCCGCGATCACGACTTCTTCGCCGTCGACAACAAGAGCTCGATCGCCTATGCGAGCGTCGACGCGATCGACGTGAGCTCGACCGGTACGCGCCAGCTCGACGTCGCGACGTCACCGGCGGAGCCGACCACGACCGAGACCGCGCCGCCGGTCGCCGACACGATGCCCACCGAGCCGCTGCCGATTCCGGTTCCCGCGCCCGAGCCGGAGCGCATCGAGCCCGCGGGCGGCGTCTACAACGCCGTACCTCCCGGCGGCACGCAACCCGAGGAGCTCGACCGCGTCGTGCCTCGCTACCCGCCGTCCGCACGCCGCGCGGGAGTCGAAGGGCGCGTCGTCGTGCGCGGCATCGTGCGCCGCGACGGAAAGATCGACAACGTCGAGATCATCCGCGACCTCCCCTACGGCCTCGGCGAATCCGCCCGCCAGGCCGTGAGCCGCTGGCGCTTCCGCCCCGCGTCGTTCAACGGCGAGCCGATCGATGTCTATTACACCGTGACGGTGAATTTCAAACTCCAATAGCGCGTTTTCCCGCGGGCCCATGCAACGCTTCACCTTCCCCGACGCTCCTGGCGATCTCATCGGCGCGCATCTGTCGACGCGCGGAGGTCTGCATACGGCGTTCGAGCGCGCGGCCGCGATCGATGCGTCGGCGGCGGCGATCTTCGCGAAAAACGGGAATCAGTGGAAGGGGAAGGTGCTGACCGACGCGGATTGCGCGGCGTTCGCGCAACAGCGCAACGTGCGTCCGATGCTGACGCACGCGTCGTATCTCATCAATCTCGCGACGACGAACCCGGAGTTCCACCGCAAGTCGATCGCCGCGATGATCGACGAGCTCGATCGCGCGGAGCGTCTCGGCATCCACGCCGTCGTGCTCCATCCGGGCGCGCACATGGGCGCGGGCTCGCGCGCGGCGATCGATCAGATCGCACGCTCGCTCGATCAGGTCCACGCGGCGCTGCCGAATCATCGCGTGATCACGCTGCTCGAAACGGGCGCCGGCCAGGGCTCGTGCGTCGGCTGCACGTTCGAGGAGCTCGGCGCGATGATCGAGGCCGTCGATGACAAGCGCCGCGTCGGCATCTGCTTCGATACCTGTCACGTCTTCGCCGCCGGCTACGAGCTCCGCACCCGCGACGGCTACGCGCGCACGATCGACGCGATGGTGAAACACGTCGGCCTGCACAACGTCGGCGCGTTTCACCTCAACGACTCGAAGAAGCCCCTCGGCTCCCGCGTCGATCGCCACCAGCACATCGGCGAAGGCGAGATCGGCCTCGAAGCCTTCCGCCACCTCCTGAACGACCCGCGCTTCACGCGCATCCCGAAAGTGATCGAGACGCCGAAGACGATCGACACCGTTTCGGATCAGAGGAACCTGGCGGTGTTGCGGGGATTGATCGGACGGGAGAAGCCATCGAGTCGTCGAGTCTACAAGTCGACGAGACGTGTCGCTCAGGTGCCCTCGACGCCCTGACGACTCGACGACTCGTCAACTTTTTCGTTAGAGTGCGCCCGCAATGAGCGAACGCATCTCCCACCCCACCTCCGGCACGCGCATCGGCTACGAGAACAACCGTCTCATCGTTCCCGATGATCCGATCATTCCGTACATCGAGGGGGATGGGACGGGGCCGGACATCTGGCGGGCGACGCGGATCGTGATGGACGGGGCGGTGGAGAAACTCTACGGCGGGAGCCGGAAGCTCGTGTGGCACGAGGTGTTCGCGGGCGACAAGGCGTTTCAGGCATTCGGCGAGTATCTGCCGCAGGACACGCTCGATCATCTGCAGCACTACCGCGTCTCGATCAAGGGACCGCTCTCCACGCCGGTCGGCGGCGGCATCCGCTCGCTCAACGTCACGCTGCGCCAGGTCCTCGACCTCTACGCGTGCGTGCGCCCCGTGCGCTACTTCGACGGCGTCCCCTCGCCGGTGCGCGAGCCGCAGAAGGTGAACATGGTGATCTTCCGCGAGAACACGGAAGACGTGTACGCCGGGATCGAGTGGCCGGCCGGTTCCGAGGGGGCGAATGCGGTGATCGACTTCCTCAACACGATGGAGAGGCGTACCTCGGCGAAGATCCGCGAGGCGTCGGCGATCGGCATCAAGCCGATCTCCGAGTTCGGCTCGAAGCGCCTCGTGCGCAAGGCCATCGAGTACGCGATCGCCGCGAAGCGTGACTCCGTCACGCTCGTGCACAAGGGCAACATCATGAAGTTCACCGAAGGCGCGTTCAAGGACTGGGGCTACCAGATCGCGCGCGAGGAGTTCGGCGACGTCACGATCCCCGAGTCCGAGCTCACCGGCCCGGCGCCGGAAGGCAGGATCGTGATCAAGGACCGCATCGCCGACTCGATGTTTCAGCAGGTGCTGCTGCGGCCTTCCGAGTACTCGGTGCTCGCGACCACGAACCTCAACGGCGACTACATCTCCGACGCCCTCGCCGCCCAGGTCGGCGGCCTCGGCATGGCACCCGGCTCGAACGAATCCGACGAAGTCGCGATCTTCGAAGCCACGCACGGAACCGCGCCGAAGTACGCGAACCAGGACGTCATCAACCCCGGCTCGCTGATCCTCTCCGGCGTCATGCTCCTCCGCCACCTCAAGTGGTTCGAAGCCGCCGACGCCATCGAGCGCGGCGTGGCGAAGACGATCCAGCAGAAGAAAGTGACCTACGACCTCGAGCGCCAGATGCAGGGCGCGACGAAGGTGAAGAGCAGCGAGTTCGCGAAGGCAATCGTCGAGAACCTGTAAGGTCAGCGCCTAAGGCCCCTACGCGCTGGCGGGGCGCCAGACGAGGAACCAGGGCTCGCGGCGGCCGAACTTCGTGGCGAGGGCGGAGCCGACGGCGAAGATGCTGGCGAGGCCCCAGACGATCGTGCCGGCGACGGGGATCATGCGGATCGCGCCGAGGATCAGGACGCCGACGACCACCATCGCGAGATCGCCGCGCAGCCATTTGCGCGAGGCGAGCTGCTGGCGGTTGCGCGCGCCGAAGACGAGCGTGCCGGCGGCGTGGAAGACGGCGATCATGCCGAACACCTTCGTCAGCACCGCGAACACCGCGAGCGCCGCGAGCAGTGGGATGCCGACGACGTACGGAACGAGATAGCTGAACGCGATCGCGGTGAGGACGAAGCTCGTCAGCGCGACGAGCCCGAGGACGAAACAGTGCAGCGCGCTGGAGCGCACTTCGATCGAGGCGAGACGGATCTCGCGGCCACTGATGAGCGTCACGATCACCGCGGTGATCAGCCACACCAGCAGCAGCGACGCGACGAGCGCGTTCTTGGCCATCGACGCCGCCGCCCCCTCGAGCGTCGTGAGCGGCAGCATCTGGCCGCGCACGCGCCCTTCGGCGTTGTTGATCCGGCTCGCCGCATAGATCACATCGCCCTCGACACGCCCCTCGCCGGTGAACGTCACCGAGCCGCCGATCGCGAGGACGTCGCCGTTCACCGGCTCGTCGATCACCACGTCGCGGCCGAAGACGTACATCCCGGCCGACGCGCCGTGCCGCTCCGTCGCGCCGGTCGGCGTGACGACGAGGATCAGCACGACGACGGCGGAGAGCGTCGTGAGCGGGAGGACGAGCTTCTTAAACATCGATCCCCCGCGGCGAGCGCCGGAGCAGCAGGAAGAGGATCGTGTTGATGGCGAGGAAAAGCACGGCCACGACCGGGCCGCCGATCTCTCGTCCGGTGAGCTGCAGCATGCGCACGACCGGCTGCACCGGCGGGATCGCCGACATCATCGCGTGCGCGATTCCGCTCAGCGACGTCACACCCGCCGCGTAGGCGAGCACGACCGCGAGCATGAGCACGGACGCGAGACCCGCCGCGACGAGCGGCCACGTGCGGTGCGACGCACCTTCCCACGGCGCGAGCGGCAGCGCGTCGAGGTTCAGCGGCACAGGCCGCGCGTCGATCGCGACGTCGAGCTCCTCGCCGAGCGCGCGGCAGGCGTCGCACGACACGACGTGCTCGGCGTGCGCCTCCGGATCCTCCAGGTATTCCTCACAAGGTGTCATAACGGTTCCACGAACGATCCGAGCGCGTCCTTCAGCAGGTTGCGTGCACGAAAGAGCTTGTTCTTCACGGTCCCGAGGGGCAGCTTCTTCATCGAAGCGATCTCCTCGTACGACATCTCCGCGAAATGGCGGAGCTGAATGAGCTCGCGATAGTCGGCCGGGAGCTTGTCCACGGCGCGGTCGATCGCGGCGCTCAGCTGTTTGTTCTTCAGCGCGCGGTACGGCGAGACCCCGCCGTCGGCGAACTCGCGCTCCTTCCCCGACGGCTCATCCTCCGTCGGCCGCGCCAGCGGCACCTCGACGATCGACTTCTTCCGCAGCGCATCGATGGCGCTGTTCTGAGCGATCCGAAACAACCAGGTCGAGAACTGGTACTTCGGATCGTAACGATCGAGGGCGAGGTAGACCTTCACGAAGATTTCCTGCGCCAGATCGTGAGCCTCTTCATAACGATGCGTGATCCGGTAAACATAGTTGACGACGCGTTTTTCGTAACGCTTCACCAATGTGCTGAAAAGATCCCGGTCGCCCTCGACGATCCGCGTGACGAGGGTGCGGTCGTCGAGCTGCTCACGTTCTGCCATCAGTGTGTACGGTTGCGGTTTCTGAAGGTTTTTGACGTCCGATGATAACCTGCCCGTGATGATCGCAATCCGTGATCTGACAAAGAAATACGGCGACTTCACCGCCGTGGACGGATTGACGCTCACGGCCGGGCACGGCGAGATTTTCGGCTTCCTCGGCCCGAACGGCGCCGGAAAAACGACGACCATCCGCATCATCGCCGGACTCTCCCTGCCGACCGCGGGCACCGTCCACGTCGACGGAATCGACGTCCTGCACGAGCCGGTCCGCGCGAAGGCGGTCATGGGCTACGTCCCTGATCGCCCGTATCTCTACGAGAAGCTCACCGGCCGCGAGCTGCTGCATTTCGTCGCCGACCTCTACCGGAAGGAATGGCGGGAGTGCGAGCCGCGCGCGGTCGAGCTCCTCCGCTGGTTCGGCCTCGGCGACTGGATCGACGCGCGCATCGAGAACCTCTCGCACGGCATGAAACAGAAGCTCGTGATCGTGTCGGCGCTCGTGCACGATCCGTCGGTGCTGGTCATCGACGAGCCGATGGTCGGCCTCGACGCGCTCGCGCAGCGGCAGGTGAAGCAGCTGTTCCGCCGCCTCGCCGACGAAGGCAAATGCATCTTCCTCACGACGCACACGCTCTCCGTCGCCGAGGCGGTGTGCGATCGCATCGCGATCATCCATCGCGGAAAAGTCATCGCCAGCGGCACGACGGCGGAGCTGAAAAAAGAAAGCGCGCTGGAGGATGTGTTTCTCGAGCTGACGTATGGCGACTGAGCGCCTCGACGACCTGCGCGCGCGTCTGCGGCAGGACGCGCTCGAGCGCGGCATCAACCCCCGCGACGCCGACGTGCTGCTCGCCGACCTCCTCTCCCGCTCCCTCGCCTGGCTGTATGCGCACGGCGAAGTCGAGCTCGATGCGTCGCGCGTGGAGACCTATCTCCAGCGCCGCTACGCCGGCGAGCCGCTGCAGTACATCCGCGGGAAGACCGAGTTCTACTCGCGCGAGTTTCATGTCGATGACCGCGTGCTGATCCCGCGTCCGGAGACGGAGCTGCTCGTCGAAGTCGCGATCGAGCGCGCGCCGCGCGGCGGACGGATCATCGACATCGGCACGGGCAGCGGCTGCATCGCGATCTCGATCGAGAGCGAGCGTACCGACCTCCACGTCCTCGGCATCGACCGCTCCGTCGCCGCGCTCGCCGTCGCCGCGCACAACCGCGCGCAGCTCGAATCGCGCGTCTCGCTCGCCGCCTCGGATTTGTTCGACGGCGTGCGCGGCACGTTCGACATCATCGTGTCGAATCCGCCCTACGTGCCTCAGGCGGAGTACGAACAGCTGGCGACCGAAGTGCGCGTGCACGAGCCGAAGATGGCGCTCACGCCCGGCCCCGAGGGAACGGAGATCATCGAGCGCATCCTCGACGCGTCGCACGCGCGGCTCGCGCCGAAAGGCAACGTCATCCTCGAAGTCGGCTACGGACAGGAAGACGCGATTCGCGAGATCGCCGAGACGAAGCGCTACGCGGTCGAGGAGTTCCTGCCCGACCTCGCCGGCATTCCGCGCGTCGTCGTATTATCGGCGCATGGCTAGCAACGCGATGTGCCTCTTCTGCCGGATCGCCTCCGGCGAGATTCCGGCGAAAAAGATCGTCGACGATCCCGACGTCGTCGCGTTCCAGGACGTGAACCCGCAGGCGCCGTCGCACGTGCTGGTCATCCCGCGCAAGCACATCCCGTCGCTCGATGACCTGACCGACGCAGATGCCGCGACGATCGGCCATACGCTCGTCCGCGCCGCCCAGCTCGCGCGCGAACTGAACCTGCACGACGACGGCTACCGCGTCGTCATCAACAACGGCCCCGCCGCGGGACAGTCGGTGTTCCACATCCACGTGCACGTGCTGGGCGGACGCCAGTTCCGCTGGCCGCCGGGCTGAATCGTCAGGGGGTCAGGTCTGGAATTTCAACCCAAAAGGTTGAAATTCCAGACCTGACCCCCTCTACACCGGAGGCGGGACGCGGAAGCGCGTGCCGGAGAACGTCATGCGGCCGCTCTTGCGGCGCGCGCCTTTGCGCTGGGCGAGGAAGTCTTCCTTCGCTTCCTTGAGCGACGACGGCACGTACGTAGCGCCGGCGGCGAGGGTGCGGGCGCGGTCGCGCGAGAACGCGGAGCCGCCGGCGACGATCGCGAGGTCGGGAAAGTTCGACGAGAGCAGTTGCAGCAGCGCGTAGCCCTGATCGAGGTGATCCATGTTCGCGCAGGAAACGAACACCGCCTCCGGCTTCACCTCGTTGATGAACGCGACGAGCTCCTGTTCGGGGAGGTCGGTGAAGTAGTCGACGCTCGAGCCTTCGCTGCGCAGCAGCTGCGTCAGCATCAGCGTGCCGAGGGACAGACGCTCGCCGGCGACGGACACGGCGACGATGTGGCGGTCGGGATCGGGCGTGCCGGCGTTGCGATCGCCGAAGCGGATGATCAGCTCGCGCACGACGTCCTTGATGAAGTGATCGTGCGCGGGCGTGATGCGCTTGCGGTCGAGCTCCTCCTGCGCGAACGAGAGCGTCGGGATGAAGAGATCGGTGAACATCTCCTCCATCGTCGCCGACTCCGCGTAGCGATCCGCGATCGCGATCGCGCCGGTGCGGTCGCGCAGCAGCAAGCGGTTGTAGAAACTGAGATAGCCCTCGAGCGGATCCTCGCTGCCGAACATGATCGAGAAGATCCGCAGCGCGGGGATGAACTCGCCGCCGACGGTGAGACAGACTGTGATCGGCGTCGCGAGCAGCAGCCCGACCGGCCCCCACAGCCAGCCCCAGAAAATCGCGGCGAGCAGCAGCGCGATCGGCGAAACGCCGACGCGATGGCCGACCACGATCGGCTCGATGAAGCCGCCGATGAGCTGATCGTTGAAGACGAAGAGGCCGAGGACCGCGAGCGAGGTGTACCAGTTCGGGAAGATTGCGAACGCGAGGAACGTCGGCGCCGCGGCGCTGAGCACCGCGCCGATGTACGGAATGAAGCGCAGCAGTCCCGCGAGCACGCCCCAGAGCGCGGCATGCGGAACGCGCAGGAACGCCAGCCCGAGTCCGATGAGGATGCCGAAGCCGATGTTGAGCAGCGCGATGGTGAGCAGATAGCGGCTGATGCGCTGCGAGGTCTCGCCGATGGCCTGCGTGGTGACGGTGAGATGGGCACGTCCCGCGAGCCGCAGCAATTTATCGCGCAACGACTCCCGGTCGCGGAGCAGGAAGAAGACCACCACCACGACGAGGAACACCGCCGCGCTTCCCTCGACCGTCGGCGCGACTTCCGCGTACTGCTCGCCGAGCGTCTTGCGCTCCGGAATCACGCGCACCTTGAGGTCGGCGATCTCGGGCGCCGTCCGTGCGTCCGCGACTTTCTGCAGCGTCTTCTCGACCCAGTCGAACATCCCGCCGGTCCGGCGGAAGAGGCGCAGCTTCCTCTCGATGTTCTTCCTCGGCGTCGAGGTCAGCTCTTTCGCGACGGAGTTGAACTGCTGATAGATCCACCAGCCGCCGATCCCGATCACCGCGGTCATCAGCCCGAGGGACAGCACGATCGCGCCGGTGCGGCGGAGGAACGTGCGCTCGAGGCGGATGACGATCGGCGTCAGGAGGAAGGAGAAGAGGATCGCCAGCGCGATCGGCACGACGACCGGCCGCGCGAGATGCAGCACGGCGATGGTGACGATCGTGCCGACGAGGATGCGGACGTTCCCCTGCCGCCGGTCGACGGCGCGCTTGTCGCCCGGAATCGGCTCCGACTGCGTCGTCCGCGGCGGCATCCGCCGCATCGACAACGTGCGGTCGAACCGATCGGTATCCTCGTCGTCGTAGTACGACACGGGCTCAGTCTAACGTACGTTTCCACCGCAAAATCGGCTGCCGCGCCGCGCGAGCCTCGTCGAGACGGCGCACCGGCGTCGTATGCGGCGCGGAGCGGACGAGCTCGGGACGCTCCTCGCATTCGCGGGCGATGGCGATCATGGCGTCGCAGAACGCGTCGAGCTCTTCCTTCGGCTCGCTCTCGGTCGGCTCGATCATCAGCGCGCCGGAGACGATCAGCGGGAAGTAGATCGTCGGCGGGTGGAATCCGTAGTCCATCAATCGCTTCGCGATGTCGAGGGTATGCACGTCCTTCGGCGCCTGCAGCTTGTCGCTGAACACGACCTCGTGCAGCGACGGCGCGTCGTACGGCAGGTGATAGACGCGGCGCAGGCGCGCGCGGATGTAATTCGCGTTCAGCACCGCCAGCTGCGCGATGCGGCGCAGGCCGGTCGGACCCATCGAGCGCATGTACGTCAGCGCGCGCACGAGCACGTTGAAGTTGCCGTGGAACGCGCGCATGCGCCCGATCGAGTCGGGATGATTGAAGTCGAGATAGAACGTCCCGTCCGCGTTGCGCTCGACCGTCGGCGTCGGAATGAAGGGAATCAGTTTCTCGCTCACGCCCACCGGACCCGCGCCCGGACCGCCGCCGCCGTGCGGCGTCGAGAAGGTCTTGTGCAGGTTCGAGTGAATGACGTCGATGCCCATGTCGCCCGGCCGCGCGACGCCGACGAACGAGTTGAGGTTCGCGCCGTCGCAGTACAGATACGCGCCCTTCGCGTGAAGGACGTCGGCCATCTTGCGGATCTCGGACTCGAACACGCCGAGGGTGTTCGGCACGGTGATCATCAGCGCCGCGACGTCCTCGTTGACCGCTTCCTCGAGCGTCGAGAGATCGACCGTGCCGCGATTGTTCGACTTCAGCTCTTTGATCTGATAGCCCGCGAACGCCGCCGACGCGGGGTTGGTGCCGTGCGCGGAGTCGGGGATCAGGATGTACTTGCGCGCGTTGCCGCTCTTCGCCAGCGCCTTGTGCACCATCAGGATGCCGGTCAGCTCGCCGTGCGCGCCGGCGACCGGCTGCAGCGAGACGCGCGGCATGCCGAAGATCTCCTTCAGCGTCTGCTCCAGCGTCCACAGCAGCTCGAGATTGCCCTGCACCTGATGCTCCGGCTGCATCGGATGCGAGTGCGCGAAGCCCCACGTGCGCGCGATCTCTTCGTTGATGCGCGGGTTGTGCTTCATCGTGCACGAGCCGAGCGGATACAGTCCCGCATCGATCGACACGTTCAGTTTCGACAGCCGGGTGAAGTGCCGGATGACGTCGACCTCGGAGACTTCGACTTCGTCCGCGATCTCGCCGCGCGTCAACGACGCCGGCAGCACGTTCTCCTGCTCCGGCACATCGAGCGCCGGCAGCTGATAGCCGCGGCGCCCGGCCTTCGAGCGCTCGAAGATGAGCGGCTCCGTGATCTTCTGCGTCATCGGCGGGATCCTTCGCCGTCTTTGCGGCTCAGGATGACACTCCTGAGCGCGGCGGCGTAGCGGTCGAGATTTTCGCGCGTGTGCAGCTCGGTGACGGCGACGAGGAACTCGCGGTCGCGGTCCTCGAAGAACCAGCCCAGCGGGATCCCGCCGAGGATCTTCTCGTGCTCGAGATCGGCCAGGATCTCCGCGGCCGGGAACGGCGTGCGCACCGCGAATTCGTTGTAGACGGGGCCGTCGAACGGCAGCTCGATCCCTTCGATGTCGCGCAGCTTCGCGCGCAGATACGCGGTCTTCTGCAGACACTGCGTCGCGACTTCGCGCAGCCCCTGCTTGCCCATCAGCGAGAGGTAGATGTTCGCGGCGAGCGCGATCAGCGCCTGGTTCGTGCAGATGTTCGAGGTCGCCTTGCCGCGGCGGATGTGCTGTTCGCGTGTTGCCAAAGTCAACACATACGCGCGTTTACCGTCCACGTCGACAGTCTCGCCGACGAGCCGTCCCGGCATGTGCCGCTTGAGCGCGTCGCGCACGACCATGAAGCCGACGTACGGACCGCCGAACTGCGTCGGCACGCCCCACGCCTGCCCTTCGCCGACGCAGATGTCGAACCCATGCTCGCCCGGCGGCGTCAGGATGCCGAACGAAGTCGCCTCGGCGACGACGGCGATCTTCGTGATCCCCTCCGTCGCGCCCGCGATGGCGTCGTAGTCCTCGACGACTCCGAAAAAGTTCGGCGACTGCACGGCCACGCCGAACGCGCCGTCACAGGCCGCGCGCAACGCGTCGAGGTCGACGCGTCCGTCCGCGCTCCACGGGACTTCGACGATCTCGATGCCGAGGTTTTGGATGTACGTACGAACGGTTTGCCGGTAGTGCGGATGGATGGACCGCGCGAGGACGACCTTCGTCTTCCCCTTCGACAGACGCTCGGCCATCAGCACGGCCTCGCAGAGCGCCGTCGAGCCGTCGTACATCGACGCGTTCGCGACGTCGAGTCCCGTCAGCAGACACTGGTGGGTCTGATATTCGAAGATGGACTGCAGCGTTCCCTGCGAGACCTCGGGCTGATACGGCGTGTACGCGGTCAGGAACTCCGCGCGCTGGATCAGGTGATCGACGCACGAGGGCTGGTAGTGCGCGTACGCGCCGCCGCCGAGGAACGCCAGGTGATCGATCGAGGTCTTGTTGCGCGCCGCGAGGTCGCGGAACCAGCGCCGCGTCTCCACCTCGGACCAGGGTCCGGGGATGTCGAGCAGCTCCTTCAGCTTGACGTCGCCGGGGATCGTATCGAACAGGCGATCGATCGAGTCGACGCCGATCGTCGCCAGCATCTCGCGGATGTCTTCGCCGGCGTTGGAAATGTAGCGATGAGAGGAAGCAGGATCCGTTGGGTCGGGGAGATTGGTCACTTCGCGCTTTCCGCTTCGCAGTACTCGTCGTATTCCTCGGCGCTCATGAGCTCATCGAGCTCGGTCGGATCGCTCATGCGGATCTTCACCAGCCAGCCGTCGCCGTACGAGTCGGTGTTCACGAGCTCGGGCTTGTCGGTCAGCGTTTCGTTGATCTCGATCACTTCGCCCGATACCGGCGCGAAGAGGTCGGAGACCGCCTTCACCGACTCGATCGAGCCCATCTCCTCGTTGGCCTCGACCTGCGTGCCGACGCGCGGCAGCTCGACCATCACCACGTCGCCGAGCTCCTTCTGCGCGTACTCGGTGATGCCGACGAGCGCGACGTCGCCCTCGGGGTGAGCGTATTCGTGGCTCTTCGCGTAGCGGTTGTCTTCCGGGATCGACGTCGACATCTCTGCTCCTTCGCGGCGCTACTTCGCGCGTTTGTAGAACGGCGTTGGGACGACACGAGCCCTGGTCTCTTTTCCGCGATTCAGGATCGTGAATTCGGTGCCCTGGGCCGATTTGTCGAGCGGAAGATATGCGAGTCCGATCGCCTTTTTCAATGTCGGCGAATGGGTGCCGCTGGTGACGACGCCCACCTCCCGCCCGCCGTCGACGACGGTGTAGCCGTGGCGGGCGATTCCGCGGTCGATCATCTCGAAACCGACGAGCTTGCGCGCCGGCCCTTCCGCCTTCTCGCGCTGCAGGACGTCGCGGCCGTTGAAGTCGCCCTTGTCCAGCTTCACGATCCACCCGAGGTCGGCCTCGATCGGCGTCGTGGTCTGGTCGATGTCGTTGCCGTACAGCGCCATCTTCGCCTCGAGGCGCAGCGTGTCGCGCGCGCCGAGGCCGCACGGCTTCACCCCGGCATCGACGAGCTTTCGGAAAATGCGCGGACCATGCTCGGGCGCGACATACACCTCGAAGCCGTCCTCGCCGGTGTAGCCGGTGCGCGAGACGATCGCCGGAGCGCCGTCGACCTGGCCCTGGGCGAAGCGGTAGTACTTGATGGGCGCGAGGTCCAGATCCGTCATCGTCTGCAGGACGCGTTCCGCCTCCGGGCCCTGCACCGCGAGCTGCGCGTAGTCGGCGCTGACATTCCGCACGTCGGCGTCGAAGTCCTTCGCACACTCCTGAAACCACTCGAAGTCCTTGTCGGTGTTGGAGGCATTGACGACGATGAAGTAGTCGTCCCCGGCGATGCGGTAGATCAGGATGTCGTCGACGAAGCCGGCGCTCGGGTAGAGGAGGCCGTTGTACTGCGCGCGCCCGTCGGTGAGCTGCGCGACGTCGTTGCACGTCGCCTTCTGCAGCAGCGCGAGCGCCTGCGGCCCTTTGACCGTGAGCTCGCCCATGTGCGAGACGTCGAACAGCCCCGCGTGCGTACGCACCGCCTCGTGCTCCTCGAGAATCCCGCCGTACTGCACCGGCAGCTCCCAGCCGCCGAAGTCGACCATCCGGCCGCCGAGCTCTTTCTCGACTTCGTTGAGAGGGGTTTTTTTGAGGGGTCCATCAGACATGGCGGCGGCCTCCGAAGGAGGCGTACCGTAGCACAACTAAAGCTTCGCGAGACGCGCCTTCGTGTCGAGCCGTGGCATAGATGAGATCCATGGATCGCATCGACGCGTAAATTTACGCGTGGACGCGGACCATGGTCCGCATCGACGCGGGAATGGATCGCGTGAATGCGATCCATGGTTCTCATCAACGCGGCTTTTTGCGCGTTCACGCGGCTTTTTTTGGAATTCATGCGATCCATGGTCCGCATTGATGCGGCCAAAAGTCGCGTCGTTGCATCCATGGATTGCATCGACGCGAAAATTTGCCGTTCGGATGCGATCCATGGATTGCATCGATGCGGCGCGTGGTGGCATCAATGCGCGAATCCTGGCCGCAGGCTGGAAGCTGTGCGTCCTCGGCATGGTACGCTTTCTCCGGGAGCGTGGGCGTGACGAACGAGATCGGCGATTTCCTCGATTACCTGACGTACGAGCGCAACGTTTCGCCGAACACGATCATCGCGTATCGCGAGGATCTGGAGTCGTTCACGGCGTTCCTCTGCAACGACTACTTCACCCTCGGGCGCGATCTGCTGGAGCTCCGGCGCGTCGATCATCTCGCCGTCCGCGCGTACCTCGCGCATCTCTCGCGGCGGAAGCTGAGCCGCTCCTCGGTGGCGCGGCATCTCTCGGCGCTGCGGACGTTTTTCAAGTGGCTCGTGCGCGAGGGGGCGGTCGAGGCGAATCCCGCGCGGACGGTGGCGACGCCGAAACGGGAGAAGCATCTGCCGTCGGTGATGCAGCCGTCCGACGTTGCGCTGCTGCTGGAACAGGCCGACACCTCGGTGACGCTCGGTCTCCGCGATGCGGCGTGGCTGGAGCTGATGTACGCCTCGGGGCTGCGCATCAGCGAGCTGGTGGGAATCGACGTCGACGATCTCGAACTGCGTTCGCGGCTCGTGAAGGTGCACGGCAAAGGCTCGAAGGAGCGCATCGTGCCGTTCGGCTCGAAGGCGGAGACCGCGCTGCGGGCGTATCTCGCGGTGCGCGGCGAGCTGGCGTCGGATCCGGAGGAGCAGGCGGTGTTCGTCAACTATCGCGGCAAGCGCATCACCACGCGCAGCGTGCGCCGGCTCTTCGATGGCTACCTTCGCGATGCGTCCCTGCGCTCCGGTATCTCGCCGCACACGATGCGCCATTCGTTCGCGACGCATCTCCTCAACGCCGGCGCCGACCTCCGCGCGATCCAGGAGCTCCTCGGCCACGCCTCGCTGTCGACGACGCAAAAGTACACGCACCTGAATGACTGGCAGCTGATCGCCGTCTACAAGAAAGCGCATCCGCGCGCCTGAGCCCATAGAATCGGCGCGTGATCCGCGCGATCGTGCACCACGGTTTCATCGGCACTTCCGTCGAATATTTCGCGGTGGTGGCGGGGCCGGACGTCGACAAGCGGTTTTTCTTCGAGCAGATCGCGGCGCCGCGCGGCGACGTGGTGCGCTACTTCGGCGGGAGCTCGGAAGTCGTGCTCAATCCCGAGGGGGTGCGGTTTCGCGGGAACGGCGGGATCTTCGGCGAATACATGTTCGGCGGACATCTGCCGGTCGGCGATCTGCTGAATGACGAAGTCGTGAACCGGCTGGTGCTCTTCGGCACCACCGTCGACGCGCGCACGCACGACCTGCGCTTCACGACGAACACCGAGGGATTCGAGACCTGGGACAACCTCTTCCTGCAGGGCAACGCCGTCGCGAACTACTTCTTCTTCCTCGATGACCGGAAGAAGTTCGCGGACGTCGGCGACCGGCAGGAGCAGACGCTCAAGGCCATCGGCAAGCTGCTCAAGCGCTCGAAGAAAGTCGGCGCCGGCAACTTTCTCGCGCTGGCGCAGGAGATCCTCGAGGCGCTCGGCGAGCCGAGATCCACGCTCGTGATCGTGCGCGTGGTGCATCGCGCGAATCAGCGGCTCGCGGACCTGTGCGAGAAGGCGTACGCGGCGACGCGCTCGCTCGATGAGGTCTCGAGCGCGCTCGCGGAGCTGGCCATCGAGCCGTATCAGCGCGAGCGCATCCAGATCGACGTGATCTATCACCATCCCGACAACCAGGAAATGATCGACGAGTACAAGCGCATCCTGGCGTCGTGCGCCGGCTCGACGATCGATTCCTCGGCGCGCGCGCGTCTGATGCGCCTGCGCACGCTCTCGCTGCGCAATGAAGTGCCGCTCTCGATCTTCGACACGCTCGAGGACATCCTGCTGCAGGAGCCGCGCGCCGTCTCGCACAAGGAAGATGAGGCCGACTACATCCGCTCCACGCGCGAGATCCTCGGCGGCTTCCTCCTCGGCCGCAACATCACGCGCAAGCTCTCCTCGCTCGATCTCGTGCAGCTGATGGAGAACAAGCAGCGCGCGGCTGCGAATCGCGACCAGACGTTCGAGGAGCTGCTGCTCGAGACGGGGCGCCTCATCGACGAGATCGGCCGCGAGGAGGAGGACTTCGAGCGGCTCGAGTCGTTCGGCGAGCTGGTCACGCTCTTCGACCGCATCGACCACACCACCACGCTCGTGAACCGCCTCGCGTTCATGGACGACGTCGAGCTGTCACAGGAGCAGGTGCGCTCGCTCCTCGGCAACATGCAGGTCTTCGAGAAACTGCAGCGCGGGCTGTTCCAGCAGCTCTTCATCGACCCGGTCGTGAACAACGAATACGCGCTCGCGTACGGGAAGAAGAAGCTGTACGCGCTGACGGTGGGGCTGCTGTCGATCGAGAACAACGAGGCCTCGATCGCCGACGTCGTGACGTCGATCGCGTTCCTGAACCGCCACGAGCGCGCGTACTTTGCCGCGTACAACCTCGCGCGGCGGCGGATGGCGAATTTCTATCTCGAGCTGAACACGGTCGAGGGACGCGACACGTTCCGCCGCGAGATCCGCGCGGAGATCGCGCACGATCCCGAGCTCCACCAGCTGATTACCGACAACCTGCTCGAGGAAGTGATCACGAAGATCCGCCTCGAGGCGTTCTACATCAACCAGCTCCTCCCGCGCATCGTCGACGAACAGGACGTCCGCCTGCGCAATGATTTCCTCTCGAACTCCGGCCTCGACCGCTTCCAGGTGGAAGAGCTCGAAAGCGAGTATTTCGAGATGCGCGCCTTTCCGGCGCAGCTTTTGGAAGCGATTCAGAGACCGACATGACGAACCGACTCGCGAACGAAACCTCTCCCTATCTTCTCCAGCACGCGCACAACCCGGTCGACTGGTTTCCATGGGGCGAGGAAGCGCTGCAGAGGGCGAAGAGCGAGGACAAGCCGATCTTTCTCTCGATCGGGTATTCGGCGTGTCACTGGTGCCACGTCATGGAGCGGGAGTCGTTCGAGAACGAGGAGATCGCGGCGCTGCTGAATCGCGAGTTCGTGTCGATCAAGGTCGATCGCGAGGAGCGGCCGGACATCGACTCGATCTACATGCAGGCCGTGCAGATGATGACGGGGCATGGCGGGTGGCCGATGTCGATGTTCCTCACGCCCGATGGCGTGCCGTTCTATGGCGGGACGTACTTTCCGCCAGACGACCGCCACGGCATGCCGGGATTTTCGCGCGTACTCGAGCATGTGTCGGGCGCGTTCCGCGAGCGGCGTGCCGAGGTCGAAGAGGCGTCGAAGGAAGTGCGGCAGGCGCTCGGAAGCCAGCTGCGCGTGCCGAAGAGCGACGTGCCGATCGACCACGACGCGCTGAATCGCGCGGCGTCGCGGATCGCGGCCGGCTATGACGCGGTGCATGGCGGATTCGGAAGCGCGCCGAAGTTCCCGCCGTCGATGTCGCTCGATTTCCTGATGCAGGTGGAGGACAGGCGATCCCGCCTGTCGGGTCAGGCAGGATTGCCTGACCTCCACGAGATCATCACGAACACGCTGACGAAGATGGCGCGCGGCGGGATGTACGACCAGGTCGGCGGCGGGTTCCATCGCTACTCGGTGGACGCGCGCTGGCTGGTGCCGCACTTCGAGAAGATGCTGTACGACAACGCGCTGCTCGCGCGTCTGTACACGCGCGCGTGGCAGTGGACGAAGGACCCGTTCTTCGCGCAAATCGCGAACGAGATCCTCGGGTGGGTGCAGCGCGAGATGACGTCGCCCGACGGCGGGTTCTATTCGACGCTCGACGCTGACTCGGAAGGGGAGGAGGGGAAGTTCTACGTCTGGACGCGCGCCGAGGTGCTGGAGATCCTCGGCGACGACGAAGGGCGTCTGTTCTGCGAGCTGTACGACGTCACCGAGGGCGGGAACTGGGAAGGACACAACATCCTCAACCTGCAGGGCGATCCCGCGCCGCACGCGGAGCTCGTCGCGCGCGCGAAGTGCAAGCTGTACGGCGTCCGCTCGAAGCGCGTGTGGCCGGCGCGCGACGAGAAGATTCTGTCGGGCTGGAACGGCTGGATGCTGGCGGCGTTCGCGGAAGCCGCGCTCGCGTTCGAGCGCTACGACGACGTCGTGCGCCGGAACGCCGACTTTCTCCTGACGCGCATCGATCCGCTGATGCGCCACGCGAAAATCCCCGGCCTGCTCGAGGACTACGCCGGCGTCGCGTGGGGGCTCACGCTCGCGTACGAAGCGACGCACGAGCGGCGCTACCTCGATGCCGCGCGCCAGCTCGTCGAGCAGATCCTTGCGCGCTTCCGCGATGAAGAACACGGCGGCTTCTTCGACACGCCCTCCGACGGCGAGACGCTGATCACGCGCCCGAAGGATCTCTTCGACAACGCGACTCCCGGCGGCACCTCAGTCGCGTGCGACGTACTGCTGCGCCACGCGCTGCTGTTTGCGAACGACGAGTACCAGCGCGTCGCCACCGACGCGCTCGAGTCGGTGTGGCCGCTCGCCGAGCGCTACCCCTCCGGCTTCGGCTTCCTCCTCGGCGTCGCCGAATGGCGCGCCGGCACGCCGAAGGAGATCGCCATCACCGGCGATGCGATCGCCGAGCTGCAACGCGTCGTCGGCACGACTTTCCTCCCGCACCGCGTCCTCGTCGCGGGCGCGTCGTCCGCGGATCTCCCGCTGATGGAAAACCGCCCCCACGATCGCGTGCTGGCTTACGTGTGCGTGGGGTATGCGTGCGAGGAGCCGACGAGCGATCCGGAGAGGTTGCGCGAGTTGCTGGCGTTGTAGTTGGTGACTGGTGATTGGTAGTTGAGGAGCCGTCCCGCCGCAAGGCCCCTCAACTACAAATCACCAACTACCAATCACCAATCAAGGCGTCCTCGGAATCGTGATCGTCTCCGACGATCCTGGCGCGCTCTCGTTGCCGCTCTTGTCGATGGCGGTGATTTCGTAGCGATACGGGACGCCGAGCTGCATGGAGATGTCGAGGAAGTTGGTCTGGTTGATCGCGGTCGGGCAGCAGAGTTTCAGGCGCACCGGGCCGTCCCAGCGATAGACGAAATAGCCGGCGAGGTCGGGGGCGGTGACGGGATCCCACAGCAGGCGGATGAGATTCGTCTCGACGAGCGCGGTGACTTTGCCGGGCACGGGCGGCGGGACGAGATCGCGGAACGCGACGCGCGCGGGGGCGGACGGATCGCTTTGCAGCAGCGGCGGCCCGACGCTCGCGACCGCGGCGACGCGGTAGTCGTGCTCCGCGTACGGCGGCGTGTCGGTGTACGTCGTGCCCTTCACCGGCACGGGCGTGATCGGCGCCGACAGCTCATCGAACGGCTGGCCGGGCGGGTTGCGGTAGATGTGATAGCCGGCGATCACCGGCGGTCCCTGATCGCCGACCGACTGCTTCGGCTCGTCCCACGTCACGACCACGCCGTCGGCCTGCGCCGTCGCTTTCACGCCCGCGGGCGGCAGGGCGATGGGCAGCGGCACGAGGACGGCGAGATTCGAGGGCGTGCTGCGCGCGACGACTCCCTCCGTCACGACTGCGTACGTCAGCCGCACGGGACGGCCATCCGGCGAGCGCAGCGGAGGCGTGTCGGTGAAGAGGAGGCGCGCTCCCGCGGTGGCGTTCGCAAGGTTGGCCTTTTCTATGCTGTCCACCTTCGTGCTGAGCCTGACGAACTGCGGCTCCGCCACGGTTGGGACGTTCGGGTCCGGAAGCGGCTCGACGTAGCGAAGAATCGAGATCCGGCGGAAGTCGGTCAGGCTCCGGCCGGCCGTCGTCAGCGACGGATAGCTCCACGAGAGAATCACCTTGCCGGCACGCTGTGTTACAACCAGATCGGTGGTCGCCTGAGGAATGATGGGGACCGGAGGCTTCGGATCGCCGCGTTTGCCACAGGCGATGGCGGCGAAAAGGAACACGAGAAGAACCCGCTTCACAGGCGCGGATTCTAAAGGACAAACGAACCATGTGCGGAATCATCGGATACGTCGGCACGCGTGACGTCGTTCCCGTGCTCATCGGCGGACTGAAAAAACTCGAATATCGCGGCTACGACTCCGCGGGCATCGCCGTCGTCAACGGCAACGGCGTCGACGTCGTGCGCGCGGAAGGGAAGCTGTCGAACCTCGAGGCGAAGCTCGGCGAGCACGAGCTGCACGGCACGTTCGGCATGGGCCACACGCGCTGGGCGACACACGGGAAGCCGAACGAGAACAACGCGCATCCGCATCGCGACTGCACGGGCAACGTCGTCGTCATTCACAACGGCATCATCGAAAACTTTCTCACGCTCAAGCAGCGGCTCAAAGCGCAGGGACACGAGTTCAAGAGCGAGACCGACACCGAGGTCGTCGCGCATCTGATCGAGGAGTACCGCAAAAACGGACTGTCGTTCGTCGACGCGGTGAAGAAGGCGCTGAAGGAGCTCGAAGGGCACTACGCGCTGGTGATGATCGCGGCCGACGAGCCGGGGACGATCATCGCCGCGAAGCATGGTCCGCCGCTGGTGATCGGACTCGGCGAGGGCGAGAACATCATCGCCTCCGACGTCGCGCCGCTGCTGTCCTACACGCGCAACATCATCTATCTCGAGGACGGCGAGTACGCCGTGGCGAACGATCGCGGCGTCGAGCTGTTTGGGGGGAAGGACGAGAAGATCGAGCGCGAGCCGAAGAAGATCCTCTGGGACGCCGTGATGGCCGAAAAGGAAGGCTACCGGCACTACATGCTCAAGGAGATCCATGAGCAGCCGCGCGCCGTCCGCGACACCTTCAACGGCCGCATGTTCGAGGAATCGGGCGAGGTGTTCTTCAACGACCTTCAGTTCACCGCTGAGGAGTGGGCGAAGTTCAAGCGCATCCACATCGTGGCGTGCGGCACGTCCTGGCACTCGGGACTCGTCGGCAAGTTCATTCTCGAAAACGCCGCGCGCATCCCGGTCGAAGTCGACTACGGATCGGAGTACCGGTACCGCGACCCGATCGTCGACGAGGAGACGCTGGTCATCGGCGTCACGCAGTCCGGCGAGACCGCCGACACGATCGCCGGCATGCAGGAGGCGAAGGCGAAGGGCGCGAAACTGATCACCATCTGCAACGTGATCGGCGCCGCGGCCACGCGCATGTCCGACGGCGTGATCTACACCAACGCCGGACCGGAGATCGGCGTCGCATCGACGAAAGCGTTCACGACGCAGCTCACCGCGTTCTATCTCCTCTCGCTCTACGTCCGCATGCTGCGCGGCGACGACAAGGAAGACCTCCGCTACGCGATGCACGAGCTGTCGGTGATCCCGCACAAGATCGAGCACCTGCTGAAGACGCAGGAGAAGCACATCGAGCAGCTCGCGCACAAATATCACCGCTCCCAGGATTTCCTCTTCCTCGGCCGCGGCGTGCACTACCCGATCGCGCTCGAAGGCGCGCTGAAGCTGAAGGAGATCTCGTACATCCACGCCGAGGGCTATCCCGCCGGCGAGATGAAACACGGACCGATCGCCCTCATCGACGAGAACATGCCCATCGTCTCCGTCGCCACCCACACGCCCGTCTACGACAAAGTCGCGTCGAACCTGCAGGAAGTGAAAGCGCGCGACGGAAAGCTGATCGTGATCTGCGACGAAGGCGACGAGGAGATGAAGAAACTCGCCGACGACTCGATCGAGATCCCCTGGACCATCGAGCCGCTGCAGCCGATTCTCGCCGTCATCCCGACGCAGCTCCTCGCGTACTACATCGCCCTGCGCCGCGGCTGCGACGTGGACCAGCCGCGCAATCTCGCGAAGAGCGTGACGGTGGAGTGAGATCATGCCAGATCCATTGAGATCTTTACAGATCCAGACTGATCGTTTATGATCCCTTGAGATCGATGAAGATCCAAGGTACTCTCACCGGCTTCGATGCATGGGCGTTTGAACGTCTTCGTGACTCGAAGGATTGGTCGCCCGCCGATACCGCCAGATTCATTCTCGTTCAGTGGCTAAACGAGCCGAACAATGCGATGCTGACGAAACTGGGCATCACTGATGAACGTTACTGGTCTGAGCGTGGCGGGGGCGGCGACGTAAAGAAGTTCAAAAGGTGAAGCGATGCCGCAGGCAGACAGAAGTCAGGAATCTTTCAGTCCGCTGCAGATCGAGATTGCTCAATCGCTGGTAATTTTCGCGCTAACTAAGGTTCAGCCGAAGGACACGAAAGTTGAGCTGCCTTGCGAAGTCGCAACGGCTGCCGAACGCCTGCACGAACACTACGCCCATCGGCTCGCACTACTCACGACCAAGCCGACCGATGCAACACCGCCGGGTAGAAGAGCGGGCGAATTGCTCGAACGACTCGCAGCGCTGCCGAACACCGAACTGGATACTGCGGCAACGAACGTTGTGCTGCTGCGTAAGACCGTTCAGCGGCTGGAAAAGCTGTGTCATGGCGACGCCACACGCGGAGACGTGAAGCAACTCCTCGCTGCGTTGAGTGAGCTTGAAGACGCTGAGACTCCGAACGAGCCCACGGAGGCAATCGCATCCCTCAGTGAACTCGCGGATGGCTGGTGAGGATGCGGCTGCGGTCGTTCGCGTAGCGATTGAACTTCTCGACCGGTTTTCCCGCGTCCGATCATACCTCTCCAAGCTGGGACCCGGCGAATCGCAGGAGCACGAGCGCCTTATCGAGATTCTCTCGGACGCCATAGACCGAGTCGCATCGTGGTGGTCAGGCGTCCTGCCGGCGAAGCGTGCTGAGAATCCGCGGGACATCAAGCCATTCGAGAGCGCGCTTCTCAGAAAACACGCTCCTGCGCGGTGGTTCAGCGACATTCATGAACGCCTGGTCTACCTCCCGCCGCACTCCGCACCACCGGAACTTTTCGAAGCGTTGCGCGACTCATTCGGCGAGCTTTTTCAGCAGAAACGGCCCTCCGTCATTCTCGGCAGCGTTTTCAACGCTTACGAATTCGATTTCATCGGGACACTCTTCGCACGTTTGCCAAATCTCGGGAAAATCGCCTCGGAACCCCAGACCGTATTGCAACTCGCAATGTGCGACGTCGACTCGCCGACGTCATGGCCTGTGCTCGCCCACGAAATGGGACATGCACTCGATGCAGGCATCGCCGAAACAGTCGCGGCGGAAGTAGCAGCCGGCCGTCCCCGCGCGCTCGCAACGACGACGTCTCTGGCAGAAGAGCTGTGGGCTGACCTCGTTGCTGCGCACGTCCTTGGCCCTGCACCTTTGCTTTCCCTTCTCGCGATGTATTACTGCATGCAACCTGTGCGGCCAGCACGTGAAAAAGACAGGGCCACCCGGGGCGCCATGAAGCACATTCACCCTCCGATGGTCGTCCGCGTACGGGTCGTTTCGGAATATCTGGAGAGATTCGGGCCTCAGCCGCTCATCGCAAGAGAAACTATTGTTTTCGAATCACTCTGGAATCGTTGGGTTAAGAAAAGCGTGCCGGACCCCGTGAAGCGCAGCGAATGGCTTGACGGCCAAAAAAGAGCGTTTGACCTCTGGATAGCGCCGCTGGTTCCCCTCCTGGAGCAGAGAATCAAAGATCTCGGGTTACGGCCATACACAATTTCCGATCATTCCCTCGATCGATGCAGAAAACGACTCCTGAATGGGTATCCCATAGGCGCACAGGGGCTCTCGAAGCAGGAGCTGAATCACGAACTCGACCTTTACAAGGTGGATGCTCCAACGATGGAACAACAGCCGGAGCGATTCCAGAAGCTCGCTGCGAAGTTCAGGGAGGAACCCGTTCGTGCTTCGACCATTTTCGTGAGCGGCCACGCTGCGCGGATCGAGATCATCGAGCGGCTGGTAGCGGACGGTCGGCTCCCTTCGCGGGAGGAGTTCGCAGCAACCGTCGCGGAGCTGGACGCGCTCGAACAGCCTTTGTCGCACTCCTTTCTTACCGCCAGCGTCCACAAATTACTGACCACAACTCTGCCGTACGAATACACCACCAAACGACGCGATTTTGTGTCCCCCAAGTTGCGACAGGAGGGGCCAACGATCCTCTCGGACTTCGAGATTCTTCGTTATTTCATTGCCGACGAAGGCGACACGATCTTCCTGACCCCGGTGATCGATCCCGAGATCCAAGTCGGGCCGAGCTCGTTCGATCTTCGGCTCGGCACCGAGCTGAAGATTACGCGTACAAGCGCAACATCTCACATCGACCTTACGCTCCCGCCCGACGACATCGAAAAACAAGTGCGTGAGTATCTCGTTCTGCAGCGCGTCAAACCCGATGGATCTTTCGTTTTGCATCCGGGCCAGTTCGCTCTGGCCACGACGCTCGAGTATCTCCACCTGCCGCTCCACATTGCGGGCCGCCTAGAAGGACGAAGCACTCCCGGACGGCTGGGTATTCAAATTCACGCAACGGCCGGATTTGTCGATCCCGGATTCCGCGGAAATCTGACGTTCGAGCTCTCGAACGCAGGTAATCTTCCCGTTAGGATCAGCCCCGGATATCGCCTTGGTCAGATTTGCTTCTTCCCCGTTACAAACGTTCAGGTGCCCTACGACCTGAAGCCTCACAGAAAGTACGGTCATCGGTTCGGCGTCGAGCCAGCGGCGATTCATTTGGAGCCCGAGTTCCGGGTCAGCGAAAAGCGGTAACGCGGCTAAAATCGCGTCACTCGAAATGATCCTCATCCCCATCGGACGCGACGACGCGGAGATCCGGCGTCACGCGTGGGTCTCGTACGCGATCATCGCGCTGAACGTCCTCGCGTTCGTCGCGACGATGACGGCGGAGCGGCAGTCGCGGATGATGAAGGTGAACGAGGAGTGGCGCGACGCGCTGATGTACAACGTCCGCCATCCGTACCTGCAGACGCCGGCGACGATGACGGAAGTGCTGCGCGCGGACGTCGTGCGCTATCTGCAGGACCAGCGCAAGGCGGTTGCGCCGCCGGCGGCGATGGTGGTGGCGCGCGAGCAGCGGATGTTGAACGAGCTCGCCGACAAGGCGGTCGCGGCGTACCGGAGGCTGCCGACGATTCGCTTCGGCTACATCCCGGCGGAAGGGGGCGTGCTCACGCTCCTCACGTCGATGTTCATCCACGCCGGGATGCTGCATCTTCTCGGTAACCTTCTCTTCTTCTACCTCTCCGGCCCCTTCGTCGAGGACGTGTTCGGGCGGCCGCTCTTCGCGGCGCTCTATCTCAGCGGCGGCATCGTCGCGTCGCTGACGTACATGTCGCGGCATCCACTCTCGACCATTCCGCTCGTCGGCGCGTCGGGCGCGATCGCGGCGGTGATGGGCGCGTATCTCGTGCGCTTCTTCCGGTCGAAGGTCGAGTTCCTCTTCATCCCGATCATCATTCGTCCGTCGCTGCACGTCCGCTTTTTCGCGCCCGCCTTCGTCGTGCTGCCGCTCTGGTTCTATCAGCAGTTCATGGAGCTGACGAGCGAGGCGGGCGGCGGCGGTGTGGCGTTCTCCGCGCACGTCGGCGGATTCCTCTACGGCGTCGTCATCGCGCTCATCGTGAAGACGGTCTCGTTCGAAGACCGATATGTGAACCCGGTCGTCAAAAAAGAGACGACGTGGGAGCTCGGCGCGGGGAGCGAGACTCCCGACTACGACCGCGCGTCGACGCGTCTCCTCACGCGCTATGCCGAGGAGAAGCGCGACGATCTGGCGATGGAGCTGATTCGCGAGACCACGTCCGATCCCACGGCCGCGCTGCCGAAGTTCTTCGCGCGCGCGGCGAGCTACGTGGAGCGGCGCGGCGATCGCGAGTGGGCGCTGCGCCTCTACGCGCGCACGCTCGAATGCGATCCCGACGGCGTGGCCGCCGTCGGCGCGCTCGTGAAGATCGGGACGCTGCTGCGCGCCAAAGGCGACCTCCCGGCCGCGCGCGAGACGTTCGCGAAAGCGCGCGCCCATCCGGCGTGCACGGCAGAGTGGGCGCCGGCGATCGACGCGAAGATCGCGCAGTGCGACGCGCTCTGACTACCGCATGATCCAGCCGCCGCCGAGGCAGAGGTCGTCCTGATAGAAGACCACCGCCTGTCCCGGCGCGACCGCGCGCAGCTTGTGCGCGAAGGAAACGCGCGCGCGATCGCCGTCGAGCGGCGTCACCGTCGCCGCGACGTCGGGCATGCGCGAGCGGACGCGCGCCTGCACCTCGATCGGGCCCGCGGGCGGCGCGCCGGCGATCCAGTGCACGCGCTCCGCGAGCAGCTCATCCCTCTCCAGTGCCGACGCCGGTCCGACGACCACGCGCTTCGTGAACGGATTCACGTCGAGGACGTACGTCCGCTCGGCGCTGCCGCCGAGCTGCAGTCCGCGGCGCTGGCCGATGGTGAACTGGTAGTAGCCGTCGTGCGCGGCGACGACGTTGCCGTCGACGTCCACGATCTCGCCCGCGCCTTCGCCGGGCTCGATGCCGGCCTCGCGCTCGACGATCTTCGCGTAGCCGTCTTTCTCCGGAACGAAGCAGATCTCGTACGACTCCTTCTTCCGCGCGACCGACAACCCGGCCCGCTCCGCGATGTCCCGCACCTCGGGCTTGGTCAGCTCGCCGAGCGGAAAGAGCGCCTCCGCGAGCTGCGCCTGCGAGAGCTCGAACAAAAAGTACGACTGATCCTTCGCCGGATCGAGCGCCTTGCGCAGCTCGAAGCGCTCGCCCTCGCGCGTGATGCGCGCGTAATGGCCGGTGGCGATCTTCTGCGCGCCGATGGCGATCGCTTTCTGATGGAAGAGATCGAACTTCACGTGCGTGTTGCAGAGCACGCACGGGCTCGGCGTCGTGCCGCTGAGGTAGCCCTGCACGAACGGCGTGATCACTTTCTCGTGGAAGTTCGACTCGAGATTGAGCGTGAAGTGCGGGATCTCGAGACGCCACGCGACGCGGCGCGCGTCCGCGAGGTCATCGATCGTGCAGCAGCCGCCGTACGCCGTGTCGCTCCGGCCGAGGTTGTCATACATCTGCATCGACAGACCGATCACCTCGTGTCCCTGCGACCTGAGGAGATACGCGGCCGTCGACGAATCGACTCCGCCGGACATGGCGACTGCGATTTTCATTTACAAACCTTACAAAACCGGCGCAACCGTCAACGGCCCGCATAGGGCATAATTCCCCGCGGTAGTGGATACGAATCATCACGTGGTGCTGGTCGTGGACGATGATCCGAACATCAGGCGGATGATCATCGCGGCGCTGAAGAGAGACGGCTACGACTTCCTCGAAGCGCCGAACGGGCGTGAAGCGCTCGATCTGATGCGCTCCGATCACCCGGACGTCGTGGTGCTCGATCTGATGATGCCGGTGCTGTCGGGCTGGGACGTGCTGCACGAGCGCTCCGGCGACGAAGAGCTGCGGCGCATCCCGGTGATCATCGTGAGCGCGAATCGCGATCCCGCGGTCGCGCAGGCGGTGAGCCAGGGCATCTGCGCGTTCCTGCCGAAGCCGTTCGACATCGGCGCGCTCTCCGCGCTCGTGCGCAGCTGCATGCCGCAGACGCCGCCGGTGCCGCCGCAGCAGCCGCAGGCGCCGCCCACGCCTCCGTGCTAGCTCTTACCGCGTGACCGCGCGACCGCGTGACTGCGTAACCGCAACCCGATCCAGCTCCTGCGCGTCCATCACCGCGATCGCGGCCATGTTGACGATGTCGTTGACGTCGACGCCTCGCTGCAGCACGTGCACCGGCTTCGAGAGACCCTGCAGGATCGGTCCGATCACTTCCGCGCCGCCGAGGCGCCAGAGCAGTTTGTACGCGGCATTCGCGGCGTCGAGGTTCGCGAACACGAGCACGTTCGCATCGCCCTGAATCGCGCTCCAGGGATAATCCTGCGCCGCGATTTCCGGAACGACGGCAGTATCGGCCTGCATCTCCCCGTCGACGATGAGATCGGGACGCCGGTCCCGCAGGATCTGCACCGCGTCGCGTACCTTCTCCGCGTCGGGATCCTTCGTCGAGCCGAAGTTCGAGAACGAGATCATGGCGATGCGCGGTTCGAGGTTGAACCGTTTCGCCGTCTCCGCGGTCTGCTCCGCGATCTCGGCGAGCGTCTCGCTGTCGGGATCGATGTTCACCGTGGTGTCGGCGAGGATCACCATGCGGTTCTTGAACATCAGCAGATACGCGCCGGAGACGTGGCGCACGCCGGGGCGCGTCTTCACGATCTGCAGCGCCGGACGGATCGTGGCGGGGTAATACGCGCGCAACCCGGCGATCACGCCGTCGGCGTCGCCCGACTCCAGCATCATCATCGCGAAGTAGTTGCGGCTGTTCAGGATCTTCGTCGCATCGCCGAGCGTGATGCCGTGCCGTTTGCGCAGCTCGTAGAACCGCTCCGTGTAGGCCTGCATGCGATCGCAGTCGTTGATGTCGATGATGGTGATCTTCGACTCGTCGATGTTGAACTTCTGCAGCAGCGACGCGATCTCCTCGCGCCTCACGAGCAGGATCGGATGCGCGATGCCTTCGTCGACGAGGATCTTCGCGGCGCGCAGGATCTTCTCCTGCTCGCCTTCGGGGAAGACGATGCGTTTCGGCTTCTTGCGCGCGTGGCCGTAGATGTCGTGCATCAGGCCGCGCGAGCGGCCGAGCATGTTCTCGAGGCGGCGGCGATAGGCGTCGTAGTCCTGGATCGGCTGCTGCGCGACGCCGGTGTCGGCAGCCGCGCGCGCGACCGCGACCGGCACGTTGAGCAGCACGCGATAGTCGAACGGCTTCGGGATCAGGTACTCGCGGCCGAAGGTGATGCGGTCCTTGGAATACGCGCGCAGCACGGAGTCGGGCACGTCTTCCTTCGCCAGATCGGCGAGCGCGCGCGAGGCGGCGAGCTTCATCTCCTCGTTGATGGTCGTGGCGCGGCAGTCGAGCGCGCCGCGGAAGATGAACGGAAACCCGAGGACGTTGTTGACCTGGTTCGGGTAATCGGAACGGCCCGTGGCCATGATGACGTCGGACCGCGCGGCGATCGCTTCTTCGTAGCCGATCTCGGGATCGGGATTCGCCATCGCGAAGACGATCGGGTTCTTCGCCATCGAGCGGATCATGTCCGGCTTCACGATGCCGCCGACGGAGAGGCCGACGAAGACGTCGGCGCCCTTGAACGCATCGGCGAGCGTGCGCGCTTTCGTATCCGCCGCGAATTCTTCCTTGTACGCGGTCATGTCGTCGACGCGGCCCTTCCAGATGACGCCGTGCCGGTCGACGAGCATCACGTTCTCTTTGCGCAGGCCGAGCTTGAGGTACAGGCGCAGGCACGCCATCGCCGCCGCGCCGGCGCCGGAGATGACGAGCTTCACTTTCTCGATCTTCTTGTTCGCGACCTGGAGCGCGTTGATCAGCGCGGCCGCGGAGATGATCGCCGTTCCATGCTGGTCGTCATGGAAGACGGGGATGTTCATCTCCTTCTTCAGGCGCTCTTCGATCTCGAAGCACTCCGGCGCGGCGATGTCCTCGAGGTTGATGCCGCCGAAGGTCGGCTCGAGGAGCTTGACGCAGCGGATGAACTCCTCGGTGTCGCGCGTGTCGATCTCGAGATCGAAGACGTCGATGTCGGCGAAGCGCTTGAAGAGGACGCCCTTCCCTTCCATCACCGGCTTGCCCGCCGCGGCGCCGATGTTGCCGAGCCCGAGAACCGCGGTGCCGTTCGTGATCACGGCGACGAGGTTGCCCTTCGCGGTGTACTTGTAGACGTCGGCGGGATCGGCGGCGATGGCGAGGCACGGTTTCGCGACGCCGGGGGTGTAGGCGAGCGAGAGATCGCGCTGCGTCGCGGTCGGTTTGGAGGGGATGACCTCGATTTTTCCGGGTCGTCCGCCCGAGTGATATTCGAGCGCTTCGTCGCGGTCGTTCGCCATGAGCGCGAAGTCTAATCTAGAACCGGATGCCCACCGCGAGCGTGGTGAAGCTGTCGTAGTCCGACGGCGCGGTCAGCTTCACCTGCGTGTAGATGATCCGTCCGGCGCGGCGGGTGCCGACTCCGGCGATCAGATTCACGCCGACGTCGAGGTCCTGGTTCTCGGGATTGAGGAGCGCGATGCCGCTGCCGATCCAGAACGCGGCGTCGCGATGGATCTCGATGTCGTAATGCACGTCGGCGTTCGTCGAGATCAGGTCTTCGGAGATCTCGACTCCGGGATTCAGGATGAAGCCGCCGCCCATCGCCCAGACCATGTCGCCGCCGATCATCGGACCGCCGTCGACGACGCCGATGCGCGCGCCCCAGCGAACCTGCGCCTGGAGGGGAAGCGCGGCGAACAACAGCAGGAAAAGAAAAGCGGGCATGAATCGCTTCATGCCCGCGAGGTTATCTCAAAAGTGGAGCGTCAGCTGGCTTGCGCTTGCGCGGCTGGGCCGGCGGCTCGATGCGCGGCGAGGGGGCGGTGGCCGGGCGGCGGCGCGACTTCCAGTGCTCCCACGCGACGGCGACGGCCGGCACGATGAGCAGCGTGGAGTACGTACCGCTGACGACGCCGACGGTCAGGATCCACGAGAAGCTGCGGATCACTTCGCCGCCGAAGATCAGCATGGCCAGCAGCACGAGGAACACCGAGCCGGCGGTGAGGATCGTACGCGAGAGGGTCTGGTTCATCGCCAGATTGAGGTGCTCGGCGAGGCTCATCGGCTTCTTGATCTTGCGCTTGTTCTCGCGCACGCGGTCGTAGGTGACGACCGTGTCGTTGACCGAGTAGCCGACGATGGTCAGGATCGCGGCGACCACGTTGAGCGAGAACTCGAGGCGCAGGAAGAGCAGGAACGCCATCGCGATGAGGACGTCGTGAATGATGCAGATCATGGCCGCGACGCCGAAGACGAAGTCGAAGCGCACCCAGATGTAGATGCCCATCGCCAGCGACGACAGGAGGATCGCCCAGATCGCCTTCTGCTGGAGCTGCGCGCCGACCTGCGGGCCGACGGTCTCCTGGTTCAGGACGTTGAAGCGCCCCACGAACGCGCGCTCGTTGAGCACGCGCGCGGTGCCGGTGCTCACGCCTGCCACGCCCGTGGCCTGATTCAGCGCGCTGAAGATGCCGAGCTCCGAGCGCTTCGCGATGATCGACCGCGCGATCGTGCGGTAGTGCTGCTCCGAGTTGGGGTTCGTTCCGCGCGCGTCGGGATCGGCCTGCATGAGCAGTCCCGCCAGATTGTCGCTGCCGCGGTAATTGAGGTCGTACTTCGCGCCGGCCTCGGGATTCATCTGGTTGTGCAGCTTCTCCACCACCTCGCCGGCATAGTCGCCTTCCTTCTTGAGCTGCGGGAGGCGGATGAGCACCGCGCGATCCTCAGGCTTGCCGTACTGCTGGATCGTGGCGTCGGGGAGATCGGTGCGGAGCTGCGCGAGCGGAACTTCCTCTCTGAACTTGAGGATGATGTTCGCGCCGCCGGCGAAGTCGACGCCGAGGTTGATGCCGCTGGTGAGGAACATCGCCAGGCCCGCGCCGATGATCAGCGCCGAGATGACGACCGCGTGCCAGCGGTACTTGATGAAGTCGTAGTTCGGATTGTCGAAAATCTTCATGATCGTTTCCCCGGCGGCGTCAGATGCTGAGCGCCTTCGTGCGGTCGGTCGCCTTGTAGATGATGTCGAAGATCATCCGCGAGACGAAGAACGCGGTGAACACGGACGCGGCCAGACCGACGAGCAGCGTGAGCGCGAATCCCTGGATCGGACCGGTGCCGAACTGGAACAGGAACAGCGCCGAAATGATCGTGGTCAGGTGCGTATCGATGACGGTCGCGAACGCGCGCGAGAAGCCCTGCTCGATCGAGGCGCGGGCGTTCTTCCCTTCGCGCTGCTCCTCGCGGATGCGCTCGAACACGAGCACGTTCGAGTCGACGGCCATGCCCAGCGTCAGGATGATGCCGGCGATGCCGGGCAGCGTGAGCACGAACCCGAAATACGCCATCACGCCCAGCAGGATGATCAGGTTGAGCAGGAGCGCGAGCACCGCGTTCACGCCGGCGCCCTTGTAATAGAGCAGGATCGCGGCGACGAGCAGGATGAAGCCGATGCCCGAGCCGAGCAGACCCTGACGGATCGAGTCGCGGCCGAGCGACGGACCGACGGTGCGCTCCTCGAGCGTCGTCAGCGACGCCGGCAGCGAGCCGCTGCGCAGCAGCAGCGCGAGATCGCTGGCCGCCTGCTGCGTGAAACTGCCGCGGATGATGCCCTGGCCGCCCGGGATCGGTTCGTCGATGACCGGCGCGGAGATGACTTTGTTGTCGAGAACGATCGCGAGCTGGCGCTTCTCGTTCTCCTTCGTGAGCGTGCCGAATTTCGGCCCGCCCTCCGGCGTCAGCGAGAACGCGATGACCGGCTGGCCGACGTTGCCCTTGTCGACGCGCGCCGACTTCAGATCGCGGCCGCTGACCGGCACGTTCTTGTTCACCGCGACGTACTCGACGCCGATGGTGCGGCCGATCTCGTCTTCCTTGTTCGAGGGAAGGATGTCGACCTGCGGCCGCATCGCGGCCGGAGTCGCGTCGAACGCGGCCTGCGCGGTCGCGTAGGAATTGCCTTCCACGATCCGGAACTGCAGCTGCGCCGTGGTCTTGATGATGTCCTTCACGCGCGCCGGGTCGTCGACGCCGGGAAGCTGGATGACGATGCGATCCTCGCCCTGGGGGACGATGATCGGCTCGGTCACGCCGAGCGCGTCGACGCGGCGGCGGATCGCTTCGACCGCCTGCTCGACGGTGTCGCGCTGCAGCTGCGCCGAGGAGGCCGGCTTCAGGCGGAAGCGAAGTCCTTCCGCGGTGCGCTGGACTTCGAACGACGGCAGGAAGTCGCCCGCGATGCGCTCGTATTCACCCGTGCCGACGCCCGCTGGAGGCGTGGCGAGGAAGCTCGTGTCATCGAGACGGCGCGTCGCCGGCACCGGCAGCTTCTGCGTGGTGGCCTGCGCCCGCAGCGAGTTCATGGCCTGGTCGATTTCCAGGCGGAGCGCCTCGTTCACGTTGACGCGCATGACGAGGTGAGTGCCGCCCTTGAGGTCGAGACCCCGCCGGATCGGCTCCGGGTTGTTCTTCGTGGGGATGATGGCGACCGTGAACACCACCAGCACCGCGAGGATCAACACGATTTTCCACAGAACGTTACGATTCAAGATTTCCTCCGGACCGAACCATGCGCTCTACGACTCAGTCTCTTCGGTCACGACACCGGAGATCGCCGAGCGCGCGACCTTGACTTTGACGTTTTCGGCGATCTTCAGGTAAACGACGTCGGCCTCAACACCCTGAATCGTCCCGTAAATCCCGCCGGTCGTCATCACCCGATCGCCCTTCTTGAGCGAACTGATCATTTCCTGGGTTTTCTTCCGCTGCTTGTTCGCAGGGGCGATCACCAGGAAGTAAAAAACGAGGCCGATCGCGATGATCGGCAGAAACTGCACGATGGCGGCACTCGTGCCGCCCGACTGGAGCAGAGCTATCGCATTCATGATTTTTCTTCTTGTCTGAGCCGCGACAGGAACCCTTCGCGGTACACCGCAAACGAGTCGAGCGCAATAGCCTGCCGGATCGCCCGCATCAAGTCAAGGTAGAACGAAACGTTGTGGATGGTGTTGTACACCAGCGCGGCGATCTCGTCGTTCATGAAAAGGTGCCGCAGATACGCCCGCGAAACGGTCGTGCAGGTGACGCACGAGCACTCCGGATCGAGCGGCGAGGAGTCCGCCGCGTACTTCGCGTTCTTGATCTGCACCTTCCCGAAACTGGTGAAGAGCGTGCCGTTGCGCGCGTTCCGCGTCGGCATCACGCAGTCGAACATGTCGATCCCCGCCGCGACGCCGTTGACGAGATCCTCCGGCGTGCCGACGCCCATCAGGTAGCGCGGCTTGTCCGCCGGCAGCAGCGGCGCGGTGAAGTTCACGACCTCGAGCATCTCTTCCTTCGGCTCGCCGACCGAGACGCCGCCGATCGCGACGCCGTCGAAGTCCCCTCCGTTGACATTCAACGACCCGATCTCCTCGACGCTGCGCTTGCGGAGATCGAGATGCACGCCGCCCTGCACGATGCCGAACAGCGAGGACGTCGTGCGCGCCGCGAGCGAGCGCTTCGCCCAGCGGTGCGTCAGCAGCATCGATTTCTCGACCTCGTCATGCGAGAGGCCGTACGCCGGACATTCGTCGAAGGCCATCGCGATGTCGACGCCCATCCGCGTCTGGATCTCGACCGACGTCTCCGGACTCAGGAAGTACGGAGACCCATCGATATGGCTGCGGAACTCCACCCCTTCCTCGCGGATCTTGCGGATCGCCGCGAGGGAGAAGAGCTGGAACCCGCCCGAGTCCGTGAGCACGGCGCGGTCCCACCCCATGAACTTGTGCACGCCGCCGAGCTGCTCGAGCAATTCGATGCCGGGGCGCAGCATGAGGTGATAGGTGTTGTTGAGGATGATCTCGGGATCGAGCCGCTTCAGCTGCTCGGTCGTCAGTCCCTTGACCGACGCGAGCGTGCCGACGGGCATGAAGACCGGAGTCTGGATGTCGCCGTGATCCGTGCTGATCACACCGCGACGCGCGGCGCCGTCGGTGTGAAGCCGTTGAAACCGGATCACTGCACTTTCATCTGCTCGACCTTCACGTTCGACGGAAGGTGGAGCGCGAAGCGGCTGGGCGGCACCGGCTCGTTGATGCGCACGTTGGTGAACTCGTAGCGCGTCAGGTCGCCGTCGCCTTCGACGTACTCGATCTTCGAGGTGAGGAAGGTCTGCTTGTCGATCCAGAGCTTGATGCGGCGGACGCGCTTCGAGACCGCGCGGTTCTTCGGCGTGAGGTCGAGGACGTACACCGGCTTCGACTTCGAGTCGGTGAAGGTGAAGTCGAAGTAGCGCGCCAGCTCGTCGATCGCGCCCGTCGCACCCATGTACTTGAAGATGCGGTCTTCGAAGCGCTTGACGTCGATCTTCTCGGCCTTCCCGAGGTCCTGGTAGTACGTGGTCAGGAACCCGCCGGCGATCACCATCTGTACGCGCTTCGGCGCGTCGTACGTCCAGAGGACGTTATTCGGCTTCGAGTAGAGGAACGTCCCGGTCGAGACCTCGGGCTTCGCGAGGAGCGCGAGCTCCTTCTCCTGACGGAAGCTCGCCTGCAGGGTGTGCGTGTTCTTCTGCTGCTCCTGCACCTTTTTGATCACGGTCTCGAGGGTCACGGGACCGGCGGCGCGCAGGGGCGCGACGGCGGCCAAAGTCGCGCAGAAAGCTGCCGCCACGGCGTTTCGTCTGGACATGCGCTGCCCAACCACCCTGGAGATCATGAAAATTTCCCGTGTATACTCAGGGATCGGCTGAGGTTATTGAGAATGAAAAGAACACTGCTTGCGCTCGCTCTTGCGTTGTTCGCTCTTCCGTCGCTCGCCGCCGTCCAGTACGAGTACACGCAGAAGACCATCACCGAGGACGCCATCGCGCCGACCACCGACCTCATGGCGCGGGCCATCGTCGACGGCATCCGCTCCCGCGTCGAGTTCCTCTCCGGCAACCTCTACCCGCCCGGAACCTACGTCGTGAGCAACGACGGCAGCCGGCTGTTCTTCGTCGATCCGACGAAGAAGTGGTTCACCGAGTTCAACGCCGCCGGCGTGGTCAGCTCGATCGGCGCGAACGACATCCGCATCGAAAACGTCCGCTCCAGCATGGATGAGGTCCCCGACCGCCCGCTCATCGCCGGCACGGAGACCAGTCACTACCGCCTCACCATCGACTACAACGTCACCCTGACGATGCGCGGGATCCCTCTGAAGCAGTCCGTGCACACGGTGATCGACACCTGGACGACGATGAAGTTCGGCAACCTCGGCTGGAACGCGCTCGGCAGCGGCATGCGCACCGGCAATGCCGAGGTCGACCGCCTGCTCGATCTCGAGACGACGAAGATCAACGGCTTCCCGATGAAGCAGAGCGTCTCCATCCGCACCACGCTCCTCAACCGCAGCATGACCTCGAAGCTGCAGGTGAATCCGACGCGCACGCTCGCGCGCGAGATGCTCGTGACCTCCGTCCGCGAAGTGCTGACGCGGGCCACCGACTTCATGGTGCCGGCCGACTTCCGCCGCGCCGATCCCGGCGAGCGCCCGCGCATCGCCAGCGAGACCCTGACCTTCGAGCCCGCGGGGCAGTAGCACAGGTGAGCGTGTGCTACCATCGCCTGCGAAGTTAGTCCCGGTTCCTCTTCGAACTTAGTGATGAAGAAACGACGCGCGCTCGGCGAGCGTTTGGGTGGGGTGGTGAAGCGGCCGCGGGCGTACCTCGCGCTGATTCTTCCACTCGCCGTCCCGATCATCCTCGCCTCCGTCCGCAGCCAGCCGGATTTCGGCCTGATGAACGCGGCCTCCGCCGCGGTGCTCGCGCCACCCTCCGTCCGCTACGACGAGCTCGCGCGCCCGCTCCCGGCCGAGCTGCCCGAGCACTCGCTCGTCCTCACCATCGAGAAAAACGACACGCTCGACCGCGTGCTCGTCGACGGCGGCCTCTCGCGCGGCGAGAGCGCGCTGCTGACGCGCGAGCTCGCGAAATCGCTCGACGTCCGCCGCCTGCGGCCCGGCCACCTGCTCCGCTTCCACTACGACACCAGCGGCACCGTCGACGCCGTGCAGATGAAAGTCACCGGCTGGGGCGACATTGGCGCGGTCCGGAACGGCTCGGCGTTCAGCGTCACCGCCCGTCCCGCGACGATCCGCACGGTCGAGTCCACGATCTCCGCGACGATCGATCACTCGCTCTACGAAGCGCTGCGCGAAAGCGGCGAAGGTCCGCAGCTCGTGCAGCAGCTCGTCGACGTCTTCCAGTGGGACATCGACTTCTTCGAGCTGCAGAAAGGCGACTCGTTCAGCTTCGTCGTCACGAAGCAGTACGCGGGCAAGGACCTGGTCGGCTACGGACCGATCACCGCCGCGCGCTTCACGCACAAGTCGAACACCTTCGAGGCGTTCCGCCACGAAATGCCGGACGGACGCGCCGGCTACTACGCGCGCGCCGGCAGCCCGCTGCGCAAGCAGTTCCTCAAGGCGCCGCTCAAGTTCAGCCGCGTCACCTCCGGATTCACGCGCCGCCGCTTCCATCCGGTGCTGAAGTACTTCCGTCCGCACTACGGCATCGACTACGGCGCGCCGACCGGCACGCCGGTGATGACGACCGCCGACGGCGTCGTCCTCGAGGCGCGCTACAAAGCCGGCGAAGGAAACTTCGTCCGCGTCAGGCACAACGCGCGCGTCGAGACGTATTACCTGCACCTCTCCCGCTTCGCGAAAGGCATCAGGCGCGGGGCGAAGGTCGAGCAGGGACAGGTCATCGGCTACGTCGGCATGACCGGGCTCGCCACCGGGCCGCACCTCGATTACCGGGTGACGGAAAGCGGGGAGTGGCTCAACCCGTTGAAACTGAAGTCCATTACGCCTGATCCACTGTACGGCGAGTCGCTTCGCCGATTCCGTACCGCCGTCGCGCAGCTCGCTCCCCGTTTATCCGGAACACCGGATGTCGCAACGAACGTGGTACAACAGCGGGCACTGTTTTAGCAAAATCAGGCCCCCACTCACATGAATAAAGTCACTGTCCGCGCGCCGGTGCGCGCCGATCTCGCTGGCGGTACCCTCGATCTCTGGCCGCTCTACCTCTTTCACCCCGGCGCGCGCACGGTCAACGTGGCGATCTCGTATTACGCCGAGTCGGAAGTGACGGAGACGGGCGGAGGCGCGATCGAGATCCATCTCACCGATCAGCAGTATCGCCAGCGCTATGAGTCGATGCAGGAGCTGTCCGCCGATCCGAAGGCGGCGCTGCTGTACCGCGCCATCGAGCATTTCAAGCTCAAGGGCATCCAGATCACGACGCGCACCGATGCCCCGCGCGGCTCCGGCCTCGGCGGCTCGTCCGCCCTCGCGATCACGCTCGTGCGCGCCCTCTCCGACATCGCCGGAAATCCGATCGAAGGCGAAGAGCTGATCTTCCTCGTCCGCGATCTCGAGACCCGCCTCCTCGGCGTCCCCGCCGGCATTCAGGATTACTACCCGCCCGTCTACGGCGGCATCGGCTCGCTGCATCTCCTGGCCGGCAAGCCCGCGCGCCATCCGCTGCAGGCATCCGTGCACGACCTCGGCGCGCACATGCTCCTCCACTACACCGGCGTCGCGCACTTCTCCGGCACGAACAACTGGCAGCTCTACAAGCGCCACGTCGAAGGCAAGAAGAAGGTGCAGAAAGGATTCGCGCAGATCGCCGAGGCCGCGATCGAGATGGAGCGCGCCCTCGACGCGAGCAACTTCGAAGCCGCCGGCGTCGCGCTGGGAAAAGAGTGGGAGCAGCGCAAGGCGCTGATCGACGGCATCTCGACGCCGGAGATCGACGCCGCGATCGAAGCCGCGCGCGGCGCGGGAGCGTGGGCCGGCAAAGTGTGCGGCGCGGGCGGCGGCGGCTGCATCGTGTTCCTCATGCCGCCGTCACGGCGCGACGAAGTGATCCGCGCGCTCGCGAGCGTTCCGGGCCGCGTGCTCGATGCCGCGCCGGTGACGCATGGATTGACCGTCGAGCACGACCGCGACGCGCAGGCCGCGCCGGTCGCAACGCGCACGCGCGCGAGCGCCCGCCGCGAAGACGAGATCGAACAGCTTTACGTCTACGGCGGCATCGGCAACTACCGCCCGTTCGTCCTCGCCGAGGGAATCGTCACGCATGTCGAAGGCCGGAGCGGACTGCGGCACTCCGTGACGCGCGTCTACGTCGCGCCGGTCGCCGCGCACGACGGCCGCGTGCAATGGCAGCAGGCCTCCCAGGTCGACGCCGAAACGCTCGACCTCCGCGCAGTCCCCGATCCGCATCGCCGCGTGGACATCGGAGTCACACCCGAAGCGCTCGTCCAAAGCGCCGCGCAGTCGCGAGACGGCTTCGTGCAATTCCTCGAAGAGAGCGAGCGGATGCGCATCTTTCACAATCCGTCGTTCAACCTCTACTCCGATGCCAACGAGACCCGCGCCGCATTCATCCAGCGCTGCCTCGAAGAAGCGAATCACCAGCTCGAGGATGCGCAGGAACGCCTCGAAAGCACCTTCCGACGCCGCCTCGACCAGCTGCGCGAGCGCTCCGAGCGCGAAGAGCGCGAGCGCGAGTCGAAGGAAGACAGCGGCTACCGCGACGCAACGCAGGAAGTGAACGTGGCCTGGGGCCAGACCCTCTACAACATCACCAGCGGCCGACCCGCCGCCGTGGCCGACGAGAAGGTGTCGGTGAGGGAAGTCGACTACCTCGACAACATCGCCCTCATCCAGCGCGCCTGGGACCGCGAGCTGCAGTCCATGCGCGACGACCTGACCGCAAAAGCACAGTCGATCGAAGAGATCGCGATCATCCCGTCGAAGAAGAACATCGAGGTGACGCGCTACCTGATCCTCTGGGCTTCGAACATCCCCCGCCGCCCGGAATAGCCCGCCCCGCAAACCGTTAGGAGCGTACGCGCGTGATACGATCCCGCGCGGTTTCGGGCAGTAGCGCAGCCTGGTAGCGTACCTGAATGGGGTTCAGGTGGTCGGGGGTTCAAATCCCCCCTGCCCGACCAACATAACTACCCCACTCACAACCACTTGAGTAACCCACCCATCGGCGCGAAACGCCCGAGAGTTGATGCGCGTAGGCGCGGCGGTTCGGCATGCACGAGGCCTCATCTCCGGGACGCTGTTCGCGCCACGTTGTGCGCAACTCGCGCGCTCTCGGTTTGCCGGCGCGCTTGCTCGGGCGCTGGCTGAGACGTTAGCGGGGATGCAACGACTTCCGCGGAACCATCCGCAACGTCAGCCCCACCGATGAGCCGTCGATCATGTATCCCTCGAAGTCCACGTACACCCTTCCCGATGCCGTCGTGAGCAGGATGTCGCGTCGCGAATCGTTGTTATGATCGACGACGGTGAGGCGCGTGATGCGCTCCGACGGAGATGACAGCACGCCCGTCCACAGCGGCTTCAGGCTCGAGTCCAGCACCATCACCGTCGAGCTGCCAGCGATGATGATCTTGCGCCCGTGATGCGAGGTAGGACGATCGATGGTGATGTGTTGCAGACGGCCCGCGAATTCATAGGTGGAGAGCCGCTGTCCCTTGCCGCTGTACATCGCCACGCGGGAGCGCGATCCGCTCTCGTCATCCCACAGCACGACGATCTGCCGCCCCTGATCGCGCCAGAGGAAATCGTCGATGAAGAAGGTGCGCAGCCGCCTCGCGTCTTCGATCGCCCATACGTGTGTTCCCTTGCGGTCGAAGACAGCGAGCGTGTTCGTAGCGACGACGACTTCGCGGCTGCCGTCGGAGTCCAGATCATCAACGACAACGTGACCGATCGGACCCGCAACATCGCGCGACCACAAACGCGTCCCCTCTGCGGAAAACGCGGTCACGGTGGAGCCTGCATAGGTTGCTGACTTTGGGTTCTCGGAAGATGAGGGCGGAGGCGGTTTTTCGCAATCGCACAAGGGCATGGTGTGAGTGTCGCCGTCCAGGCTCACCTGCGTGGCGGCACGAATGTTCGGATCGCGATGTTGGCGGATCCACGTGCGCACAGTGCGCTCGACATACCGGTGTAACGTCTCGACAGTGACGGCGCCGCGCACGCGCGCTGCCTTGCAATCCAACGCGTCGAGCACAGACTTCGTGAACACGCCGTTACCATCTCCGTCGTACGCGTATCCACCCGCCGCCGCGGCGAAGAAGACCACTTGTCCGTGCACGCGACCTATCCTGCTGATGAGAGGCGCAGCCGTCGCTGCCATGGCTCCCGCGCGCTCAGTCTTGCTGATCCGCTTCCGACAGGCGTCGATGAAGAAAACAGATCGCCGCGCCTCGGACTTCGCCGCAATTTCGAAGAGTTTCGGCGTGGGCAAGGCGGTCTCCGGGTATTCAAAGATGGATGTCGAGCCGAGGATGTACGGGACGCCGTCTTTCACATAGCCGTGCGTGGCGATTGAGACGATCAGCATGCCGTCCTTTCCCGCCGTCGCAGCCTGCTGCTGCAGCAGCGCAACGATGTCGCTCTGTCCCGCCTCCTCTACCTTCGCACCCGCGTCGATCAGCTCATTGAGGCGGGCCCGCGACTCGTGTTTTTGCGGTCGCCCCGAAAGTGCGATTACGACTCGTTCCGGAGGGACGAGGCGCACGCGCCGATCGAGCGCGAACTTGTACGCCAGATCGACGGCATCGTCGGCAGCGAACGGCACCTCGATCGTCTTGTCGTGCGTGAATTTCCTCACGCCGATGAACAGTGCTGCCGACTGCTCGGGAATGAAGAAGCCAGCCACGGTGGTCGTGGGTTGATCCAGCAGCCGGACGCCGCGCGCAGGCTGGCGCCACATCGGCACGAATGTCACCGTCGCAGCGAGAATCGCGATGATGCCGATGGCGAACGCCTTCCAGTGCTTCATGCCGTTCCGTCCTGCAATGGATGAATGTATGCGCTGCGCACCTTCGTCCCCGATTGAAAGAAGCCGCCACACTGCTCGATCGCGCTGCAGCCGTTGCACTCCGGCAGATAAACGTTCTTCCAGTCCGAGATCGACTTTCGCGCGATCGGCCACAGCGCCCGATCGAGAACGCACAGTTGATGGTTGTAGATCGAGACGTTCATCCCCGCGTCGAGGAGGATTTCCGCGGCAGCGCGAAGCTCTCTTTGATAGTCGGCCGGATCGATCCACAGCTCGCGCAGATGCTGGTGCACGAGCCCGAACATTTCGAGACCCATCAGCGCGATGTGACACGCGAACGGAAAGTTGCGCGCGATGAACGTCGCGAGCTGCGGCAATCGAGGAATCGAGAGCGCGTGCAAAACGATTCGGATCTCGACGCGAACGCCTGCGCAGTCGAGGTTCTGGAGACCGATCACCGTTTGCTCGAATGCGCCAGGTGCCTGGACGATGTGGTCGTGGCGCGTGTCGATATCGGAGTAGAGAGGGATTCCGAGAACGAGATCGGGATGGGCGATGCGGCCGAGCTTCTCGGCGAAGGAGCGATAGAAGAACAGGCGTCCGTTCGTCAGCACGTGCAGCGCCGTCGACGGCAGGCGCTCCTTGCATCGCGTGAGCAGCTCGAGGAATCCGTCACGAAAGAGCGTCGGCTCGCCGCCCGTGATCCCGAGCTCCTCGGTCGACGGATCGATGAGATCGACGAGGTGCAGATGCTCTTCGAGCCGATCGAAGTCGTCGATCGCTTTCGGCGGCTGCGAGCACATGAGACAGAGGCTGTTGCACTGGTCCGTGACAAGGATGAAGTTGTGCCGCGACGTGCGGCGATAGAGCGTGCGCACGAAGCCGTCCGCATCGACCGCGACGACATCGCCGTTGTCGACATACGCGAGCTGGTGCAGGCCGTGTGCGATCGGGATTCCGGCGACGCGCGGCGGTTCGCCGACGGCGAGGACGCCAAGGTAGCCGTCGGGATCGCAGGGAAGCGCGCCGTATTCGGAGAGGAGCCAGGTGTTCGCGCGATCCCATGCAGCGGGCGTTCGCGCAACGCGGCCAATGAGGAGGCGGTCGACGTTCGCGACGCGCGCCAGCTCGTGAAGCCTCATGCGACCTCCTCGCGCCACAACGGCTCCTGTCGAATCCACGACCAGAATATGCGCCGCACGGTCGCATCGCGCTCGTAGAGCGAGAGCAGGTGCCGAAGGATGAAGAAGTTCTTCTCGTGGAAATCGCTGGTCGGGATGTGCGGCACGAGATCGCCGGTCGTCGCGTAGTGATGGACGGGATCCGCGCCGCACCACGGCAGGAACGCACAGTCGGCGCAGCCCGGAATGGACTCCGCCACCGACGCGGCGACGATTTGCCGCAGCAGGTCGCCGCCGAAGATCGCTTCGTGCGAGTCGCGATGGACATTGCCGAGGCGGAATCGCGTGTCGCCCATCTCGGCGAGCATGCGCGCTTCGTCGGAGGCGTAAACGTCGCCGTCGTAGTTGTAGACGACCGCGCCGATGCCCGCGCCGGCAGGACTCTGCAGATCGACGTAACCGGTCGCGAATGGCGTGAGCATCCGCATGAGCAGTAGTTGCGCGTAGGTCTCGGCGAGGTAGGTACCGCTCGCGTTGAGCGCGAGGATGCGATCGAGCGCACGCACATAGAACGCGAGGAATTCGCGCATCGAATAGCCGGTCGTGCGGACGCTGCGCAGCGCGAAACCGTAAGGACTGAGCGGACGGAGAAACACCGACGAAAATCCGAGATACGCGTACTCCTCCACAATCGCCTCGGGGGACTGCAACGAAGCACGTGTCGTGGTCATGAGCGCCGCAACGCGGGCATGGCCGAGCACCTCTCGCGCGCGGCGAATCCCGTCCACCGCCCGCACATGGCTGTCGTTCCCCGGCCGCGGGCGATTCGCGTTATGCAACGCCTCCGGTCCGTCGATCGACGTGGAGAGAAAAACGCCGTGCTCGCGAAAGAAGGCGAGCATCTCGTCATCGAGGAGCGCGAGGTTCGTCGTGACGACGAATTCGATCTCGCGGTGCTCGCTGTCGGCGCGGCGGCGCGCGTCCTCGATGATCTGGCACACGCGCTCGAAGTGCAGCAGAGGCTCGCCGCCCTGCAGTTCGATCTTCAGCCGCGGCGCGGGCGATCGGAAGACGAGATCGAGCGCGCGGCGCGCTGTTTCCTCGCTCATGTCGTAGCGCGTTCGATCGGAGCTCACGCGCGACACCTGGCAGTAGTGGCAGGAATGCTCGCAACGGAGCGAAACAACGAAGATGTGCAGCGCGGTGAAGCCATCGAGGAACGCTTTCTTCGACCGGATCTTCGTCGTCAGAAGCTCGAAGGGCGCGAGGCTGTCGCTGTCAAAGAGAAAGTGCATCGCCTTGAGATCGAGGAACGCGTCGGTATCCGCGGGAAGATCGTGGTGCGTGAATCGAGCGAAGTCCGCATTGGTGAGGACGTGAAACTCTCCGGCCTCGTTGACGACGAGCGTTCGCGCATCGTCGAGGCGCAGAAAGCGAAACGGCAACAGACCGTATGCGCTCATCCGGCGATCCCCCGCGGGTCCGCATGCTCATCGCTTTCGACGTCGCCGCGATCGAGCAGATCGGCCTCACAAAACGCCTGTGCGACGAGCAACTCGCGGATCGTGCGTGTCTCGTTTGCGATGAGCGCGCGCACGCGTGCATCGAGGAGCGCGTTCGAGAACTGGCCCACGAGATCGCGGAGTGCATCGCGTTCATCGCGCGGCTCGAGGTCAACGGCGACGTGGCCGTCGCCGTCCATGCGCGGCGAGACGTAGCAGCGCGCCGTGAAGACGTGACAGGTGCGCAGCACGAGCTCGATGGGATAGATCGCAAGGTCCACGGTGATGGTCATGGCTTTCTCTCCACAATGACGCTGTCGAATTCGGCCGGTCCTGCGGCCGGCGTGCTTTTCGTCGTGCCCGCGCTGAGCGCGATTCGCAGGGCGCTCACGGCGATGTTCGCGGTCTCGACATACTCGGGATTCCAGCTCACCCCATCGCCGCTGGTTTCCCACACGATCACCGGCGCGACGTTGCTCATGCGCAGCCGCAGAAAGCGATGCTTCGACGAGCGATAGGGGACGGTCTTTGCCGCGACGCGGCCTTTCGTATGGCTTTCGATTGAGAGCTGATCTCCCTCGATCCGGAAGCCTCTCCAGTTCTCGGAGTCGATCGCCGCGGCGAAGATCGTAGTCGCGCCGCCGCCGGCGGGTCGTCGAAGCGACACCGTCATCGTGGATGGATTGAGATCAAACGATTGGACCGACACGTAGCCGTTGAAGTGCGCGCCCGGTTTCTGCGCGGGCGCGATGCTGAGCACGCCGCGATTCTGGGTGACCACGATGTTCGAATCGAATGTCACGTCCGGCGTGGCCAGAACACCGATCCGCCATACGCCGAACATCGGATCAGTCAGACTGAAATCGTCGCGAAGCAACGGCTCGGGCTTCGGAATCTCGACAATCCTGCGCGGCGTCGCGGATCGCGCACGCTCGGACTCCGGCGGGGGCGTGGGCGGCGATGGCTTGGGCGCAGGTGCGGGTGAAGGCGATGAGGAGTAGTGCGACGCGTGCGAGCCGGAGTAGTGCGAGCTGGAACTGTGTGACCTGTGAGAGCTGTGCGAGCTATGAGAGCTGTGCGAGCTGTGCGATCGATGTCCGGCTAAGTGCACGACGAATGAGCTCGCCGCGCGCCGCAGCACATATCGGCCTTTGAACTTCTGCACGGTCGCCTCGGGCGTCAGCACAGGCGACACGGGAACGCGCGGCTGTGCCATCCCGTCCGAGGCGGACTGCCTGGCAAGGCCGAGGAGGCCTGCGCTCAGTGCGACGCGCGCCGTGATGCGCCGCAGGCGCAACGCGTCGAGCAGATTCCAGAGTGCGTCTTTCCACTGGGTGCCGAACATGCATTCCTTTCACGGGGCGAGACGACGGCGGCGCTCACTGCGCTCGACGGCCGCGACGTCGCGCGCCATCGCGGTGCGCAGCGCGATGAGATCAGGCGTGCCCCAGGTGTCCGTGGCACGCTCCCACGACATGTACGTTTCCTCGGCAGCGAGCCGCAGTCGCAGCCGCTGGCCGGCATCGCTTTTCGCCTTCGCCTCGGCCGCTGTATTGATGGCCGCCTTGCGGATCGCGCCATCCAACGGCGAGAGCGCCGCGATCGGAACGCCGATCTGCCGCGCGGTGAGAATCTCACTCGCGGCCCCGGTCCAATCGCTGCGTTCGATTCTCAGGCGTGCGGCAGGGAGCAAGACTGCGGAGGCAGTGGCGATGCTGTCCGGCCGTCCGCGTGCGCCTTGGTGGAGGAGCGCGAGCGCTGCGGAAGCCTCAGACCAATTTTGCAGCCGCGCGTTGTCTCGTGCCGTGCGCAGAATGAGCTGGTCGACGGCGTCCGTGGCGATCGCGCGCTGCGGCAACTCTTTGGGAATCTGATCGAGCGCGATCTGTGCCGCGCCGATTTCCGTTGCGTGCCGGATTTGCGCGACGCGCAGGTCGGCCCATGTCGTTGCGGTCGCCTTGTTGTGCAGCGCCCGCAGTTCGGATTGCGCGTCCTCGAGCTTTCCCGCGGTGATGAGGCGTTGCGCGTGGGAGATTCGCGGCAATGCCGCGATCGCGAATGCGATCGCGACGATGAGGCAGGAAGCGCCGGTGATGAGCCCCTGTCGTGTGGAACGGCGCCCGGCCGTCCAATCGGCGGCAGCTACGTAAATCGCGATCAGGGCGGCGATGCAACCCAGAAGACTGAGAAACGTCCAGATGCTCCAGAAAAACGCGTCCCGCGCCAGCGAGGCGATCGTGATGACGACTGCTATCGCGAGCAGCAGCCAGCGCAGCGACCGTAGTCGTCGCACGCGATGCCCAAACGCACTCCCCTCGGCCGACGCAGGACCGATCAGGCGCAGTCCGCTGAACGGCATCTGATCTTCGGTGCTGCCAAGGCGATAGTGAACGCGGTGAGTGGGAACGCGGGCGATGCGGAGACGTTGGCGCGTCACGCGCTCTCCCTGCATCAACTGGGGCGCGAGCGTATCGAGCCATTCCGGGGGAATGTCGCCGACGTCGGAGGATATGAGCGCACGCGCCTTCGTGGCGTCGACGAGCAGTTGCGCATCACGTTCGACGATCTCGTTCGCGGGATTTTCCTCCCACGCGAATTGAATCGCGAGCGCTGGCGGATGCACATTCGAGACGGCGCGCTGCCAGGACTCGATCTCGATCCAGCGCTGCAGGCGGCCTTCGCCCGCGCAGGTCGCGCAGACGGCGATGCCGCGACGGCATCCGCCGCAATCGACCTCGCCCTTGCCGCGACAGACTTTGCAGTTCATCAGTCGATACGAACCGTTGGCTGCGTAGCCATACGTCTTCCGATGGCCGTTGCATCCGTAGCAAAGCACCTTGCCATTACCGGCGCATAACGCGCAGGCGACCGTTTTCTCACCCCTACACCCCTCGCAGATCGCAACGTGATCGCTGCGATGGCGTAGCGGCGCCGCTTCGATCGCCCAAGGGTCGACGCTCTCGATCGAGACCACCGGAGCGGTGACTCGCCTCGCGGACGAGGGCACGGACTTCCAGGTCAGACGCCGTCCCTCGATACCGGTATCGAGGAGCCCCGCATAGTCATGCGAGACCTCGACATGCTCGACGAGCGACTCCGGATCGCGCGGCGCTCCCGCCTGCCACGACACCCATCGCGCGAACGCTTCGCGCACTGCGTAGTCGTCGTTCGCGGTCATCGGAAGGAATAGACACGGATGGGGGAAAAGCGTGGGATGCGAAGAACCAACGCTTGAGAAAGGTGTCTATCTCTGGTGTGTACCGGTTCGACCAGCGTGAATGGGTGAACGACATCGTCACGGGGGTGATCACCGGTGCCGTGTGCGGTGCCGTCGGAACAATGCTCCTTCCGGATCCCGCGTTCAGCGACGCGATGGTCTCCGGAGGCATCCTGGGTCTCATCACCGGGTTGCTGGTTCAGCCGCTGAAATGGCTGTTGAACCGCCGGCCTGCAGCCGACCCGCCGCCTCAGTCAGAACAGGAGGAATCGAGTCATGAAACGTCTGGATGAACGAACCCACCCGGCTCTCACCGCAACGTTCACGGTTGCGAGCAGTGTGTACGCCGTCGTCGTGGCGACTGGCATTCTCACCATTACTCTCAGTGTGATTGCGTGGGCGAACGGCACCTCGTTTGTCGAGTATTACCAGTACATTTTTCCGCGACTGCGCGGTGGAATCGCGACCCTTCGCATTCCCCTTCTGGGATACGCGGCGTTCGCGCTGTATGTGACCGTCGCAGCGCTTCTCGCGATTCATGCCCGCAAGCGGCTCCACGCATGGTCCCACCAACGCGATCGTCGGTGAGGAATGGCGACGGCGGCGAGCTCGGATGAACATCTGCGGTTGCGCGGCTCGGCCGTCGCCCAGCGGTCTTCACTCGCGCGGAGGTCGGATCGACGTGAACGACAGCCGTTCGATCGACCATTGCGACGCGGCGGGAACAAGGTGCACACCGCGCTCGCCGGACATGCTTTGAAGGAGCAATCGCTCCAGGGGCGTTTGCCCTCTCTCCTCGAGCGTGCGTATGCCGTCCCATTCCAGAATCCATGGTTTGGTTAACGCGTCCGTGGTGGAGAGCAGAAAGTACGTATCGGTACCGAAGGGCGGCTGCGGGATGAGCGAGGCGTCTTCGCCCAGGGAAATCTCGGCAGGCGACGTGTTCCGGAGCGGGAAACGGTTTTCGATCGAGCCGATCGGACCGCGCGGGAAGATCAGGACGCTCTTGCCGTAGCTGTCGACCATGAACAAATAGATGAACCGCGGCGCGGAGCCCGCCCGCGGTCCTGACGCCGCGCGCAGAACGAAAACGTACGGCTCCTCCGCGAGCAGAGTGCCATCGGTGATCAGCAGCCGGTCGCGCTGTCGGCGGACGCCGAGGCGATAGTTGAACAGCGTTTCAGGCGGCGAAGGGACTGTCTGCCACATGTGGATTCGCTGGAGACGGCGTAGATCCTCGGTCAGGACAGCCGCAACCTCGGCTGTCTTCTGTCCATCGTGCCAATCGGTCCGCAATGGCAGTGCGCTTTGCGAACCGTCGCGGGAGTCGGCCGAGGGACGGATCCAGGCGTACTGCACCCGGCTGCTCGAGAGTCTTCCCGTGAGGATGTAGTCCGCGTCCTGCGGTCTGTCCACGCGTTCGATGGCCCAACCCGGTGGTGTGATACGGCGGCTGATGTCTGGGGAAACCGGAATCTGGACGAAGAGCGTCGTGCCGTGAGGAAGGGCACTGAGGATCGCTCTCCGATCGGGCGTAGGACCCAGTTTCGCAACGCGTCTGTCGGGATCAAACGACTCCCAGCTCCTGCCATCCCAGCGGAAGACCCACTGGGGTGCGAGGTCAGTCGGATCTTCCTGCCATCGAAGGCCGGCGCGTTTCGCCTCCGTGGTCAGTGCACGCGCGAACTTCACCACGTGCTCATCGCCTTGCGGCACCCAGACGCGAACCGGTCGATCCTGAGGAGGTGCCCATGCGACGAGCTCCAGCAGTGAGCCCGATTGGATCGAGCCGGCCGCTCCTCGGATGACCTTCGCCGAGCTTTCGACCACTCCGTTCAGCGCGACGATCTTGAGCCGCACCTCCGACGGAGGATTGGTCACCGGTCGAAGTTCGCTCTCAAGTGTGAGCCCGTTCGCCCACCCTCCCTGAATGGTCACGAGACCGTTCGCTTCGACCGAGCGAACACCGACGACTACGCGATCCGACTGGCGATCCTCCCGGACACCGAGAAACGGCGCGAGGCGCGCTTCGAGGTTGCCTGAGATGACGGGCACCTGTTCCGGCCGCTCCAGCGCCATCCGTGCCGCGGCGCGCTGAAACGTGTCCATGGCCGGTTCATTCGGCACGGCGTCCCGAATGGCGCGCGCCCAGGCCCAGGAAAAAACACCGTGCCGTTTTCCGTCATGGCCGGACGTCTCGAACGCGATGTCGACGTCCCTCGCTGCGGCAAGAATCAGGGCGCCTCCGTCTTCGACGGTCGGCCCCTGATCGGCATCTTTCACGTCGCGTGCATCCGGGAGCGCAAAGCGCGCTTTTGCATCGCGTGGCAATCCACGAACACCGGAGCCGCTGTGGCAGCTATCGAGAATCACGGTCAGGCGCGCACCGCGATCGAGCAAGGGCCTGAAACGCCGCCGCAATTCCTTGTCGCGAATATCGAGCGCGCCGTTGTGTGCGTCTGCCGGCACGATCGATTCATCCAGGCGGTCAGCCTCCGCGGAGAGGGAGTTTCGCACCTGTGAGCCGTGGCCGCTGAAGTAGAAGAACAGGATGTCTCCCTTCTGCGCGCCATCGATCAGCTGCTTGTCGATTGCATTCAGGATCGCCGCACGGCCAGCCGCCTGATTCGTCAATACGACGACTTCCCCGTCTTTGAACTTGTAGACGGATCGCAGCATGTCCCGCATCAACTCGACGTCATTGACGGCGCCCTCGAGATTCGGGAAACGGCGACCGGTGCTGTCCTTTGGCGCCTGAGGCTCATAGTCGTTGATCCCAACGAGCAGCGCCCGGCGCCGCGGCTCCGCACTGGCGGCCAGGGCGATGACGCAAAGGCTCGCGGCGAGCAATGCTCTCTTCCAGCACGGCAACATGTGGACCTCCCGTTCTGGAGGAAAGACACGATCAGCGGGAAGAAGTTGCCCACTTGCCCGCGGGATCCCCTGTCAGTTGGAATGCCGCCCAGTAATAAGGAGCACGGAACCGCGCGTCGCGCAGCATCCCCAGTTGTGCCGTGCGCAACGCCTCCGCCACGTTGGAGCCGGCGAGCAGCCGGGCATAGAACCTCTCGATCAGCGAGGTCGTCGCCTTGTCGCTGATGCTCCAGAGAGTGGAGATCACGCCGGGACTGCCCGCGTAAAGGAGCGCCTTCGTCAGGCCGACGACGTCATCGCCGCCGCTGCGCGTGCCGAGGCCGGACTGGCAGGCGGAAAGAATGACGAGATTGACTCCTGCAAGCTCGACGTCCGAGAGAATCTCATCGACCGTCAGTTGACCGTTCCTCTTGTCGCTGCCGGCAAGCTCGATGACGCTGAAAAAAGGATTGGCCGGATCGTACCTTCCATGTGCGGCGATGTGCAGGAGATCGACCTTGCCGTCGAGGTCGTAGACAAGATCTTCCGTGGCTTGCTTTCCGACCTTTGCCTGCGTGCCCAACATCGTCGCGACGCGCTGCACTTCCAGATTTGCTCCCGGCAAGGCCGTCTGGCCTGCCGCATCGGGATCGCCCAGCACCAGACTGCCGCCGAGAACCGGCGACTCCCGCGCGCGAAGGAGCCTGAGGGCGCTCGCGCTCGGGAGGTGAATGAGTGTGTAGTCCTCGATCAGATAGTGCTTGCTCTGCGGGTCACGCAACGCCGCAAACGGCACGTAGTGGAGGTCTCCGTGCGGCACGATCATGAGCCGCGAATTGCGGATCTTGCTTCGTAGCGGCGCGAACAGCGCCGCGTAGACCTCCGCCGAGCTCGCCGAATCCGAGCCGCAGTCGCCTGGCACCCGGCCTCCGCGCTGTCCGGCCTTGGATTCCTTCTCGTCGACGAATTGCGTGCCCCAGCAAGCGATGCGTTTCAACTTCCCGGCATCCAAGTCCAGGCGGACATGCTCGACTCCTTCTCGGTCGAGCATCCAGGCATGAGCACCCATCGGTGAAACGAAGTAGCTGATCAGCGTCGTGTGATCGGGCAACTCTTGCCAGATGTCAGCGAGGGACAGCGGCTGGACGCCGTTCATCGATGCGTCGACGGAGGTTGTCGACTGGACTCGGGAACGGAGCAGTTCGTAGCGAAAGTGCAGGTTTTCGAGGGTCTCGCCCGGGAGCGGCGACGTGTTCCATCCCTCGATCTGATGGCGGACCTCATTTGCCTTCTCCACCAGATGGCGCCCGTTGTCGCCGGACGGGGCCTGCCGGCCGTTTCCCATCCGGAGAAATCCGCGAGCACGAGCCCGTTCGGTGACCTCGAACGCCTTCTCGTCGTGATGCTCGCGGAGCAAAGCCTCGATCAGCACGTCGTAAAACGCGCGGTGGTCCTTGCTGCCCAGGAAGGAGATCAGCATCGACTCCGCCCGCAGATCGCTTACGACGGTATCCAGCGTCTTCGCTGCCTCGGAAAACGATCGAATGGCCTCCCTCACGTCGCCGTCCCGCCAATGGCAAACGCCGATCGCCGCCTGATACCGGGCGCGCAGCTCACCTGTGGCGTTCGCGTTCAGCGCCTTCTCGAAAAACTGCCTGGCCGCCGTCGTGTTGCCGCTTTCGAGCTGGCGCCATCCCAGGTTGGAATACGCGAGACCGGTGTAAATCGAAAGCGTCATTGGCTTTTCCGGATCGGCGTCGGGCTTCGCCGCGTCAGCGAGCAACATGCTCTCGCGCAGGACGCGCGCGGCGTCGCCGCGGGTGTCCATGCTCGCGAAGTGTGGATTCTCGGTCAGGCGCTGGAAAGCGCCACGCAGATCATCTTTTGTGCTCGGGGCCCCGCGGAACGCCTGCACGGCCTCGATAAACGTCGTCATGTCGCAGACGAGGTCGACCTGACTGCGTCCGGCCAGCTCGCGCGCATCCGCTAACAGCGTGTGCGCCGCTTCATCTTGGGACATCAGGAGATAGCAGACGGCCAGGTTCGCCCACAGGAGACTCTCGTGCGCTTGATGGTGCAGCATTTGTCGGAGCCGGATCGCCTTCTCCAGGTGAGCGATCGCAGCTCCGTATTTGCCCATCAGGAAGCTGGAGTCCGCGAGGTCATTCTCGATCGAGGCCTGACGAGCGGGGTTGTCAGTCGCAATGGCGATGTCGAGAGCCTGCCGGAAGACCGTTTCGGCTTCTGTCACCCGGTCGCCCTGCAGGAGCAGAAGACCGCGTTCCTCGAGAACGTTGACCTCGAGCGGGAGCTGCGCACGGCGCACGGCGTCGAGAGACTTGCCGTTCCAGACGAGAGCCTCGTCGAGATGGTTCTCCGCGATCGCCAACTCGGCAAGACGGCTATGGATCCCAATCTTGATCCACTGCTCGTTGAGCGGATTCGACGGCATGCGCAGCGAGCCGGCGAGGGCCTTCTCGTAATGAGCGCGGGCTTCGGCGAAACGACGCTGCCGGTAGCGCAGCTCACCGAAATGCGCAGCCACTGAGGATTCGTATCCGGCGGAAAAGAGGGGTGGGGCGGTGAGCGCGGCGTTCAACTCCTTTTCCGCCCGGTCGTATTGCCCAGCCTCGATCAGGATGCCCGCGTAGCCGTCGTGTGTGAGCGGCTTTACGGTCGCTTCCATGAGGATCGCCTGCATGTAATCCCCGGCACCGGTTGGCGCATCCGCCAGGTTGAGGGTGGGAAGCCCGAGAGCAGCGGCCATGAGGTCGAATGTGGCGAACGTCACCGGCGCGTCTGCAGCCTCCGCTTTCTCAATGACCCGCTGTGCCTCGTCCTGCCAGGTGAGAGCCGCGCCGTAATTCCCGAGAGACCTTTCCATCTGCGCGAGATTCACGAGAGCGAGCCACATTCCGATTGCATCGTTGCGTTCACGCAGGATGCGCAGCGCGCTCTGTAAATGGTTGCGCGCCAGGCTCTCGTTGGAACGATTGAGCTCCGCAACCGCCATCAGCGACAGGGTCACTGCTTCGCCCTCGGCATTTGCGTTTTTTCGGAATGCCTTCAGAGCGCTTTCGAGGTCGATCAGGGCCTCCGCGGGACGCCCATCAGTGAGGTGCCGACCTCCCGCGACGAGCCGATCGCTCACCGCTGTCGCCGCGAGAGGCAAGGTGAGCAGGATGAGCAATGCTGCGCTGCACGCAAGTCGAAGTTCGCTGGACATACCGGCTTTCACGTCTCGTCGATAAGGACACGGATCACAGGAAAGGGTCGCCTGTCGAACGCCGGCTCGTGGTTCGTGTCTTTGCAAGGACGAGGGGATCGACCGATGGCGTTGTCGAGACGACTACTCACCATTGCGACGACCGTTTTCATCCTCACGACCGCCTGTCACCAACGGACAGAGGATGACTTACCGCGAGTCGACGAGACCACCGCGGCACACGAGAGTCGCGAGAATGACGATCGAATGCTGGAGGAGCAGCGGCGCTTGGCGAGCGAGGTCGCGGCGCTGGAGAAGCAGCAGGCGCTCCTCAAGGTGCGGATGGGCGAGCAAAGGGACGCTATCGCGCGATCGGAACGTCGAGTCCACGCCCTGAAACACGATCTTAAGCAGAAGAAGGCGGAGACGAACGCCTACATCGATCAGCACGAGTTGCAGGTGGCCTGCGCTTATGCCAGCCAGGTTGCCCGCGGCGAAGGGGAGTACAGCGAGAAAACCAGGAACTGCGCCCGGATCGCATCCATGTATTGCGCCCTTCCCATGCTCAGTCCAACGTTCAGGCGCAAGGTTGCAATGGTGAAGCAGCATGTCGAGCAGGCCGAGGAGGACGCGCAAGCGTTGAAGAAGCAAATCTCCTCGGAGGAGCAGAAGGTCAAGGCAGAAAGAGTGGCGTTGCACGCGACACAGGAGTCGATCGATCGCGTCGCCGGCGACATCGAGGTCTTGCGTCAGCAGCAGCTTCTCCCCGATGGGCCCCAGAGTCAGGTCGCGCCGCTGCCGAGGTCCGATAGTCCATAGAGGCAGCGCGACGACGATTCGGCGATCGGTCGAGAATCCATGCTTCCCCTCAATCAAGTGAAGACGGATCCGAACGGTTGAAGCCGCCCATCACCGCGACGAGCACCACTTTCGAGAGCCATAACGACAACAGGAGCATCGCAGCGATCAATGGCGGCGAGCTTGGCTCGGCGATTCCGGTCAGCCTGGTGACCCCGACATAGAGGATGCAGAGTAGATACGTCCAGGACAGCACCGCGACGATGGCGATCACTTCGAAGTTTCTTCCGCCCATCATGCTGGTCACCAGGAGCAGGATCGCAATCGGCAGCAACGCGACGCCGGCAAGGAAGACGTCGGCGCCGAGCGTGCCGCTGCCTCGGAGGAGTTTACGTCCCGCGGCGCCGACGGCGGTGAGGCTGGCAAACAGGACCACTCCCATGAGCAGGGCACCCAACAGCACACGAGGCTGAAATCCGATGCCGATGCGCATCGAACCGATCCATGCGGCGACCATCGTGGCAAAAGCGGAGAAGACTCCGAGGGCCGTGCCGGCGCCGAGCGCGCGACGCTCCCCCAGGGACGCGAACGCGGACTGAAGCGCACCGGCGGGATTCGCGCCGAGGCGGAGCAACGTTGCTCCGGCGTCGTTCGCGGCCTCATACACTCGATTGAGCAATTCCGGCGCCGGTCCCGCCGCAGAAGAATACCCGCACGCGGCGCAAGCCGTCGCCCCATCCTTGGACGCACCACAATGTTCGCAGAACATGTTTATCCTCCTGATCCTTCGGTGTTGGATACCGCATCCGCCGTACCGCAATTCGCGCAGAAGCGAACGTTCGAGCTCCTCATTGCGCCACAGGTCGCGCAATGGACTTTCACCGCCGGGCGCCGGCGCACGAGCAGGACGATGCCCCCCGCGATGGCCACCACGATGAGGCCGGGAATGGCAAGCGATCGCATGGCAGTGGGCAGGACGACCCCCACCGCCGTCACTTCGAGCGAGCCGCCCTTCGTGCAATCCCACACGATGGTGTTTCCGCGCACCTCGCCGGCCGTGTTGTGCTCGATCGGAGCCGGCAGGGCGATCGTGAGTTGGCGCGAGAATCCCTCGCCGGAGGATGAGGGAAGCGACGCGGTGAATTCGTACCGCTCCTTGAGCCAACCGGCTTTGGTGGCCGAGAAGCTCATGCGGTTCCGCGAATCGCCCACTTCGCTGATGCTTTTGAAATCGCGCGTCATCACGATGAAGTGACGCGTCTCGGTTTCCCCTTCCTCGACGATTCTGAAGCCGTCCTCGACCGCTTTCTTGCGAAACTCGGGAGTGCGGACGCAAGTTGTTTCTCGACCATAATCTTCGCGCTATAAGTACCGGAGCCATCGCGATGGATGCGGATCTTGTCCTCGATCTCGCAGCTCAACGCCAACAGCGTGAGCGCCACGATACAGGCGGAAAATCTTCTCCGTGTTCGCATTCGATTATTCCTGGGGAGGATTCTGGTTAACGTTCATCAGGGAGAAGCGTGCGGCTTTCTCATCCCGATTATTCGCCGCATACTTGATCATTCCTTCCAGGACGCCTTCGTCCAATGCATCGAAGTACAGGTCCAGCGTGATGGCCGATGTCGGCTGAAGCAGCCAGTAGCCGTAGTCGATCTGAGCGCCTGAGGGCAGGCGAACTTCGCCCTTCTTCATCGCATACACCTTCTTGTTCGCGATGAGCACCAGCGGATATGCATTGAAGTGCGAGAATCTCCGCTCCTCGCTCTCGCTGGGGTTTTCGATCTCCAGCGTGACCTTCGTATCGGCGTCGCGGTTCTCAACGCGGACGACGCGCCAGGTTACCGGGTCGTTCAGTGTGACCGGTACGACCGGAACGTCGGTCTTGAAAATGTTTTCCAGCGCCGCGAGTTGCAGGCGCGCGAAGTGGGCGTCCTCACTCTTGGGATTCTCATTGACGAAATCGCCAAGTAAAGATCTCGCCCGACGAATGAAATCCCGGGCTTCCTTGTATTTGTCCGACTTCGCCTGGGCCTGCGCTGATCCGGTTGCCACAAAACCGGCGACGACGAGAACGGCGACTGCATGCTTGATGAAATTCACATTCCACTCCTGTTTCTGTTTCTGAAGAAAGACACGGCGGGTGGTGTTGTCGCGGGGCCCGCAGGCCCGACACGGTCGTGGGAGCAGCGGATTGTCACGGCGGAGACGGGGCGGCAGCGGCGGACCGACCGTCATGGGCGCTTCTTCTTCCAGATCCTGGGGTTTTTCTTCCAAGTCTCAAAGGCGTCTTCCGGCTTCTGCGGTTCGAGCTTGGCGTGGACGGCAGCGATCAAGTCCTGGTCGATAGGCTCGAAGTCGCCTCGTCGAAGCTTGCCGGCATCGGTCGTCTCGACGACGACGTGGTCGCCCTCCTGTTTGACGATGCGGGTGACTTTTCCGGGATGCAATGGATGTCCCGGACGGGTGTAGTTAGTCGCCTCGAGTCCGTCCTCATTGATGACGATCGTTACCGGATCGGGAGCCTCGACGTTCAGGCAGTTCGTGACTTTCGTCCGATCGCGGGTAGGCGTCTGGAACCGGGCCTCGGAGAGCATCGTTTCGTAGACCAAGCTCGGCGTGCAATCGGCGTGCTCCGCGGAGGAACAGACTCGTGTAGCGTTCGGATCCTTGTGTCTCGATGCGGGCGGATAGAAGGTCACGATGCCGTCGCCGGCGGAACAGGGCGAGAACGTGCAGGCCACCGCGCCGTCGCGGACATAAACACCTTCGTTGTCCAACGCGAGCTGACAGAGAAGGCCGCCGTCCTGATCTCGACCGACGCCGACGGTGTTGATCACCATGCGCCGCCCCTCCCGCGATTCCTGCAACTGTTGTACGAGCCGCAGGACCTCGCCGGTCGTGGGTCTACCGTCCGACACGACGAAGAGCGTTCGCACGTCGGGCGACTGGAACCCGAGCTGCAGTGCCTCCGCCATCGGCGTACCACCCGCTGCGGAAAGAGCAGCGACGTATTGCCTGGCGAGAGACGTGGCGACGGGCCCCGCGGTACGAATGCCGCCCGGCCATTCCACGGCGTGCTCGCCGAACGTGATGATCGTGAAGTTCGTGCCGTTCCGAAGGCTGTCCAGCGCGCGCATCAGCTCGCGGCGAGCGGATTCCATTTTGGGCACTTGGGGCGCCGTGCTTCCGCGGGCCGCGTGATTGATGACGGCCTTTCCAATCGACGATTGCCCGACAGCCGTTCCCTCGATAGCGCCGGCCAGGCCGCGCAGGATCGATTCCGTCGCTGCTTTGATCTTCTCGGGGCGATTGTCCATGCTCCCCGACACGTCGAGAAGAAACGCGACCCCGCCGTTCTCGATCGGAACGCCGTAATACTCCTGCGCCGACACGCTCGCCGGCCGAGACAGCAGCAAGGCATAGAGAACGAAAAAAAAACGCCCCGATCTCTGTCGCATCACAAAGTCCTCGATGGAAGGCACTCGTGCAAGACAGACACGGATCGGCGGGGTTGGTTGGGGCGCGCCAGGGCGCAGCCTCCCGTCAGCGCAAGAATTCGCCCGCCAAGAATCGCGAACTTGTGAGTTTCCAATTATAACTTAATAAGAAACCGCGGAACACGAAAGCCGCCCAAGTGGGCGGCTCATGACGAAAACGGCTTGTCAGTTCGCTCCCATCGGCGCCCTGCACCGTTCGCTCGTCCGGGAATGACAATAGTGATCTGTCGCGCCGGCTTTTCCCTTTGACGCGAGGGAACGGCCGGCCAGCGGCCGGCGCGACAAATTCATCACAGATCTGCTGCGCGCGCGGCGAGATGCTACCTGGGCAGCGCGACTGGTCCCTCGGGCTCGCAGAGTTGGCGTTCCGTCACCTCGACGTTCGTGCCGTCGTAGCGGAGGTTGGCGACGTTCCAGATGCGGAATGCGCAATTGGCAGGCGGGGTAAAGGTGCGGACACGGCAGCCACGCGTGTACATTTGCACGGTCGCGTCAGCCTCTCCGATTGTGCCGACGCCTTGATAGGCGTGGATGAAGTAGCGGTAGTCGCCGATGGCTGCATCGCGGACGGTGAGGGTTTCATAGCGGCCCGGATAGACTTCGTCGACGTCGAGGTGTGCGAACGTTTCGCCACTGGGGAGGCGGCCGGTCTTGTTCTGGAAGTAGACGGTCGTCGGACTGGGGACGCGCGTCGCGTCGGACTTCCAGAAGTGCGTATCGAGGTCTCGGGGCTCATTGTGCCAGCCGAGAACGAAGCGGGCGATCTCGTCGCCGGTGAGATCGGGGGAGAGCGGGAAGGCGGCTTTGGTGATCTTTCCCGCGCGCACGTCGAATTCACGCTCGGATTCACAGAATCCCGGAGCCAGTGCGGACAGACGATGCGTGCCTGGCGGGAGGTCGATCGTCACGACGCGCTGGGGTGCCTGCGTGACCGCGTGCGCGCCGTTTCTTACGGTCGCCGCGACCGGCTCGATGGAGCGCATTGCGTTGTACGTCGACACCTCGAGCCGGCCGAACGTCGGCTTCAAATCGATCGGAATGCGAACGTTCTGCAGCGGCGCCGCCTGGAAGCGCGCGACGCCCGGCCGATATCCGGGAATGCGCGCGGTATATCGACCTGAGCCGCTGTTGATGCGGCCCACGCGCGCGACGAAGGCGCCGCCGATTCTCCCGATCGAAGCGTTGCGCGTCTTTCCCGTATTGTCGTCCGTGAGGACGACGCTCTGCATGCTGAGGTCCGATCCAAACGCCGTATCGCGCAACGCAAGATCCAGATACGCCGGCGGCGTGAGGAACCACGGCACGGTGAGCATGCCGAGTCCGGCGACGATCATGGCGGAGAGGAACGTGAGCGGTTTGCGTTCACTCGTGGTCTTGTTCATTGCAACTCCCGGACGAGCACCAGGTGCGTCCAGTGCAGGTCGATGAAGGCCAGGGCAGTGACTGTGAGGCCAAGAAAGAACAGCAGGAACAGCAGCAGCGTGGCGCGCGCGGGCGTCGTGCGGGTCATGCTCACCTCGCCTCCAGCACGTTGTCGCAAACGGAGCACCGCGCGGCCGGCTGGACGTCGGCGTAGCAAGTCGTGCATTGAACGAGGAAGCTGGAGAGCGGTTCGACGACCGTCACCGGGGGCGCGGGCTCCTCCACGTCCTTGACGATGTTCAGAGTCGGCGCAGGGGGCGGCGGCAACGGTTCTACATTGGGGTCATAGCCACAGTGCGGACAGGGGTATTGCTCCGCATAGCCTCGCCAGCTGAAGCATCGCGGACAGTCGATCTGTTCGTCTTCGCGCATCCTCAACCCGCATTTCCAGCAGTTCTCGAGATCGTCGGGCACACGAGGCTCGTGACAATGAGGGCAGGCCACATGTTTCGCGATTGTCTTCTTGCAATGAGCGCAGGCCACCGCCCGCTGATCGATCGATTTGGCGCAGTTTGGACACGGACGCTCGCCGAACGTCTTCTCCACCGCTACCGCAGGAACCGTGGGGCGGGGCGGAGGCGCAGCCTGTTCCTTGGCCGCGCTCTTGTCGATCTTCGCGATATCGAACGCAAAGACGTCGTGCCACTGAATGGTCGTGTGCACGACGGCGTCCTCCGACCAGCCGGCGAATTTCCCCGCGGTCTTGCAGTACGGCGCGAGCGCGTCGCGATATTCGTTGTATGTGAGCGAGTCCTCTAGCTCCTTTCTGGTGAGGGCGCGGAATTGATTGCGGAACTGCGCTTCTTCGGATGCGACGAGCTGGCTCAGGCGCTTATGGGCCTGGTCGAGCACCGCGTGCTCCGGCGAGTACTGCATCATCGTGAGGTCGGGGATCCCGCTGTGATCGAGCTCGCGCGGCGGATAAACCTTCTTCATGTAGAAGTCGAGGAGCAGGCGGTAGACCGCGAGCTTCTTCTGCCCGCGGAGGGTCTGGATGGTCGTCTCGATCTTCTGCAGGAGATAGCGGCGATGGGTGGTGTGCTCGCCGCGCCGGTCGCGATAGAGGAAGTCGACGGCATGCGCTTCCCCGCCGAGGTTCACGTCTTCGAGGTTGAGGTCGGTGAGGCGTGGATAGCTGAAACGGAATGCCAACTGGTCGCCGTCGGCCGGCAATGGGTGCACGGTCAGTAACCCGAGCAGACGCGCGAGGACGAATGCCTGCAAGGAATCGGCGTATTGCCGCGCTTCCGTGGCCTGCTTCGGAATGAGGTCCGCGAACTGGAAGCGGTTCTTATCGGTGTGCAATTCCTCTTTCTCCGGGAATGCGTTGTAGGCGGCGCGCAGCCCGTGCGGTGCGGTGACAGAGTTGGGATAGAACGCCGGGACGCCCGCGAGCTCGTGATAGAACACGATCGTCCCGCGGTGTTGCTCGCCGATGTTCTGATAGCTTGGGATCGTGTCTCCCGGAGTGCGGGCGTTGTCGACGAGGCGTTTGAATTCGCTGACTTTCTGCACGTTGCCCGCGTCATCGAAACCGATGAGACACGGACGCTGGTCAGTGCTCACCGGAGGCAATCCGGTGTGCTCCAGTCCGTGATCGCTCGGTGCGGCCCACACTTTGGCGAGACGGTATGCCTGGCGCACCATGTCCGTGCGTTGCTGCACGCTGAAGCGATTGGCGTCGAAGAGGAGCGTCAGCGCGTCCGGCTGGCGCGGCTTATTGACGATGAAGTCGCGGCATTTCCCGAGGATCAGCTCCTCGACGGTCTCGGACGGCGTGCGCTGGATCTTCTCGAGCGCAGCGGTCACGCCGTCGACTTCGAAGACGTCGGTGAGAATCTGGCTACCGACCGCCTTCAGCGTCTGGGTTTCCGTGGCCGCGTCACCGATCCAGGTGCGGTACCACTCTTCGACGTCTCCATCGCGGAACAGAGTGAGCGTCAGTTCCGACTTCTCCGGTTTCGAGTAATACGCGTTCTTCTTTTGCAGATGCTCTTTGACGCGCGCGAATCCGACCAACAGCTCGTAATAGCGTCCGAGAAGGCCGTCCCCTCCTTGATGGTCGGGGCCAAGGAAGCGATCGAGCTCGTCGCAGACCATGCGGCCGCGTTTGGCGACCTGCTTGCCAACGCGGGCGTAGAAGTGGTCGAAGAAAGCGCCATGATCTTCTTCGCCGTCGTCCGCGACCAGCTTCTCGTAGTCGCGCTTGAGGTCGGGCGAGCGGAAGAGCACTTCGCTCTCGTGGCGGCCCATGTCGAGCTGCAATTGATCGAGAGCGTATGCGTAGTACTGCACGCGGTCTCGCCATTGCGGGATGCGGCCGTCGAAATAGTGCATGTAGCGGAAGTTCTCATTGCGCAACAGCGTCTTGAGCTCACGCAGCAACGAGAATGTGTAATTGACGCCGTATTGCGGATTGTCCGAGAGCTCCGCGGCTTTCGTCTCGATCCCCGCCTTCACGCGGTCGAGATACGCGCGCATGTTCGTGTCGAGATGGCGGACGCCCATGCCCCACTCGTCCGGATTCTCGGAGTCCTCCTTCGCAAAGAACTGATCGAGATCCGCGCGGCGTTGACTCAGCAGCGCGGACTTCTGGCCATTGGGCGCCGTCTGCAGCTCGACGCGCAACGACTGCGCTTTCTGCCAGAGGAAGTTCTCGAACGTGCGGCCACCGCCGGCGTCGTAGACCATCAGCGCGTCTTCGATGTCGACGTGATCGATCGTGCCTCCCCCGTCGCGGCGTTCGTAGCTGCCCTGCGCGCATTGCACACGCTCGTCGACCAGGAACTTGGTGAAGAGGTGTTCGAGCGGATCGTCGATGACGCTCTTCTGCCAATAGTCGAGGATCTGCGAGGCGAGGCGGCTCGCGCACGCGGCCTGCACGCGCTCGGTGGGAAACGAAATCGTGGCCAGGCCGAACGAGCCGAAGCGGCAGGGAAACGTATCGCCGACGATGGCTTTGTGCGTGTCGCCGCGACCAAGGGCGTCGTTCAGAAAGTTGTGCGTATAGACATTGAGGTTGAACTGCTCGAGGTTGACGCGCGTAGCCCGCTTCATCCCCGCAAACGCCCCGATCGAATAATCCTGATACAGCACCTCGGCCACCATGCGATACGCATCGAGCTCCTTCCCGTTGGAGCCGATCGTCAGCCCGGCCTCGTTGCGGCCGTCGATGAGGTACGTGCTGCTGAACGGCGGAGGACCCATGCGGTCGCTTTCATTGCCGTTCCAGTCGGCGATGAAGGTGTGTCCGAACGTGTAGTGATTGAGCTCCATCAGCGCCGCATAACCGTTGGCGCGTACGCGTTCGCCGCCGGCGTACCCGCTGAAGAATCCCGGCAGAAGCAGAATGCCGACGCGCTCGGCCTCGGGGAAATAGCGGCGGACGAGAAATCCCATGTCCAGGAACGTGCCACTGCCCGTGCCGCCAGCCAGAGAGGCGATGATCACGACGCGCGTATTCGTCGCATTGAAGTTGAAGCCGAACCGCGCCGCCTCGGCGAGGATGCCCGCGTGACTCAGATCGCGCCGGCATTGTTCGAGGCGGCCCGTGATGCGCTGGTGATTGGCGGCGTCGAAGAATCCGAGGCGGCTGGCGACGCGCACCTGGCCGGCGCCTTCGTGCAGATCGCCGAGTTGCGAGATCTTGCTGCCGGCCGGAAACCAGCGCTGGATGCTCGGGAAGTTCGCGATGTGCGTGACGTATTTTCCGGTTCCGCCGGCGACCGTCAAATCGATGCGCTCGGTCGTCGAGAATTGCACTTCGCGATACAGCGGATCGTCGCTGCTACGCAGGTCGTATTGCTCGGCGGCGGTTTGGTTCTTGTCTGTGTCGATATGCATGAAGCGGAGGAAGGGGAGGCGGTTCAACGTGCCATAACCCTCCACGATCTTGCGGCGCAGACGCAGAAGGATTTCCTTGCCGGTTCCGCCGAGACCGATGATGAGCGTCGGACCGACTGGCTTGTCGTTGACGAGGGTGGGAGGAAGGGCTGCCTGCAGGATCGGATCGAGATTCATCGCATTCCCCTTACGCCGGCACGCGTCGCAGCAACAGCACTGCGCCAGAGATCAGCCACCAGACGCCGAGGAAGACGGCCACCCATGGCAGCCAATCCCAATAGAAGCCGACGTCCAGCACGACGTAGAACGACACGAAAATCCAGGTAAGGGTGTACAGGAAGAAAAGGTTCCAGAAGATCGTCTTGCAGAATTCGTCGCGGTAATAGCGGAGGAAGAACGGGTAGACGCCCTTGTAGAGGATCACCCAGATCATGACGACCGCCAGGGCCACGGCTGCGTAACGCAACAGCATGTTGTCGGTTTGTTCGAGCGCTGGCGTATCCGCGAAGAGCGGAAGCGCGTGCAGGGTGAAGAGCGACGGTAGAAGGTTTCGAAACGTCATGGCGGCAGTCCTTTCGATTCGATCAGCGGCCGATCTGCGGAGGGCGGCCCGGTGGTGTTCTCGACAGTGGTGGTGGTGGTGGCGCCGCGCGCGTTGGCGAGGCGCTCGGTTTTCGCCGCTTCAATGTGCCGGCACCCTCTGCCTTGATCGAGAGCCTGCGGCTGGGCTCGCCCGCGAATTTCACATCCCAGGTCTCGCCGTCGCTCGCTGGCACGACGCTGAATGCGGGATTGCCGGCGGTGGCGTGGAAGTCATAGCCGCTCCAGAGACCACGCGAGAGACGGCCGAGGAGCTTGCCCTCGTACAGAACGTCGTAGGTGCCGAGGCGGCGTAACGCGGTGATGGTTTCGGCGTTGGCGACGCCAATGCGGAACGTTTGTTTGCGGGACAGGATCAGCGCCGCCACGATCGAGATTGCGGCGAGTACCGCGAGGATCGCGAGCAGAATCGCGGTGCGACTCGAACCGGTGCGCAGTGCGAACGTCACGGGCACGATGCTCGGCTTGATTCCCCTCAGCGACGTCACGTCCTGAAATGAGAAGATCGACGAGGCCTGCTCGATCCCGAAGATGCCGGCCATCTGCTGCCGCTGCAGGCGGACGTTGACGTCCGCGAGCGACATGCGCACCGTGCCTGTATAGCGAACCGTCGCACCGCTCCACGCGAGTCGCAGCCAATCGGCAATGCCGCGCGGCGTAAACGAGACCGGTTGATTGGAGGCGAGGAGCGCGTGAACCCGGCGCGTGCCGTTGGGAGGGATGGCGCTTTCGATATCGCCGCTCGCGGGATCGAAGAGGGCGGGCGCAAGCGGCTGCGCCCCGAGATCGCGTTGCGCCCAGGGCTCCGCTACGAAAGAAGACGCGATCGCCAATTCGTAGCGTCCGGCGGTCACGGTGTGCTGCGTCAGGTGACTGACGATCTCGCCGTCGAGCTCGAGCTGGACACTGCGGCCCTCCTGAAACATCCCCTTGTCGCGATCGCCGAGGACGAGTTGCAGGTCGGCGTGCAGCGTAAGCGGCTCGATGGAGAGGTTCTTGAGTTTGAGATGCTCGCGGCCGGCGAAGAGCTCGCCGAATTTACGATCGTAATGCGCGAGCGTTTCGTCAGGCACGCCGGCCGCGGAAACGAGAATCCCGTAGACGGCAAGCGCCGACGTTTGTCCGTTCTCTTCGAACGAGTGCTTGTAGAGATGAACGGCGCGGAGGGTGTCGGATTGAGCGAGCGTCTCGAAAAAGCGCTGTACGCCGGCGTCGGGCTGGCCGGCCGTGGTCTCGACGATATTGTCGGTGATGAGCCAGACCAGTCCGGTGAAGTCATTCGTGAACGTCGTGAGCGTTTCCGTGAGGTAGGTGTTGTTGCCTGAACGCGCGGGGAAGTTCGCGATGGCCGTCTGCGCATCGAACTCACGCAGCGGCACGACGGGATGTACTTCATGGATATCCGCGGGCGTGAACTGTCCGTTGGATGTGAACGTCCACATTCCCACCGTGTCGCCGCCGAGCGCGCTCTGGCGCTGCACGAAGTCTTCGAGCCAACGCGGGAAATCAGGCGACTGATGAAAGAAGTGAACGGCGAGTTGCTCGCGCGTGTGACGATCGGGCGTGCCGGGTGGGCGGTAGCCTGGATACATGCTGCCGGAGTTGTCGTAGAGGATGCGGACCGCGAGCGGCGTGTCCGGAGTCATCGGCGCGGCGCTCGCGGCAAAGGCGAAGAGCGAAAGCGCGATTGTGCAGAGCGCCTTCATTACGCACCGCCTTTCGCAAGGAGCTCGCGGACTTCGACGACGCCCTCTTTATTGCCCGCGACGATGTACGCGTCGAACGATGCCAGGGCCGTGACCGCCGTGTCGCCGAGACGCCAGATCTCGTGTCGCGGCAATTGCGCGACGTCGTAGACCAGGACGCGGCCGTCCTCCATCCCGACTGCGACCGCGCAGCCCTGCACGATCACGGGCGAGCCTCGCGACGCGCGTTCGTGTTGCGCGAACGAATCGCGCACGCGCGAGCGCGAAAAGAGAATGCCGCGGGTGTCGATGCAGACGCTGTCGCGATCCCATTCGTCGCCGTCGTGCGTCAGCGCGAAGAAATGTGTGTCTTCCTCGAGCGGCTCTTCGATCTCGCCGGTCGTCGCGTCAATGCGATACAGGCGCTGGTTGGCGCCAAAGATTCCGAAGATCGTGTTGCCGAGGAGGGCAATGGGATGGTCGTGCGGTAAAGGGAGTGTGACCGCCTGGGCCGTCACGTCGTCGCTCGCCGCGTGCAACTGCACACGTCCCTCCGTTTCCGAAAAGAAGACCGCCCGCGAACCTTCCGGATCGGCGGCGATCCAGCTCACCTTCGGAGCCGCGTGCACGAGCCTCGCGCGCTCGTGCTCGATGACGTGTATTTCGCGCCGGTCCGCGGAAGCGACGGTCACGTAGAGACGACCGCCTGCGGCAGTGAGCGCTCGACTCACCGTGCCGGTGAATGGCACTTGCCACAGCGGCCGCACGCGCGGGGTCTCGAGGGTCATCGCCGCAAGCGCGTACGCGCTCACGTGACTGCGCGAGGCGAGGTACAGCGTTCCGCCGCTGATGCACGGCTCGGCCGTCATCGGTCCCTGCGCCTGAAAACGGCAGACGGTTCGCGCGCGCATCGGATCCGCGATCTCGACGATGCCGTTCAACGAGACCGCGATGACGTGACCGTCGTAGCCGAGGACGCTGCGGCACGGGTCGCCGAGGCGCAGCCGGAGATCAACGGGACGCGTGACGCACTCGGACGCGAATGGCGCGTCGTGCACGCCGAGGCGGCGAGAGCCGCCGCGATACCCGGACCAGTTCGCGATCGACGGTGGGAGCGCGATGCCGCAGCCGCGACAGTAGTTCGCGAATGCGCGGTTGCGCGTGCCGCAATAGGCGCAGCGCTTCACGGCACGGCCGCACAAACAACGTGCGGAGTCCGCGGCGATGTCGGACGCGCAGTTCGGTTCCGAGTACGGACAGGTCACCATGCTCTCCGTCACCGCAGGCGATTGACGATCACTTCGGGCTGGCGGATCACCTCCTGCCCTCCCTCGATGAAGCCGTTGCGGATCACACCGGTAATGACACCGTCCGCGAAGCGAGGGTCGTTCGAGGTGGAGCGGCCGATGTGGCGCGTGCTGTCGAACTGCGTTTCACCGGGCGTCACGTCAATCGGTTCGACGGCGGCGATCGATAGAATCTGGCCGACGAGACTCGCGCCGGCATCGAGTTTCGGATCGCCCGTTTCGAGTTGCGATTGCTGGCAGCGCTGCAGATACAGATCCGCGAACGGCAGGAACGTGTCCGTCACCCAGCTCTTGAAGCGGAAGCCGAGACGGCTCGTGCTTTCGTTGGTGAGCAGGCTCGCGAGCTCGCGCGTGCGCCATACCTCCGCGGCCTCGCTTCCTTGTCGCTGCAGCGTGCCGTTGAGCACGCGGGGGATGAGATCCATCTGTTGGAGGAGCGTGCGGTGGTCGCGGCACGGGGCGATGACGACGTCGAAAGTCGGCTTGAGATCGGCGGGGACGACGTTCGTCAGTTGATCGATGAGCTCCGTCCACGCGCGATCCTCCAGCGCGTCTTCGAGTGCTGCACTGAGCTCGCGGTCCGCGTGGAACTTCTTCCACGATTGGGCGAGGATCTCGCGCTCGAGCGCAATCGGATCGGTCGAGGATTGCGGCTTCGCGAGCACCCCCTCGATTGCACGCGTGTGTCCGGCCATTCCGGCACGCAGCTCTTCGAGGCCTTCGGAGATCGGCACCAGTGCCTCGACCGTCAGCAGATTCGGGGCGTGAAGTTTCTGGTCGAGCGTCGTGACGGCGAGCTCGAGTCGCGATGCGATGTCGGCCATGCCGACCGTCTCGCTCTTGCGACGCAACAACAGAAGCGTGAGCAGCGCGACGGCGATCAACGACAACGCGGTGCAGGCGAGCAACAACCATGTGGGGAGAGTCATCTCACTTCCTCCAACTGTTCGGCGAAGCGCGCCTGCGCGACAACGACGTCGCGCGGCATGCGCACTTCGAGCGTGCCGTGCAGGCGGGGCCCGCGGCGGCGAAGGTGCACGGTGAGGCGCAGTTGCTCGTGTTCCCGCAACTCCACCGGCACCGCGCTAAGCGTCGCGTTTCCCTCGGCCGCGCGATCCGAGCCCCACAGCAGATGCATGAGGAACGTCTTGCCGGCAGTGCGATCGCCGCCGAGGCGCAGATTCGTTTCGACGTGACACGACTCACCGGATGCGGGGAGCTGCGCATGCGGCAGGAGCTCGATCGTTTCGCCGTCAAACGTGTTGACGCGCAGACTCCCGCTCGGCGCGAGCACGAACGGAGATCGCAGCGCGACCGCGACGTTGCGTAGTTCCTGATCGAGCAGCGGTGCGCGGGCGTGCGGGGCGCCGAATGCTTTTCGCACTGCATCGATGGTGAAGAGCTCACCGACAAAGATCAGCGGCAAGTGTTCGCCGCCGAGCGCTCGGAGCGATTCGTCGAGAGACAACGCCTGCGCGTCGACCCATGCGTCGTCGAGCGCGCTGTGCAACACATCGTGCGCGACGCGTAGCGGCAGCGAATCGGGTGAGCCGGTGAGGAATGTCGTCAGCGATCGCTCGAAGGCCGCGGAGGGTGTCATGCGCAGCGCCTCGGCGATGCGTCCGGACCAATGATTCCAGCCGACGCTTGCAAGCGTCGCGGACGCCGCGGTGCGAAAGCGTGGCGACGCGGGATCGCCGTCGATGACGACGCGATGCAGATGCAGGTCCGTCTCCGATGTCTCGACGACGATGCATGCGCATGGCGCTTGCGCTGCGAGCGCCATCGCCGCCGCGATCTCGCGTTCCACGAGAAGCAAGCGACGGAATCCGCGGCGTCGCACGAGTTTCTGCAGGACGAGCCGCGCGTGCCGTCCCGCCTGCGCGGGAAGCACGATCACGAGATCGACATCACCCGGTGCGAGCCCGCGCTCGGCGACGAATGCGAATGCCGGCTCGAGCAGCGCATCCAGTAACGCCAGCGCAACGCGCGGCAGGTGCGCGCCGATGGTGCGATCGGCGATAGCCGCGGGCGACGAGAGAACGGAGAATGGCGACGCGAGTTGCAGCGCATCAGCGGATGCCTGATCCCACGGCCTTCGCAAACCGAAGCGTCGCGCGCGTTGGAAGAAACTCGGCGCGTTCGATCGCGCGAGCGTTTCCAATGCATCTTCCCAGATGAAGTCGCGGTCCTGCACCACTCGCGGCTCGAAGAGGATGTCGTTCGACACGTGACGCGCCGCGACCTGGCGGATCTCCTGACTGCACGGCACGACCTCGCCGTCGTTCGTCACGAAGAGCGCCGAGAACACGCGGCCTCCGCAATCGAGAATCAGTTGCGGTCTCATCCCGTCCAGTTCTCCGCTTCGTGCAGCCGGGCGGGCTCGATCGTCACGGGACTGCCGTTTGCGAAGACGCTCAACGTGCGGTTCGCGCCGATGGCGAACGTGACGTCACATCCCGCGGCACCCGCGGTGTCGATCGAGATCTGGCCGATGAGGCTCACGTCGGGATTGCCGACGATCGCCTTCGCGGTTCCGGTGTTCTGGTAGAACTTGAGATGGAGGTAGCCGCTCGGCGGAATCATCTCCGGCGGGTACGGCTTGGTGCGCTCGATCGGATATTGCGCGCCGCGCTCGATCACCTCGTCGAACTCCGGCTCGACGGGATTCGTGAACGTCTCGACGCCGTAGCTGTGCGGGAGACGACGTCCATCGCTCAACAGCAAAACGCGCGCATTCGGATCCATGAGCCGCTCGCGCATGCGGCCGTAGAGTGCAGCACCCTTCGCCACGCATACTTTCAAATGCTCTTCTTCGAGGAGATCGCGTACGTCGCCGAGGGTGGGGAACACGGCGCGCACGCACTTGCGGATTTGCGGGAGAAGACTCTGGCGGCCGGTGTGGAGGATGTAGTCGATGTCGCCCGCCTGCACGTCCGCGAGCGCGAGCGCGGAGCGGATCAACTCCTCGGATCGCGCGAGCACGGGCTGGAGCAGGTTGTTGACGACGTCCGCAGAGAACGGCTGCAGTTTCACGCCGCGGGGGGATTGCTCGAGGCGGCCGGCGTTGACGCGGACGAGGAGATCGGGCCGCACGTCGATCGCGCTCTGCTTTTCCTCGGCGATGCGGATCTTGGCTTGCTCGGCGAGGTCTTTCCATTGCGCGCGAATGCGCAGCAGGTCGCGCCAGACGGCGGCACTCCAGCCTTCCGTGTCGCTGCGGCGCTGCACGTCGCTGAAGTTGTTGGTGATGAGCGTCGTGTCGAGGTCGAACTTCGAGAGCTCCTGCTTGCAGCGGCGCAATAGCTCTCTCATGACGAGCACGTCGATGTGATCGCCGCCGACGTCGTTGTCGCCGAGGTTGGCGAGGATGCGCAGGCCGGTTCCGCCCCCGCGCACTTGCGTCACGCCCGCGACGGCCACGTCGAGGGTGCCGCCGCCGTAATCGAAGACGAGCAGCTTCAACCCTTTCTCGCGCGCGATTGCGTTCGAGATCTCCGTGGAGCTGTGCGTGCGGCGCAGGAAATCGAGGTAGTACAGAACCGCCGCAGAAGGCTCGTCGAGAATGATTCCGCCGTGCACGCTCGCGCCGACTTCCTCGCTCTGGCGCATCTCCACGCGTTGCGCGCGGTCTTCTTCGGTGTCGAGTCCGGCTGCGGCGCAGGCTTCCAGCACGTCGCGGATCTGGAGGTCGTGAAAGTTCGCGGGGACAGTGATGATTGCCTTCCGCACGTTGTAGTGCGCAGCGCTTCCCGACTCCGCATGCAGCTTTTCCTCGGCGAGCTGCACGAGTCTGCGGATGATCAGCGATGCCAGTTGCGCGGCCGAGTACGAGCGATCGAAGAACGTGCGGTCGCGCTCGTAGCCCATCACGCGCTTGATGGAGCGTACGGTGCGATCGGGCGCGGTATCGGCCTCGTTTCGCGCGGATTCGCCGATCTTGTAGGTCTCGGGATCGTCGAACACCAGCACGCTCGGGATGAGCTCCTTGCCGGAAGACTCGTCTTTGACGAGCGCGAGACCGCTCTTTTCACGGCTGCTCAACACTGCCACCACGGAGTTCGTCGTGCCGAAGTCGATGCCGATGTAGTCGGTGTACTCCTTCGGCTTGACGACCGTGAGCTCGACGGGCAAGACGAGCGGCTCCTGGCCGTGCGGCCGGATCGTCACGGCGCCGCGATGTTTGCCTTCCGCCAGCTCGCGCGGGGAACAGACGACTTTGAAGTCGATGAAGCGCGCGAACGTCGTCGGGGAAATGCTCTTCGCGCCCGCAGGATCGGCGCAGAGCAGCGTGAAGCGCGTTGCGCGCGAGACGACGGTGATCCACCGCTGATCGCTGTCGATGGACGTGATCTCCACGTTCATCGTGCCGAGGTTCTCGAGGCGGATGGACGTCGTGTAATCGCGCTTCGAGAGTGCCTGCGGAAAGCGCAGCGACGGCGGCTTTACGTCGAGGCGATAGCGGAACGTTTGCGCGGTCGCCGGAATCGACAGCACGTCGGGATGATTCGCAAAGTCGATGCGCACGACCGCGTCGCGCGCCGCGCTCTCGTCGGGCGTAGATTGCCAGACGACCGGGATGAGGACTTTGTCGCCCTGACGCACGAGGAGATTCGAGTAATGACCCTGCACGCGCAGCGAAGTCGAACCTTCCGCACACACGCTGCGGATGCGGAGCGGAACGCTGCCCGTGTTTGTGAGCTGAAGTTGCCGCTCGACACTCTTGCCCTCCTCGACGTGCTCGAAATCGATCGCGGACGTGAGCAGCTTCGGCGTGGGTCCCGAGCGAACGTCGAGCGTCAAGGCGCGCTGTCTGCGGCGGTCGTCATCGACGACGCAGACGTAATCGAGGACGCGTTGAAAACCGGGCGGGAGTTTTTGCGCGTCGACGCTCACGTGCACGCGCAACTCCGCGTTCGGCGCAATCTCGATCGAAGGTCCCGGCTCGAAGACGATACCCGGCACGGTCGAGCCGTCACGCGGCTCGATCGAAACGCGCATGATCCGAGGACTGTCGTTGCGGAAGCGCAGCTCTTTCGCCGGCGCGATTGTCGTGATGAGCACGGCCCGCTCGGGATCCACTTCGAGCAGGAGAAGGAGGCGCCCGCATCCGCTGCAGTACGCGTCGTCCGCGCCCGGCTCCCACTGATGGCAATAGCGACACTCGCTACGACTCATGACAGACCTCGTACGATGACGAAGAGCAGCGCGACCAGCAGGAGCGCCAGGAGCGCCGCGATCGTCTCCGGCCGCAATGCCGGATTGCGTCGCGGCGTCACGTCGATCTGCACGGGCACGTCGACTCGCGCGGGCTCTCCGCCTTCGACGCGCAGCGACAGCACGAGAGCGTGTGCGCCCGGCGCGAGATGGGCGGGCGCGATGCGGATCGGCATCGTCGCCGTTCCCGGTTTGCCGTCACGCGCGGCCGGAACGACCGGGCAGGCTCGAATGGCCAGAGCGCGCGGCACGAGCTCCTTCGACGTTCGCGCTTCTGTACGCCCCCAGTTTTCGAGCCGCGCCTCGACAGTGAGCTTCTGATCCGCGCGGATGTGCACGCGATGCGGCGCAGCAACGGTCACGCGCGGTTTCGCGGCGAGCAGACATGCGGAGAGCTGCAACTCGACGTCCTGCATCTCCGGACGCGCGTCGTTTGTCCGCAAACGCAGCGTGCCGGACTGCGGTCCGAGGGATTGCGGGAGGAGCTTGACGACGAACGGCGCCTTGCGCTCGAAGAACGTGCCCATGATCGGTCCGCTGCGGCAATGGCCGTCGATTTCGAACGCGAGCCAGGGCGGCAGATCCGCGAACGTGACGACCAGCGCCACCGCGGTCATGTTGGCGACGGAAAGCACGTACGGGCGCTCGTCCGAACCGAAGTCGAAGGGCTGCGGAGTCGGCGATCCGTTGAAGTCGATCCGCGCGTACGGATACGGACGGCGCGTCGTCAAACGCACGTTCAGAATTTCGCGTACGCCTTCGGCAACGAAGGCGATCGTGCCGCGGAACTCGCGCTCCTCATCGTGCACAACGACGACTTCCAGCGTCGCACCGGCGTCTTCGCTCGCCAGCGAAATCGCGTCACCGCGCGACTCGAGCCAACGCACCGTGAGCCAAGGGGGCACTTCGCTCACGCGCACGTCGAGGCGTTCCGATCCGCGATTGCACACGCGCACGCGATGGCGTTCTTCGCCCGGCGACCGGACGTCGCCGAGATCGAGAACGCACGCTTCGCCGTCCCATCGCAGCGCCTCGCCTGCAAACACGAGAGGCGGCGATGGCAGGGACTCCAGCCACGTACGCGCGGGCCCGCTGAGGGCGCCGAGGAAATGGCGCTGGAGCGCGAGCATCGAGTCGCGGGTGAGATTCATCGCGCGGCCGTCACCGCTCCACCGCGTTGCTGTGCGCGCGCAACGATGTAGAGCACGCCCTTGCCCAGGACCTGCGGAAATCGTCCCTCGGAGTCTTCGAGCAGTGCCTCGACGCTGTACGTTCCCTCGGGAGCCTTCTTCGGCAGCTTCACTTCCATCGTCGACTCGACGATGCCACCGCCTTTGGGGATGACGAATTCGTTCGGCCCCGCGCCGAAGACGTAGTCATCGCCATATTTGAGACCGCGAAACATGCGGATCTTCAGCGCCTCGTTCGGATCGGGTCCGAGCACGACGTAACGGACGTAGAGCTTCACCGGCTGTCCGGGCTTCGGACTCGCAGGGTCGAACGAGATCTCCTCGACTTGCGCGATGTAGCCCTGCGCGCTGGTGTAGCCGGCCTTGCGCACCGCGAGATCGCGGCCAGCGAAGATCTGATCCTGATGTCTGCCGATCGAGAATCCGGCGACTCCGCCGGCGATCGCGCCGCCGACCGTCTCGGCGAGGATCTCGTCCGGGCTGCGGCCAGTCAGGGTCGCGTGTGCGAACCCGATCAAGCCGCCGAAGACCGCGCCCGCGATCGCGTTCTTTTTCGCGCGGCTTTGCTGCGACATCCACTCCTTGATGTTCGTGGGCTTCGCTGTCGCGGCTTTCGGCCTGGGCGCAGTCGCGCACGCGGTCAACAAAAGGCTGCAGATCACGAAGGACGCGATTCCATGTCTCATGTTCGAGCTCCTCAGAGTTCTTTCCTCGGCGGCGACGAGGGTTTCCGGATGGTGTTCGTGGTCGGTCCGAGCTGGGTGTCCTTGAAGGCGTTCTTGCGGCCGTCCTTGGCCTGCTGAAGCAGCACGCGAGCGCGCGCGACGATCGCCTCGGGCGCGCGCGCGTCCTTCGTGATGCGTGTCGCGAAGCGCTCGGCCTCAGGCCAGTGCTCCTCGCGCAGGTCTTTCTCGATTTCCGCGATCTGCGACGCCCACAGCGCGTCCTCGGCCTTACGCGTCTCCGCCGCGACGCGCGCATCGACGACGCGTGCGCGCAACTCCGCGATCTCCATGCGCTCCAGTGACAATTCGGCGGGAAACCGCTGCGCCATTTCCGCGATGCGATCGAGCTCCTCGATCGCACTCGCGAAGCGCTCCGCGGTGAGGTCCTCGCCGGCGCGCGTGAGGCCGGCCCGGATCGAGGCGCGCAGTGATTCGAGCTCGCGCAGGCGTTTCGCTGCTTCGTCGACGGCCGGCGCCTCCGGAAACGGATTGCGTTTCGGAGGTGCCGATTCCTGTCTGTCGATTGGCGCTGGCGATGGCTCGAGCACGACCGGAGGCGGGACGGCCGTGACGACGACGAGCTTCTGCGGCGGTGCGGCCGCAGGAAACGATTGGCGGGACCATCCGCTGCGCATCACGGAGATCGCGGCGATGAATGTGGTGGCGATGACGATTGCCACGATCACGACACCGCTTTTCGACTCCGGTTCGCCGGCCAGGGGGAGCGGTTCCGTCGTCGCATCCTGCGCGGCGCGGATGCCGGGTTCGTCCTGGATCGATTGCGGCGCCGCGACGAGAAAGCCGGCTGCACCTTCGTGCAACGCGTCGCGGAATGCGGCGATCGATCGAAAGCGCTGCTCGCGATCGTAGCGCAGCGCGATTCCGATCACGTTGCAGATGCCCGCCGAGAGCGTGGGAACAAAGGTGCGAAGATCGGGAGGCCCGGCGGTGCGTTCCTGAATCTGCGCGAAGCCCTCCTGCGCCACGAACGCCGGGCGCCCTGCGAGCATGCGATACAACACGAGCGCAGCGCTGTAGATGTCGGTGCGGAGGTCGATGTCCTTCGCCTCGACTTGCTCGGGCGACATGTATTGCGGACTGCCGATCCGATGTTGCGACGCGGTGAGCCGTGTTGCTTCGCTCAACAACGCGATGCCGAAGTCGGTGAGCTTGATGCTGCCGTTGCCGACCATCACGTTCGACGGCTTCACGTCACGATGGATGATCGTTTTGCCGTGCACCCATTCGAGCGCGTCGAGGATCTGCTCGAACAACGGCACCGCCGCGGCAAACGCCATGCGGCCTTGCGGTTGCCGGCCGAGGAGGGAGGCGAGCGTTTCGCCGTCGACGAGCTCCATGGCGATAAACAGCTCGCCGTGGTCATCGATGAAGTCGTAGACCGTGACGATGTTCGGGTGCTGCAGTCGCGCCTGGGCTTGGGCTTCGTGCAGCAGACGTTGGCGAAACACGGGATCGGCCGCGTTTTTGGGCAGCAGAGTCTTGATGGCGGCGTCGCGGCCGAGGCTTTCGTGACGGCCTTTGTAGACGAGGCCCATGCCTCCTTCGGCCAAAACCCCTTCGATCCGGTACGACCCGATGCGATCTCTCACGTCGTCTTGCTCGCGATGAACGAGAAAGACACGAATGTCAGGAATCGGTTTTTCGGCGGACGAGCCAGACCGCTACACAACCGAGCGCGAGGAGCATTGACACGATCCAGATCATCGTGTGCGAAGCGCCGCGTCTCTTCGGCATCGGAACGGTGGCACGGGCCGTCCTGCACTCCGCTTCTGTCGACGCTGCAACGGAGAAACCCGACCAGCGATCGCGAAAGACCTCGAGCCGGTGCCCCGTCGCGTCGACGGTCGTGACGCGCACGTCGGTCCAGTACCGGCCCTCGCGCTCACACAACGGATCCTGCGCGCTGCGGAACGTGCCCGCACCGAGCGCGGCGTCCCGTTCCATCGCGACGGCCGCGCTCACGCCGTCGGGTCTCGCGAGCGTAACCTCGAGCGCGAGCGCGTACTCACGAAGCTCGTGCAGGGGATTCCCGCTGCCGTCGAGTACGCGATAAGCGAGAAGCACTTGGCTGCACCGGCGCACGACGTCCGTCTCCGACGGCTGCAGCAGCGATCCGCGCGGGAAGAACTGCTGCGACAGCACGCGCACGCGCGCCTCGGTGCGCGACTTGCGAACGATCCATTCGCCCGGCGCGGGATGCGGCACGGCGAGCGTCGTGAGCACGTCGCCGACCGGAACGGCCTCGACGCCGTCGACGCCGCCACGGATCGGCGTTACGCCTCCCGGCGCCACGATCTCGACGTCCGCGTCGCGAGCGCCGAGGAAGATGTCGAAGACGATGAGCTCGAGGTAGGGAGGAACGACGAGCGTGTCGACGGCGGGATGCGTCTTCGCGGGCGCGCTCTCCGCAGTGCGCGTGCCAACGAGCCGCGCGATGACGCCATGCGCCGCCGGCAGTAGGCGATCGGCCGCGCTTTCGACGGGCTCGACGCGCGCGATCTGCGACCACAGCGCGCGGTCGCGTGAGTCGAGAAGGAGCACGTCGACGGTGATGCTTTCGCTGGCGAGATGCGCCGTCACGAAGTCGCGCAGGCGCGCGTGATACGCATTCATGTCCGCGCCGCGCACATACGGAACACCGTCCGTCACGAGCACGACCGCGCGCCGCCGTTCCGGCTGCACAGGCAGCGCGCGAAACAGGTTCTCCGCGATTGCGAATGCGGCGAGGACGTCCGTGTCGCCGCGATCCTGAAATCGTAAGCCATCGATGCGCGCGAACAACCCGGGCAACTCGTCCTGCCGCACCCGCGTGAACGCCATGTCGACGGATGCCGTGGACCCGAAGCCGATCACGGCCAGGCGATGTTCGACGCGATTCGCGTCGGCATGGCGCGCCAGAAGGTCGAGCGTCATGCGCAGCAGCTCGTGGTCACTGCGCGAGCGTCGCGCCATGCTCGTGGATCGATCGAGCACCAGCGCGAGGTCGAGTCCCGCATCCGCGGCCGCCGTCGCGGTCATCAGGAGCATCAGTACGACTGCCGGCCAGCGGTACACGGTCAGCGTTCCAGTTGCTGCTGTACGCCCGCAATGTCCGCCGCAACCCGATCAACCTCGGCCTCCCCCCGCTCGACTTCTGCGCGATCCGTGTCGATCGCTCGTTGCGCCGCGACGATCTGCGCCTGCAGATCGCGTACGTGCGCATCGGCCTCGCCGAGCTTGTCGGCCACGCGCGCGACCTCTTGCGCAAACTCCCGATTGAGGAGCGCGACCGAACAGAGCGCCGTGCCGAATCGCGTCGCGGTCGAGATGTCGTGCGAGAACGAGTTGTTGTCGCCCCACGTGCTGCGCGACGCGCGAATGCATTCCGCGGCGACGCGATGACCGCCGATGAATGTGTGAATGCTGGTGTTGTAGGCAGTGAGCTCCGCGTTCAATGTGTCGATGCGCTGCGTGGAGTCGCGGATCGTGTTCCTGCGAGCCTCGAGGCGTTGCGAGAGCGTCGTGTGCTGCTGTTCGAGCGCAGCCAATCGTTGCTGCAGGCGGCGTTTCTCTCCGTTGCAGCCGAGCAGGAGAAAGCAGAGCGCGATGAGGCGGACGTGAGCGCGCATGGTCTACTCCGGGCGTTTCCACCGTCCCTGCGGATCGCCCGTGAGTGTGAACGCAGCCCAGTATTTCGGGTCGGGGTAGTGCTCCTTCACCGCGAGTTGCGCATGTCGCAGCGCCTCGGCCGCGGATTCGCCGCCGGTGAGACGCCGATAGAACTCCTTCATCAGTCCGGCGGACGCGGCGTCGTCGATGTTCCAGAGCGTGGAGATCACGCCGGGCGCGCCGGCGTAGAGAAGCGCGCGCGTGAGGCCGACGACTTCGTCGCCGCCGGTGCGCGCGCCGATCGCGGATTCACAGGCCGACAGGACGACGAGGTTCACGCCCGTCAGGTCGACGGACGAGAGGATGTCCTGCACCGTGAGATCGCCATCGTCCGTGCCTCCGCGGGCGAGCGCGATCCTGCTGAAGAGTGGATTCGCCGGATCGTAAACACCGTGTGCCGCGAGATGTACGAGATCGACTTTGCCGGCGAGGTTGTGGAGAAGCTCTTCGCGGGCATCGGCGCCGAGATGCGGCGTGGTATTGAGCAGGCTCGCGACCGCTGTGGCTTCCCGCGCGGCGCCGGGAAGTTTCGGGAGAATCGTGGCGGGATCGCCGAGGACGAGCGCCGCGCCGTCGACGGGCGACTCCTTTGCGCGCAGGAAACGCAGCGCGCTCGCGCTCGGAGCGTAGGTCAGCGTGAAGTCGTCGATCAGGAAATGACCGTTCGCGCGATTGCGCAGTGCCGCGAACGGCACGTAGTGCAGCACGCCATGCGGAAGGAGCACGAGCTTGCGTTGCCGGATCGTCTCGAGCAGCGGCGCGATGAGCTGATCGAACGCGTCTTCGGCGGTTGCTGCGCCGTCACAAGGGATGGAGAGCCTGACGCCGCGTGCATTCGGCCGCGATGTGAACGTATCGGACCAGCAGACGATTTTCCGAAGCCCGTCGCGGTCGAGCGGCAGCAGTTTGTAGTGCGCTTCGTCCCGGTCGACGACCCACGCGTGCACGGATTTGAAGGTCACGAAGTAACTGACGAGCGTCGTGTCTGCCGGGAGCTCCTTCTGCACTTCTTCGAGCCCGAGCGGCTGTACGTTCGTGAGCGCTTCATATTCGGGATTCGTGGACTTGACACGCGTGAGGAGCGTCTTGTAGCGCTGGCGCGCGCGATCGAGGTCCGCTCGGAGTTGCATTGCAGCGTTGCCGCTCGCCTCGCTCGCCTTTCGTTCACGCGCGGCGATCTCCGTGCGGAGAACCTCTGCCTCGCGCACGAGCCGTGGGTCGGCACTGTGCTCCGCGTTGAAGCGATGGTTGCCGACCAGCTGCAGGAACGCGCGGGCGCGCGCGCGTTCCGCCTGGGCGAAGGCCTCCTGCCAACGCCCTTCCTTGAGGAGCATGTCGATGAGGAGGCCGTAGTAGACACGGCGATCGCCGCCGAGATATCCGGCGAGCATCTCCTCCACCTTGACGTTGTCGACGGTAACGTCGAGCGCGTCCGCGGCTTTGCGGAAGTACGGAATCGCTTCGTCGCGTTTCCCTTCGATCCAATACGTGGATCCAATCAGTGCGAACAGACCGGCGCGAAAATCGGGGTTCGGATTCGTGGCCAGGCCCTGCGTCCACAGTGCGCGCGCTCCCGCGAGATCGCCACGATCCAGCAGGATCTTTCCCTGCATCATCAGCGGCATCGACTGCAGGAGGGAAACCGCGCTAGTCGGAATGGAGCCCGGAATGAGGGGCGCTCCTTCGCCCATGCGCATGCTCGCGCGAAGGATCGACATGAGATTGCCGAGGATCGGCATGTCTCGCGACTCCGGGATCTTCAACAGGGCATCGACCGCCGCGTCGAACGCGGCGACGGAGCCCTGACCCGACATCGCCTTTTTCCCCGCCGCCAGCACGTCCACCATCGCGGCGGCGAGTTTGAAGCCGCTCTTCTTCGCCAATGCGCGCGCGCTGTCGAGCGCTTCCGTTGCGTTGTCGTGCATTCCGAGTTGCAGGTCGACTTCCGCAAGCAGGATCCAGAGCGGTGCTTCGACGTAGGGCTGATCGAGTCGCTGATAGAGCTCGATCGCTTTCTCGATGTGCCTCGCCGAGGTGCCGTACGTACCCTGATTCATGTGCAGGTTCCCGAGCGCGCTCTCGATGGACGCCTGGCGCCAGAGATCGTCCTGCGTGGCCGGAAGTTTCAGGATCTCCTCGTACAGCGCGATCGCTGCGTCGAAGCGTCCCGCACTCTGAAGCAGATCGGCGCGGTCCTCGAGAATGCCGGCCTCGCGCTTCGGCTGATTCAAATCGTGGACGAGCTTCAACGCCCGGTCGTTCCACGCCAGCGCTTCGTCGAGATGGCCGCACAACAATTCCAGCTTGGCGAGTTTGGCCAGCACCGAAACCTCGGCACCCGCATCGCCGGACCCAAGCGCGCGCGTGGCCGGCCCTGCATTCAGCGCCTTGAGATAGTTCTCGCGTGCTTCCTCGAGCCGCCACTGGCGCTCGCGAAGCTCACCGAGGTGCGTGGCGATCGGAGTGTCGAGCAGGCCGCCGAACATCGCTGACGCGGCGCTGGCCTGCATCAGTTGCTCGTCCGCCTTCTCCAGCTCTCCCGATTCGATGAGCGTCCCGGCATAGCCATCGCGCGCAAGCACGGTGACGAGACTGAGGATGATCGGCTTGACGACGGCGGGCGGAAAGCTCGACAACGGCCCGAGCATCTCGGCGGATATTCCGAACACCGGCCCGAGAACTTTCAGCGTATCGAGCGAGAACGGCGACTGCGGCTCCGCTGCCTTCTGCAGCAGCGCAAGTCCACGCTCATGTGCGGCGATCGACCGCTCCCACGCTCCCTCGTTGCGTTCGAGCTCGGCGAGCGAACGAATGCTCAGCCACGCGATGAACGGATCGTTCAGTGCGAGGAACTTCGCGGATGCATCTTCGAAGCCGAGCCGCGCGGACTCGAGATCGTGCAGCCCCGACTCGGTTGCGGCGAGGAGGAGGACGGCGGCGGCTTCGCCGGGAGCGTTCGCTTGCGCGCGGAATGTCTGGCGCGCTTTCAAGAGCTGCTCGCGCGCCTCCTTGTTGCGTCCCGAAAGGAGAAGATCGCGGATGCCGGCGAGCGGATCCTCCGCCGCGAATGCAAGCGACGGAACCATCAAGGCAGACAGGCACAACGCGCGCAGGTACCTCATCGTCCACTCCTCCTCGGCGGGATTGACTCGAACACGATCCTGTCGATGGACCAGTTGGGCGGCGTCCGGATCGTCTCGTTCGGCGAACGCGAGCCCGCCAGTGTTCGCGCCAACAGATCCTCGAGCGGACCTGTCTTCCTTGCGGTGCGAGGCGCACGGACGCCGCTCCATTCGAGATCCGTGAGGCTCGGCAGCGGCTCATCGGAGGAGAGCAGAAAGTACGTGTCCAGGCCAAAGGGCTCGGCCACTTCGAATGGACGCGTTGCGGTGAGCGGAATCTCGGCGGGCGTGTCGAGTAGCGGTTCTCCTGGTGTCAACGTGACGGGCAGCAGGTTCTCGACCGCACCCATCTCCGGCCGCGGAAACAGGAGAATGCTGCGGCCACTGCTGTCGATGACGAATGCGTACAGGTAACGCGCGTACAACGGATCACCGCGCGCCGCATCGCGCTCGCGCAGCACGAGTTGATAGCGGTCGTCGCCGCCGAGCTTTCCGTTCTGCACGAGCGCGCCGTCGCTCACACGACGCAACGCGAGCCGATAGTGCGAAGACGCTGGCGAGCGCAAGTCCTGCCACGCCTGCACGGTGCGCAGCCGCACGACGCAAACGCGCAGCGCATCGCGCGCGGAATGCCACGCGGAACGCACTGGAAGAACGCTGTGCGCGCGATCGCGTGATGTCGCGAACGGATGCACCCACGCGTACTCGATGTGCTTCGCCGCGTACCGGCCAGCGAGCACGTAATCGGCCGATTCAGGACCCGACGTCCATTCGATCCCGTTGATGCTGTTGAGCGAGTCGCGAAGTTGCTTCGATGCGGGAAGCTGTACGAAGAGCGAAGCACCCGCGGGAACGCCGTCGAGTCGCAACGCAGCGGGATTGCTGCGCCGTCCATTCGTGACGAGCTCCCATGCGTTGTTCCGCCAGCGGAGAAGATGCGTCGGCGTAGTCTGCGTCGGATCGGTGATCCAGCGGATGCCGCGTCGGGACGCGACCTCGCGAAGCTCGCGGGCGCTGTCGATCACACTCTGCGGCGCCGTCGGTATCCATATGCGCAACGGTCGACTCGGGGGCGCGGCCCACGTCGCGATCTCGAGCAGCATGCCCGGGCGCAGCCGCGTCGTCCCGCGCGTCACGCGGGCTTCCGCATGCGCAACACCGAGGAGGGACGTGACTTCGAGACGAACGTCGTCATGTCCTGCGAGGCGAAGCTCGCTTCCGACGGTGACGCCGCTCGCCCATCCACCCTGGAGGAGAACCTTGTCCGCGACGAGCATTCGTTCGATCGCGATCACCGCGCGGCAATTGTGGCGGTCCGCGCGGATGCCGAGGAGGGGGTTGCGTTGTGTTGCGCGGCTGCCGGCGATCACCGGATCCTGCGCAGGCCGTTCCGCGTGTAGATTCGCTCGTGCGCGCAGAAACGTTTCGCTCGCGGGCTCGCCGGCGTCCGCATCGCGGATGGCGCGCGCAAGAGCCCACGTGAATGCACCGCGCACGTTGCCGCGTTCGTCGAGCGTCTCGAAGGCTTGGTCGAAATCCTGGGCGGCCGAGAGAATCAGCGCCCGGCGATTTTCAGGAAGCGGACCGGTGGAGGGATCACGCGCGTCGCGAGAATCGGCGGCCACGCCGCGATAGCGCAAACCGCCGTCGAGACCGCGCGCGCCGGAACCGCTATGGCAGGTGTCGAGCACGATGGTGAGGTTCGCGCCGCGATCGAGGATGCCGTTGAAGACGCGGAGCAGCTCTTTATCGCGAATGTCGCGCGCGCCGCGCCGCACATCCGCGGGAACGAGCGATTCATCGAGCCGGTCTGCCTCGTGCGATAACGAGTTGGGCACCTGCGAGCCGTGACCCGAGAAATAGAAAAGCACGACGTCATCTTTCATTGCGCTCGCGAGGAGATGCTGATTGAGGGACTGCAGAATCGCATTGCGCGTAGCCTGCTGATCCTGCAGCGTGACGATGTCGGCAGGCTTGAATCCATAGAGCGCGACGAGCAGATCGCGCATCAGCTCGACGTCATTGGCCGTGCCATCGAGATTGGGCACGTCACGCGCTGTCGCCACCGCACCGCGCAATGCCTCCAGACGCGAGGCGGAGTAGTCGTTGATGCCGATCAGCAGCGCGCGACGCGTGCTGGCCTGCACCTGCACAACGAAGGTCGCCACCGTGACAAAGACCGCAACGAGAACCGTCCGCATCGACATCGGGTGTAGGGACACGGAAACGATGAAGGCGGATGGTCCGCAGCGACCTTTTTCGCGCCGCCGTGTCCATCTCCGCAACCACGAAAGGTAAGGAGGAGAAAACGATGACTGCTTCGGTTGTCCCTGCAGAGACCTACTGCCGCGATTGCGGCTCCGTGATCCAACCCCGGACAGAGATCTGTCCAAAGTGCGGTGTTCGCCAGAGGTCGTTCGTCGGTGCCGCCGGCCGGAATCGCACGAGCGCGGCGATCTTCGCGCTCTTCCTCGGTGGATTGGGCGTCCACAAGTTCTACCTCGGCCAGCCCGGCCTCGGCATCCTGTATCTGTTCTTCTGCTGGACCTTCATCCCGGCGATCGCCGGCTTCATCGAGGCCATCGTGTACCTGTCGATGTCGGACGAAGCGTTCAACGCGAGATACAACACTCTGCCGTGAAACAAAGAGCGCCGCGTTTCCGCGGCGCTCTCGTTTTCGATCACTGTTGCGTGATCGGACACAGCGTCATGTCGTAGGGTGATTTCCCTCGGGGACTCAGATTGAGTTGTTCGAGCAGATTCGACCAGAGCATTTGCCGCGGGTGCAGCGTGGTCCAGTCGACCTGAGGCTCCGAGGCAGAAAGCGTTGCGGACGTGTAGGGGATGAGCCGGTCCGCACGCGCGGGCGGCGTCTTGACCAGGTCGTAGTAGATCTGGAAGTGCTGGCCGGGACCGGGCAGTGGCGCGACGGCATCCGGAGCGGGTGCTTCGAATGGCGGCAGGTTGAGGATCGCCATCTCCACCACACCATCCTGCGGATGCAGTTTCATCGTGCGGCTGCGCGTGCTGTCACTGAAATCATGATCGACGATCTCGACGAAATCGCCCGGCACCTGAATCTCGGCGGCAACCCAGTTCGCAACCGCCTGCGTGTACGGAGCCTCGGGACCTTCGCCCGACGGTTTGCGGAAATGAACCGGTCGCGCCTTTCCGTCAATTTTCACGAGTGAATAGGTAAACAGCTTTCCACTGCGCAGTTTCAGTCGTGCCGCGATCAGACATCCCGGCGGCGGTTCCGTGCCGCGCACCGCCGCCTTGAAGCCCTCGGTGCCGGGCGCCAGATCGCTCATGTCGGCGACCCAGCTGAGGTCCTCCCGCTCCGCAGGCGTGGCAGGCACGAGGTGCAACGATCCGTCTTCCGCATGACCGCGCACGTTGTTGCGGATTACGAGCGGCTCTTCCGGCCCCACGAGCGTCAGATCGGAGCTCGACAGCTGCCATGCGCCGCCGCCGAGGATGGCGCCATTGAGGGCGGTGACGGCCTGTTGGGAGGTTTTGTTGGTGTAGATGGATTGCGCGATGGGCGCGTGGTCGGCGGTCGTGCATGTGCCTTCGCAGCTCGCCGCGCGGGCGAGTACGAGTGGCGTGTGATGTGCGAGCGTGGTCCCATCGGCCAAAGCATATTCGTGTGGCGTATTGACGAGAAGAACGGTGACTTCAGTGCCGTCCGCGTTCGGTTGGAGCGCGATCAGGCCGCTGAAGAAAATTCGTAAGATGAACCCTGTCATGGTGATCTCCTTGATTCAACGGCCGAGGCCGGGAAAGGGGACGACGCGCGGCCGTAGAGCTGAAATGCAGACCATGCCCAGGCGATGTTCTGGTCTTTTCGATCTCGCATCACTCGCAATTGGGCTTGTCGCAGCGCTTCGTCGGCATCGAGGCCGTCCCGATAAAACTGATGGAATCGTACGAGCAGGTCTTCGGTGACGAAGCTGTCGCTCACGTTCCAAAGAGTGCCTACGACCCCCGGAACGCCCGCGGCCACAAAGGGGCGCACCAGCGGCGCCAGCCCTTCAGGACCCACAGGCGTTCCTCCCGCACTACTACAGGCCGAAAGGACGGCCAGGTGTGCTTTCGTCAACTGCAATTGCTTCAAGAGACGCTCCGCGTCGACGACGCCCTGATCGTCCCCTGTCGGCGCCAACAGGAGGAACGACCGGGGCGGAACTTCGGGATTGGCCACGCCGTGGACAGCCAGATGAATGATCGTGCTGTCGGCGGCGAGGCGAAGAAACATGGGTGCCGTCGCGTCGGCACCCATACGCGGCGGCGGGACGCTCGCCGCACTTTGATATACGGTGCGAATGCGCTCGACCTCGATCCGAGCATTGGGGAGGCTGTGCAGATCGTGGGAAACGCGAAGCTCCTCATTGAAGGCGGGATCGGCGAAGAGCAGCACTTCCTGTTGCTTTTCCGCCGCCTGTTGTTCGTCCTGTGCGACTGAGAATGCGTAAAGCGTGGCGCTCGCCGCGACGGAAACGGAATGGCCTTCGATCAACGGCCGATCGCCATGCCCCAACGCGCTGAACGGAAGGCCGTGCATCGGCCCGTCGGGAACGATGACGAGCTTCGCACCGGGCTGTAGTTTCTCCGCGATCGCGAGCGGTTCCGCGAACAGACGGTCGTAGGGAAGCTGGATGACCGTATTGAACCGGTCGCCGTTTCTGAGCTCGGCCAGCCGCTGCAACTTGCGCGTCCACTCGCGGATCGGCTTCTCGCCGACATCCAACGTCCGGCGTTCGGAAAATCCTCGGCCAATGATCCAGACATAGGTCTGGTCCTCGAGGACGCTGTAATGGAGGAGAACCACGCCGGCAGGCAGCGTCTGTTTGACGTCCTCGAGGCGGTAAGGCTCGTCGTCGTGAATGCGCTCGCGAAAGGACTGCGGAAGGTCGGGCCGTTGCAGCACGAGTTGCAGAGGCTCATACGCGCGGGCTTTCTCCGCATATTCGAATGCCTCGGCAGCGGCGCCATCCTCGACGTAAAGCCGGATAATGCGCCGATACGCCTCTTGCGAGCGAGAAAAATAGGCCGACCACAGCTCTTCGACCGCGCTCTTCGGAGCCCTGTTTGCTTTCAGCGCAGCCTTCTCCTCATCGCGCAGGACCTGAATGGCGATCTTCAGATCCTCGGCAGCCGCCGCGCGGTTTCCCTCCAGCCTGTACAACTCGGCGCGCTGGAGCCGCAGCGAGGCAATCAATGTCTGGAAGACTGTCACCGATGACAATCGAATTGCCTCTGAGAGTTTGAGGATGGCCTGCGGACGATCCGTATTGGACAGCCGTTGGGCGTCGATCTCCGCAATTCGCGCCCGGAACGCCAGCGGGATGGTGGCGATACCTGGTCGAGATTCTTGTTCGCTCAAGAGCCGTGTCGATTCGGTCAGGTCCGCTTCCGCGGCGGCTCGATCCTGCAGCTCGAGATGAATTCCGGCACGCGCGCGGAGCGCGATGCCGAGGTTTGTCCGCAGTTGTCCGGGGTTCTCGTTGTCGCTGATGTGGAGAAGCTCGTACTCAAGCATCCGCACCGCCATGTTCTGGTAGTGCAGGCCCACGGAAGGATACCCGAGCTTGATGGCAGACAGCGCGGTTTCGCCGAGATAGACGTGGCGCGACTGCGCTTCCACGAGATCGTTGACGCGCTTCAGCGTCTGATATGCGGCGCCCCAGGTGAGCTGCTCATGGCCGATCCGCCGATAGAGGCCGATGGCGTTGTTGCGGACGGCGGCGACGCCCTCCATATCGTGCGCCTTCTCGTACTCGGACTGCGCCTCGGAGTACTCCGTGATCGCGTCGATGTCGCGGCGTTGCGCCATGAGGAGATATCCGCGGGAGGCACGTGCGCGCGCGAGCAGCGTCGGATACTGGCGTTCGCGTGCGGCGCGCTCCACGATGCGAAGGATTGCTGCGGCTTCGTCATACTTGCTGACAAACGTCAGCGCTGTTGCCTTGCCGATCATCGCCTGGAACTGCATCGGGCTCGCTACTCCCGCCAGCGGGAGTGCAGCCTGGTCGTAAAGCGCGTACGTCGGCTTTCTATCGACGCGTTGAGCCTCCCGCGCTGTTCCGAACGCGCGATGCCCGTGCTCCAGCTGACGAGTCGCACGCGGATCGGTGCTGGTGCGAATGCGCTCGACGGTGTCTAGCAGAAAGCGATCTTTCGTAACCGAGGCCAAACCCGTGGCGATCATCTCCGCCAGCGAAAGCTGAACTGCGGCTTCGTCGGATCGATGGTCAGCCGATGCCGCGGCCCATGCCGGCAGCACCACTTCTTCGACATAGCGCTGCGCGGAGGTCGGGTAGGGCGCGACCAGTTGGCGGACGGCGTTCCGATCGCCGAGGGCGGCTACAACGGGGAGTCGGTTCTTGTTGTTGCCCCATTGAAAGGCCTCGGCACGATTACTCGCCGAGACGAGTTGTTGGAAGTGTTGTTGTGCCTCGGTCGCCCATGACGATTGCGGGCCCTTGCGCAACGCGTCCCACGATGCAGTTGCCTCGAGCGAGAACCCCAGCGCTTCCTGCGCGAGCGCCTGATTGAAACGCGCCTCGGCAAGCGTCGGATCGAGTGCGACGCTGCGATCGGCCGTCGCGAGCGAACGAACGAAATCCGAGGGGCGGTCCTTACGCTGGGCGCGAATGAAATACGCGGCTGCGAGATCGCTCAAGAGCCGCGCGTCAGTCGCCCCGGACCGCGCCAGCGTTTCCAGCTTCTCGACCGCGGCATCCGTGCACTGCTCCGCAAACGCGAGAAGTCGCACAGTCTCGGTGGCCGTCTTCATGGCGTCGTCACATTCACTGATTGCAATGGACACGGGTTCTGGCGGAAGGTTGGACAGCCTGCAGTCCGCGGTGTCGACGATGCGGCCCGGCGGGAGCGATCTCGAACAGCGTCGCCATTCGTCGAACCCGGTCAGCCGCGGCTCCGTCATGCGAGGCAACGAGGACAGCGTCCGCTCGCGGTCGCAGCCGGCGGCGAGGGCAATTGAAATCACGAGAGCGGACTTCCACCCAGCCGAAAGGAAGGAATGGTTCATCAATGGCCTCTCCTCGAAGTGGCCCGAATGTTTACCGAAGCGCGAGTTTGGAATGATGATATAGGAAGGTTGATGGCGGACGATCGCAACGAGCAGTTCGAAGAACTGTTCCAGTACTATCCGGCAGTTGTCAAGCTATTGCGGACTCTCGGGCTCGATCCGGAAGACGCGCGCGATCTCGCTCAAGAGGTCTTCGTTCGTGTCTATGAGCACATGGGCGCGTACCGCGGCGAGGCAAAACTCAACTATGTGCTCACGATCGCGCGACGGCTCGCGTATAACCTCACCCGCGACCGTCATGCGGCGAAGCGCGAGGGTGTAACAGTTCCGACCGACGACATTCTCGACCTCAGCGATAAGAGCGATCTGGCAGACAAGTCGATGGAGCGCCGGGAGAGCGGAGAGCGGCTCCAGCGCGCGATCGACCAGCTCAGTCGCGAAGATCAGATGGCGTTGCGGTTGCAGCTCGCCGGGCATTCGTTGGAGGACATCGCGCCCGTTCTCGGCATTACGATCTCAGCGCTGAAGTCGCGCTTGAACGCCGCTCGCAAGAAGCTGCGCGAGCTGTTGGGCGAAGATCCCGAAGGTTTGGGTGGCCGTGATGATCGATAAAGAAGATTGGGACGACGCGTATCGCAAGCTGATCGCGGACGGCCGGAGTCGCGTCGAGGGACTGCCGACGTTCGAAGAAGTCGAGGCGCTCTCCCGAGGCGACCTTCCCGAAGAGGCGGCGGAGCGCGTCCGCGAGGCGCTGTCGTGCTATCCCGACCTGCTCCGCGTGTTCACCGAGCCCTTTCCTGAGAATGCCGAGGGGGTGCTCACGGCGGAGGAGATCGCGTCCGATCTCGCAAAGATCCGCAAGCGCGTCCGGCGTCCTTCCACTGCGCCGCCGGCACCCGTAGTGACTCCGTCGCGATGGCAATCGACACGAACGTTCGCCTTCGCTGCGGGCATCATCATCGCGATCGCGATCGGCGGCATCACCGTTCGCAAACTGACCACCGAGCCGCGCGCGGTGGCGACCCAGGTGGTGTACCCCGAGGGGCTGCGAGGTGGGGGGCGGCGAGGCATCCCTGTCGAGGCGCCGGTGACGCTCTCGAACGACGTCGACTACGAATTGCAGCTCGTTTACGAGTCGCGACAGCACTTCGGCGAGTATCGGCTCGAGATCCTCGATCTCTCCACTGAGCCGGCGCGCCGCGTGTGGTTGCGCGAGCACATGACGCGACGGCCGGACAACACGTACGCGATCCACGTCGACACCGAAGACATGGTGCCCGGCCTCTATCGTCTCGCTCTATATGGCGGCGGCAGAACCGAGCCGCTCGCGGAGTACACGATTCGCATCGCCCCGCGCTAGGGCCGCTCATGCACGCGCACCCCCACGCACCCGAGCCTGGTACGCGCCTAGTCGCGCTTTGGAGGTCCTTTTATCCCGAGATATCGCGACACACTCCACGCCCGTAAGTGATCGCATAATAAGCACTTGAGAGGAGGGCATCTGATGATGTCCGCGGACGGAAACGGATGGGGTTCAGGTGGTCGGGGGTTCAAATCCCCCCTGCCCGACCAACTCGCCCAACCCCACCCGCCCGCCGGGTAAGGAACCGCGGTTCCACGTCACTCCTATAGACGTGAGACACATCGCGGTGACGGTAATGGTCGCCGTCATGCTAAGCGGCTGCGGAAGGCGTCCCGCGGATGAATTGGATGCCGCCGCACGCACGCTCGTGTACCGGTCCGTGAAAGGGCGGCTCTCCGGATTGCCGTACGCGAACGCACCCCCCGTACGGCAGGCGAGCGAAGTTATCACGCTTGTAAAGCTCGATATGCGCAGGGCACTTCAGCTTAGTACCGCGCAGCAATCCGATGAACTGCGCGCCCGCGCGCTGCTTCTCGTGGGCCAGTTGAGCTCTGCAAAGAATCTTCTGCAGAAAATTACCTCGAGCGGCGACGCATCCGCCGCAGTATGGAGCGACTACGCGGCCGCACTTCACGCCACGGCGGCGCCGGACGACGCGCTGCAGTTGTCGATGGCGCTTGCGGCCACGGATCGGGCTCTCGATCTACGACCCGGACTCCCGGAGGCGTTGTTTAATCGGGTGATCATCCTGGATGCGCTGGCACTGCGCGGGGAGGCGGCGGTGGCATGCAGGAAGTATTTGGACGTCGATTCATCGTCGCCATGGGCGACGGAAACCCGCGAGCGGTTGCAGAAGATTGAGTCGGCGCAATCACGAGTCGCGGTGTGGCGGGACGTCCTCATCGATCTGGAGCGTGCCGCCGAGGCCGGGGATGAGCTGTTCATCAACGACGTGGCGACCACATACCCGGAAGACGCACGGCGGTGGTCGAATTTCTATCTCGCGCGATGGGGTGAACGGTTTCTCGCAAGAGATCGCGACGGCGCGGCATCCACGCTCATGCTTTGCCGCGTCCTTGGGCGGGCGCTGGAAGGCAGCCGCGGCGATAGTCTCGTCGCAGACGCCGTTCGCGCAATCGAAGCGAGCGCGGGATCGCGAGAACATCTGGCGAGAGCGCATGTCGCATATGAACGGAGCCGCAGGGCGTTCGAGCTGCATAACAACATCGATAGCGCACCCACGTTACGAGCACTCGAACAGGCCCGGAAGCAGTTCAGTGAGCACGGCAGTCCGATGGCTCTTCCGGCGCGTTTGTACATGGCGATCGTTACAGACAACCGCGCCTCCGCCAGGGTCCTGCGCGATCTGGAGTCGGACGCATCTCCACGCTATCGCGCATTGCACGCGCAGATTCAGTGGCAGCTCGCGGTGCTTGCTGCACGCAGCGGATCATTCACAAGCGCTCTTCAATCAATTCGCAGCGCAACCGCGACATTCGAGGCGCTCGGCGAAAGGCGGAACGCGGTCGCCGCGCGAGACCTGACAACATCGCTCCTGACAAGATCAGGTAACACAAACTCGGCGTGGCGCATGCGCCACGAGGTCATGACATCTGCCGCTGAAACGGGCAGCGACCTCCGTTTGATGCATGCGGTGTATACGGCCGCACGCGACGCAATTGCCGACGACCGGTGGGACATCGCGTATGCACTTCTGCATGTCGTCGCAGGTGAATCTCACCACTACGATCGTTTGCGTGAGGAGGCAATCGTCTGGAGCGCCCTGGCGGCGCGCCGCGCCGGAATGCCTCGGGCAGCGGCAGCTGCTCTCGCGGAAGCCCGCACCATAGAACGGATGACGGATGACTTGCGGCTGGTCGAGGCACTGGTTACTGAAGACAAGGACGAAACCGTTTCCCTGCTGACGCAGTCGCTGCTCGCCAATACAGGCAATGCGACCGCGACCGCCCAATTGCTGCTCGCGCGGGCACGCGCTCTCCGCGAAATGCGTGAGCCGAACCGAGCGCAGAATGATCTCGAACGCGCGGTCAAGCTGCTCGAAAGTGGTCACGTCATGATTGCTCCAAACGGAGTCAGGGACGCAGTGGTCGGCTCGCCGCTGGACGCCTTCGGCATGCTGGCCGATGCGCTGGACCGTCGCGGCAATCCGGCACGCGCGCAGGAGATGCTGGAGCGCTTCCGGACCTGGCCACTGCGCGCTCGAAACCAGACTGACCCCATTCGTCTTCAACCGGCACCTCCTTCGACCGTCATCGTCAGCTACGGTCTCTTTGACGATCGTGTCGTGATCTACGCGAGCAACCTGCGCGCGACCGTGTCCGTCACGCCGGCCGAGGTCAAGCGCCTGGCGACTGCTTTCGAAGAGTCGATCGAGCAAGACGACATCCGCCGCTTCCAGGATGTCGGACGTCAACTGTCGCGCATTCTTGTCGATCCGATCGCAGCCGTCGTGCGGCCCGGAGACACGCTCGTTTTCGTACGCGATCCGATGCTCGGACGGATGCCGTTTGGTGCGCTCGTGCGAGCGGACGGACGGTATCTGATCGAAGAGCATCCTGGAGTCATTACGTCGAGCTCGACGGCATGGCTTCACTCGCAGGATCGAAAGCGAAGCACCTCGCGTGCACTGCTCTCGATCGGCAACCCCCTTCCCGATGACCAGACCATGTCGCTCTCCGGCGCGGAGGCGGAGGCGAAAGAGATCGCCGCGATGTACCCGTCGCGCGCATTGCTGATCGGCGCGTCCGCGACGAAGCAGCGGGTCATCAGCAACCTCGCGTATTGCGACGTTGCCCACTTCGCCGTCCATGCAAACGCGGGTCTCGGAGAGACGATGCCGCCGCATCTGATTCTCGCCGAGACGAAGGACGACGACGGGAGGCTGACGTCAGCGGAGATTGCGGGGCTCGAGCTCGACCACATCCGCACAGTGGCTCTCGCCGGGTGCCGCACTGCAGCAGGCACCCGCAGTCTTGTCGAGGCATTTCTCGCCGCAGGTGCCGGGAGCGTAGTGGGAACGCTGTGGGAAGTCGACGACGCGGCAACCCGGGAGATGTCGATCGCTTTCCACCGCTCGCTACGCGACGGCGCCACACCGGCCGCGGCGTTGCGCGCGACACAGATCGACATGATCCGACGCGCGGCGTCGCCGCGCGTCTGGGCTTCGCTGCAACTTTACGGCTCGGGCTCATGACGCGAGAAGGGCCAGGCCGCACCTGACATACACTTCCCCGCCCCGATGCCACACGACGACCGCCGCCCGCCCACCCTCTCCGCCGCCGACGCCGCGGCGCTCGCACGCGAGCTCGGCGTCGACGTGCCAGGCCTGATGACGCGCCTCCTTTCCGAAGCCGCAAAGTACGCGAAGCCCCCCGTCTCCAACTTCCGCGTCGGCTGCGTCTCGCGCGGCCTGAGTGGCGCGCTTTACTTCGGCACCAACCTCGAGTTCGCGGGGGAGGCGTTGTCATTCACCGTCCACGCGGAGCAGTCGAGCGTGACCAACGCGTGGACGAGCGGCGAGGAGGGGATCGACCTCATCGCGGTCAACGCGGCGCCGTGCGGGTATTGCCGGCAGTTTCTGAACGAGCTCGTGACGGCGGAGCGGCTCGTGGTGGCGATGCCGAACGAGACGCGGCCGCTCGGCGAGTTGCTGCCGAGCGCGTTCGGGCCGCGCGATCTCGGCATCGACGGCGGGTTGATGCAGCGCGCGGATCACGGGCTGATCGCGGACGCGGACGATGACCTGGCGCGAGCGGCGCTGGAGGCGGCGAACATGAGTTATGCGCCGTACTCGAAGGCGTACGCGGGCGTCGCGTTGCGCACGGCAGGCGGGCGCGTCGTCTCGGGGCCGTACGCGGAGAACGCGGCGTTCAATCCGAGCATGTCGCCGCTCGAGGTGGCGCTGTCGCGGCTGAACCTCGCGGGTGAGGCGTTCGACTCGATCGCCGAGGCGGTGCTGGTGCAGGTTGGATCAATGCATACCGAGGCGACGCGGGTGGTGCTGCGCGCGGTCGCGGAGGCGCCGCTGCGCGTGGTCCAGGCGCGGAATTCGCGGTGACCGGCAATGTTGACGAGACCGCAATGGAACAGGAACAGCCGCAGCAGACCATCCGCATCACCATCGACGACGACGTCGCGCAGGGGCAGTACGTCAACTTCGCGAACATCATTCACTCGCCGAGCGAGTTCGTGATCGACTTCGGCCGCGTGGTGCCGGGACGGGCGGATGTGAAGGTCTACACCCGCGTGATCCTCACCCCGCTGCACGCGAAGCAGTTCCTCCAGGCGCTCGGACACAACCTCTCGCTCTTCGAGCAGAAGTTCGGCGAGATCCAGGGCGATCCGGCGCTGAGCTTCTCGCAGAACGAGCCGTCGAATTGACGTGACGAAGATTCGCATCATCGGCGCCGGCCTCGCCGGCAGCGAATGCGCGTATGAGCTCGCGCGGCGCGGATACTCGGTCGAGCTGTGCGAGATGCGGCCGGTGAAGTCGACGCCGGCGCACGCGACGTCGAACCTCGCGGAGCTGGTCTGCTCGAACTCCTTTCGCTCCTCCGCGCCGACGAACGCCGTCGGGCTCCTGAAGCACGAGATGAAGCTCCTCGGGTCGATGGTCATTCGCTGCGGCGAGGAGGCGCGCGTGCCGGCGGGCGATGCGTTCGCCGTCGATCGCGATCGGTTTTCCGCCGCGGTGACGCGGGCGATCGAGCACGAGCCGAACATCACCGTGCATCGCGGCGAAGTGACGTCGCTCGATCGCGGCGATGCCGATTTTCTGGTCGTCGCGACCGGTCCGCTGACGAGCGATCCGCTGTTTCACGCGATCGACGAGTTTCTCGGTCGCGACGGACTCTATTTCTACGACGCCATCGCGCCGATCGTCGCCGCCGACTCGCTCGACTTCTCGAAGCTGTACTGGAAGTCGCGCTACGGCAAGGGCTCGGCCGTCGACTATCTGAACGCGGCGATGACGCGCGAGCAGTACGAGGCCTTCGTTGCCGCGCTGCTGTCCGCTGAGCTTTTCGCGCCGCACGATTTCGAGAACGCCGTGCACTTCGAGGGCTGCCTGCCGGTGGAAGAGATCGCGTCGCGCGGCATCGACACGCTGCGCTTCGGTCCGATGAAGCCGGTGGGGCTCGAGCATCCGGAGACGAACGAGCGGCCGTACGCGGTGGTGCAGTTGCGGAAGGAAGATCTCTCCGACGAGTACTTCAACCTCGTCGGCTTCCAGACGAAGATGCGCGTGCCGGAGCAGAAGCGCGTGATCTCGATGATCCCCGGCCTCGAGAACGCGACGTTCGCGCGCTTCGGGTCGATGCATCGCAACACCTTCATCAATGGCCCGAAGCATCTGCGCCCGACGTTTCAGACGAAGCGCGATGACCGCGTCTTCTTCGCCGGCCAGATCACCGGCGTCGAGGGTTACGTCGAGTCGTCCGCGGTCGGCCTGCTCGTCGCGCGCTACATCGACGAGCTTTCCCGCGCCGGCGCCGCGAGCCCGCTCCCGTACCACACCGCCCTCGGCGCGCTCGGACGCCACGTCGCCGAGTCCTCGCCCGACCGCTACCAGCCGTCGAACGTGACCTGGGCGCTGATCGAGGACGTGATCGGCCGCGCGCGCAAGACCGAGAAGCGCGAGAAGCAGGTCGCCCGCGCGATCGCGACGATCGAAGCGCTCACGCGCGCCGCGTGAGATCCGCGAATACGAAGCCGTCGCGCTCGACGATCTCGCCGGTCTCGATCGCGAGCGGCGCGCGGAACATCGGGCCGGCGTACGCGAACGTGTGAAACTCGCCGCGCTCGCCGCAGGGATCGACGTCCGGCGGCAGCAGCGCGGGATCGAAGTCGCGGCCCGCGAGCTCGCGCGGCGCGACGCGCGGATCGACGCAGGTGATTCGCGCGCGCAATCCTCCCGCGATCATCTCCGCCGCGAGCGTGCGCGTGTCGCTTCCCCACAGCGGAAACAGCGGACGGATCCCGGTCGCGGCGAGCTTCTGTTCGCGATACGCGCGGACGTCCTCGAGGAACAGATCGCCGAAGGCGATGCAGTCGATCGCCTCGGAGGACGCGCGGGCCATGGCCTCGCTCATCGCGCATTCGTACTCGTCATTCGAGCAGGGACTCGGAATCGGCACGGCCCACAGCGGCAGGCCCGCGGCATCGGCCTGTGCGCGCAGCAGCTCCCATCGCACGGCGTGCATCGCGACGCGGTCGGCCGCGGCGTTGATCGTTGTCAGCAGGCCGACGACTTCGTAACGATCATCCATCCGCAGCCGATGCAGCGTCCACGCGGAGTCCTTGCCGCTGCTCCACGACAGCAGCGTCTTCAGCCGCGCCATTGTTTCCACGCCTTTCCTTCGAAGCCGAACGCGAAGCGGTCGGGATGCAGCACTTCCGCAAGGATCTGCAGCGAGTCGACCAGACGCGGGCCGGGGCGGTTGAAGTACTGATTGCCGTCGAGGAGAAAGACGTCGCCGGTGCGGACGGCGCGGAGCGACCTCCATTGCGGACGGCCGGTGAGATGGTGCAGGTCGCGCTCGATCTGATCGAGGCCGAAGCCGCAGGGAAAGATGAGCAGCAGGTCGGGATCGCTCTCCACCAACGCATTCCATTCGAGCCAGGCGGAACGGCTGACAGCCGGTCCTGCATCGATACCGCCTGCAAGCGCGACGAGCTCCGGCATCCAGTTGCCGGCCGTCATCAACGGCGCGAGCCACTCGATCGTAGCGACACGCGGCTTGTCCGCGGCTTCGCGCGCGACCCGTGCGATCGCGTCCATCTCCGCGCGCATGCGAGATACGAGTGCGGCTCCGGACGCAGAATCGCCGAGGGACGCGGCGGTGCGCTCGATGTCGGCGAAGACGTCGGCGAGCGACTGCGGATTCAGCGGCACGATTTGCGGCGCGACGCCCGACCAGCCGCCGATCGCCGCTTCGACGTCTTTCAGACTGACCGCGCAGACCTCGCACTGCACCTGCGTCACGATGTGCGTCGGCGCGAGGCGGCGCAGCAGCTCGGCGTCGACGCGATAGACGCTGAGGTCGTGCTGCAGGATCGCGTCGACGCGCGCGTGAATCTCCTCCGACGTCGCAGCGCCATGCACCTTTGACTCCGTGCACACCGGCAGGCACGCGACGCCGCGCGGGAAGTCGCATTCGTGCGACCTCCCGACGAGCGACGACTCGTACCCGAGGGCGCAGACGATCTCCGTCGCGCTCGGGAGCAGCGAGACCACGCGCGGCGTCATCGGTGCTTCGAGACCGCGAGCGCGGGCACGTAGCGTTCCGCGAGCGCCAACGCACCGAAGAAGATCGCCGAGAACATCAGATCCGAGGCGAGCGTGCGATCGAAGAACGGGATTGCGGCGGCATAGCACGCGACCAGTCCATCGAACGTCTTCGGATACGTCATCCCAGAAAGCCAGACCGCGAAGTTCGTGACGACGAAGAAGATCGTCGCCGACGCGAACGCGGCGCCGCCGACGGCGACGGGCGAGCGTCGCCGCGCGCGGAGTCGGATCCCGAGCGCGACGATCAGCGCATACGTTGCGTAGATCACCGGCATCAGCGAATGCAGACCGATGAACAGATCGCCGAGGAACATCGTGAGCAGCGGCACCGCAAACGCGGCGCGGCGGTTGTCGAACGTCGCGCCGGCGAAGAGCGCGATCGCGCCGACGGGCGCGAAGTTCCAGGGATGCGGCGCGACGCGGCAAACCACACCGAGGACGACGAGAAGGAGCGTCAGTATGAATCGCATGGCGATGTCCTTCAGCGCACGGTGTAACGCACGCCGGCGGTGAAGCGGCGCGGCATGGACGGATAGCCGAACACTTCCTCGTAGCGCTCGTCGGTCAGGTTCTCGACGCGCACGTACGGCACGACCGCGCCCGCGACCCAGCGCAGGGTGAGGTCGGCGGTGGTGCGCGCTTCATTCGTCACGCTGCCGTAGGGGAAGAGGTCCGTGACGTCGGCGCGCGCGCCGGCGTGCTGCAGCACGAGCATCACCGCGAGGCGCGCGAAGTCATATCCGAGAGCGATGGAGCCGGAATGGCGCGGGCGGCGCAGCAGCTCCTCGCCCGTGCTCGCGTCCTCGGTGTCGAGGTACGTATACGACGCGGACGCGCTGAGCGCGCCGAAGCGATGCGACGCGCCGAGCTCGAGGCCGCGCGAGCTGGCGGTGTTGATGTTGGCGTAATGCGCGGCGGCGAGGTCGTAGAAGATCAGGTCGTCGTAGTCGCTGTCGAAGACCGACGCGGTGAACGAGCCGCTGGTGAAATAGCGGTCGTAGCCGAGCTCGATGCTGCGGCTGCGCTCGGGCTGCAGGCCGGGGAAGCCGAAGAACGGCGAATAGAGCTCGCCGATCGCCGGCGCGCGGAATCCCTGGCCGTACGCGGCGCGCACTTTGTGTCCGTTGCGCACCCACGCCGCGGCGACGCGCGGGGAGAGCTCGCTGCCGAAGGTGTCGTAGTCGTCGTGGCGCAGGCCGGCGGTGATCTCGAACGACGCGCCGTTGCCGGCGGCGATCGAGACGCGGTCCTCGACGAAGAACGAGCGGCTGTCGCGCTCGCGCGCGTCGACGTCGAGGCCGAACGTGTCGGTGTGATCGACTTCCGAGCTCTCGTACTCGCCGCCGAGCGTGATCGCCCCGATCGCGGTCTTCGCGCGCACGCTTGCATTCGCCGAGCGCGTCACGGCATCCGTATGCGCGGCCTCGGCACCGAACGCGCCGTCGGGATCGTCGTAGTCGTCGTTGCGATGGTTCTCGGTCAGGCGAACGCTGTACGTCACGCGGCCGGCGTCGAAATGCATCGGGATCGCGAGCTGCGACTCCCACCCTTCCTCGCGGCGCCGCGGCGTCGGCACGAACGCGGTACCGGCGGCGTTGACGTTGCGCGGGATGCCGAGGTCGTAGGAGCTGTAGCGCGCGAGGATGCCGATCGATGCCGTCGCGAGCGGGGTGAAGGTGACTCCGCCGAGGATGGAGGTCGACTGGAAGTCGTCGTTCGGCGTGAAGCCGTCATCCTGCCGTCGCTCGAGCGTCGCGTGCGCGTTCCAGCGGTCGCGCGAGAGCGAGCCGTGCGCGGCGGCGTTGAAGAATCCATGCTCGCCGCCTTCGACGTCGACCAGCGCCTCGTCGTGCGTCGGCGCGGTGAGCACGTTGACGACGCCGCTGACGGCGTCGGATCCGTAGAGCGCGGAGAACGGACCACGCACGATCTCGACGCGCTCGACGCCGGCGGTGGAGAGCTGGCCGAAGTTGTACGCGGAGTGGTAGGCGTTGTTCATCTCCACGCCGTTCCAGAGCACGAGCGCCTGCTTCGAGCTGCCGCCGCGCAGGAAGACGGACGTGGTCTTGCCCGAGGAGCCGGTGCGAGAGACGGTGACGCCGGGGACTTCGCGCAGCACGTCGGCGACGTCGCGCGCTTCGCGCTTCTCGATGTCTTCGCGCGTCACGACGCTCGCGGCAGCGGGCGTTTCATCGACCGACTCCGGCAGCGCGGACGCGGTGACGATGATCTCCTGCCGGACCGATGATGTTGGTGTGGTGGGAGTAGCGGCGAGGATGAAGCAAAGGATGAAATACATGACGACCCTTCCCTCCGAAGGTGCTCGAAGTCATGTCCGCGTTTGGTCGGTCTCCTGGCTCCCGGGTCATCCTTCCCACGCCCCCTTCCCGCTGTTCGCAGTGGGGATCGCCCATCGATCAAGGCGTGAGTCGTCTCCGGTTACAGTGGCGGGGGCCGCGCCGGCATCTCACCGGCTTCCCTTCACCAATTCGGACGGTTGTTAAAGAACAGTTTTTTAGTTTATCCCAACTCAGGGGCGAGCCTTGAACTTCTCGTACAACAGCGTGTGGCGGGAGTCCATCGAAATCTCTTCGCCGGCGATGAAGACGCGCTTGACGTTCGTGCGGAACTCGAGCGGGTCGCCGTCGGTGAGGATTACGTTGGCGACTTTGCCGGTTTCGAGCGAGCCGTATTTTTCGGCGACGCCGAAGATCTCGGCGGGATAGATCGTGATCGCTTTCAGGGCGATGTCTTTCGGCAGGCCGAACGCGGCGCACGATCCGGCGTGGTACGGCAGGTTGCGCGTGTTGTGCGCCTCGGTGGTCTGGATCGCGAAGCGGATGCCGTTGTCGTGCAGCGTCTTCGCGTTCGTGAAGAGGACATCGTACGGATCGTCTTCGCGCTGCGGCAGCGCGAGGATCGGCCCGAGGAGGACGGGGATGTTGCGCGACTTCAGATCGGGGATCACGCGCGCGACGTCCTGTCCGCCCGCGAGGATCATCTTCAGCTTGAACTCGTCCGCGAACTCGATGGCCGCACGGATGTCGCGCGCCTGGTTCGCGTGGATGACCACCGGCACGCGCCCTTCCACGACCGGCACGAGCCCTTCGAGAATGAGGTCGCGGTCGAAGCGCTTCACCTTCGCGCTCGCGGCGCGGCCGTAGGCCTGCGCGTCGCGGAACGTGTCGCGCAGTTTGTCGAGCTCCTTCGTGTAGCTCTTCTTCAGCTCCTTCTCCTGCTCCTCGTCCTGCGGCACGTCGACGAGCGGCGCGCCGCGGAGGCGCGGGAAGCGGATGTGCATCGCCGCCGGCGCTTTCACGACCATCTCGTGCGGCGTCCAGCCGATGAGCTGGATGAGCGCGCTCTGTCCCGAGATGATCCCCCCCTCGGGGACGGCGAGCAGCATCGTCACGCCGTTCACGCGCGTGACCGGAATCAGTTCGCTGTGCGGATTGATCGCCACCGCGGCCTGGGCGTTGGCGTTGAAGTCGCCGAGCTCCGTCGTGTCGACCGTGCCGGCGACGGAGTCCATCTCGACGAGGCCGACGTTCGAGCCGGCGTCGATCATGCCGGGATAGACGAACAGTCCCGCGCCGTCGATGACGGTCGCGTTCGCGGGAACCGAAACGTTCGCGCCGACGGCGGCGATCACGCCGTTGCTGATGACGATCGTGCCATTGCTGATCGGCGCGGAGGTCACGGGGACGATCGTCGCGTTGCGGATGGCGATCGTCGGCTTCGTCCCCGGATTGTTGGGGATCGTGGACTGAGCGAAGACGCTCAGTGTCATTCCGAATGCCGCTCCCAGCAGGGCGAGGAATCCCCTACGCATCCTTCTTCTCCTTCGCGTCGTCCTTCTTATTCTTCTTCGCCTCGTCCGCTTCCTTCTTCAAGCGCTCTTCCTTCTCGCGCTTCATCGCCTCGCGCTGCTGCAGATCGCGCTGGCGGTCGAAGAGGATCTCGCCTTCGATCATGGTCGTGTCGACGCGCGAGTAGATCGAGAGCGGATGGCCGGTCCAGATGGCGAGGTCGGCGTCCTTGCCGGCTTCGATCGAGCCGATGCGGTGGTCGAGCCGCAGCTGTTTCGCGCCGTTGATCGTGCAGAGCCGCAGCGCTTCGTCTTCGGTGAGGCCGCCGTACTTCATCGCCTTGGCGGCGTCGTGATTGAGGTGGCGCGCGAGCTCGTCGGAGTCGGAGTTGACCGAGGTGAGCACTCCGTTGCGCATCATGAGCGCCGGGTTGTACGGAATCGCGTCATAGGCCTCGGCCTTGTAGCCCCACCAGTCGATGAACGTGCCGCCGCCGGCGCCGTGCGCGGCGATCTCGCGCGCGACCTTGTAGCCCTCGAGCACGTGCTGCAGCTCGCGGATTTTGAATCCCATCTCGTCGGCGAGACGCAGCAGCATCATGATCTCGTCCGAGCGATAGCAGTGCGCGTGGACGTCGATGTTGCCGCGGAGGATGTCGGCCATCGTGTCCATCAGCACGTCGCGTCGCGGCGGAATCGCCGGCTCGTTGCGTTTGCGCTTCGCCTCGTACTCATCCCACGAGGCCATGTAGTCACGCGCGTCGGTGAACGACTTGCGGATCACTTCCTCGACGCCCATGCGCGTCGCCGGATACTGGCGCGCCTGCCCTTCCGGCGGACGGAAGTTCGCGCTCTTCGGATTTTCACCGAGCGCAAACTTGATCGTGCGCGGCGCGCCCTGGACGAGCCACTCGGAGACCGGATGTCCCCACTTCCACTTCACGATCTGGCTCTGGCCGCCGATCGCGTTCGCGGAGCCGTGCAGCACGAGCGCGGTCGTCGTGCCGCCGGCGAGCTGGCGGTAGGCGGAGATGTCGTCGGCGGTCATGACGTCGCCGATGCGCACCATGCCGGTATTCGGCAGCGAGATCTCGTTCACGCTGCCTTCGACGCCCGTGTGGCTGTGCGTGTCGATGATGCCGGGCAGCACGAACTTGCCGGTGCCGTCGATGACCTGCGCGTTCGCCGGCGCGGCGATGTCCTTCCCGACCGCGGCGATCTTCGAGCCGCGAATGAGCACGGAGCCGTTCTCGATCGTGCCGCTGGTGACGGTGAGGATGGTGGCGTTGCGGATCAGCGTGACGCGCTCCTGCGCGAGGAGCGGCAGCGCGGCGAATGCAAAGAGGACTGCGAGTTTTCTCATCGCGATCTGCTCCCGCTGAATTCGAAAGTGCCGAGGGTCGTGTTGACGTTGCCCTGCATCGTGTCGCCGGAGAGCGTGCCGTGGAACACCCAGTCGGTGGTCTCGGCCTCGTTCTGCGCGGACGCGGAGATCGTGAGCTCGAACGTCGTGCCGTCGAACGAGCCGCCGCGGATCTCGCCGGAGCCGAGGTCGCCGGAGTACGTGCCGGTGAGCTTGCCGTCTTCAGCGCGCAGCGTGGCGGAGATGGCGACGCTGCCCTGCGACGCGCGCACGGTCAGGTTCCACGTCCCGTCGATCGGAGACGCGGACGGCTCGGCCGCGTCGCGCGCTTTCTTGTCGTCCTTCGGCAGGCGGATCTCGCGGCCGTCGACGAACACGCGCGTCACCTTCGCCTTCTCGTCGAAGATCGGCTTGTCGCTGACGACCACGTTCGCGATCTTGCCGCGCTCGAGCGATCCGAGCTGGCGGTCGAAGCCGAAGATGCGCGCGGGCGTGAGCGTCGTCGCGCGCAGCGCGTCATCGGCGGAGAGTCCGTTCGTGATGGCCTTGCGAATGCCGGGCAGGAAATCGCCGGTCTTGCCGGCGCCGCTGACGAGCGCGAACGACGTTCCCGCTTTCGCGAGCGCGGACGGAGTCGTCGGCGCGAGCTGGCGGAAGCGGATCACGCGCAGCGGCTGATCGTCGCGGTCATCCTTGTCCGACGGCGCGACCGGCCAGCGGACGGAGACCAGCACCGGCACGTTCTTCAGCTCCGCCGCCATCGAGTACGCCTGCCGCGCGCCGGAGAGGATGTACATGAGGTTGAACTCGCGCGCGATGGCCTGCGCGCGGCGGATCATCTCTTCGCTGTCGGCGATGAAGACGACCGGCAGCTCGCGCGCGAGCGCGGGCGTGAGTGCCTCGAGCGTCGCGTTTTCCGGCGGGCGGCGCAGGCCGGAGGGATTGCGCGCGTAGACGGCGCTCGCGGCGGAGAGCTGCTGCGCGTCGAAGAGCGTCTGTCGGATGTACGAAATGACGCCCATCAGGCTGTCCGGATACGTCCAGGCAGCGCGCGGATTGAAGGAAATCTGCAGCGACGCGGGACTTTTGATCACGCGCGACTCGAGCGAACCGCCGCCGAGGTTCAGCGCGACGGACTGGCCGTTGAAGATGCCGGCCGCCGGCGCGGTGATGATGGTGGTGACGCCGATCGCGCGGCGCGCGTCGGCATCATCGTCGGAGAGCTTGACCGTGCGGAGCGCCATCGTGTCCGCGGACGGCTCGGGCGACTGCTCCTCCGTCCGCCGCGCGGCTCCGCCTCCACCGCCGCCGCCGAAACCGCGGCGCGGCGCGGGCGTCGTGAACCCTAGGGACGTTTGCGCGTCGATCAGGCCGGGATAAACGTGCGCGCCGCTCGCGTCGATCGTGGTCGCGTCGCGCGGCACCGTCACATTCGCGCCGACGGCTTCGATCAGCCCGTCGCGAATGACCACGACGCCGTTCGGAATCGCGGGGCCGGAAACCGGGTGGACGGTTCCGCCGGTGATGGCGTAGACGCCCGGGGCGTCGGCGAGAAGCGCCGGCGCGGCGAGGAAAAGTAGCACGGCGACGAGTCGCCTCAGGTTCATGCTCACCTCCGCAGCGCGCGCATGATAAGTCAAATTGACGCGGCCCCCACCGTGCCGCTACGCTCACGCTTTCAGGAAGACCATGGTCCTCTTCAATTACGCGACGAAGGAAATCACGGCGAAGGTCGTCTACTACGGGCCCGGGTTGTGCGGGAAGACGACGAACCTGCAGTTCGTGTACGACTCGCTGCCGTCGAACAACAAGAGCAAGATGCTCTCGCTGGCGACGAAGACGGACCGCACGCTGTTCTTCGACTTCCTCCCCCTCGACCTCGGCAAGATCCGCGGCATGCGCACGAAGCTGCAGCTCTACACCGTGCCTGGGCAGGTCTACTACAACTCGACGCGGCAGCTCGTGCTGAAGGGCGCGGACGGAATCGTGTTCGTCGCCGACAGCCAGGATTTTGCGCTCGACGCAAATCAGGAAAGCCTGCAGAACCTCGAGGACAACCTGAAACGGCAGGGCATCCGCCTGCGCGAGATGCCGCTGGTGATCCAGTACAACAAACGCGATCTGCCGAACGCGCTGCCGATCGCGGAGCTCGAGGCGGAGATCAACCAGCAGCAGGTGCCGCATTTCGAGTCGGTGGCCACGAGCGGTCTCGGCGTCGAAGAAACGCTGAAGGGCGTCACGCAACTCGTGCTCGCGCACCTCATCCGCAAGTACGGGCTGGAAGGCTCGGAGCCGCTCGATCGCGAGATTCAGATTCTCAATCAGCCGGCGGCGCCGCCCGCGGCCGCGCAGTCGCTGTGGGATGACGACGACGCGCCACCGCCGCCGCCACCCGCGGGCGAGCCCGAGTTCGAAGTCGACGAAGCCGCGGACGAGAACCTGCCGCTCGTCGCGACGGAGCTCGTCCCGCCGATCGCACCCTCGAATCCGTTCGAAGACGTCTACTTCAGCACGCCCGGCCCCGCGTCCGCGCCCGAAGTGCCCACGGTTTCCGTCGAGATCCCGCTGCCCGCGGGCATCCTCGACTCGCTTCCCGTCCTCGGCGAACAGCCCCCCGCGACCGCCACCGCGCCATCGCCCGAGCGCCGCGCGAACGACGGCCTCGTGAAAGAGATCAGCATCCCGCTGAACCTCACGATGGACGAGCTCCGCCACCACCGCCGCCTGCGCCTCAAGATCACGCTCGATGTGAATCTTTTGCCGTAACGTGCTGTTGGGGGTCAGGTCTGGAATTTCAACCTTTTTTCCACAGGAGGGGTGGCCGAGTGGTTTAAGGCAGCGGTCTTGAAAACCGCCGTGCGGGAAACTGCACCGTGGGTTCGAATCCCACCCCCTCCGCCATCGGGCTGGGGAAAAAAGGTTGAAATTCCAGATCTGACCCCAACTTAACCGACTTAACGGGCGAAGCGCATGCGGGCGAGAAGCTCCTCGTTGCCGAAGGGCTTGACGAGCGCGTTCTGCAGCTCGGGCTCTTCCTCGTCGTCGCGGTCGGAGATGAACACGACCTCGGCGTGGAGCGACGGGCCCTCGTGCAGCGCGGCGCGCAGGGCGGTCAGCGGGGCGACGGAGTCGATGTCGACGAGGATGTAGGCGTACTCGTGGTCGCGCAGGCGGACCAGCGCGTCGCGGCCGGTGGCGACGGCGTCGCAGTCGTACTCCGCGCGGCGGAGCGCGAAGGCGATCGCGGAGCGAAGATCGGCGTCGGATTCGACGAGGAGGACCGTTGGTGACATCGAGCGATTGCCCGATTGCAATCGCCCGTCGCCGCGATTCATTCCTTCACGGGAAACCGCGCGAGGAGGCTCTCTATGTCCTGGACATCGGCCGGCTTGGTGAGGTGGTCGTCGAAACCGGCCTCGGCGGCGCGGCGTTTGTCCTCGGGCTGGCCGAAGCCGCTCACCGCGATGAGCACGACGTCGCCGCCGAGCTTCGAGCGCACCTGCGTGGCCACCTGATACCCGTCGAGACGCGGCAGCCCGATGTCGATGAGCGCCATGTCCGGCTTCGATGCGAGGATCATCGCGACGCCGCTCACTCCATCGCCCACGGCTTCGACGTCGTGTCCGAGCCGGCGCAGTTTCAGGCGCAGCAGCTCGCGTACGTCGGTGTTGTCCTCGACGATCACGATGTGCCGCGGCGCCAGCGGGATCGTCGCGGCAGGCGGCGCGACCTCCGCCGTATCCGTGGACGCGGTCGCGAGCGGGAAGCGAATCGCGAAGCGGCTGCCCTTGCCGATGCCGTCGCTGTCGGCGGTGATCGTGCCGCCGTGCAGTTCGATCAGCGTGCGCACGAGCGCGAGACCGATGCCCATCCCGCCCTGCGAGCGTCCGATCGCGTTCTCCGCCTGCGCGAACAGCTCGAAGATCGTGCCGATCCGGTCGGCGTCGATGCCGACACCGTCGTCTTCCACGCGCACGATCGCGTCGGTTTCGTCTCGCTCGAGCGTCACGATCACGTGTCCCTGCTCCGGCGTGTACTTGATCGCGTTCGTGAGGACGTTGGTGATGATCTGGTCCGCGCGTACAGGATCGGCGCTGACGGTCAGCGGCTCGTCGGGCAGGCGCAGCTCGACCGTCACCTCGTGCGACCGCGATGCTTCCTCGAGCGTCTGCAGCGACTGCTGTGCGACGCGGCGCAGGTCGATGCGCTGCGGCTTGATGACGATCTTGCCGGAGACGACGCGCGACAGATCGAGCAGGTCATTGACGATGCGCGTGAGATGCCGCGCCTGACGCTCGATGAGATGCGCGTGCTCCTCCTCGAGGCAGCCGTCGGCGTTGGTCATCTGCGAGGCGAGCAGGATCGCGCCGAGCGGGTTGCGCAGCTCGTGCCCGAGGATCGCGAGGAAGCGGTCGCGCTCGTGCACGCGGTCCTCGAGCTTCTCCATCAGCTCGCGAATGTCGTACTGCCGTTTCCGCGCTGCGAGGGATGACTGCGCGGCGCTGATGAGACTCTGAATGCGCACAGGCCGATCGACCAGCGTCAGGTTCGTCCGCCGCGTCAGCACGCGGAACGAACGGTTCTTCGTCTCCATCTCCGGCAGGCCGGTGAGGATGATGATCGGCACTTCCGACCACGCCGGCTGTTTGTCCAGCGCGCGGGCGAGCTTCTGCAGCGCCTCGTGCGACAGCGCTTCCTCGGTGAACAGCAGCGCGCCCGCTCCCTCGATGAGCGCGGCACACAGCTCGTCGAAATCAGCGAACGCCACGCACGGCATCCCCGCCTTCTGCAGATGCGTGCACATGAGCTCCGCGTCGCGGCCGACGGGCGCGGAGATCAGCACGCGCAGCGCGAGCGCGGGGTCGTTCATCGGTCGCGGATCTCCCCCACGATCTTGTCGAACTGCGGGATGCCGGAGAGCACGCCGCGGAATTGGTCGAGCCGCCCGCCGACTTCGATTCCCTTGCCCGAATTGAGGATGAAGTCGCGGATCGCGGTCTCGTGGACGCCGCTCCGTTTCTTCACCACCGAGATCGCCTTGCGGATCTCTCCGCGCGCCTCGAAGTAGCGCATGAGGATCACGCAGTCGGCGAGATAGCTGACGTCGACGGGCGACGCCATCGCCGTTCCGATCAGACCGTGCTGCGCGAAGACGAGGATGGTCGCGACGCCGTTCTGCCCGAGGTAGCTGAGCAGCTCGTGCAGATGCAGCAGCAGGAAGCGCTCCTCGGGGACGGCATTGAGATAGCCGTTCAAACTGTCGATCGTGATCACGCGCGTCTTGTTGACCTCGACGGCCTGACGCACGAGATGCGCGAACTCGCCAGGCTGCAACTGCGCGGGATCGACCTGCTGCACGTCGACCCTGCCGGCGTCCACCATCTCGTGCAGCGGCATGCCGAGCGAGGCGGAGCGATTGAAGAGACTCGACAGGCTCTCCTCGAACAGGAACATCGTCGCCTTCTCGCCGCGCTGCGCCGCCGCGACCGCGTACTGCGTCGAGAGCGCGGACTTGCCGGAGCCGGCCGGGCCCATGATCAGCGTGCTCGTGCCGCGATCGACGCCGCCGCCGAGCATTCCGTCGAGCACCGCAAGACCGCTCGGAACCTGCTCGAACGGGACGATGCGCCGGTGCTCGGCGGCGATCATGCGGGGATAGACGACGATGCCGCCGGTGAGGATGTTGAAGTCGTGATAGCCGTCGCGGAAATTGAGTCCGCGCATTTTCACGATCTGCAGCCGCCGGCGCGCCGCTCCGTACAGCGGCGTGTAGCGCTCCAGCTCCACGACGCCGTGCGGGACGCTCTGCAGCTGCATGTCGCTCACGTCCGACGTGCGGTCGTCGAGAAAGAGCACGGTGACGTTGCGTCCCGCGAAGAATTGCTTCAGCGCGAGGATCTGCTTGCGATAACGGAGGCTGCTTTGCGCGAGGAGGCGAATCTCAGAGAGCGAGTCGAGCACCACGCGATCGGGTTTCAGCCGATCGACTTCATTCAGCAGCGCCTTGACGGTCTGTCCCAGCTCGACCTCGGCGGGGTAGAACACCGTGGTCTCATCGTCGTCGAGACTCTCCTCGCCGACGAGCTCCTCGTACACATGCACGCCGCTGATGTCCCAGTGATGCGACTGGGCGACCGCTTCGAGCTCGCTCTTCGTCTCCGACAGCGTGATGTAAAGCGACGTCTCGCCGTTGCGGACGCCTTCGAGAAGAAACTGCAGTCCGAGAGTCGTCTTTCCGACGCCGGGATCCCCCTGCAGCAGATACACGTGATTGCGGGGAAACCCGCCGAGAAGGATGTGATCCAGTCCCTCGATGCCGGTGGCAGCGATCTTTTTTTCTTTCACAACGTGTGCTCCTGAACCTGGTCGAGTCCGGCTTAAGAGCGAAAGAAATGCCAGCTTTTGCGGGTAGGGAAATGCACCGTTTTTGACACTCCAGAGTGTGTCCGCGACTGCCGCATCCATCTCTCTGCGGTACCCGAACGTTCTCGACTACGCCGGCTACATCGCGTTCCATCTCGCCTGTCTCGCGGCGTTCTGGACCGGCGTGACGTGGACGGACCTCGCGCTTTGCGCGGTCTGCTACGTCACGCGCATGTTCGGGCTGATGGCGGGCTATCACCGCTACTTCGCCCACCGCGCGTTCCGCACCTCACGCGCCGTGCAGTTCCTGCTCGCGCTCCTCGGCACGATCGGCGTGCAGAAGGGAGTGCTCTGGTGGGCGAGCACGCATCGCCACCACCACCGCTACTCCGACACCGAGTTCGATCTCCACTCGCCGATTCACCGCAGCTTTTTGTATTCGCACAGCGGCTGGTTCCTCGACAAAAAGAATCGCGCCACCGACCTCTCGCGCGTCCCCGACCTCGCGCGCTATCCGGAGCTGATCTGGCTCGATCGCTGGGACCTCGTGCCGATCACGCTCTTCGCGTTGCTGATCTGGCTCGGCTTAGGCGTGCGCGGGCTGGTGTGGGGATTCTTCATCAGTACCGTGCTGCTGTGGCACGCGATTCACGCCATCGGCTCGTTCGGCCACCGCTTCGGCGGCTATCGCCGCTTCGCGACGACCGACAACAGCCGCAACAAGTGGTTCCTCGCGATCGTGCTCCTCGGCGAGGGGTGGCACAACAACCATCACTTCTACCCCGCCTCCGCGCGCCACGGATTCGTCTGGTGGGAGTACGACATCGCGTACTGGCTCGTGCGCCTGATGGAGCGCCTCGGCCTCGTCTGGGACGTGCGCGTGCCGCCGGAACATCTGCGTCTCGGCGACGATCCGCTGGCGCAGGCGCAGGTGCGCGCGTTCGAGCAGTGGCTGATGGACCTGCGCCTCGCGCTCGCACAGCGGCTCACGCTCGCCGGCGCCGACGCGATGTCGCAGCAGGCCGTCGAGATGCGGCTCGATGCCTTCGGCCAGCGCGCTGTCGATCAGATTGTGCGCGATCCCGAACAGCTTCGCGGCAGTTTCGCGGAGCTCCGCTGCGATCTCGCGATTCACGATGATCTGCTCGACTCCGAGCTGATGAACCGCGTCCGCGGCTGCGCATTCGCTCACTTCCTGACCGGGAGAGCGGCGTGAAAAAAACATACGACGTCGCGATTCTCGGCAGCGGCATCGGCGGGACGCTCCTCGGCTCGATCCTCGCCGCGAACGGTCTCGACGTGCTGCTGCTCGAACAGGGCATGCATCCGCGGTTCGCGATCGGCGAGTCGACGGTGCCGGAGACGACGGTGCTGCTGCGGCTCATGGCGAAGCGCTACGGCGTGCCGGAGATCGCGCATCTCAGCAACTTCCACGCGGTCCGCTCGCACGTCAGTCCGGCGTGCGGCGTGAAGCGCAACTTCTCGTTTCACCATCACGAGCCGGGCGTGCCGAACGATCCGCGGCACACGACGCAGTTCATGACGCTGGCGCCACCGTTCGGGCCGGACATTCACTACTTCCGGCAGGACACCGACGCGTACATGCTGGCCGTGGCGGCGCGACGCGGCGCGACGGTGCGGCAGCAGACGCAGATCGCCGAGATCGTCTTCGACGACGACGGAGTCGAGCTCGCGACGGCGAGCGGCGAGAGCTTTCGCGCGCGCTACGTCGTCGACGCCGGCGGGATGATGGCGCCGCTGGCGAAGAAGTTCAGCCTGCGCGAGGATCCGTGTCCGCTGCGTACGCGCTCGCGCACGATCTTCACGCACATGACCGGCGTGACGCCGTACGACCGCATCGCCGCGCCGCGGCGCGAGCACGGTCTGGCCAGTCCGCTCTCCCAGGGCACGCTGCATCACATCTTCGACGGCGGCTGGTTCTGGGTGATTCCGTTCGACAATCATCCCTTCTCCACGAACCCGCTGTGCAGCGTCGGGCTGACGCTCGACCTGGCGAAACATCCCGAGCCTGATGGGACCCCCGAGGAGGAGTTCTGGCGGATCGTGTCCCGCTATCCGACCATCGCGCGGCATCTCGAAAACGCGCGTGCGATCCGGCCGTGGACCGGCACGCGCCGGCTGCAATACTCGTCCACGCAGATCGTGGGCGACCGCTTCTGCCTCCTGCCGCACGCCGCTGCGTTCGTCGATCCGCTGTTCTCGAGCGGACTCACGGTGACGATGTCGGCGATCAACAGCATCGCCGCGCGGCTCATCGCGGCGAAAACCGACGGCGACTTTTCGGGCGAGCGATTCCGCTACGTCGAGACGTGGACGCAGAAGCTCTACGATTACTACGACCGGCTCGTCTCCGGCGGCTACATCGCCTTCCGCGATTTCGCGCTCTGGAACGCCTGGTATCGCTACTGGATGATCTGCAGCCTGTACGGCAACGCCGGCGTCTTCGAGATTCTCGGACGCTGGGAGGCGAGCCGCGACCCCGCGGTGTTCGATCTCTTCGAGACCGCTCCGTATCGCGGCTTGCAGGGATGTGATTTCGAGCCGCTGCAGGAGCTGTTCGACAACGCCTGCCGCGTGATCGAGAGCGTGCCCGCCGGCACGGCCCCGGCCGACGCGGCGGCGCAGTTGCTGGAGCTGCTGGCGGAGAGCGGCCTCGTGCCCGGCCCGTGGAAGCTGAGCGATCCGAATCAGCGCTGGTTCGGAAACCTCACGCTCATCCCGACGATCCGCCTCGTCGCGTGGGGGAGATATCGATCGCCCGAAGCGGTGCGGCGTCACTACTTCGTCGTCGGCCGCAGCGGCGGCCTGGTGCGCGATCTCGGCCGCATCGGAGCGTATGAAGTGGGCCGCGCGGGAACGATCGTGGGCGGCGTGCTGAGGGACTCGCTGAAACTGTGGAACGACGACTGGTTTCCCGCAACATGACGCGCGCCGGCCGGCGCGAACTGCGCCTCGAAGGCGCGGTGCGCACCCTCCTCGCGCCGGCGGGCATCGAGCTCGGTGGCTCGCAGCCGCACGACATCCGCGTGCTCGATGACCGCTTCTACACGATTGGCCTGCGCGATGGCCTGACCGGAATCCGCGATGCGTTCGTCGAGGGGTGGTGGGAGACCGATCGCCTCGACGACGTCACGTACCGCATGCTCATGAGCGACGCGAGCGCGATTCCGTACGCGAGCCGGCTCACGCTCGCCGCGAACACGGTCATCGGACGCATCACGAACCTGCAGAGCGTCCGCAAGGCGAACCAGGCGCGCGCGCACTACGACCTCGGCGACGATCTCTTCGCGGCGATGCTCGACCGCCGCCGGATCTACAGCTGCGCGTACTGGGCGAAGGCCGCGACGCTCGACGAAGCGCAGGAAGCGAAGCTCGATCTCGTCTGCCGCAAGCTGCAGCTCCAGCCGGGCATGCGCGTGCTCGACATCGGATGCGGGTGGGGAGGCTTCGCGCGCTATGCCGCGGAGCGGTACGGCGTGTCGGTCGTCGCGCTGACGGTCTCCCGCGATCAGGCGCGGCTTGCCGCGGAGTCGTGCGCGCAGCTTCCGGTCGAGATCCGTCTCGCGGACTATCGCACGCTGGCCAACGACAAGTTCGATGCCATCGCGTCGATCGGCATGTTCGAGCACGTCGGCTGGCGGAACTATGGTCTCTTCATGAAACTCGCGGCCTCGCTCCTCCAGCCCGGAGGGCTGTTCCTGCTGCAGACGATCGGCGGCAATCTCTCGCGCACGTCGTACGATCCCTGGCTGAGCCGCCACATCTTTCCCAACGCCCACATCCCGAGCGCGCGGCAGATCACCGCCGCCGCGGAAGGGCTGCTGCTGCTCGAGGACTGGCACAACTTCGGTCCCGACTACGACCGCACGCTCATGGCCTGGTACGCGAACTTCGAGCGCGCGTGGCCGTCGCTGCGCGGGCGTTACGGCGAGCGCTTTCGCAGCATGTGGAACTGCTATCTCCTGACCTGCGCCGGCTCGTTCCGCGCGCGGCTCAATCAGCTCTGGCAGATCGTGTTCGCGACGCCGGGACGGGAGGGCGTATATGAATCAGTCCGATGAACGCGCAATCGCGTATTCGAAAACGTTCCCGGTGCTCTGGTCCGATCTCGATCCCAACGGTCACATGCGCGGCGCGCGCTATCTCGACTACGCAGGCGAGATGCCGTTCAATTTTCTCGTGGACAACGGCTTCGACATGTCGTCGATCGTGCGGGAGCAGATCGGACCGGTGACGCTGAACCAGAGCGTCAAGCATCTGAAGGAGCTCCGGTTCGGGGACGAGCTGACGGTGCAGTTTCGCCTGCGAGGACTCGCGCCCGACGGCTCGCGCTGGGCGTTCCGCTGTCACATGCTGCGGCGCGACGGACAGGAAGCGGCCATCGTCGAGCTCGACGGCGCGTTCTTCGGACTCCGCACGCGAAAGATGTCGCCGCCTCCGGCCGGACTGCCGGAGCTGATCGAACGCCTCGCGCGCGAGAGCGACTTCAGCGAGCTTTGATCCAGGGATCGCCTGCACGCTATCCGGCGTTCGGCGTCGGTCGGCGAAACAGATGGTCGAGCGCCCACGCGCCCGGCCCCTGCGCGGCGAGGTAAAGAAAGATCCAGCAAAAGAGAATCGCCGGCTCGCCGCCGTTCGTCCTCGGCCAGAATCCATTCCGCGCGTGGCCGGTGAAGTAGGCGATGGCCATCATGCCGCTGAGCAGGAACGCGACCGTCCGCGTGAAGAGCCCCACGGCGATCAGAACGCCGCCGGCGAGCTCCATCGGCCCGACCACCCACACCACCCACCACGGCACGCCGGGCGGCAGGCCGCCGAAAGCGCCGAACAGTTTCTGCGCGCCGTAGCAGGCGAACATGGTCCCGGCGAGAAAGCGGAAGATGCTGAGGATCTGCGGGGCGGCGGCTCGAAAGCGCTGGATTGCGTTCTTCATGTAATTCGCCATTATGTCGGCTTACAGTGAGCGCTTCACTCCGGCAGGCCATCGCCATTCTCTGCATCCTCGCGCTCGCGACGGTGTGCCGGCGCCAGGAAGACGCGGCTCCGGCGGCGAGCGCCGCGCCGCCGGGCGACATCGTGCTGGTCACGATCGATACGTGGCGCGCGGACGCGGCGGGATTCGCCGGGAGCACGCGCGTGAAGACGCCGTTCCTCGACGGGCTCGCGCGGCGCGGCGCGGTGTTCACGAACGCGCACGCGCACAACGTCGTGACGCTGCCCTCGCACGTGAACATCCTGACGGGACTGAACCCGTATCAGCACGGCGTGCGCGAGAACGGCGGTTATGTACTCGACGAGAACGTCGAGACGCTCGCCGAGCGCTTGCGCGCCGCCGGATACGCGACCGGTGCGTTCGTGGCGGCGTTTCCACTCGACGCGCGCTTCAATCTCGACCAGGGCTTCGACGTCTACGACGACAATTACGGGAAGGGCCGCACCACCGCCGATTTCGCGCTGCAGGAGCGCGGTGCGCCTGCCGTCCTCGAGTCGGCCGCGAACTGGTGGCGCTCCGTGTCCGGCCGCAAGCGGTTTCTGTGGGTGCATCTCTATGAACCGCACGCGCCTTACGTCCCGCCGCCGCCATTCGCGAGCGAATACCGCGACGCGCCGTACCTTGGCGAAGTCGCCGCCGCGGACGACGCGCTCGGCCGTATGCTCCATCCGCTGCTCCATGACGACACGACCGTCATTGTGACCGCCGATCACGGCGAAGCGCTCGGCGATCACGGCGAGCTCACACACGGCCTCTTCGCGTACGAGTCGACGCTGAAGGTGCCGCTGATCGTCGTCGCTCCCGGCGTGCCTCCACATCGCGACAACACCTACGCGCGGCACATCGACATCGGACCGACGATCCTCGAGCGCGCCGGCATTACGGCCGCGCTGCCCGGACAGTCGCTGCTGCGTCCATTGAAGGCGGCGGATACGTATTTCGAGGCATTGTCGGCGTCATTGAATCGCGGATGGGCGCCATTGACGGGGATGATTCGCGGCAATCTGAAATTCATCGACCTGCCGCTCGCGGAACTATACGACCTGAAACGCGATCCCGGCGAGACGCACAATGCCTATGCCGAGCTGCGCCGCGAGAGCACCGCCGCGCGCGCGGCATTGCGCAAGGTGCAGGTCGCGCCGGACGCGGGCCGCAGCGTTTCGGCGGAGGAAGCGGCGCGGCTGCGCAGTCTCGGCTACGTCACCGGAGCGTCCGCGTCGAGCCTCACGGCGGCCGACGATCCGAAGAATCTCGTACACATCGACGCGAAGATCCACCAGGTGATCGAGCTTCATCAGCGCGGCCGGTCCGAACAGGCGATCCAGCTCGCGCGCGAGATCGTTCGCGAGCAGCCGCGCATGTCGGCGGGCCGCGATCTGCTGGCGTTCGTGCTTCAGGAATCGGAGCGCGTTCCCGAGGCGATCGGCGTGCTGCAGGAGCTCGTGAAAGCGGGACAGGCGTCGACGTCGGCGAAGACGCAGCTGGCGAAACTGCTGACGGAAACGGGACGCACGTCCGAGGCGCTCGCGATCATTGCGCCGGTCGCGACGGGCGATGCCGACGCGGACGTGATCAATGCGTATGGAATCGCATTATCGGAGTCCGGCAAACTTCGCGAAGCAGCCGCGCAATTCCAGCGCGCAATTGCCCTCGACCCGAACAACGCGCCCGCATACCAGAACCTCGGTATTGTGGCCCTTCGCGCAAATGACATTGCGGCCGCCGAGGCGCACTTGACGCGCGCATTACAGCTCAACCCACGGCTGCCGCTCGCGTTAAACACGCTCGGCGTCGTCTACATCCGCAAAAACGATCCCGTGCGCGCACAGGACGCGTGGAAGCGCTCTTTCGCCATCGACCGGCGCCAGTACGACGCGCTCTACAACCTCGGCATCCTCGCGGCGCAGCGCGGCGATCGCGAGGAGGCGCGCAGGGCGCTCGCCGAATTCGCGCGCATTGCGCCGCCCGCCCGCTATGCGCGCGACATCGCCGCCGCGAAGCGCGCTCTCGCGGTCCTGCAATGAACGAAAAACCCGCCGGCTTTCGCCGGCGGGTTTCGTGGACTGCGGTGAGAGTGCGCTTTAGAACGTGAGCTTGCCGCCGAGGCGGAACACGCGAGGCGCCTGCATCTCGGTGATGCGATAGGCGGTCGGTGTCGCGACGTCGGTGCCTGCATTGTTGAAGAGCGCGCCGTTGCGCTGCAGGATCGTGCGCTGGTTCGTGGCGTTGAAGATGTCCGCGGAGATGTTGATGGTGGCGAGGTTCAGGATGCGGAAATCCTTCGAGAGGCGCAGATCGAGCTGGTAGACATTGTCGAAGCGGCGATCGCCGACTTCTTCCAGAGCGACCGTGGCCGTACCGCCGCGAAGACCGCTGACGGTGTCGCGCAGCACGTTCGGATAGCCCTGGCGCATCAGCAGGTTCGCGCCGATGTTGATGCCGAACGGCGCGGAGTACACGCCGCTGACGTTGCCGTTCCAGCGCGAGTTGATGAAGACGTTGCCGAACGCGCCGGAGCCGGCCGACTGCGGAGAAATCTGGCCGCCGATGCAGTTCGGAGCGCCCGCGTACGCGGCCTGGCCGTTGACGATGCCGGTGCTCGCAAGCGCCTTCGTCGGGTTGGCGAAGGAGTCGGCGCCGCAGTCTTCGGTGTAGTCATTGAAGCTGGCATTGACGCGCATCATCCAGTTGCGCGACATCCGCTTCGTCGCCGTCAGCTCCAGACCGTTGTAGGTCTGCTTGTAATCGGGACGATTCGTAATGACGCTGAAATTCGGGGTCGCGATGCCGGTCTTGAGCTGATACACGGGGGTGGAGCCGGTCGTGAACGTATGGCCGTTGCCGGCGAAGGCGCCGCCGACCGTGCGCGCCAGCTCGTAATCGGCGGACGTGTAGAAGTCGCCCGCGCCCTGGGTCTTCTCGTAGCGGACCACCGGCAGGTCATTGTTGACGCGGTGGGTGAACGTGACGCCGACGGCGAAGTCGGTCCAGAGCTCATGCTCGGCGCCGATCAGGAACTCGTCGGTCGACGGCGGGTTCATGTCGTAGTCGACGCGGCGCGTGGAAACGAGCGACGCCGGAGCGGCGGGATTGATGCCCGCGAAGCTGCGGACTTTCGTCAGCTCGCCGCGCTGAATGATGTGGTCGCCGTTCGCATCGACGCCGAGGAAGGTGAACTGGCTGTTGCCGACCGGGCTCGAGCTCGCAACCGCGGAGCCGAGCTGGCTGACGTAGCGGTTGTATCCCGCGCGAACCAGCGTCCTCTTCGCCGCGCCGAGCGCATAGGTGACGCCGATGCGCGGGGAGAGGCTGGTCCAGTTCAACTCTTCATCCTGTCCCGGATACTGAATCCCCGGAAGCTGCGTGCTGAGCGAGCCGCCGGTGCAGGCCAGCGACGTGATGCAGGGCAGGGTGAGCGCCGTCGCGAGGACGGGGTTCGGCGACACATCCATCGGCTGAATCGCCGACTTCTGATCGTCATAGCGGACGCCGGCCTGAATGGTCAGGTTGCCGAACATCACGGTGTCGCCGACATACAGCTCGTTGTATTCACCCGAGTACGAAGCCAGCGGCGGGCGGATCAGGGCGGCCACGCCGCAATCCGCGGTCAGGCCGTTGCTCGTGCAGAGCGCCTGGCCGAAGCTGTAGTCCCAGTAGCCGGCCGCCGGGCCGGGGTAGGTCGTCGCGGAGTCGACCGGCGTGTCGCGGAAGCCATAGCCGAACTTGAACTCATGGTTCGTTCCGGCGATGTCGGTGAAGAACGATCCGTCGAGGCGATACTGCTTCTGCGGACGGACGGTCTGATAGGTGGAGAAGTTGTCGTGCGCCACGTTGCCGGCGTCGAACCAGAGCGACGGCGCGCTCGGTCCCTGGCCGCTGTTGGCGAAGAGTCCGAAGCCGCCCTGGACCTTCGACCACATCCCGGTGAGGTAGAGGTTCGGGCCGAAGAGCTGCGTGTCCTCGAGCTTGTAGACCTTCGTCGGACCGGTCTGCGTGTACGCGGTCTCGAAGGGACGCAACGGCGAGAGATCGCGCGCGTTGCGGAACTTGTCGCCGAAGGTGTAGGAGGCGACGAAGCTGTTGGCGCCGAAGAGCTGCGCGTTGACCTTCAGGTTCTTGTTGCGCAGGACGGTGTCATCGGGGATGAAGAAGGTCGGAGCGGGGAAGGCCAGCGACTGCCACGTGGAGATCTTCTGATCGCCGCGCGCGCCCCAGATCCACACACGGTCCTTCCATACCGGACCGCCGAATTCCACGCCGTAGTCACGGACGTAGTTGACCTTGTTCGTGAGCGAGAGATATCCCGCCGCTTCCGACGGCACGGACGCTTCGGCGGAGGTGCTGCCCGGAACGTAGAGATAACGCGCCGATCCGCTGTAGTCGTTCGTTCCGCGCTTGGTGACCATGTTCATCTGCACGCCGGCCGTCTGAATGCGCGGGTCGGATCCGCCGGTCGTGATCTGCATTTCTTCGAACGTGTCGAAGTCGTAGTACGTGGGCGAAGAACCGGTCGCGCCCATGTCGGTGATGTTGACGCCGTCGATGTTCCACGTTCCGTCCGCGCGCGGAGCGCCTTTGGAAATGTAGACCGACTGCTGTCCGCTCTGCGTGCCGCCGACGTTGATGCGGTCGACGAAGACGCCGGGGGTCGACTGCAGGATCATCCACGGATCGCGCGAGGTCGGAACCGTGTCGAGCATGACCTGATCGACGGTCGTGCCGGTGCCGCTCTTGCGCACGTCGAGCAGCGGCGCCTCGGCCGAAACCGTGATCGCCTCGGACATCGAAGGATTGAGCGTGAGCTCCACGTCCGCGTTCGCGCCAACGCGCACGCCGACGCCGGTCCGGATCGCCGAGCCCATTCCCTCGAGCTCCGCCTTCAGCCCGTAGGTGCCCGGCGACAGATTGAGGAAGCGGAAGTTTCCTTCCGAGTCGCTGACGGTCGTCGCCGGGGCGCCGACGCCGGTCAGCGTGACCGTGACGCCCGGCAGCACCGAGCCGTCTTTCGCCATCGTCCTGCCGTAGATGTTTCCTGTCTGATACTGCGCCGACGCGCTGACGGCAATCAGCGCGATGAGCAGTGCGGCAACCATGGCCGCCCGAATGGTGCGAATGGAATCTCTCCTCATGCGTCCTCCTCTAGTAGTTGGGGATTGACAGTTCTGGCCGCGGGGGTCTGCGTCCCGCGCGGCCGGTTGAATTCGGACTGATTGTGTAACGCAGTTGTAACACACAAATCGACGTGCATCGGACGGAACGATCGCCGTTTCCATGTTTGTACGTTTTCGTACTACGCCTTGGGTTGGGAGCGACACTTGCCGCTGCACTCGGCACGCCCATCTGCCAACTCGAGCGAACTCGTTGACAGCCTGAGACATGCGGCCAATTTCAGGCTCGCGCAAAAACCTTCGTACTTCGTTCCCTTGAATCCGCGCGACAATTTTCGGAACCACGAGCGCAATTCAGCGACAAAACATCCGAAACTCGCCGTCCGCGCATGGAGTGCAGCGGACGCGGGCTTCAGACTGGCGGCATGTCGACTCTTCTTCTCCTGCTCACGCTCGTCGCCGAGCCGGATCGCGGCGCGTTCCAGATCAAATCAGAGATCCTCGGCGAGACGCGACGCGTGTTCGTCCACCTGCCGAAATCATTCGCGACCAGCGCGCCTTCGCGCCGCTATCCGACCACGATCGTCTTCGACGGCCAGTTCCTGCTGAAACCTGTCGTGACCGTGAGCGACGTCCTCAGCGATGAAGGACAGATCCCGGAGTCGGTCATCGTGGCGATCGAGAATCTCGATGACTACGAAGGACGCGTGCGCGATCTCACGCCGCCCGGCCTCTCCGTCAGCGGCAGCGATCTGCGCCAGGGCGGCGATCGCTTTCTCGATTTCGTCGAGAAGGAACTGCTGCCCGCGCTCGACGCGCAGTTCCGGACGTCGGCGCCGCGCACGCTCGTCGGCACGTCGTCCGGCGGCATCCTCGCGACGTACGCCGCCGCGACGCGAGACACGTTCCGCTTCACGCTCGCACTCGACACGCCCGCACATCTCGGCGAGCACTGGCTCGCGAAGAAACTGCTGCAGCGCGCGAGCGCGCAACCGTCGCCGCTGCATTACGCGTCGATCGAAGCGCGCTTCGGATTCAACGACGAGCAGTGGAAGCGCATCACCGCCGCCGCGCCGCCGGCGTGGTCGCTTTACCGCGAAAAGCTCACCCACGAGTCGCACAACTCGATGCAGTTCCTCGGCGCCTACCTCGGACTGCGCGAACTGTTTCGCGACTATTCGATGCTCGCCGCCCCGGTCGCGCCGACGACGAGCATCCTTCCGTCGTACGAGAAGCTGACCGCGTCGTATGGCGCGCGAATGATTCCGCCGTCCGCGCTGCTGTTGCAGGTGGCCGACGATCTGCTGATGGAAGGACGCGGCGCCGCCGCGCGCGCCGCGTTCGACACTGCAGTCGCCGCGTACGGCGAGCCGCACGACGCGGCGGCGATCCGCTCACGCATCGCCGTCGTCGAGCGGCAACCGCCGCCGGCCGAGACCGTCGAAGGACTGCTCGCGACGCCGTTTCCGTCGGTCGAAGAAGCGCGCGACTACATCGGCGAGTGGGAAGGGGAGCAGTGGATCAATCCCGAGTCGAAGGATCGCGCGGCGTTGCGCCTCGTCGCGGAAGGCGGCCGCGTGACCGGCACCTGGATCTCGTGGCCCGAGGAGAACGTCGAGCTGCCGAGGAAGCTTGAGTATCTGAAGGTCACGCCGCAGGGGCTGACGTTCGGCTTCATGAACGGGATGCGGCCGCGCGGCATGCTGCTGTACGAAGGACGGCGCGAGGGCGGCGTGCTGGCCGGCGAGATGCGTTTCGGCGGCATCAACTTCCAATTGCCCGACGGTCATCCGCTGCCGCGGCACCTGTTTACTTTGCGATGGAAGGCAAACGGCTCCGGCGTCTCGGCAAGCCCGCCGAAGGACCCTCGATCCGATAGCGAATGATCTCGGTCATGCGCTGCGCCATCTCGCTCTGCGCGTTCACCCAGTCGCCCGGCGCGCCGGCGAAGATGTCGGACCAGGGCGCGGAGCCGTCGCGCATGTCGCGGAGCAGCATCGTGACGCGATACTGCGCGGCGCTGCGGTCGACGCGGCCTTCGACGCGCCATCGCGTGTTCGCCTTCGACGCCGCGCCCGACGCGAGATCGATCACCGGCGTCCGCGACGCGCTCGCGAGCCTGCTCACGATCTGCGCGTGCAGCGCGTCCGCCCACTGCCGCTCGCCCGCCGGCGCCGTCAGCGGCGCGACGCCGATCGCCGGCGCGAGCGCGCGCGGCCGCGTGCCCCACAACGCGAGCACGCCGAGCAGCACCGCCGCCGCGATCACCCACACGCGGCGCCTCGGCGCGGGCCGTTGTTCCTGACGCGCGCCCGTCGCCGCGATGAATCGATACCCGCGCCCGCGCAACGTCTCGAGATACCGCGGCGCCTCCGCGTCATCGCCGAGCGCGGCGCGAATGTGCTTGATGCAGGAGTTCAACCCGCGATCGAAGTCGACCCACGTCTCCTCGCCCCAGATCGCGCGCCGCAAGGCCTCGCGCTCCACCATGTCGCCCGCATGCTCGAGCAGCACCGCCAGCACCCGCGCCGGCTGCTGCTGCAACCGCACCGGCATCCCTCCGCGCTTCAGCTCGAACGTATGCCGGTCGAACTCGAAGTCATCGAAGCGAACCACGCGTTCCGTCATGCGACTTCGTCCTCCACCCAATGGACATGATCGGCCCACGCGCAGGCGGCGAGTGCCGTGTGGAACTTGCGATCGGCGGTAATGAGAGCGCACCGCTGCGCGATCGCGATGGCGAGATAGAGGCTGTCGTAGACCGTGCGATCGAGCTCCATCGCGAGCTGGAACGCGGATGACAGGACGGTCTTCGAAGGATGGATGTCGATCGGGAACATGGAGAACGTGGCGAGGATCTCGTCGGCCTCCTCGCGCAGAAGCTCACCACGACGCACCTTCTTCCAGAGCGTGTTCCCGAATTCGGAAACGATCAGATCAGGCGCACAAAGAACGATCTGAGGGTCGAACAGACGGCCCGCCGCCTCGGAGTGAATCTCCGGCACGAACCACTTGATCGCAACGCTGGCATCGACGACGAACTTCTTCATCGGCGGCGATCTTCGGCAATCATGGCGGTACTGTCGGAATGCGCGCGATCGCTCAGCCTGCGGCGAATGCGAGCCGCGACGGTGCGGCTCTCGATGACGTCCATCACGGCCGCGCGCTCGACGATCAACTGCAGCTCCGCCTGCAGCGAGCGGTTGTTGCGCGCGGCGCGCTCTTTCAGCCGCTCGACCGTTCGCTCATCCAGATCCCGGATCAATACTCTGGCCATCGTGCCCTCGCTATCACTTCGCTAGCGGAATAGTAGCAAAATGCTAGCGGCAGCCCCGCGCGTCGATCTCGCCCTGCAGGTATGAGGTCTCGCCGCTCGCGGGGTCGGCGAGGGCGAGGGAGAGCACGTACCGGCCGGCCTTGACGCCGAGGGACATCGAGTGCGCGGCGGCGATGGTGGTGGAGCGGACGTCCGATTCCTGCTGGCGCTCGTCGAGTAGCGCGAAGTAGAGGTCGGCGCGCTCGCGGGCGACGGAGAGGCGCATCGGGACGACGCATTCGGAGCCGACCGGCGTGGCGGTGCCGAGCGAGACTTCCGCGCCGAGGGGATTCTCCGCGCGCGGCGTGTAGAGCGGGGTGTAGAGATGCGAGCGGACGGAGCGCTCGAGCTTCTCCTGGCGCGACAGCGGGCGGCGGTGGCGCGAGGTCATGACACGAAGTCCGGCGCGGCTCTTCACCTTCACGCTCACTTTCATGAGCCGCGTCGAAGACGGCGCGCGGACGCCGAGCGAGTAATACGTTGCGAACTGCTCGGACAGCACGGACAGAGCTTTGCCGGGATCGTTCTCGTCGATGATGAAGCGTCCGCCGGTCTCATTCGCGACGCGGCGCACGCCATCGTGCGTGTTGGAGCGCGCGAGCATCGAGTCGAGCTGCGCGACGCCTCCGCCCGCCTCCTCGACTCCGCGCCCGACGAAGCCCCGCGCACCGCCGGCGTCGAATCCGTAAAACGCAACGTTCGACGCCTGCGCGGTGCGGATGACGCGCTCGTACTGGCGCGAGCGGTCATACCGCGCCGGATTGACGGTCTTGAAGATCTCCTGTCCGCTGCGCTGCAGATTGGGAACGGCCTCCGTGCCGATCGCGCGCGAGGCGCGATCCCAGTAGTCGAACACCTCGGCGGCGGCGGAGAGCGGCAGACCTTCCGAAACGTACAGCAGCGACTTGCGGCCCTCGAACGCGGAGGCCACGCGGATCATCTCGCCGAGTCCTTCGATCGTTTTGTCGACCATGTGCGCTTCCTGATCGGCGTAGTTGACCATCTGATGAAACGTCGCTTCGACACGGCTCGAGCGCCCCGAGTCGCGAAGACCATTGAAGGTCTCGGAGATCTCGCGCAGCATCAGCCGCCGATCGGATTCGGTGAGCAGGCCCGGCTCCTTCGCCATCCGGTCGAGCTCCGCGAGCAGCGGTCCCGGGCGATCGGTCAGGCGCGTGCGCACGTCGAGCGAGCCGTTCCAGCGCGCGATCATCGCGGACGTCGACGCTCCGACATTCGCGCGCACGTACTCCTTCAGCGCCTCGATCGCGCGCAGCTTCGAGCGAATGCCGAGGTGCATGTCGTCGACGAAGAGGACGACGGTGGTGGGGATCGTCGTTTCGGGCGCGGCCGTTTCGGCGCGCGCCGGCGGCTCGCCCGGCACATCGAGGATCGCGCCGCGCTTCACGGCATAGAAGTTCGTGACCGCTTTCGGCTTGCCGCCGATCTGCACGTCGAAGTCGGCCTGGGTGAGTCCGTCGACCGGCTTTCCCGCGCGGTCGACGACCGCGACGTCGAGCTCGAGCACGTTCACTTCGACGGTCTCACGCAACTGCGCATGCAGCGGCGCGGCAAGCAGCATCACGGCGATGAGGAGTCGCATGGCGCGAGTATGCACGCGACGCACGCTCGCGTCCGTTACGCCGATGCAAATCCCCCGGATGGACATCGCTTTGCATCCTCAGTCTCTGACCTCAGTAAGGAGAAATGGAATGAGCAAATTTAGTGAGTTGATGGGCAAGATCTTCCGCCACAAACCGGTGGCCGAGAACCCGAACCTGGAACCGATCAAACGCGGCATCACGCCGGCGCCGGGAAGCCCCGGAGCAGCCGCCGCCGCCCCGGGCACGGCAGTCATGTCGGAAGTCGACGTCGAAGCGATCCTCAACAAGCTGGCAACGGACAACCACGAGAAACTCGACTGGAGACACTCCATCGTCGACCTGATGAAGCTGGTCGGCATGGACAGCAGCCTCGCCGAACGGAAGGAACTAGCCGCGGAGCTCCATTACACCGGCGACACCCACGACTCGGCGGCGATGAACATCTGGCTGCACAAGCAGGTGATGAAGAAGCTCGCCGAGAACGGCGGAAAAGTGCCGGCGTCGCTGCTCGACTAAAGACGGGCCGGCGGGCGTGCGATACTTCGCGCCCGAGAGTGAGAGTTCTCAGCGTCAACGCGGGCTTCGGCCCGCGGGCCGGCGGGGGCGGAGAGCGCAACTATCAGATGGCGTCGCACCTCCTCGAGGCGGGCGTCGACATGCGTTTGCTGCTGACCGACAAATGGCTCGCCGGCGGCGAGGCACCGGCCGGATATCCGTTTCCGCGCGAGCGATTCACGGTCCTCACGATCGTCAATCGCAGGTTCGATCTCGTGCTGCCGCGTCCGCGTCTCGTTGACGCGGCAGTACGCGATGCGGACGTCATTCACATCACCCCGTACATCTCCCCCATCGTGCCGCCGGTGATTGCCGCGGCACGACGCCACGGCAAGCCGTGGGTCGTCTCTCCCGTCGGCCTGCTTCCGCTGCGCGGACACTCCATCCCGCTCAAGAAGCTGTACAACATTTTCTGGGGCACGCGCATGCTGCGCGAGGCGTCGCGGCTGATCGCCGTCACGAGCGCGGAGAGATCGACGCTCGCGCCATACGCCGCTTCGCCGGACCGCGTGGTCGTGATCCCGAACGCGATCGGCCCGCGGCCGCAACGCGCCGTTCCGCCGGCGCCGGCCGGCTCGCGGCCCTTCCTGCTGTTCATGGGCGGATTCAACTGGACCAAGGGAACCGACAACCTGGTCGAGGCGTTCGCGCGCGTCAGCCGCACGGAGCTGCGCGACTACGATCTCGTGCTCGCCGGCGATCACCGGCGCGCGGGGATCGAGGCGCTCGTGGAGCGGCTCGGCCTGCGCGAGCGCGTCCGCTTCACCGGCTGGCTGACGGGCGAGGAGAAGGAGCGGACGCTGGCGCACGCGTCGTTCGTCGTCATCCCTTCGCGGCTCGACGCGATGACGATCGTCGTGCTCGAAGCCGCCGCGGCCGGGAAACCGGTATTGATGACGAACAGCTGCGGGTTCCCCGAGCTCGAGGAGTACGGCGGCGGCCATCTCGTCGATCCGAGCGTCGACGGGTTGACGCGCGGCCTGCAATGGATGGTCGAGCATCGCGATCGCTGGCCGGAGATGAGCCTGCGGATGGAGACGCTGACGCAACAGTACTCGTGGACGGCGATGACGCGGCGCTACCTCGACCTGTTCCGCGACGTCGTGAACGAAGCTCAGTCTCCCCACGCGTGAACGACGGGCAGGACCTGCTCCGCGAAGAGACGCATGCTTTTTTCGGCCGCCGCGCGCGGCATCGCGCCGAAGCGGAAAACGAGCACGATCTCTTTCGGATGGATCGCGCGATGCAGCTCCTCAAGCCGCGCAATGCATCGTTGCGGCGAGCCGCACACCTGCCGTTCCGCGGCGGGCGTGAATCCGTCGGCGGCGATGCGCTCGACCAGCCGGCGCACGCGCACGTGCAGCAGCGGGGGACTCGCGAGCGCGCCGGCGCGCGCCGTGAACTCGGCACCGTGCCGCGCCATCAGCTCGCGTCCTTCCTCATCGGTTTCGGTGCACGCCGCGAACATCACCAGCACGGGACGCGAGGCCGGCAGCTGCCGGAGGCGGCGCGCGTACGTCGCGCCGCGCGATGAGCCGAAGGCGAGGAGGTCGAGCCCCAGCTCTTCGGCGAGCGGAGGAATCGCCGCGCCGTTCCAGACCACGCGCATGTCCGCGAGGAGCTGTTGCGGATTGCGCGGGCGCGGCCGGATCGACGTCTCGGGGATTTTGTAGAACGCGCCGTCGTACGAGAACGACTCGCGGCTCAGCGCGAGGCGGAGGATCTCGACCGACTCGCGAAACCGTCCCGCCGCTTCACCCGGCGCGATGCCGAAGCCCGCGAACTCGCGCGCGAACGCGCCCTGGCCGATGCCGAGGAAGAGGCGCCGGCCGGCGAGCATGTTGTCGAGGACGGAGACTTCCGTCGCGACGTGCAGCGGATGATGCCAGGGAAGCACGGCGACCATCGTCCCGAAGTCGACGCGGCTCGTGCGCCCGGCCATGAACGTCGCCTGCTGCAGCGCGCTGCCGGTCATCTGATACGGCGAGAAGTAGTGGCTCGTGGTCCAGATCGAGTCGAATCCCAGCGGCTCGGCCAGCGACGCGAGCGCGAGCTCCTCGTCATAGATCCGCGAGTCCGCGATCGCCTCCCCGGAGATGTTCTGCATGTACCTGCCGACGCCGACCCGCATGCGCGCGCAGAGTATCAATGGACGGCGCGCGTATAGTGGCGGGATCTCCGGGGAACCTCCGTTGCTCGCTGCCGACAAGGTCCTGCAGGATCGCTATCGCATTCTCCGGCAGCTCGGCCAGGGCGGCATGGGAACCGTCTACGAAGCGATCGATGAGCGCTTCGACAGCCGTGTCGCGATCAAGGAGTGTCACTTCACCGACGACACCTTCCGCCGGCAGTTCCAGCGGGAGGCGCGCCTGCTCAACCGGCTGCACCATCCGGCGATGACCCGCGTCATCGACCATTTCGGCGAAGAAGACCGCGAGTACCTGGTGATGGACTTCGTCCCCGGCCAGGATTTATACGCGCTGCTCCAGCGGCGCAACGGACCGTTCGCGACCGGCCAGGTCCTGCGATGGGCCGACCAGCTGCTCGACGTGCTCTGTTACCTGCACGGGCAGGTGCCGCCGATCATCCATCGCGACATCAAGCCGGAGAACCTGAAATTATCCGACGCCGGCCAGATCATCCTTCTCGACTTCGGTCTCTCCAAGGGATTCGCGGGCGGGACCGCGGATCGGCCGTCGCAGAGCATCCTCGGCTTCACGCCGGCGTACGCGCCGCTCGAACAAATGCAGGGCGCGGGCACCGACCCGCGCGCGGATCTCTACTCGCTCGCCGCCACTCTCCATCATCTGCTCACCGGCGTGACGCCGCCGGCGACGCTGACGCGCGTGACGTCGGCGGCTGATGGACAGGGCGATCCCCTGCGTCTCGCGAGCGAGTTGAATCCTTCCGTGTCCGCGGAAGTCGCGGAAGTGCTCCATCGCGCCATGGCGATTCCGCGCGGCCAGCGCCATGCGAGCGCCGCGGAAATGCGCAGCGCGCTCACCGCGGCCGCGGGAAGCGACCTCTCCACCGAGCCGACGGTCGTGAAGGGAAAGGCCGGCGCCAGCCCCGGCCGGAACCCTCTCCGGTTCCGCCGCGCGGCGATCGGACTCATCGCGGCGGCCGTCATCACCGGCGCTCTCTTCGTCATGTCGCTTCGCGATCACCCGCCCGTAGCGGTGCCGGCGGCAGCGCCCGCGTCAGCAGCGGCAGTCCGTCCGGCCATCGACTCCGCGGCCTACAACTATTACCTTCGCGGCAAAGTGAACGTCAGCAGCGAGAACGCCGGCAGCAACGAAGCGGCGATTCGTCTGTTCCAGCAGGCGCTGACGGTCGATCCGAACTTTGCCGCCGCGCACGCGCAACTGGCCCGCGCGTGGAGCATCAAAGCCCGCTACTTCGCGCCGCTGCCCGAGAAAAAGCAGATCAATGAGAATGCCGAGGTGTCGGTGGAGAAGGCGCTGGCGCTGGACCCTGAGCTGGCGGAGGGACATTTCGCGCGAGGGTTGATCCTCTGGACGCACGAGAAGCGGTTCCCCCACGAACAGGCGATTGAGTCGTACCGCCGCGCGATCCGGCTCGATCCCAACTTCGACGAGGCGCACCATCAGCTCGGATTCGTGCTGCTGCACATCGGGTTGCTCGATGAAGCGCAGGCGGAGATCCGGCGCGCGCTGGCCATCAATCCCGCGAATTCCCTCGCGCGTTATCGCCTCGGCGTCATCGCCATGTGCCGCGCGAAGTACGAGGACGCGTTCGAGATCTTCAACAGCACTCCGCTCGAGAAGAACCCGTCCCTGCTGACGTTCTACACGTCGAACGCCCTCTTCCGTCTCGGACGAAACGACGAAGCCACGGCATTGATCGAGAAGTTTCTGAAAGAGCATCCGAAGGACGAGGGCGGCGCGGTGACGAGCGTCCGGGCAATGATTCTCGCGAGCGCCGGCCGCGAGCGCGAGGCGAAGGAAGCGATCCGCCAGGCGATCGAGTTCGGCGAGGGCTACGCGCATTTCCATCACACCGCGTACAACATCGCATCCGCCTACGCGCTGATGAACGAGCCGTCCGAAGCCATGCGCTGGCTGCAGGTGACCACCGACGACGGCTTCCCCTGCTATCCGCTTTTCGAAGGCGACCGGAATCTCGACCATCTGCGAAAGGACGCGCGGTTCGCCGCGTTCCTGGCGAAGGTGAAGCGGCAGTGGGAGCGGCACTAACCCCGGCCGGCAGGGTTCGAGCATACTCACGGACGATGAAGAAAGCGCTGGTGATCGTCGCCGTCCTCGTCGTCGCACTCGCGCTCGTCGTCTGGGTCATCTCCTGGTTCCGCGTCCCCGAAGCCGTCGCCACCTCGGCCGCCCGGCCGTGGCCGGGTGGGATGGGGACGCTCGACTCGCTTCCCGATGCGTTGCCGCTGCAGAAAGCGAACGGCGCGCCGGCGAAGCTGGTGGCGCTCACCAGCGCGTGGCCCGCGAACGAAACCGTCGAGGGCTACGTGACGGGCGAGATCGCGCGGAGCGAGCTCACCATCGGCAAGCCGCCCACGCTCCCCGACGTCGCCGCGATCCGCGAGCTGCTGCTGCGCGAGCCGATCGTCTGGGCGCGTCACGAGGAGATTGGCAACGCCGAAACGCAGGCGATGCGCGCGGTCCAGCTGAAGGTGGCGCGCGCGCTCGTCGCGAGCGCGCTGGTGAAAGCGCGCACCGGCGATGCCGCGGCGTGGGAAGACCTGCACGCCGTGTGGAAACTCGCGCGCACGCTCGACGGGCACGTGCAGATGATGGAGCAGACGGCCGTTTTGACGATGGCGCGGATGATCAACGCGGTCGCCTGGAAAATGCCGCTCCCCGCGCCGGCGTGGCTCGGCGAGCTGCAGGAGCGCGACGACATTCGTCCGCTGCTCGTGGCGTATCAGCATCAGACGGCGTCGTACTGGAAGAGCGGCGCGGAGATCTTTCCGACGAAGTCGCTCGCAACATCCGTCGAAAACGATCGCCTGATCGCCGAAGCGGTGTTCAAAGAAACCCGGTGCGATGTGACCGCCCGCATGAATGAGCTGGGGACGGACCTGGCCTCCGTCTGGCGCCGCGCGTTCCGCTATCGCGCCGAGCGCGAGGCGACGGCGAACGCGCTGCGCGTGCGCGAGAAGAAGCCGATCGAGACCGCCTCGCGCTGCAGCGACGGCGCGTGGACATTCGACGGAACGACGCTGCGCTTCAGCCGCGAGATCGCGACCGCGCCGCCGGACCGGCCGATGCCGCTGGTGCTGCGAGTCATCGCTTCGGGCGCTTCTTTTTGAGCGCGGCCTCGATCTCGCGGTTTCCCGACGCGAGCGCGCGAACGTTGTACGGCTCCTTCCGCGGATCGACGCCGGCATCGAGCAGCGCGTCGACGACGTCCGCACGCTCCGCGGAGATGGCGTTGCGCAGCGCGGTCGTCGTGCCGTTCTTCGTTCGAACATGCGGGGACACGCCCGCCGCGAGCAGCGCACGCACCACGCCGAAAGGGCAGCTGCTCGCCGCCAGCACCAGCGCGTTGGCTCCGTTGGAGTCCACGCCGGCGAGGTCGGCCCCGGCGCCGGTCAGGAGCTCGACGTTCGCAGTCTGGATCTCGGCGTCGTCTTTGAGATCGCAGCGTTCCGCGAGCAGGACGAGCGGCGTGTAGCCGGTGACCGCCCGCATTTGATGGACATTCGCGCCTGCCTTCAGCGCCAGCGCGAGGCGCAGCGGCTCGCGATGCGTGATGCCATCCCACATGTGCTCGTCGATCGTCGTCGCCGCGCCGGGACGCTCGAGCATCTTCTTCGCTTCGGCCGGCGTGCGCTCCGGATACGGCGGGAGCGCCTTCCAGTCGACATGTTCGAGGGCAGCGATGACAGGTGCGTTGCCCCGCGCGTCCTTCAGCAGCTCGAGACGCCATCGTGCGATATCGAACCCTGCGGCGAGAAGCATGCGGATGGACTCGACCTGCCGATCGCCACCGATGCTGACCACGAGATGCATGGCCGTGTTGCCATTGCGATCGACGCGATTCACATCCGGCTTCTTCGGCGCGTCGAGCAGCACGCGCATGACATCGGGACACGCGTGCACCTGCGACAGCGCAGCCCAGTCGTTCTCGGGATCGGTGGTGTTCGGATCCGCTCCGGCGTCGACGAGCAGTTTCGCCATCTTCGCGGTCGTGTCGTCGGCGCAGGAGAACGAGAGCAGGTACGTGAGCGGATAGCGCGTGAGCATCCGTCCGCCATCCGCCTCATAGGTAATCTCGCGATCGGCGCGCACGCCGAGGGTGAGATAAGCCTCGACGACGAGCGGCGCGGTGTCCATCGAGGTGTTGAGCACGACCAGCATCCCGTCCGCCGTCTCGGGGAGCCCATGGTCTGCGATCACCTTCTTCGCCTGCGCTTTCGTCATCGCCCCGGCCGCGGATGCAGCGCAAAGGAGAACGAATGCGACAGCGAATCCGAGTCGTTTCATGACGATTCAGGGTATACCCGATCCGCTTCGACTTTTTTCAGAGGAGGTCCCATTGAACTGGAACCACTGGATTCGACAGACCCACCGCTGGCTGTCCATCGCATTTACGTTGACGGTGATCGCCAACTTCGTCGTCATGGCACGGGGGACGCCTCCGGCGTGGGTGACCTACGCGCCGCTGCTTCCGCTGGCGTTGCTCCTGTTCAGCGGTCTGTACCTGTTCGTGCTGCCGTATGTCACCAGGTGGCGCGGCGGCCGGCGCACCGGCTGAACGCGCGGCCTGGCCGCACGTTCATCGCTTCGTTCGCTTTCCTTTCGGGCGCTCCGGCAATTCGTTCGCCGCCTCCTCCAGCATCGCGAGGCGGGCGCGCTCGCCCTCGGCTTCCAGCAGCGCGCGGCGGTGTGCAGCGAAGGTCTCGTATTCCGCCTCCGCGCGGGCATCGGCGTCGGCCTTGCTGACCGTTCCTTTGCCTTCCAGCACCGCGCGCTCGTTGAAACGCAGGAATTCGTTGAGCTTCGTTTCCCAGTCTCTGAGAAACACCTGCTTGCGGCGACGGGCCTGATCTTCGGCGAAGTCGAGCCACATCGTCACGATGCGATTCAGCTCGCGGATCTCGTTCTCGTCCAGGTAGTTCCTGGCGACCGTGACGTCGCTCTTGCGGACGGCGTCTCCCTTCCAGGTCGTAAGCCCCATGTTTGGCCTGGCGTGGTCCGCGCGTCCGGCGATCAACTCCGGGGCGGTTTTCCCGGTCGCGGCGAAATGGAGGCGGTTCTGGATGATCTGGAAGAACTCGGCCGTCTGGCGGTTTCGCGGATCGTAGTCCCCGGCCAGCGCGAAGATCTCTCGGACGCGAAGGTACATCCGCCGTTCGCTCGCGCGGATATCGCGGATCCGTTCGAGAAGCTCGTCGAAGTAATCGGAGATGCCGGAGCCCTCAAAACCATGGACGGGCGGGTTCTTCAGCCGTTCGTCGTCCATGGTGAAGCCCTTCACCAGATATTCGCGCAGGCGCTCGGTGGCCCAGCGCCGGAACTGCGTCCCCCGCTCGGAGCGGACGCGATAGCCGACGGCAAGGATGACGTCGAGGTTGTAATGCTTGACGCTGCGGCGGACGAGACGCGTCCCTTCGGGGCGAACTAGTAAGTAATCCTTACAAGTTGCCGTCTCTTCGAGCTCGCCCTCACCGTAGATGGCCTGCAGATGCAGGGTAATGTTCTGCGGAGTCGTCTGGAACAGCTCAGCAATCAAGGCCTGACTCATCCAGATTGTCTCCTCGGCAAAGCGGCACTCCACACGAGTACGGCCATCCTCGGTCTGGTAGACGAGGATCTCGCCGGCGGGGATCAGCGCGTCGTCCGGCATAACAACCGGATTCTACCCGCCCATGGGTCCGACGATGTTCGATGTCGGGACCTCCACGGCGACGCACCGGCTGACTATTTCGGCTTCTCGATTTTCCTGTGCGTGTCGTTGACGACCATCACCGCTGCCGAGCCATACCAGAGCGTCAGGTCCGGGACGAAGACTCCGGCTTTGACGGCCGGGTCCATCACCACGAGCTTTTCGGCTTCTTCGATCGTGGCTACATTGAAGATGTAGAGGCCGCGGTACGCTTTCTCGTTTTTTTCGAAGGGGCCGGAGACCACGAGCTTTCCTTCATTGGCGAGACGGCCCATGTTCGCGAAATGGCCTGCGAAGATTTCCCTGCGCGCGTCTCCCTGGATCTCGGCATCCTTCGGGCCGGTCTTGAGAATGCAGAGGACGTACATCTTCATGCCGCGTTCATCGGCGCCGAGTTTCTTCGCGAGCTCGGGATCGAAGGCACGTTCCTCGGCCGTAAGAGTGCCGAAGCAGAGGAAAGCGAGAACGAAGAGCACGAATCGAGTCGGTTTCATGGTCGTCAATATACCGGGGTTACCGCCACCACGTTATCCGCCGAGTCCCGGTCGATATAGAAATTGTACGGATCGACACCGGCGTAAATCGGCTTCCTGTCACTCACGAACTTCAGCACCTGCCGGCCTGAATGGACGGGCTGGCGCTCCATCAGGATGACGCTCGACTTGTCGAACGCGTCGCGGCCGGGCTCGGCGGTGAAGAGGCCGACTTCGATGCGCTCGGCCAGTGGCGTCTCCGTCACCGCGCCTTTGCCGTCGGCGTACACCTTCTTCGCTTCGACCGGAACGGTCACGTCCCATTTGCCGTCGGAACGGCGGACGGCGGTGGGCTCGGTGACCTTCAGGTCGTAGAGGGTGATGCGCTCGAACAGGTCGGTGATCAATGCCTGGTCCTCGGGCGTCTTTGCCTCGGCGCGCAGGGCCGCGATCAGGTCGAGTGAGCGGGGATACGGAGCGCCCTTGAACTTATAGCGCGCCAGCATGTTGCGCAATGCGCGGTTGACGCCGTCCTCGCCGAGGCGCCTGGTCAGCAGGTGCATGACCATCGCGCCCTTGCGGTAGCTGATGTGGTCCTGCCCGAGCACCCGGGCGAGCGGCGGTTCCTCCGGCGTCCATGCGCGGCCCTCGAGATAGCGATCGAGCTCGTACTGCAGAAAGCGGCGGGTCTGATCCTCGCCGCGGAGCTGCTTCATCACCATGTGCGCCGAATATTGAGCGAGCGTCTCGACGAAGAGCGTGTAGCCCTCCATCTCCGCGCCGAGCATCTGGTGTCCCCAGTACTGATGCGCGAATTCATGCGCGGTGATGCCGGTGACGTAGTCGAGTGTGTCCTCCTCGTTGTACTCGGCGATGAACCCGACCGACTCCGAGAACGGAATCGTGCCGGCGAATGCCTGCGCGTAGCCGCGATAGGCCGGAAACTCGACGATGCGGAAATGATCGAACTGATACGGACCGAAGTTCGCCTGGTAGTAATCGAGCGATGCCGCCATGGCGTCGAGCATCCGATCGACGTTCCACGCGTGTTGCGGGTGGAAATAAACGGCGAAGTCGACGCCACCGTGCTTCCGGTGCTTTTCCGCATAGCGCGCGGACTGGATGGAGAAGCGCGGACGAGTGGGCGCGGTCGAGACGAAGCGGGCCGTGCGCCGGCCGTCGCGCGTCACGTCCGAGACCTTCCTGCCGGGCGCGATCGGCGTCTGATCGGCGTCGGTCGACAGGGTGATGTCCGACTTCCTGATCCATCCGTTGCCGAACGACATCCGCGATGTCGCGGACAGGTCTTCCAGCTTCGGCGGCCCGGCGAGCTCCGGGAGGCCGTGCCTGCGGCGCACCTCGGGGTCCTGAATCCGTGCGCCGTTGTTCATGCCGAGAATGGGCATGAGGTCGTCTTCGGTGAGGAAGGTGCCGTTCTCGACGATCGTCGTTTGCTGGAGCCCGTTGCGGAAACCGCGGTGCCAGCGCCGCGTCTCGAACGCGAGGTGCAGCGCGTCCCCCGGCTGCATCGGGCGCTCGAGGCGGTAGATCTGATAGCCGTGTTTCCTGTCGTCGAGGATTTGCCGCGCGCCTTCAATGGTGACGCCGGTGAGCTCGACACCTTTCTCCACGAGACGGACGTGCAGGTCTGCAATCGGCTGCGCCGTCGTGTTGCGGAGCAGGTAGCGGCCTTTGGTCATGGCCCGTCGCTCTTCCGGGTAAATGGCGATGTCGAGCGTCAGCTCCTCGAGCGACGGCTGCGGCAGGTCCGCGTATTTTGCGAAGCGCGTTTCATATTCGACTGCCGAAGCTTCGTTCTTCTCCTGCGTCTGATATTCATTGAGGATGTTGGTGTTGTAATACGCATAGGCGCCCGTTGCCGCGAACGTCAGGAGCGCCGCGACGGCGACCAGTCCCGGCGTCCCCGCCAGACGGCGCCGCGCCAGCGCGAGCCTCGGCTTCAATCGGATTTCGGTGCCGCGTCTCCACAGAAGGTGCGCGGCCAGGAGCAGCAGGACGGCGAAGGCGCCCCAGTACAGCCGGAACGTCCATGCGCCCTTCCAGAATGAGCCGGCTCCATTGAGGTCGCTGAGCGGCACGCCGGACGTCTCGCCGTAGTTGAGGAGGTGGTGATTGACGAATCGGGCGCCATTGTTCAGCTCCCGCCATATCAGGAAGAGCACCATCACTCCCCAGCCGATGGCCTTGTGGGGACTGAGCGACTGAACGAGGATGGCCACCGCCGCGACGAGCAGCATGTCGAAACTCTGCGGCAGCACGTACCAGAGCAGGTATTGACCGAGCTCGACGTTCGTGAACTCGAGTGAGAGCTGCAGGGCGATCGACGCCGCGACGTTGCAGACGAGCATCGACACGAGCACGAGCGCCAGCGCCATCGTCTTCGGAACGACGTACGCCCAGTTGGGGAGCGGCGCGGCGTCGATGATCTCGTGCACGCGGCGGTCGCGCTCGCGCCATACGACCTCGCCCGCGTAGTAGACGGCGACGATCATCAGCACCAGCCGGAACGCATCCTCGATCTCCGGAATGAGCGTCAGCGTGGTCGGGTACTCCGGCCTGAAGTCGGGGTAGCGCTGGGTGAGCAGGACGAAGACGGTGACGTACATCCCGTACGCCATCAGCACGGGAAAGGCGGGGCTGAGGATGACCTGCCGGAACTCGAACTTCATGCGCAGCCACAGGAGCGCGCGCAGGGCGGCGTTGCCGTGGCGCGGTGGAGGACAGGCAATCCTGCCTGTCACACCCGACGTCACCTCAGGACAGGCAGGATTGCCTGTCCTCCACTTTTTGCGCTCCCGTTTCGACATCCCCTGGTCGGCGAAGCGGTAAACGGCCCAGGCGGCGGCGAGGCAGAGGATGGAGACCCCGAGCCACAGCAGCCGGTTGTAAAGCAGCGCGCCGGTGAAATCGGGGAGCATCGTGTTCCGTTCGGCGATCGTCCAGTAACGGACGGCATCCTTCACGGCGCGCGCGGCGAATGGTTCGGCGATGGCCACCACGGTCTCGAGCTGCGGCCGATCGAGAGCACCCTCCAGGCTGAAGAAGGCGGCCACGAAGCTGATCACGCCGAGGTACGTGGCCATCATCGAGCGGGTGATCGTGGCCAGCGCGAAGAAGATGGCCGAATGCGTGAGGAGGTTCGGCAGCGCGATCAGAAAGTACGCGTAGAGATGGTCGGTGATCCGGTTCGGCCCGAGGTTCGCGGGATTCGCCCACGGCATCAGTGAGCCGAGCACGGTGGCCAGCGGCAGGGCCAGCATGCAGACGGCGGCGATGGCGAAAGCGCCGAGGAAGCGGCCGAGGATGTACTCGAACTTCGTGATCGGCGTCGAGCGGATGATCGGGCCGAAGCCGGTCTCGTCATCGCGGATGACCGCGTTCGCGACGAACGACGTCGTCACGAACATGAACACGAGCGAGAGCATCACGGAGTTGCGCAGCGTGGCGTAGGCGGCGTTCCGGACGAGGCCCCCTTCGGAGCCCATCTCCCAACCCTCGACGTTCATCGAGAAGAAGATCATCGCGAAGGTCAACCCGGCCGTGAGCCACAGCAGCGGGTTCCGGAGCAGGTAGCGGAATTCGAAGCGGGCGATTCGGATGAGCATCGTTTCGCCTCAGGCCGCGCGCCGCGACTGCGCGAGCGTGGAGAAGTAGACGTCCTGGAGCCCGGCGTCGACGGAAGTGAAGCCGTTGCCCGGGTCGCGGTCGGAGAGGATGTGCACCACCGTCCGTCCCGCGAAAAGACGTGTGGAGAGGATCTCGTACTGCTCGCGATAGCGCGCCAGCTCACCGCGCTCGATGACTTTCATCCAGATGCGTCCGCGGGTGGAGTGCATGAGCTCCTGCGGCGCGCCTTCGACCTGCACGCGCCCGTCCGCCAGCACGGCCATGCGATGGCAGAGATCCGACACGTCTTCGACGATGTGCGTCGAGAGGATCACCACCACGCTCTCGCCGATCTCCGCGAGCAGGTTCAGAAAGCGATTCCGCTCCTCGGGATCGAGGCCGGCGGTCGGCTCGTCGACGATGATCAGCCCCGGATTGCCGATCAGCGCCTGCGCGATCCCGAAGCGCTGCCGCATGCCGCCGGAAAAACCGGAGAGCATCTTCTTGCGGACGCTCCAGAGGTTCACCTGATGCAGGAGGGTTTCCACGGTGGTCCTGCGGTCGGCCGGCGAGGCGACGCCTTTCAGCACCGCCAGGTGGTCGAGCATCGCGTACGCGGAGACACGCGGATAGACGCCGAAATCCTGCGGCAGGTAGCCGAGGGTGCGCCGCAGTTTCTCCGGCTCGCGGATCACGTCCACGTCACCAAAACGGATCGTCCCTTCCGTCGGCGTCTGCAACGTCGCGATGGCCCGCATCAGCGTCGACTTGCCGGCGCCGTTCGGACCGAGGAGGCCATACATGCCGCGCGGGATTGAGAGGGTGACGTGGTCGAGGGCACGGGTTCCGTTGGGATAGATATGGCTGACGTCATGAAGGTTCAGCATTGATTTCTCCTGGATTGAGTTACTGCCGCCGGCTCTCGCGGTGTCGCGAGGCGGCGGCCCAGAGCGCGGCCAGTCCTGCGCCGAGCCAGAGGAAGGTGAGGATTGCCCACCGTGCGAGATCAGGCAGTGTGTGCCAGATCGCCGCGGCATGCTGGGTTGCGGAAAAGAAGTCGCTCGCCCCGGGGACGTGCTGCCACTCCCCATCGTCAGGCTGGGTCAGCAGATCACTGAGTTTGCCCAGCAGGAAAAGCAAACCGGCGGCTCCGAGCAGCCACCGCAACGGGTGGCGCAGGCCCAGCACCAGCGCGCTCCCGAGCAGGTACATCGCGATGGTCGCGACGAACGGAACGCGCAGGACATGGAGCTCGGGCGGCGCGTGCGCGAGGAGCGCCAGCGCGAGCAGCCATGAGACGAAGACCGCCAGGGCAGCCATCAGCCAGACCCCGCCTGCGAACACTCTTGCCAGCGCCAGCCGCCTCCGGTCCACGGGCAGGGTCCAGAGGAAGCCGGGCCCGAAGCGCCGCTGCCCTCTCCATACGGCAAAGGGATAGAGGAAGGAGATCAGGGCGGTCGGAAAGGTCTCGCGGGCATCGAACCCCGGACCTCCGCAAATGAGCTCGCCGACGATCATGAACGTGCCAACGGCGAGGACCACGGCGACGACCAGCGCCGCGATGCGGAGACTCAGACCGACGGTCCGGATCTGCTCGAGCACGACGTCGCGCCAGCGCGGCGTCGGATGAAGAGTGCGATCGGTCACGGGGCTACCTCCTCGGAGAGAAAGGCAAGCGCCGCCTCTTCCAGCGCCAGCGACGTCACGTCGCGAACGGTTGCGCCGGCGCCGGCCAGCCGCGCGGTGACGTCGCGCTCTTCGCCGATCAGCGTGCACTGCACTTCGCGGCCGGATGACGAGCGCCGGAGACCTGCGATCCGCATCCCCTGCGGGGCGTGCCATTCCGCGGGCGCCTCGACGCGGTAGCGGCGGACGGTTCGTTGAAGCTCGTCGCGACTCATCTGCGCCACGAGCCGTCCTTCGCGGAGCACGCCGACGTGATCGGTCAGGCTCTCAACCTCGGCGACGTGATGCGTCGAGATCACGACGGTGGTCGGTGTGTCTGCCAGATGCTCCGCCAGTCTGGCGAGCGTGCGGTTGCGCACCACCGGATCGAGGCCGTCGGTCGGCTCGTCGAGGAGGAGGAGCGGCGGGCGGTGCCCGAGGGCGAGCACGAACTGCAGGCGACGCATCTCGCCTTTGCTGAGCGTGCCGACCTTCCTGTCGAGGAGCACGCCGAACGTCTCGATCAGCTGCCCGGCATACGCGCCGTCCCACGCCGGATAGTGCGCCGCGACGTACTGCATGAGGCGTCCGCTCGTCATCCAGGGATCGCCGTGTTCGTGCGAATCGGGCATGTATCCGACCTGTGCCCTGACCGTCGGGCCATCCGAAACGGTGTCGAGTCCAAAGACCTCGGCGCGACCGGCAGTCGGCCGTTCGAGATTCATCAGAGCCTTGATCGTGCTGCTCTTTCCCGCCCCGTTCGCGCCGATCAGAACGTACACCGCTCCTTCCGGTACGCGGAGGTCGATGCCGTGAAGCGCCGTCTGCCTGCCATAGCGGATCGAGAGCGCGTGGGTGGCAACGGCAAAATCAGATGAGCGACTCATCGTGCGGCTCCCTCGTCGTCCTGTTCTTCTGCCGCGACTTCCTGGATCATCGACACCAGCTCCTCCACCGCCAGGCAATTCCTCCGCGCTTCGAGCAGCGCGCGTTTGGCCACCACCCGCGCCAGGCTGCGCCGCTCTTCGCCCTCGCGCTGCGCGCCGGGAGACACGAACGTCCCCTGCCCGCGCCGCACATAGACGACGCCTTCGCGCTCGAGCTCCTGGTACGCCTGCAACACGGTCCGGGGATTGACGACCAGCTCGCCGGCGAGCTCCCTCACGGAAGGCAGCGGATCTTCCGACCGCAGCGTGCCGACGCTGACCGCGCGCCGCACTTCGTCCATGATCTGGAGATAGAGCGGCCGCCCGTCGTGCGTATCGAGGTTCACCAGCATCGTGGCTCACCAGTGGTAGTGTTGTACACAAGTGCAACACTGCCACACCGGCAGCTGGCGTGTCAAGCTGAGATCCTCGCCCGGCTGTACCATTTGTCAAAACACCCTTTCCCATGGCAGCTGCTGAACCGGTGATCGCCGTTTCGGATCTGACGCGCCGTTTCGGCGCGCGGGCGGCGCTGTCCTCCGTCACCCTGCAGATCGCTCGCGGCGGCGTGTACGGTCTCGTCGGCGCGAACGGCGCCGGCAAGACGACGCTGATCCGCCACGTCCTCGGGCTCCTGCGCGCCGACGAGGGAAGCGTGCGAGTGTTCGGCCGCGATCCGGTCGCGGATCCCGTCGGCGTGCTCTCGCGCATCGGCTATCTGTCGGAAGAGAACGACCTGCCCGGCTGGATGCGCGTCGACGAGTTGATGCGTTACTCGCGCGCGTTCTATCCCGGCTGGGACGACGCGTACGCCGGCGAGCTGCGCACGATGTTCGCGCTCGATCCCGCGGCGAAGATCAAAACGCTTTCGAAAGGACAGAAAGCGCGCGCCGGTCTCGTCGTCGCACTCGCCTACCGGCCGGAGCTGCTCGTGCTCGACGAGCCATCCTCCGGCCTCGACCCCATCGTGCGCCGCGACATCCTCGGCGCGGTCCTCCGCACGATCGCCGACGAAGGACGCACGGTGCTGTTCTCATCGCACCTCCTCGAGGAGGTCGAGCAGGTCGCCGATCACGTGACGATGCTCCGCGAGGGAACGGTCGTCGTGAGCGCACCTCTGAACGAAGTGAAGGACGCGCACGGCGGTGCGTCGCTCGACGAGATCTTCGTCGAGCGCATCGGCGGCGTTTGACGCAAATGCGAACTCCGGCGGCGGCGATCGCGTGGGAGCTCCGGCAGCGTCATCGCCGAGGATTGATCGCTCTTCTCGCGACGATCGTCACCCTCGGTGTGATCAAAATCGCGGTCCTCGCGACGCAGGCGCATCCCGAGGTTCATGACGCGACGTTCGCGCTGCTCGTTCCGGTGCCGCTCGCCGCCACGTTCCTCTATCTGCTCGCGGTGTTCACGTTCGGCATCGCCGGCGATCTCGCCGCGCGCGAGTCGATGTACCCGCCGCGCATGCTCACGCTTCCCGTCTCCACGGCGGCGCTCGCGGGATGGCCGATGCTGTACGGCTGCGTGTCGATGGCGCTGCTGTGGTTCGCGATGAGACTCGCGTGCATCTTTCCGCCTGGCTTCGATGTGCCGGCGTTCTGGCCGGCGTTGTTCGCGGCCTCCCTGCTCGCATGGACGCAGGCGCTGACGTGGATGCCCTACCCGCTTCGCGGAATGCGCATCGCGATCTCGATCGGGTTGCTCGTGTCGATCGACGTCGTGGTGATCACCGCGCTGGAAACCAGGGCTAAGGAAAGCACGATGCTCCTTCTGCTCGCTCCGTTCGTGCCGCTCGCGTACGTCGCGGCGTGGTCGGCGGTCGGCCGCGCGCGACGGGGCGACGTACCCGACTGGGGCGTGGCGAAACGGATCGCGCCTGCCTTCACTCGTTCCGCCGCGCGTCGTGAGTTCCGATCGGCAGCGCGCGCACAACTCTGGTTCGAGTGGCGCCGGTATGGCCGCTCGCTGCCACTCCTCGTTGCGATCGTGCTGCCCGTCGGGCTCTCCCTTCTCTTTCTGTTTCGCTCGGTGCCCGTCGTCGTCGTCGAGATCGTCGTCGCGTCGCTCCTCGTCCCGTCGTTCATGGCGATCTTCGTGGCAGCGAGCGCCGGCAAATCGGGCTCGAACGCCTCCGAGTCGTACGGAATCACGCCGTTCATCGCGACGCGTCCGATCGAAGATCGTGCGCTCGTCGTTGCGAAATGGCAGGCCGCGCTGCTCAGCACACTCGCGGCGTGGGGGATCGTCGCCGTCGCCGTTCCGGTCGCGCTCGCGTGGTCGAATGCGTCGGAGCCGATCCTCGCCATCGCTCGCAATGTCGACGGTGCGCTCGGCCGCCCGCGCGCAATCATCCTCGCGCTGCTCATCGTCGCCGGCCTCGTCGCCTCGACGTGGAAGCAGCTCGTGCAGGGTCTCTACATCGCGATGAGTGGCCGCGATTGGGCCGTGAAAGGGATCGCGTTCGCGACTCTCGCCGCGGTCACGCTCGGCTTTCTCGCCCTCGGCTGGATTCTCGACAGCCGCCACCGGATCGTCGTGGCGTGGAGCGCCATCCCGTGGCTGATGGCGGCGCTCGTCGCGCTCAAGCTCGTGCTGGCGATGCGGGTGATGCAGCGCGGAGCCGAGCGCGGATTGTTCACGCGACGGCAGCTCATCCTCGGAGCGATCGTGTGGGACGCCTGCGTCTTTGCCATCTACGGCGTCCTGACCCTGATCCTGCCGGCGATTCTCGTCCGCCGTTCGTTCCTGCTGCTCGTCGCGATGCTCGCCGTTCCCTTCGTGCGCCTGGCGGCGGCGCCGCTCGCCGTCGCGAGGAATCGCCATCGATGAAGACCGCGCTGCTGATCCTGACGCTTCCCGCTTTGCTCGCCATCACCGAAGGGGTGTCGTTCCATGCGAAGAACCGCAGCAACGGAACGATCGTGTCGTCCGGCGAGCGGCGCGAGTATCTCCTCCACGTCCCGCGCGGTCTCGATCGCACGAAGCCGGCGGCACTCGTCCTCAGCCTGCATGGCGCCGGCGGCTGGCCGGCGCTGCAGCGCGATCTCTCGCGCTGGAACGAGCTCGCCGATCGCGAAGGCTTCATCGTCGTCTATCCCGCCGGACGCGACACGGCGGGGCCGCGCGTCTGGCACATGACCGGGGAGCGCGACCCGCGATACATCGCGGACCTCATCGACAAGCTGCGCGGCGAGTACAACATCGATCCGGAGCGCATCTACGCGAACGGCCTCTCCAACGGCGGCGGGATGAGCTTCGCGCTGTCGTGCAGGATGCCGGACCGTTTCGCGGCGATCGGCATGGTGGGCGCGGCGCTGCTGCTGCCGTCCCGGTGGTGCAAGTCGACGCGTCCCATACCGATGATCGCCATTCATGGCCTGCGCGACCCGGCCGCGCCGTATCACGGCGGCGCGTCCTGGATCGCGCCGGAGTTTATGCCGTTCCTCCCATTCGGCGCCGACTGGGCGCGCCGGAACCGCTGCGCGCCGCATGCGCACGACGTCGAGATCCGCGACGGCGTGACGCGCCGCGAGTACCAGCAGTGCGCGAACGACGCGACCGTCGCGCTCTACACGCTGCGCGACGGCGGCCACACCTGGCCGGGCGGCGCCGAGTTGCCGGAGTGGTTCCTCGGCAAAACGATCAGCGACTTCGACGCGACGGGTGAGATGTGGCGCTTCTTCGAGCAGCATCCCCGGCGCGCGGCGGAATCGCGCGGCCGTGATCGTGCTGGTAAGCCTCGCGCATCCGTTCGACGACCGGGATGAGATCCGCGTGCTCCGGATCGCGCGCGAGCTCCTCGGCCTTGTAATAGATCTCCAGCGCCTGCTCCTCGAGCCAGGCGCGCTTCTGCTCGATGAGGGCCGACAGGTCGTCGGCGAGCGATTGCAGGCCTGCCGCGACGGCGGCGTATTCGAAGTCTTCCGCCGTCTCCAGCGGGAACCCGTCGAGCGCTTTCGTGCGGCCGTCGTCCGCCGGGCGCGGCGGAGCCTCGTCGAGGTACGGGATCGATTTGCGCATCTCGGCGAGTCTGCGAAGGATCGGCTCCGCGTTCAGCTTCTTCGTGGCCATTGTTCCCTTCCTTTCAAGAGACCGGGCGCACCGAAGTGCGCCCGGTCTGCTCCGTGCCGCGGATTACGAACGCGGTTGCGGTTGCGGCTGTGACTGAGGCTGAGGCTGAGGCTGCGGAACGGCCGGCCTGGTGCGCCGGCGGCCGAATTTGCGGACCTGATTCATCCGCTCGACGTGCGGCCGCAGGTGCGCGTGCTCGTCCTGACGCACCAGCTGGCGGCTGACGTTGTACGCCTGCACCACTGCCAGACCGATGCGATGGCGGCGGACGAGGTTGGCCGCGGCGACGCCGCGGAGCATCGAGCGCAGCTCGCTCTCCGCCACCGCCCAGCGCGCGATCTCATCCTCGGCCTGATGCAGCTCGTCGGGGGTGTTGCCGATGGCGTCCTGCACGACCGGCGACGCGCCGACGGCGCTGATCCCTTCCCGCGCGAACGCGGCGTCCACCTGCGCGAGCCGCCGGAGCTGTTTGATCTCGCGGGCGTTCGACAGCTGCACGAATTCCGGGATCTGCTGCCGCATGACACGCAGCTGCTCGACGACCTGCTCGGGCGTGAGCATGGGCGTATCGGTTGCCGCTTCCGCGGCGTTTTGGGTTGTGGAACTTCTGACGACGGACATAATTCTCTCTCCGTCCCTTACCGGGACCGTTGTGAACCGGCGAGCTGGCCAACCGCGGCGCCGATCCGGCCGATGATCCCCGAAGTCCGGAACCTCGGGAGCCTTACCGGCAACGCGGACAGCACGATGCCGGTATACGCGGTAAGACAAGCGCTGGAGGAGCTCAGCTCAAACTCCACGTGGATCGCGACGGCTATTACACAGGCACTTGTCGCGTCACGCCTGAATCGGGACGTACTAGGCTACCCGTCGGTAGGTGGTTCCAGACCCTGCGCTCGATCTTCCGGCATGGCTCAACCGGTTCTGGCGGCTGGTGAAAAATTACTCCCGAGCTCAACCGTTGTCAAGCGCCTCGATGCAGTTGTAACAAGCGCCCCCTGTCATACACTGCGGACTCGCGATTCACACGTGCGGACAGGTGGTCCGCACATGCGGACTCGCCGGTTCACATGTGCGGACACGCGGTCCGCACGTGCGGACTGGCAGTTCACACTTGCGGGACTCGTGGCTCGCACGTGCGGACTCGTGGTTCGCACTTGCGGGACTCGTGGCTCGCACGTGCGGACTCGTGGTTCGCACGTGCGGACTCGTGGTTCACAGGTGCGGACTACCGGTTCGCACACGCGGGACTCGCGGTTCACGCGCGCGGATCAGCCGTCCGCTGTCCGGAACTTGCATACCGCGTATGAGCATGAAGCCAAAAAACACGATTTGCCTCTGGTATAACAAGGACGCGGCCGACGCGGCACGCTTCTACGCCGCGACCTTTCCGAACAGTGAAGTGACCGCGATTCACGAGGCGCCCGCCGACTACCCGGGCGGCAAAAAGGGCGACGTCCTGACCGTCGAGTTCACCGTTCTGGGCATTCCCTGCATCGGTCTCAACGGCGGCCCGACGTTCAAGCACAGCGAGGCCTTTTCGTTCCAGGTCGCGACGGACGATCAGGAAGAGACGGACCGTTACTGGAACGCGATCGTCAACAACGGAGGCGAGGAAAGCCAGTGCGGCTGGTGCAGGGACCGCTGGGGCCTCTCATGGCAGATCACCCCGCGCGTGCTGATCGACGCGTTCGCGGCTGGCGGCGCCGAGGCAAAGCGCGCCTTCGAAGCGATGATGCCGATGAAGAAAATCGACGTCGCCACCATCGAGGCCGCGCGGCGGGACTGACTATCCGGTCTGGCGAGCGAGCCAGGCCCGGATTCCGGACCAGTAGTGATCGCGCCAGGCCTGCTCGGTCTCGGGGATCAGGTCCTTCGGAACGCCGCGATGCACCAGCACGAGCTCCGTCCCGCCATCCGGCGTCGGGGTCAGCGTGACGGCGGCCATCGAGAAGATGCCCTCGGGGAATCGGCGGTGGCGCCAGGCCTGAACGATGCGTCGTCCGGGGACGAGGTCGACGTTGACCCCGGTGACGTCACTCTCGCCGTCACTCTCACCGATGGAGAAGGTCCCGCCGATCTCTCTGCTGATGTTCGCCTGCCGGCCGGTGAACGCGGCGTGCTTTCGCGAGTCGGCCAGCAGATCGTAGACGGTCGCCGGATCGGCCTTGAATTTCACGCGCTGCTTGATGGTCTTGCACATGGTGGAGCAGCTTAGCAACGTGGGTGGGAGTACTGGAGGAGTATCGAACCGCCGTGCTCGGCAACTCGTGAGCGCCGCTCCCGGATTATACTGACAGAATTCCACAGTAAGGCAGTGCGATGGAGCCGACGCGGATCGACGTGCGGGTTACGACCGGTGACGGTCAGGAATGGTTGTGTTGCGCCAACGCGACACCGCTTGATACTGCCGCGCCCCCGATGCCTCGGCGCCTCGTTACGAACCTCGCCGCGATCGCCGTCGTCGGCCTGATCGTTGTGCTTCTCCTCGCCGTTTACACCGACGCACTTTCCGCCATGGCCGCCGCTCTCGGCCTCGGCGGCGTGTTCATCTGGGTCGGCTTCCTAAAGAACATGCTCACCGACGACCGCAAGGCCCAGATGCAGGCATGGTTCGAGTCGGCAGTGCTGATGAGCAAAGCCACGCCGCCCGTGCTTCTGCTCGTGTTCGGGGGAGTGGCGGCCTATCTCGGCCGCAATGGAGTAGTCGTGCTCGATTCGACGGGCGATCGCGAGACACGACTCATTACCGTACGGGCGCCGGACAATACGATCGCCGCTCTGGTACGTCTGGCGCCAAACGCACAAACGAAGATTTCCCTCGCCGCGTTTCCGCAGAAGGAGTATCGGGTCGAAGTGCGCGACCTCCCTTCTGCCGCCGTTCGGCTGCGTCCCTTCTCGCACCGCGTGATATACATGCCGGGGAGCTTCGAGGAGCGACCGCTGACGATCATCCGCATCGACCCGGCGCTGGCGATGACCGACAACTTCGCGATGGCCGTGTCGGTGGTGCGCGATCAACAGGTCATCGTGCATCAGACAGTGTCGCTGCCTTCACTTCAGGGACGTCCGATGTGGGTTGGGTGCAATTCATCTGTGCCCGTTCCTCGTCATGTCATCGACTTATGGCGGCTCGATTTCTCGTCGAGCAACTTCCCCGCGGCGTGGGAGAGGCCACCCGGCGCGCTCTTCGACACGTTCGTCTTCCGGCGTGGCGACACCGTGATCGCTCAACTGCTCAATGGCAGGACGGTCGTCGACCGCGGCTCTGTGGTCGTGCAGGGAGGCGAATTCCTTCAGGGAACGTTCAAGGAGATCTACCTCAAGTGAAACGGATCCTGCTCATTCTTCAGATTGGCGTACTGGTCGTTGGCTGCTTTGCCGCAAGCACGCTGCGGGCGGAGGCGACGACGCTGGGAATTCTCGTGGAAATCCGCTCGACGAAACTGCAATACAAGGTCTATCCGAGAGTCCCGGAAGGCGACCTGGAGCGAGCCATTGCTGGCGAAATCAAAACGCGGCTGGTCGGCAACAAAGCGAAAGAGATCGCACCTCGCCCGCCGCTCAATGAGTGGAATATCGTCGCGGTGCCGAATCATGCGAGCGCTCCGCGGAACCGCCTCGTATTCACCATTGAAGAAAATAACGAAGCGATGCGTTTGCGGCTGAGCTTCGTTAGCGAAAACGGCAGCATCGACCCGCCGTTGATGGCGGAGTGGCGCAGACCGGGCGACAGCACTCCATATCCTGCGCAGTCGGTGGCGAGCGAAGTGTTCGCCGATCTCTTCATCGCGGCATTCATCGACGGACAGTTTCAGACCGTCATTGAGCGCCTCAGCTTCATCCCGCTGGCCCATAGCCGGTGGCAGCCCTCTGATGGAATGCAGATCGCTTTGCCGCTTCCAGCGGCGCGTCACGCGCAGTTGCGCGGCTCGTTCTTTCGCATCTTCGGTCATTGGGATCGACACGAGCACAAGGCGGAAATAGGTGACGTCGAGGTGTTCGCCGACGGAGCACAGAACTACCTCAAGTCGCGATGGTTCGCCTACGAGGCGCTGGCCGTGACGTGGAACGAGAGTAATGGGAACGTCGCTTACGGCAAATTCAGCGGATGCACGAGCCACCTGCATTTTCAGACCGTCTATCTCGCGAAGTATCGGATCCCGAGTTCCGCACGCGCATTGAGCCGCTAAGGAGTCGCCGCCATGATTCCGGCTCTTTTGCTACTCTCATTCGCAACGCTCTTTCCGGCGGCTTCCGCCGAAGGAGGGAAGTACGAGCACGCAATTGCGGCCGCGCGTGAGAGAGTCGCTCGCAGTACGCCGGCACAGGCGGCCGCCGCGACGGAGTCGCTCGCAGAAATCCTGTCGCGGCACGCGGTCGAGCACCAAGACTCTGCAGCCGCGGATGAGGCACGGCGGCTCTACGAAGGGCTGCTCGCGACGAGTGCCGAGGCGGAAGCGATGCACCAGCGCGTCCTCAACTCGTACGGCGTGTTCCTGCTCGAGAGCGGTGACGTCGCGAGCGCAATGCGTGTCTTCGGAGAGCTCGATGAGCGCGAAGTGCGGGAGTCGAGGAACCGACTTCCGGATCATGCACGGTATTTCTTTAATGCGGGCGAAGCGGCGCTCCGGGACGGCAGGCGTGACCTGGCCTTGACGCGCTACACGGTTTCGCTGCTCGCGGATCCGACGTTGAACGACAGTTGCGATCGCGCGATGGAGATCGTGAAAGCCGCGCCCGAAGAGATGTCTCCGGACGACGTCTCGGCGCTTATCCGGCGCAGCAACTTCACGTGCAGCGAGCGGTTGCTGCGCGCCGCCGTTGGAACGGAGGAGTGGCGGCCGGGAAGCGAGCGATTCGATGTGGCCCTGCGCCTCATCGCGCAGTTGTGGACCGCCAGCGCCGCGACGCCGGAGCAGGTGCATGCCTGGAGGTCTCTCCTTGAAGCCGATCAGTCCTGCCTCGCCTGCGTGAAAAAGGTCGCACAGCTCACGGCGTTGGTCGATCCCGCGCCGCTTCCAGTCGCGTACGAAGAACTCGAAGTGGAACGCCTTGCGTCGGAATGGCGGCGCTCGGAAGAGGATCGCCGCGCTTTCAGCAGGCTCGCGATCACCGCAGGTCACATCGCTAGCTTCGAAACTCGCAACCGGGATGCGCTCTCACGGTACGTAGTGGCGTGGCGTGTCGATCCGTCGAATTTCGACGCCGCCACGTACGTCGCAGGCGTACTGATATCCGCGGGCGAGAACGACGCGAAACGGGTCGTGCCCGAACTCGGAAACGCGCTCGCAATCTCGAAAGTCGAAGTAGCGACGACCGAGCAGCGGCAACAGCTCATGCGTCTGCACACCATAGTCGGTGATCTGCACGCCCGCCGCATCGGCGCGATCGACCGAGACGACGGGCCAATCCACTGGTGGAAGAAAGCGGTGCATGACTATGAACTGCTAAGCGATAGTGGGCATGAGAAAGGGGAAGGTGCTGAGCTCTATGAGCGGCTCGCGCGAGCCTACGACCTGCTGCAGCAGCCCCTCCCGGCGCGACAGTACAACCTAGCGCGCGCGAAAGCCTGCGTCGAAGCGGAGAACTGGCAGGACGCCGAAGATGCGTTGACGAAGGCGCTCAAGCACGACGAGCAAATTCCCGCAGACATGATGCTCGAGATCGAACACCTGCGCTTGGCGATGGCGCTCGGCGATCTTGGTCTCCAGCCGAAGAACGCGAGCGTCCATCCGCGCGTTGCGATGCGTGAGCTCTACACCGCCATCCGGAAGAACGCGAGCGAGATCACCGTCGCGGCGTCACGCGCCAGCAGCAAAGCGCGCAGAAATGCAGCAAAGCGCGATGTGCTCATTACCGGCGATGTTGAGCGGCGGCTCGCCGCGCTCGGAAAGAGCTCGAACGCGACCATCGTGCTCTCGATACAGCGGACCGTGTACCTGTTCGGTCCGATCGCGGCGGACGAGTTCGCGGCGACGTATGAAGCCGTGCAGCGCGTCGCCGACGTGCAGCGGGTAGTCACGCGTGGCGCGTCAACGAAGCCGCGCGACGTGAAGAACTGGCTCGCTTTGCAGAGCCGGAAGAAGAAGAAGGTGATGGCCGGAGCGGTCGCGGGAGCGCTCTTCGGTGCCGCTACCGCGGTCGTGACCGGCGCCGACGACGTGCCGAAACGCACCATTGCCGGAGCCCTTACGGGAGCGCTCTTCGGGCTCGCATTGGCGACGCGTCCCGACACGATCTTCGCCCCGCGCGAGGAAGTCGCGCGTTTGATTGCTTACGACAGCTCGCACGGCTACGTGACCCGCGTGACGGTCCTAGGTTTCGATCCGCCCCACGCATCGCCGGGCCAGTCGGTGTCCGTGTACGTGCGCTATCTCGTCATCGGACCCGATCCGAACGAGACCATTCGTTTGAGAATTTTTCGCGGCCTGCTCTACGGCGCCGACTATCTCCTCGGGATGGGACCGCACGAGATTGTCGTACCGAAGGGCGGTGGGATCGTCGAATCCGTCATCGAGCTTACGCTACCGGCCAACGCCCCGGCAGGAACGTACTCGCTGGAAGCGCTGATCGAAGAGGTAGGCGGACGGGTCGTCCCCGCAATCGGAAGAGTGTTCGTGCAGTTCGGGCGGTAAGGGATCTCAACCACCTGCGCGCGAGTGTCGATCCGTTCGCCGGCGACATCGCCCTACTACGCGCCGTGGGGGATCTCGCCATCGGCGACGCGCCCGGCTTGATCACACTCTGGGAGCGGTCGACGAAATTTGGCCAGCTACGCGTGGTTGAAGTCGACGTTGAACGAGAAGGGCCGCGATGAACACGCATGAGGTCCTGCGATGTGAGGCGACCACAAACGAACTACGGTCCGCGAAAGTTCGAGTCCCTGTTACTCTCCTCGTCGTAACTGAAGATTCTTCAGGGCCGAAAACGGTGGCTGGGAGACAGGGAGTCGAACCCCGATTGAGCGGTTCAGAGCCGCTTGTCCTACCATTGAACGATCTCCCAGCAATGGCGGGCTGTGGATGCTAACACGGCGGGGAACGCGGGTGCCATGTCTCACATTCCACGGCGGAAGGGGGCGCAACGTGGCACAATCTTCGAGAGAGCCTGAGCCATGTTGCCCGAAGTCTTCGAGTGTCCGCAGTGCCAGCGCCAGTTCGTCGTCGAGCTGGTCGAATCGGCCGATGAGCGCTCGATTCACTGCCCGCAATGCAAGCGCTACCTCGGCGAGAAGGACCTCCATTTCGTCATCGTCAGCGAGATCGATGAGCTGGCCGAGCGCCTCCGCTTCGAGCGCGATCGCCTCGAGAAGGACGAAGCGGTCTATACCCTCACCGACTGCGACGCCGAGATGCGCACCTACGGCGTCGAGATCCACAAGGTCGTGAGCATCCTCCGCCGCACCCTGGCCGATCTCGACTCCCTCAAGTCGACGTACCGGTGAGCAACCTCCCGCTGCCCACCCTCCCGCTCCACGGCATCCTCGTCGCCGACTTCTCGCGCGTGCTCGCCGGCCCGCTCTGCACCCAGCTCCTCGCCGACGAGGGGGCGCGCGTGATCAAGGTCGAAGAGCCGGGGCGCGGCGACGAGACGCGTCACTGGGGTCCCCCGTTCCTCGGCGACGTCAGCACGTACTTTCTCGCGATCAATCGCAACAAGGAGTCGATTGCCATCGATCTGCGCAGCCCCGAAGGTGCGGAGCTCGCACGGCAGTTGATCGAGCGCGCCGACGTGATCGTCGACAACTTCCTTCCCGCACAGCGCGCGGCGCTGCTTCCGGAGATCGGCGCGGACAAGATCCATTGCTCGATCACCGGCTTCGACGGCGATACGGGCGAAGCGAATACTCCCGGCTACGACCTCCTCGCGCAGGCGGGCGCGGGGCTCATGTCCATCACCGGCGAGCCGGCGGGCGAGCCGGCGAAGACCGGGGTCGCGCTTTCCGACGTCCTCACCGCGCACTACGCGCACGGCGCGATCTGCGCGGCGCTCGTGGCGCGGGAGCGCGGCGGCGGCGGCGCGCGCATCGAGGTCTCGCTCTTCGGCGCCACGCTGGCCTCGCTCATCAACGTCGCGCAGGGTGCGCTCGTCACGGGCAACGAGGCGCGGCGCTACGGCAACGCGCATCCGTCGATCGTGCCATATCAGCTCTTCCACGCGAGCGATCGCGTGTTCGCGGTCGGCGCCGGCACGGAGCGGCACTATCGCCTGCTCTGCGAGCGCGTGATCGAGCGGCCGGAGCTCGCGAGCGACGCGCGGTTCGCGTCCAACGCAAAACGGGTCGAGAACCGCGGCGTGCTGGTCCCGTTGCTCGACGAGATCTTCCGCACCCGCGCCGCGGCCGACTGGATCGCGCGCTGCCGGGCGGCGGCGATTCCGTGCTCGCTCGTGCAGGGCGTGCTCGAGGCGTTGCGGAGCGAGGCGGCGCAGCCGATGATCGCGAAGGCGGGCGAGTACGACACGCTGCTGAATCCCGTGCGCTTCGACGGCGCGAGACTGCCCATCCGCAGCGCACCGCCGAAGCTCGGCGAGCACACCGACGAGATCACTCGCGAGATACGAGAAACAACACGAGACAGCACGCAAACAGAAACGCCACCAGAGCGCCGATGAAGCCGAAATGCGCCTTCCCGCCGAAGCGGCGGAAGATCAGGTACAGCGCCGTCGTCCCGACCGCGGCGATCAGGGTGCCGAAGCCGAGGACGAGCACCATTGCGCGTTGAAATTCCGGGTCGCCTGTCATCTGAACATCCGGACAGTACCATCGCCGCGGCGCTCTTCGACTTCGACGAAACGATCATCGATCTCGAGGCGGAGCACGTCGCCGCATCGACCGCGCTTTGCCGCGAGCGCGGCGCCGACTTCGAGCGGCTTCCCGAATCCATCCGCCGCGCCTCCGGCACGCGCATCATCGATGAGCTGCGTCTGATCCGCGAGCACTTCGGCTGGCGCGATTCGGACGACGCGCTGCTGGCGCGGCGGCAGCAGCTCTTCGACGAGATCTGCCGCACCGCCGCGCTCGAGCCGATGCCGGGCGTCCGCGAGGTCGTGCGCGCGCTGCGGGAGCGCGGCATCCCGCTCGCGATCACGACGTCGGCGGTGCGGGAGGCGATCGAGACGATCCTCACGCGCATCGGTCTGCGCGATGCGTTCACGCTGATCGTCGACGGCGGCGACGTGCGGCACGGCAAGCCCGATCCCGAGTGCTACCTCGTCACCGCGCGCAGGCTCGGCGCGGCGCCGGCGGACTGCGTCGTGTTCGAAGATGCGGCCGTCGGCGTGCTCGCGGCGAAGCGCGCCGGCATGTTCTGCGTCGCCGTGCGCAATCCGAACGCGCAGACGCTGCAGGACCTCAGCGCCGCCGACGTGATCGTCGACAGCTTCCGCTCACTTCTGCGCTGACATCACGCTGAGCTCCGCGACGAGACGGATCAGGCGCCGCCCCTCCTCGTCCGCGCGCTCGTACGCGCCGCACAGCTCGTGCACTTCATCCTCATCCTCGTACGCGGCGATCGTGAAGCCGTCGACCGGCTGGACGGCGGAGCGCGTCGGGATGTGCCACCACTGGCCGTCTTTGAAGCGATGGCTGATGTAGCCGGTCGTGCGCACGCGCCGCGCGTGCCCGAGGTTCTCGAGGACCACCGACTCGCTCGGCGTGCCGGCCGCATTCGACTTCTGCGCGGCGAGCACGCGTCCGACGAACGTCGCGATCAGGTCCTTCAGCTGCTCCGCGGAGTCGCCGATCGGTTTCATGAAGCGCACGCCGGTGTGCGACACGGCGCTCAGCCCGTCGCCGCCCGGCTGCCGCACGACCTCCGAGCGCGCAACCTCGCACTCGAACTCGATGCTGTTGCCCATCCAGCGAAACGAAAGCGAAAAGCGCTCGCCGGGGGCAGCGGTGCCATAGTGCTCGAGCAGACCGCCGGTGATGCCGAGATCGAGGATGAGCGCGCTGTTGTCCCGCGCGACGGCGAGGATTGGTTTGGAGAGGTTGAGGCGTTGGAAGCGGCGGCGATCGTCGGGAAGCATGGTGGAAGTAAATAATGGTAAGCGCTTTGCTGGCGTTTGATCGAGAAGAGTCCTGAACGAGATGGCGGCACCGAAGAACCGAGAGAACCGGCGCAGCATCTGGCGCGTCGGGCCGGAGAGCACGTGGACGACCATCCTGCCGGTCGTGTTCATCATCGTGTCGCTGCTCGCGATGATCGTGCTGCCGCTGGTGGTGCGCAACAAGACCGCGCGGATGCGCGAAGAGATCACCAGCCTCGCCGAGCCGGCGCGCCGTTCGGCGAATCAGATCCAGATGGACCTGTCGGCGGAACTGGACAAGATCATCGCGTATCAGTTCACGGGTCAGGAGCAGTATCGCGTTTCGTATTACAAGCTCGTCAAAGCGCAGGAAACGAACCGCCGGAGTCTCGCGAGTCTGCTGCCGCAGCTCAACGAAGATCTCGGCAAGGATCTCACCGCGCTGTTCGTGCAGACGAGCCGCTGGCACGACGCGGTCCGGCGCGGCCAGTTGCTGGACCATCAGCTCCCGGCCGAAGTTGCCTTCGCGCGGTTGTTCGAGGCGCATGCCGCGTACGAGAAGTCGCTCATCGGGGCGTCGGAGCTCGAAGTGGCACTGCAGATGGGCATTGGAAACCGTCTCCGGAAGATGCGCGAGGCGGAGCGGCTGAACATTTCCCTGACGCTCATTCTGACTCTGCTTGCGCTGATCTCGGCGATGCTGGTCGCGGGACTCGGGCGGCAGATGCGCCTCCTCGCGCGCGAGGCGATGCAGCGCCGCCAGGAGGCGGAACGGGAGGCGCGCGAAGCAGAACGAGCGCGCGAGGCGGCGGAGCTCCAGGAACGCCGCACGGCATTTCTCGCGGCCGCCGGACAGGAGCTGGCGGCATCGCTCGAGTACGAGCACACGATCGCCACGCTGGCGCGGCTCATCGTGCCGAACCTCGCGGAGATGTGCGCGATCGACATGACCGATTCCGAGGGCGCGCTGCGGCGGACGGCGGTGGCGCATCGCAATCCGGAAGACGAGGCGCTGCTCGTGCCCGAAGTCGGGGTGGTGCGGCGCGAGGTTCCGGAAGGGCTGATCCGCATCATCCGCGCGCGCGAGCCGGCGCTCGTCGGCGCGTCGGCGACTCTGTACGAGTACGTCGCCGGCCGGAAAAACGGAGGGACGCGCACGCTGGTGTTCCTGCCGCTGGTGAGCCGCGGGCAGACGTTCGGCGTGGTGGCGGCGGTGTCGCCGGAATCGAAGCCGTTCACGGCCGAGGACCTGCCGCTGTTTCTCGATCTCTCGCGTCGCGCGGCGCTGGCGATCGACAACGCGCGGCTGTATCTCGAGTCGCAGCAGGCGGTGCGCATCCGCGAGGAGGTGCTGGCGATCGTGTCGCACGATCTGCGCAATCCGCTCAGCGCGATCACCCTCGGCACGTCGCTGCTGCTGACGTCGGAGGCGCTTTCGTCCGAGGATCGGGAACAGGTCGAGACGATGCAGATCTCGGCCGAGCGGATGAATCGCCTCATCGCCGACCTGCTCGACGTCACGCGCCTCGAAGGCGGCAAGCGCCTGCCGATCGAGCCCGCGCCGGTCGATGCCGCGCAGTTGCTGCGCGAGGCCGAGGAGCTGTTCCGCGCGCAGGCCGGCGTCGCGCGCGTGACGCTGGAGCAGCGCATGGACGAGCGCGTGCGCGCGGTCTACGCCGATCACCACCGCGTGATGCAGGTGCTGTCGAATCTGATCGGGAACTCGCTGAAGTTCACGCCTCCCGGCGGCACGATCACCATCAGCGCGGATCCGCACGAGAACGGCGTGCTGTTCACGGTGGCGGATACGGGACCCGGCATTCCGCCCGAGCACATCCGCCACATCTTCACGCCCTACTGGCAGGCCAAGCGCGCCGAGCGCCTCGGCGCGGGACTCGGCCTGCCGATCGCGCGCGGGATCGTGGAAGCCCATGGCGGCGAGATCTGGGCGGAGAGCGAGCCGGGGAAGGGAACGCGATTCCGCTTCACGCTGCCGGCCGCGGACGCGGCGCCGGGCGAGACTACTTCGAGGGCGGGATCTTCAGCACGCTACTTACGCTGAGCTCCGCGAAGAGGCGAATGAGCCGCCGCCCTTCGTCGTCCGAGGCTTCGTAGACTTCGCACAACCGCCGCATCTCGTCGGCGTCTTCGCCGCGCGCGACGGTGAAGCCGCGCGACGGTTGCTCGGGAAGGAAAACGGCGCGGCGTTTCCATCCGTCATCATCGAGGCGATAGCTGACGAACTGCGCGTCGACGCCGCGCACGGTTTTGTCGCCGTCCACCACGCGGCGGACTTTGATCTTCGTCGAGGAGTTGTCGTATCGCTCGTTGAGCGCCGCCGTCGCGAGCTGCGCGAGCATCGCCCGCAGGCGATCGCCGGAGTTTTCGAGCGCCGCGAGAAAGCGCAGGCCCGATTGCGAGTCGTTCGTGCGCACGACTTCGCAGCGCAGCACGACGGGCTGGCCTTCGTGCGCGAAGCGCAGGTCGCCGCGCTCGCCGAGCGCGCCCTCGTGCTGAACGCGCGCGCCGAGAATGCCGATCTCGTTGATCGCGACGGGCGTGTCGCCGAACGTGCCGGGGATGAGATCGATCAGGTGGAGGCGCTGGAACTCGCGCCGCTCATCGCCGCTGCTGCCGTGCTGCATGCCGCGATTGTAATCGCGATGCGGGCGCTAGTGTGCGGCGTCCGACCGCATGCGCAGCGCGGCCATGTAGCCGTTGCGCACGCGCTGGCGGTAGCGGCTCGCGCGGACGTTCACCTTGTCGATGTATTGCTGCGTCTCGGCGAACTCCGGCACGCAGTTGCAGCGCTCGACGTTCCCCTCGCCGGCGTTGTACGCGGCGAGCGCGATGCGGTCGTTCTCGAAGCGGTCGAGGAGGTAGCGGTAGTAGCGCGTGCCGGCGGCGATGTTCTGCTCCGGGTCGAACACGTTCGCGATCCCGAGGAGACGCGCGGTGTCGGGCACGATCTGCATCAGCCCCTGCGCGCTTTTCGTCGACACGAGCTCCGGCTGAAAGTCGGACTCGGTATGCACCATCGCGGCGACGAGCTCCGGCGACAGCCGGTTTTTGCGCGCCTCGCGATAGATGATCGAGCCGTACGGCACCTGCGTGCGGAAGTACTGTTCCTTGTACGCATCGATCGACACCAGCTGCTGCATATTCGCGGAAGAGATGAACTGCTCGCTCATCGCGGGCGTCGTGAAAATCGGCAGCGCGCGCTTCGCCGGCTTCGCCGCCAGGATCGCGGGCGCTTTCGGAAGCACGTTCAGATTCAGGTTCATCGCCTTCATCGGCACGTCGAAGAAGGTGAAGGCGATGGGCAGCGAGACGAGGATGGCCACGCCGTGCAACGCGCGGCGCCAGCGCTCTTTCCGGCGGGAATGGTGCTGACACGTGCAGATCACCCGATAATCGGGTCCCGGCCTCCACTCACGAGTCGCCCATCTCCGGCGTAAGCTCATCAACTCAGCGGCAAAGGCAAGATGCGGACCAAAAGCGACTGTCGCGTCCGGCTCGAGCGCTACTGCGTGCCGGTCGTATCGGTCGTCACAGTGTCCGTCGGAATCGTGTCCGTTGCAACTGTGTCGTTCGTCGACGTGTCGGTCGTCTCCGTCGCCGCCGTGTCCTGCGGCGGCAGGTCGGTGTCGGTCACCGCGGTGTCGACCGCGGTGGTGGTCGTCGTTTCGGGCTCCGGCTTTTTCTCGGCAAGTACCTGTCGTTCGAACAGATAGCCCCAGCGGCGCATGCGCGAGAGGATCATGCGCTGGCGCCAGCGGAGACGTTTGTTCGGTTTGCCCGGCACCATGACCCGCGGATTCGGGAGGCTTCCCGCGAGCAGCGCGGCCTCGGATGGACTGAGTGCAGACGCCGGTTTTGCGAAGTAGAACCGCGACGCGGCTTCGGCGCCGTAGACGCGCTCGCCCAGCTCGACGACGTTCAGGTAGATCTCGAGGATGCGCTTCTTCGACAGGTGCTTCTCGAGCGAACGCGCAATAAAGTACTCTTTTAGTTTGCGCAGTGGATTGCGCGACGGCGAGAGATAGAGGTTCTTCGCGAGCTGCTGGGTGATCGTCGAGCCGCCCGCGGTGACCTTCTTCCGCTTCCAGTTGCGCTCGAACGCTTCCTTCATCGCGTCGACGTCGACGCCTTCGTGCTCGTAGAACGAGTCGTCTTCGGCGACGAGGACGGCGCGGCGGAGGTACGGCGAGATTCGTCCGTAGGCGACCCATTTCCATTTCAGCTCGTCGCTCTTCCCCTCGGCGCGCAGCTTCTTTTTGCGCTGTTCCATGAACGCCGTCGTTTTCGGCGGCTCCTTCGCCAGCGCCGAAACGTCGGGGAACGTGAGGACCTCCCACGCGAGCCACGCGAGGACGGCGACCAGCACGATCAGGAGGATCCGTTTCATCACAGCGGCGTTAGACTACATCACATGAAACGGGCCCTGATCGCCGCCGCGCTGCTCCTCGTTCCCTGCGCTCTGTCCGCGTTCAACACGAAATCGCATGCGCCGCGCGTCGGCGTGCTCCGCGTCGCGAACGATTACTCGCACGCCGACGAGTACGTGGCGACGAATGTCGTGCGCCGTTTGCGCGAGGAGCTCGTGCAGCGCGGCGTCGATGCGTACGATGCCGGCCTCACGTACGACGAGATCGCGGATGGCAGGGGCGAGGACGCCGACTACTACGTCGAGATCCTCGGCGCGAGCACGAATGACGGCTCGTACGGCGGCATCGGCATCGGCTCGCAGGAGATCGGCGTTTCGGTCGACGTCGTCGTGTCGCGCGTGGCCGCGGAAGTGCGCGTGTATGACGGGCCGACCGGGAAGCTGCTGACTTCGGAGACGCTCGCGAAACGGAAGACCGCGGTGATGCCGACGTCGATCTACCTCGGCGGCTCGCGAATCTTCGCCGTCGTGGCGATGCCGTTCGTGCAGCAGTCGCAGTATCGCTCGCTCACGAAGGCGGCGGCGCGCGATGCGGCGCTGGTCGTGGTCGAAGCGCTGCAGGCGGAATGAAGTTCGTCGTCGTGCTCACGACCGTGGGCGCGGACTTCGATGCTCGCGCGCTCGCGCATGCGCTCGTCGACCTGCGGCTCGCGGCGTGCGTGAACATCCTCGACCGCGTGCAGTCGGTCTATCGGTGGGAAGGCAGCGTCACCGAGGATGGCGAACAACTGCTCGTCATCAAGACCGCCGAGGATCGACTCGCGCCGCTGCGCGAAGAGCTGTTCCGCCGGCATCCCTACTCGGTCCCCGAGCTCATCGTCCTCCCGATCGCCGAAACGTCGGACTCATACGGCGCGTGGCTTCAGGAGTCGGTGTCGTGACCGATGTCATCCCGAACGTGAGAGAGGGAGCTGGGGCTCGGGTGGTGCTGCGATGCACGTGCCTCGCGCCCCGCCCACACAGGTCCCTCACTCACGCTCGGGATGACAGGGAGTAGCGGCGTAGCGCGAAGAAGAGCGCGATGGCGGCGAGGGTGACGAAGGTGACGTTGCGGCCGCGCGTGAAGGCTTCGGGGACGTAGACCAGCCGCAGGCGGTGCGTGCCTTTCGGCACGAAGACGCCGACGAAGGCGTGGTTCGCGTAGTGCGTTTCGACGCGGCGTCCGTCGATGTATGCGCGCCAGCCGGGCCACTTCGAGTCGGACAGCACGACCCAGCCGTCGAGCTCCATCTTCGCGTCGATCGCGTACGCCGTCGTGCCTTCGCGGCGCAGCGCGAGCTCGCCGGGGCCGTTTGCGATCTCGTGCGGCTTGTAGTGGGGCACGGTCAGCCACGCCATGTCGGAGAAGTCGGTCGCCTTGCTCATCGCAAGGATCACGTCGACGCCGCTGCGCTCGTAGCGGATGCGCCGCGGCACGAACGCGCGCGGCAGCACGCGCGTGTTCTCGAGGAGGCGCGAGTTGCGGTCCTCCATGACCAGCCGCCAGCCGTCGGGCGGCTGGGTGGTGAGGTCGGCGATGGCGTAGCGAACGTTGAGGAAGGAGAGAAACGGTTTGCTCAGATCGGTCACGACGTTGAACGAGACCGGCTGCGGGATCGACCAGAGCGGAAAGGTCTGCGCGATGCGCTCGAACGTCATCGCCTCGTAGCCGCGCACGTCCTCGAGGTCGTACATCGCCGCGCCGTCGGGGATGAAGACGTAGTTGTGTCCCACGACGCGGAACGGGGTGCGGGTGTCCTTCTTGATTTCATGGAGGAGGGGGACTGGGGGATAGAAGGCGCCAGGGGGGAGCGATGGATAGATGTTGCCGTCGGCGAACGTCCGCTGCAGCAGGATCAATCCGAGGACGACCGGCAGCGCGATGCGCACGGGAGTGCGGAAGGCGAGCAGCAGGATCACGACCGCGAGCGGCACGAGCTCGACGACGAGCAGCGCGCGGATCAGCGCGGGATCGACGTCGGCGCGGACCTGCGAATCCCATATGGCGTACGTCACGAGCGTGAGCGCGATGCCGGCGAGGAGCAGGACCGCGATCACGAAGTGGAGGACAGGCGATCTCGCCTGTCCGGACAGGCAGGATTGCCTGTCCCCCACCGCGTCGATGGCCATCGCCGCGAGGATGCTCAGCGCGAACGCGCCGGCGAAGGCGAGGCGGTTGTTCAGCGCGATGTTGAACATCGGCAGCTCGTGCAGCAGGTGCGCGATCGGTGGCGCGTCGAACGCGGCGCACAACGCCACCAGCGCGAGTCCGAAGAAGAACCAGGTGTCCCTCCGCCGCGCGAGGATCAGCGACGCGAGCGCGAGTGCGACGACGATGCTGCCGACGCGCGGGGCGGACGGGTCCCAGAGCGCGGTGTGGTTGTCGCGCTCGGGCTGGCCGCCGAAGTACGGGAGGAACGTGCGCGCGGCGCGCTGGCCGACGATCTCCGCGGTCGTGTAGAAGTTCGAGGGGGCGTACAGATTGCGCCGCATGTCGTATTCGACGGTCTCCGGCGCGGCGGAGAGGAACGGCAGTAGCGAGATCGCGGTGACGCCGAGCGCGACGAGGCCCGCGATCGCCGCGAAGGCGATCGCCTTCGGCCTCCGGTGCACGACGACTTCGAACACTCCGTATGCCGCGCCGACGGCGAGGACGTGCAGCATTGACTCCGGATGGCCGGCGAAGATGGTGAGCACGAAGGCGATCGTGAGCAGCACCGTCGCGCGGAGTCCGGGCTCGCGCACGAGCGCGCGCACGGCGAAGAGAACGAGCGGCAGGAACGCCCACGCGCGGCCGAGCGGCCAGGCGACGAAGAACGCGAGCATGGCGTTGAACATGTAGCCCGCGGCGGCGGCGAGCGCGGCGATCTCGCCGAGCCCGAGAGAGCGGGCGAAGGCGAAAGTGAAAAAGCCGGCGAGGAAGAACGTCATCGCCGCGCCGAAGGTGAGGCTCTGCGGATGCGAGAGCACGAGGCCGAGAACGTTCAGCGGATCGTACGGCGCGGCCTGCATGTTCGCGGCGAGCACCGTCCCGCCGAGGAGGAACGGATTCCACACCGGCCAGTCGCCGCGCGACAGCGCGTGGCGGACGGCATGCTGCCAGGGAATGATCTGCGTGTACAGATCGGAGAGCGTCCCGTTGTGAATCGGCACGATCCCGACGTCGGGCGCGTACTCCTTCAGCGGCTCCGCCATGTACGGCAGATCGATCGGCGCGTAGATCCGTCCCGTGATGAGCGCGCGCCCTGTGAAACAGAGCGGCAGGAGCACGAGCACGATCGCCGCGGCCGTGGTCAGCTGCTGAACGAGCCGGTGCCAGACATAGAGGATCGCGATCGTAACCGCGAGATAGAGAAGAATCGCCGGCAAACCGCGAAAACTATCGCACAGAACAGCGTCGCGAGCGTGATCGAGCGGCCGCGCGTGAACGACTCCGGCAGATAGACGAGGCGCACGCGGTGGCGGCCGGCGGGGACGTGGACGCCGAGGAAGGCGTGGTTGGCGAAGTGGGTGCCGATGCGCTTGCCGTCGATGTACGCGCGCCAGCCGCGCCAGGCCGTTTCGGAAAGCACGATCCAGCCCGCGCCCTGCATGTCGGCGTCGAGGTGCCACGCGAGTCCGTCGCGGCGGATCGCGACGGTGCCGGGTCCGTTCGCCGCGTCGTGCGGCTGATCGACGTCCGCTTCGATCCACGCCTGCTCCGCGAAACTGGTCGCGCCCTTCATCGCCTCGAGCACCGCTTCTCCGCTGCGCTCGTAGCGCACGCGCGGAGGCACGAACGCGCGCGGCAGCACGCTGCCGTTCTCGATCACGCGCGTGCCGTCGAGCGCGTAGCGGACGTTGAGGAACGAAAGGAACGGCCGCGACGGATCGTCGACGGCGTTGAACCACGCGCGCTGGAAACGCGACCAGAGCGGGTAGGTCTCGCTGAGCCGCTTGTTCGTCATCGCCTCGTAGCCGCGCGCATCCTCGGCCTCGAACATCGCCGAGGTGTTGGGAATGAGCGTGTAGCCGACGCCGACGATGCGGTCGTTCTTCGGCAGCGCATCGAGCACGGCGACGCGCGGATAGAACATCGATTGCGGAAGCGAGGGATAGATCCCACCGTCTTCGATCGTCCGCTGGATCAGCACGAGCGCAAGGATCGCGAAGGCCGTGTAGCGCCAGCGGAACGTCAGCAGCAGCGCGATCGCCGCGAGCGGCACGAGCTCGGCAAGCAGGAACGTGCGCGTGTTCGTCAGCATCGCCGCGATCGCGAGCGCGACTCCGACGGCGATGACGGCGAACGCGACGCGAGGACGGAGCGCGTCGACGGCGATCGCGGCGAGCATGGCCATCGCAAAGATCGCGACGAAGGCGAAGCGCTCGTTGATGGCGATGTCGAACAGCGGCACGGCGTGCAGCGCGTGCGCGAACGGCCAGCTGCCGAAGGTCAGGAAGAGGCAGACGATCGTGAGCGCGAAGAAGAACCACGTCTCCGCGCGGCGCGGCGCGACGAGCAGCGCCCCGAGCGCGAGCGCGAGCACGATGCTGCCGACGCGCGCGGAAAGCGGATCCCACTGCGGCTTTGTCTCGCCTCGCCAGGGCTCGCCGTCGAACGCCGGCAGGAATGTGCGGCCGAGGCGATGCATCTGCCGCTCCGGCGACGCGAGCTGGTCGTAGCGCGCGTTTGCATAGAGTTTCGTCCGGATCTCGTGCTCGAACGTCTGCGACGACGCTTCCGCAAACGGCAGCAGATAGATCGCGGTCAGCAGCAGCGCGACGACTCCCGCGCCGGCCGCGAGCGCAATCGATTTCCAGTTGCGCGTGAGGCACAGCTCGAGCACGCCGTACGCGACGCCGGCCGCGACGATGTGCAGCACCGACTCCGGATGTCCGGCGACGATGACCAGCACGAGGCCGCACAGCAGCGCTCCAGCCCTGGCCTCGCGCACCACGCGGCGCACGCCGAGGAGCACCAGCGGGAGGAACGCCCACGCGCGGCCGAGCGGCCAGCCGACGAAGAAGGCCATCATGCCGCTGAACATGAACGCCGTCGCGGCGGTGAGCGACGCGACCTCGCCGCGTCCGCTGTGGCGCGCGAAGAGATAGGTGAAGAAGCCGGCGAGGAAGAAGGTGATGCTCGCGCCGAACGTCAACGCGTGCGGGAGCGGGAGGAGCAGGCCGAGGAGCTGGAACGGATCGTAGACCGCCGGCTGCGCGGCGGCGGCGAGGATGTCGCCGCAGAGCACGAACGGATTCCAGAGCGGCCACTCGCCGTTCGCCAGCGCATAGCGCACCGCCTTCTGCCACGGAATGATCTGGCAGTAGAGGTCCGACAGCGCGATGTTGTGCGGCGTCACGCCGGGCATCTGCGACTTGAGCGGCTCGTACGCAAACCCGAGATCAATCGGCGCATACACCCGCCCCGTCAGCAGCGCGCGCCCGGTGAACGTGATCGGGAGGAGGATGAGCGCGAGGGCGGAGGCGAGGGGGATGCGGCGCGCGGTGAGCGCGATCAGGGCTGTTGCGGTGAGCAGGTAGAGCGCGAGGGACACGGGCGCATAGTAAGGGTGATTGGTGGCTGGTGGTTTGTAGTTGGTGGCCCCAGCTACCAGCCACCAATCACCAACCACCCCGTCGTACACTTCCCCCATGGACCGCCGCGAGTTCGTCCTTCTCACCGCAGCCGCGGCGCTGGTTCCGCGCAATGCGCTCGCCGCGATCGCGCCCAAACACCTCCTTCAGATGAACGGCTATCCGCTGAATGCGGAGACGCCGCTGGAGTTGCTGACCGACTACCTCACGCCAAACGAGTTGTTCTTCGTGCGGAGTCACTGGATTCCGCGGATGCCGGATGGGAAGACGTGGCGGCTGACGGTGGACGGGGAGGTGCGGCGGAAGGTACAGCTCACGCTGGCGGATCTGAAGAAGCTGCCGCGGGCGGAGGCGACGTGCGTGCTGCAGTGCGCGGGCAATGGGCGCGCGCTGCATGCGCCGGCGATGCCGGGGATTCAGTGGCGGTACGGCGCGGTCGGCAACGCGCGGTGGCGCGGGGTGCGCGTAAAGGATGTGCTCGAGCGCGCGGGCGTGAGCTCGTCAGCGTTGCATCTGCATGTCTTCGGCAGCGATGACCCGCCGGGGAAGGTTCCGCCGTTTCATCGCAGCGTGGAGCTGACGAAGGCGATGGACGACTGCATCCTCGCGTGGGAGATGAACGGCGCTCCGCTGCCGGCGCAGCATGGCGCGCCGCTGCGGCTCATCGTGCCGGGATGGGCGGGCGATCACTGGATGAAGTGGGTCGTGCGCCTCTCCGCGAGTGCGGAGCCGCAGAAGGGCTTCTACATGGAGACGGCGTATCGCTGGCCGCTGAAGCCGGGCGCGCCGGGCGTGGCGTTCAAGCCGGAGGAGATGAAGCCGCTCACGGAGATGGCGGTGAAGTCGAACATCACCACCGCGCCGAAGCGCGCGCGCAGGAATGTCGCGTACGACGTCCGCGGCTTCGCGTTCTCCGGCGCGCCCGACATCGCGAAAGTCGAGCTGAGCGACGATGACGGCTCGACGTGGCACAGGGCCGTGCTCGACCCGCGTCACGAGCCGTACGCGTGGCGGCTGTGGCAGTACAGCTGGACGCCGCGCCGCAACGGAACGAATCGCATCCTGGCGCGCGCCACCGACAGCCGCGGCGCGGTGCAGCCGCGCGAGACGGTCTGGAATCAGAGCGGCTATCTGTTCAACGCGTGGCACGCGGTGGACGTGGAGGTGACGGCATGATCGCGCTGCTGATGCTCATCCTCGCCGCGCTGCCGATGCCCGGCACGCGCTTCCAGCAGTTGCCGGACGGTCCGGGAAAAGCGGAAGTCGAAGCCGGCTGCTACGCCTGCCACTCCGCCGACATCATCGTGCAGCAGCGCCTCACGCCAAAGCAATGGACCGCGACCGTCGACAAGATGATCCGCTGGGGCGTCGAGTCGAAGGATCCGGAGCGGCAGCGGATGATCGACTACCTGTCGAAGCACTTCGGCCCCGACAACCGCTTCACGCCGATCGCGACCGGACCAGTGAAGTGATCGCGGCGAGCGCGATCGCGAGCAGCGTCAACCCACTCATCCACGCGCCGATCACGAATGCCTGCGGGCGATAGACGAGGCGCACGGTGTGCTCGCCCTGCGGCACATACACGCCGAGGAGCGCGTGATTGGCGAAGCGGATCGGAGAGGGTTTGCCATCGACGAACGCGCGCCAGCCCTTCCACGCCGTCTCCGAGATCACCAGCCAGCCGCCGCCCTGCATCGACGCGCGGATCGCGAGCTCGCCGCGTCCGTGCCGCAGCACGCGCGCGGTGCCGGGGCCGTTCACTTCCTCGCGCGGCGCGCTGAGGCGCGCGTCGATCCAGCTCCGCTCCGCGAAGTCGCGCTCGTTCTTCATCTCCTTCAGCAGCGCGTCCTTCGGAACGCCGCGGCGTACGCGTCGCGGGACGAACGCACGCCCGAGCACGCGCGTGTTCTCGAGCAGGAACGTCCCCGGCTGCTCGGCGATCTTGTTCCAGCCCGGCGCCACCGCCACGTTCCACGGCGCGAGCGCGTAGCGCACGTTCAGCATCGAGAGGAACGGCGGCGTCAGATCGTCGACGCGGTTCCACCACACGCCCTGCGGCGTCGACCAGAGCGGAATCGTCTCGACCCATCTGCGCAGCCGCAGCGCCTGATAGCCGCGCACGTCCTCGAGCCCGTACAGCGTCGCCGAGTTCGGGATCAGCTCCGCCTGCTGCCCCACGATGCGGAACGGCTCGCCGCCCTTCGGCAGTTTCGCGAGCACCGGAATCGGCGGATAGAACATGCGCGCGGACAGCGTCGGATACAGATCGCCGACCTCGAACGTCCGCTGCGCGACGACGAGCAGCAGCAACAGCGCGCAGGCCGCGCGCCCCTTCGCCTTCGCCGCGATCAGCGCGATCAGCAGCGGACCGCCGACGAGGACGGCCGCCTGCGTGTGAATGAAATCGCTCGAGAACCGGAACGCGAACAGACGGCTCGATGCGTTTGCGAACGCGATGAGCAGCACCGCCGCGACGACGATCGACGTGACGACGAGACCGCGGCGGTCATTCCCGTCCGCACCGAGCGCGTCCGCGCCGAGCGCCGCGAGCAGCGCGACTCCGAACGCGGCGGCGACGACGAGGCGGTCATTGAGCGAGATATCGAATAGCGGCAATTTTCCGAGCACGTCGGCGAACGGCCAGAGCCGGATGCCGAGCAGCAGGCCGCCGGCGATCAGCGCGAGCGCCGCCCACTTCGCGCGCGACGGCGAGCGCCACGCGCCGAACGCGGCCAGCGCCAGCGCCGCGCTGCCGCACCACGCGCTCTCCAGCGGCGGCTCGAACGGCATCGCGTCCGGCCACTCCGACTGCGGCATGCCGTGGATGAACGGCACGAGCTGCGACTCGAGCTTCGCCAGAGCCAGCGGCAGCGGCGCCGACTTCGCGAGCGTCCGGAAGAACCCGCGCCGCAGCTCGTGCTCATGCGTCTGCGGCAGCGCCTCCATCACCGGCAGCAGATAGATCGCGCAGATCATCAATGCCACGACGCCCGCGCCGGTCGCGAGCAGCGTCGCGCGCATGAAGTCCTTTCCTCGCACCGCCCACAACTCCGCCACCGCCCACACCGCGCCGATCGCTACCAGGTGTAGAGCGCTCTCCGGATGTCCGGCCAGCAGCATCATCACGAACGCGAACGTGAGCAGCGCCGCCGAGCGCGGCGAAGGCGCGCGCACCACGCGGCGCACGCCGAGGATCAGCAGAGGCAGCCAGATCGTCGTCGCGCCGAGCGCCCACTCCAGCCACATCACGATGAACGTCGAGAACATCCACGCCGCCGCGCCGACGAGCGCCGGCATCGCACGCACCCTGAGGTCGCGCAACAGCACGTACATGCCGAGGCCGGCGAGGAAGAGCGTGATCGAGGCGAGGAAGGTGAGGCTGTTCGCCAGCGGCAGGATCAGGCTCAGCAGCACCAGCGGATCGTAGGCCGCCGGCTGCGCCGCGCCCGCGAGAACATCGCCCGCGAAGATGTGCGGATTCCAGAGCGGCATCTCACCATGCCGGTACGCATCGCGAACCGCCGCCTTCCACGGGATGTTGTGCGAGTAGACGTCGGAGAGCAGTCCGTTGTGCAGCCGCCCCACGCCGTACTGCGCCTTCAGCACATACAGCGGCTCCGAGTTGTACGGCAGATCGATCGGCGCATACACCCGCCCCGTCAGCAGCGCCCGCCCCGTGAACGCCAGCGGCAGCAGGACGAGCGCGAGCGAGACCGCCGCTCTTATTCGCGCTGCTCGCGTTGCCGCGATGGCCGTGGCGAAGTAGAGGACTGCCGTTAGCAACGGAGTCTCCGAGTCTCCGAGTCTCCTGGTCTCATAGACCCGCCCGCCCGTCTTCCTCGGAGACTATGAGACCAGGAGACCAGGAGACTACCAGGCGTAGAACGGGAACACCCCTGCCCGCCCCGGAGTTAGATTGATACCTCATGGATTCCATCGTCATTCGCGGCGCACGCGAGCATAACCTCAAGAACATCGATGTCGTGGTCCCCCGCAACAAGTTCGTGGTCATCACGGGCGTGAGCGGGTCAGGGAAATCGTCGCTGGCGTTCGACACCATCTTCGCCGAGGGGCAGCGGCGGTACGTCGAGTCGTTGTCGGCGTATGCGCGGCAGTTCCTCGAGCAGATGGAAAAGCCCGACGTCGACTCGATCGAGGGGCTCTCGCCGGCGATCTCGATCGAGCAGCGCACGACCTCGCGCAACCCGCGCTCGACGGTCGGCACCGTCACCGAGATCTACGATTACCTGCGCCTCCTCTTCGCCTCGATCGGCGTGCCGCACTGCACGAACTGCGGACAGGAAATTCGTCCACAGACCATCCAGCAGATGGTCGATCGCCTCATGAACCAGCCCGCGGGCACGAAGTTCACGATCCTCGCGCCGTATGTGCGCGGGAAGAAGGGCGAGTACAAGAAGCAGATGCTGCAGATGGTGAAGGAAGGCTTCACCCACGCCATCGTCAACGGTCAGGAAGTCGAGCTCGCGAATCCGCCCACGCTCGACAAGCAGAAGAAGCACACCATCGACATCCGCATCGACCGCATCGTGGTGAAGGAAGGGATCGCGCAGCGGCTCGCCGACTCGCTCGAGACGGCGACGCGGGTGACCAAGGGACTTGTCAAGATTCTCTACCAGGAAGACAAACGCGAAGAGCTGATGTCGCAGAGCTATGCCTGTCCGGACTGCGGGATTTCCATCGGCGAGATCACGCCGCGGCTCTTCTCCTTCAACTCCCCCTACGGCGCCTGCCCGCGCTGTTCCGGCCTCGGCGTGCTGCTCGAGATCGACGAGCGGAAGATCGTGCCCGATCCGGCGAAGTCGATCGAGGAAGGGGCGATCGCGCTCTGGAAGGAAGGCTCCGAGCACTGGCGCCTGCGTCAGATCCAGACGCTCGCGAAGCACTACAAGTTCAAGCTCGAGACGCCGTGGCAGAAGCTGCCGGAGAAAGCGCGCAACTGCGTTCTGTATGGCTCCGAGGAGAAGCTGCGCTTCGAGTTCCAGGGAAGCGAGAGCACCTACGAATATCGCGGCACGTACGAGGGCATCGTCCCGATGCTGCAGCGCCGCTACAAGGAGTCCGACTCCGACGACATCCGCGAAGAGATCGAGCGGTTCATGACGCCGACAAAGTGCCCGGAGTGCAATGGCCGGCGCTTGAAGCCGGAAGCTCTCAGCGTGACGGTGGCCGGCAAACCGATCGACCGCATCGTCGCGCAGCAGTTGAAGGACGCGCAGGAGTTTTTCGCGCAGATCTCGCTCACGGCGCGCGAGGAAGCGATCGCCGGCAAGATCCTGAAGGAAGTGCGCGACCGCCTCGGGTTTCTGAACGCGGTCGGCGTCGGCTACCTGATGCTCGACCGCAACGCGGCGTCGCTCTCCGGCGGCGAAGGCCAGCGCATTCGCCTGGCGACGCAGATCGGCTCGAAGCTGATGGGCGTGCTGTACGTGCTCGACGAGCCGTCGATCGGCCTGCATCAGCGCGACAACCGGCGCCTCATCGAGTCGCTGCTCGAGCTGCGCGACGTAGGCAACACCGTGATCGTCGTCGAGCACGACGAGGAGACCATCGAGACCGCGGACCACATCATCGACCTCGGCCCGCGCGCCGGCGTGCATGGCGGCGAGATCGTGGCCGAGGGGACGCTCGCGCAGGTGAAGACGTTCCCCGCGTCGCTGACCGCGAAGTACCTGCGCGGCGAAGCGCGCATCGAGGTGCCGGTGGAGAGGCGCAAGCCGAACGGCAAGTCGCTCGTGATTCGCGGCGCGCGCCAGAACAATCTGAAGAACGTCGACGTGACGATCCCCCTCGGCCTGTTCGTCGCCGTGACCGGCGTCAGCGGCTCCGGAAAATCGACGCTCGTGAACGACATCCTCTACAAGGCGCTGTCGCATCACTTCTACGACTCGATCGACACGCCCGGCGAGCACGATCGCATCGAGGGGCTCGAGCACCTCGACAAGATCATCGACATCGACCAGTCGCCCATCGGCCGCACGCCGCGCTCGAACCCGGCGACGTACACGCAGCTCTTCGGCGAGATCCGCAACCTCATGTCTGCGACGCCCGAGGCGCGGATGCGCGGGTACGGACCGGGGCGGTTTTCGTTCAACGTGAAAGGCGGGCGCTGCGAGGCGTGCAAAGGCGACGGGCAGATCAAGATCGAGATGCACTTCCTGCCCGACATCTACGTCACCTGCGACGTCTGCGGCGGCAAGCGCTACAACCGCGAGACGCTCGAGGTGAAGTACAAAGGCTTCTCGATCGCCGACCTGCTCGCGATGACCGTCGAGCAGGCGTTCGATGTGTTCCGCAACGTCCCGCGCATCGCCAACATCCTCCGTACGCTGGACGAGGTGGGCCTCGGCTACATCACCCTCGGCCAGTCCTCGACCACCCTCTCCGGCGGCGAGGCGCAGCGCGTGAAGCTCGCGAAAGAGCTCGCGAAACGCGCGACCGGCAAGACGCTCTACATCCTCGACGAGCCGACCACCGGCCTGCACTTCGACGACGTCGCCAAGCTCCTGCACCTCATGCACGGCCTCGTCGAGCGCGGCAACACGGTGGTGGTGATCGAGCACAATCTCGACGTCATCAAAACCGCCGATCACGTCATCGACCTCGGCCCCGAAGGCGGCGACGACGGCGGCCTCGTAATCGCGACCGGCACGCCCGAGGAAGTCGCGCACGCGGAATCGCCGACGGGCGTGTATTTGCGCAAGGTGCTGCGCAACTCTCTGGCCCTGGAGGGCGGGCGTCCCGCCCGCCCCCGTTAAACCGGAATCCTCTCCGGATACGACACCACAAACTCCCAGTCGCGCAGTCCCGCCTTCGCCGGATTGTTCAACACGTACTCGATCGTGTTGTGCAACTCCCGCGAGTCGCGCACGGTCCGATCGAAATAGTCCTCGTGCCAAAACGCCCCTTCGCGGCCCAACAGCTTGTTCGCCGCCTTGCTGGTGAACGACTTCCAACCCTGAACGACGCGATCGATTCGGTCCGCCAGTGTGAGCACGACGTGGACATGATTCGGCATTACGCACCACGCGAACAGTTCGTAGCGTGTGCCGTCGAAGTGGGTGAGTGCATCCGCGACAATCTTCGCGATGCGTGAGTCGCGCATGAAGCAGGCGCCGTGAGAATCGTCGAGTGACTCGCCGAGCTTTTCCGCCCGCACGTGCCTCGGGATGGCATCGAACAGGTTGAACGTGACGAAGTAGATGCCGTGCTGCGTGTCCCAGTGCGGGAGGCGTTTTCGCTTGTGGACTTCGACGGTGCCGAGATCGAACTGCATTGGGCCGAGGATACCTCGGGGGAGGGGGGCGGGACGCCCGCCCTCCATGGGCATAGGCGAGCGGGGCGAGTGGTTGCACGACCGCGATGACAAGACTCTTCCTGCTCTCGCCGGCGAACCTGACGGGGTTGCGGGCGAAGATGCTGGCGTCGCCGCGGGCGTCGTTCGACGCGGCGGTGCGCTATCGCTCGGAGCAGGGCGTACCGATCGCGGAGGCATTTGCGTTCATGAGCTCTCTCTACTTCCGCGGGAAGATCGCGTATGCGCGGCGGTTCGCGGTGCCGTCGCCCGTCGTCGGCGGCGACGGGATCTTCGTGATCACGTCGGGATACGGGCTCGTGCCGCAGGACTGGGCGCTGACGGAAGAGCGGATGAAGCGGATGAAGAAGATCGACGTCGATGTCGCGGCGCGCAGCTACACGAAGCCGCTGCGCGAGCATGCGCAGCTGCTCGCGAGCGCGCTCGACGCCGACGCGGAGGTCGTGCTGCTCGGCAGCGTCGCGACCGGCAAGTACGTCGACGTGCTGCGCCCGATCCTCGGCGACCGCCTGCGCTTCCCCGCGGTCTTCGCGGGACTCGGCGACATGTCGCGCGGCGGGTTGATGCTGCGCGCGGCGCGCGAGGGTCGCGAGCTCGCGTACACCACGCTCGACGCGCCGCGGCATCGCGCTCCCGGCGTGAGCGGCAAGATGCCGGCGCTGCCGTAAACTCGGCGGATGTTCGGCCGCCACCGGTGGAAGAAGAACGGCGCGATCACGTTGTCGGCGTCGTTCGACGGCGCGCTCGCCGCGCACGTCGCCGTCACGGGAAAGGTGGAGCCGCCCGCACGAGGCAGCATCGCGGTCACGCCCGCCGAACTGCAGCGCCTGCACTCCGAGCTCACGGACTGGTGTCATGAGCACCGCGTCGCGCTGACTCCAGGCGCGCTGACGCTCCCGCCGATGCCCAACGGCGGCGGCGTGCCGGTATTCGTGCGGCTCGCAATCGGCGCGGATCGTTGCTGGCTCGCACTCGAGATTGGCGAAGGCACGTCGACGTGGTCGATGGCGGTGGCGTTCGCGCATTACGAGCGCATGCGCGACGCGGTCGCCGCGTATCTGCGCGAGTGCGACGTGATCGCGAATGACCGTTTGCTCGAGTCGCTCGAGTGCGAGCGCGTCGACGAGGAAGTGACGTTCGGCGAAATCATCGTGGCGCACCTCGAACAGAGTCATTGGTGGGAAGTCCGCCAGCCGTGCGACGATCTCGCGTCGGATCTCGCGCGACTGAGGCGCTGGATGGCGCCGAAGGAGTGGGATGAGGAGAAAGAGACGGTGAAGGGACTCGCGAGGATCGAGGAGAATGGCGACCCTCTGCTGTTCCGCGTCCGGCGCGACAGGATGCACGTCGGTATCCGCCACGACGGCGGACGCGTGTGGCTGCTGCTGAATCCCGATCGCGATCGCGTCGTGAAATCGAGCGAGGACGCTTACGTCGTCACGGCGGAAGAAATGGAGCGCATTCGCAAAGCGGAAGCGCCGTCGCGCGCGGTGCTGCGCGAGCTCGAGAGCCATCTCGGAGACCGCGCATGGCCGTAAAGCGGGTGGTCATCCCGACCGACGTCAACGAAGTCATCCTGAAGTTCGGTGCGCGCGAGGTGCGGCTGACGAATCTGCGTAAGCCGTTCTGGAAAAAGCTCGGCATCACGAAGCGCGACCTGCTGCAGTACTACGCCGACGTCTCGCAGTGGCTGCTGCCGCATCTCGTCGACCGCGCGATGGTGATGAAGCGCTACCCGAACGGCGCGGAGGGCGATTTCTTCTACATGAAGCGCGCGCCGGAGCCGCGGCCGGAGTGGATCGAGATCTGCGCGATCCCGCACACCGAGGGGCTGGTCAACTATCCGATCGTCCAGGACCTGCCGTCGCTCCTCTGGCTGATCAACCTCGGGTGCATCGATCTGAACCCGTGGTACGCGCGCTGCGAGGACGTCGACCGCCCCGACTTTCTCCACTTCGATCTCGACCCCGGCCCCGGCGCAACGTTCGACAAAGTGCGCGCGACCGCGCTGCGCGTGCGCGACATCCTCGCCGCGCTGAAGATGCCGGTGTATCCGAAGACCACCGGCTCGAAGGGCATGCACCTCTACGTGCCGATCAAACACGGGCCGACGCAGAAGGAAGTGTGGTCGTTCGCGAAGGCGCTCGCGTTCGAGCTCGAGACGCGCCATCCCGACATCATTACCGCCGAGTATCGCAAGGTGAAACGCCCGCACGGCCGCGTGCTCGTCGACTACAACCAGAACGTGTGGGGCCACACGCTCGCGTCGATCTACTCCGTCCGCCCCACGCCGTTCGCCGGCGTGTCGATGCCGGTGACGTGGGAGGAAGTCGAAGGCGGCGTGAAGATCGACGACTTCCGCATCGACAACGCGGTCGCGCGTCTGAAAACGAACGGTGACCTTTGGAAGCCGGTGCTCGGAAAGAAGCGCGTCGACTTGTTCAGGCTGGTGTCATGAAGGTGATTGGTGGTTGGTTGCTGGTGGTTGGGCTCGCAACAGCGGCGAGCGCGCAGACGGTCCGCATCACGGAGAAGCCGACCGGCCTGATTTACGGCAAGCTCGCGGTTCCAATCGTCGCCACCGAGCCGGTTGCGAAGGTCGAGCTGACGATCAACGGGGTTCCGTTTGCGAGCACGAATGGGCGCGTGATGCGCGCGCATGTGAATGTCGGCTACTACATCCGCCGCCTGCGTATGCGCGCGGTCGGATATGACGCGCTGGGCAATGTCGTTGGCGAGGACGAGATGGTGGTGAACGATCCGCGGCCGCCGTTCCGCGTGCGGCTGCAGGCGCCGCCGCGGTGGCCGGAGAGCGGCACAGCGACGCTGCACGCGAACGTGATCCGTCCCGCGGAGATCGTGGTGCGCGAGGTCGAGTTCTACGTCGGCGAGGAGAAGGTCGGCACCGACAACGCGCCGCCATATGAGGCGACCGCCGACGCCGCGCAGTTCCCGAATGCGATCTACACGCGCGTGGTTGCGCGCAGCGCCGATGGGCAGGAGTCGAACGACGTCTTCTTCTTCGGCGAGCGCGTGCAGGAAACCATTGATGTAACCGTCCAGCAGATCCCGATCTCCGTTTCAGAGGGAGTGTCGCCGCTGAGCGTGAGCGATCTCACGCTCATCGACGACGGCGCACCACGAGCGATCGAAGGGCTGATCGGCGCGGCCGATCAGCCGCTGTACGTCATCCTGCTCATCGACTATTCGCAAAGCATGTTGAAGGAGCTGCCGGTGGTGAAGGCGGCGGCGAAGCAATTCGCGCGCTCGCTGCTGCGGCCGCAGGATCGGATCGCCGTCGTCGGCTTCAATCAGCGCTCGTTCTGGCTCACCGGCTACACGAATGACTGGAACGCCGCGGCCGATGCGGTCGATCGCGTGCAGCCGGTCGGGGAGACGCACCTCTACGACAGCGCGATCGAGATGCTGTACGAGCTGCAGAAAACGCCGGGACGGCACGCGCTGGTGCTGCTCACCGACGGCGTCGATCAGGGCAGCCGTTTCAAGCTCGATCACCTCGTGCACTACGCGCGCTACGCGGGCGTGCCCGTCTATCCGATCGTGAAGAACAAGCGGCTCTCGACGTGGATGAAGCTCGGCGTCGGGCGGCTGGAGGCGAAGCGGCTCGATCGCATCGCCGACGACACCGGCGCGACGTACTTCATCATCCAGAGCGAGCGCGAGCTGGCGAACGTTTACGGGCGCATCGCCGCGGAGCTGCGGCAGCAGTATCAGCTCATCTTCCACTCCGATGCGTCGATGCCCGATCAGTGGCGATCGCTGAAGATCGAGTCGACCGCCGGCCATCAGCTCCGCACGCCGAAGGGGTACTTTCCCTAGACGGGCATAAAAGGTGAACCGGGCTGCTGCGACGTGACCGAGCCCGGCGCCCCCCTTTTTCCCGAAGAACGGAAACGACATCGCATCTACCGCGGTCTCGTGACCGAGCGGCAGGAGCACATCTTCACGTGGGTGGCGACGGTGGTGGTGATCCTCTACGTGACCGCGTGGATCGGCGCGATCTTCGAGATCCGGCGCATCTCGCGGGAGCCGGTGTTCGGCGAAGGGGTGGAGTCGACCGCGCCGTCGACGCCGACGGAGAACATCACCGCGCAGCTCTTCGGCCCCGAGGCGCCGCGGGCCGCGTATCTCAGCGACGCGGTCCTCGGGTTTCTGCATCCGATGCGCGGCGAGAGCGGCGAAGTGCGCTACATCCCCGCGCTGCCGGGCGAGAAAGTCGCGACCGCGCCGGGTGGCGCGGCGGTGGTGGTGGAAGGCGAGACGCGGCCCGATTTCACGGCGCCGTCGAAGTCGGGAATCTACAAGTTCGCGGTGGAGCTCAACCGGGCGCGGCGCGCGATCGAGGACATGAGCATCGTCACGCTGGTTCCGGCATCGTCGAAGCGCGGCGGCCGCATCGGGCCGTATTACCTCGGCAACTGGCCGTTCGAGTCGGGAGGGAAACCGCGCTCCCCGAGCTATGAGCCGCCCGAGGGATTCATCGAGGTGACGCGAGAGAACCAGAATTTCGCGGTCTCCGAGCACTTCAAGCTGCGCGACTTCCTGACCAAGGACCAGCCGAACGTCTGGCCGAAGTATCTGCTGCTCGATCCGAAGCTGATCGACAAGCTGGAGCTGACGATTCAGGAGCTCGAGCGGGCGGGCGTGCGCGTCGAGCGCGTGCGCGTCATGAGCGGGTTCCGTACGCCGCGCTACAACCACAGCGGCGGCAACGTCGCCGGGCGCGCGAACCTGAGCCGCCACATGTACGGCGACGCGGCGGACATCTTCGTCGACAACGACGGCAATGGAACGATGGATGACCTGAACCGCGACGGGCGCGTCAACGAGCGCGACGCCGCGGTGATCGGCCAGGCGGCCGAGCGTGTCGAGCGAAAGGTCAACTCGCTCGTCGGTGGAATTGGCGTTTATTCCGCATGTTGCGGGCACGGCCCGTTCACGCACATCGACGTGCGCGGCTTCCGCGCGCGCTGGCGCGGCAGCGGCAATGGGTAGGTAAGCAGAGGAGGTACCGTGGTGGAACAGGTAGTGAGTTGTCCGGAATGTCGTGGGGCGCGGCCCGATCCGTCGGTGACGTGTCCGAGTTGCGGCGCGCCGCCGATGCGCGGAGCAGGCGAGCAGCGCGGGACGGATGAGGAAGTGCGCGAGCAGGATCTCGAGCCGTACATCACGCTGCGCTACATCGCGCGGCTGTTCAAGATCTTCGCGGCGATCATGCTGATCCTCATCGTCGCCGAGGTCGTGGCGGGATTCACCGCCGACGCGACCGCGGCGCTGCCGACGCTGATCGTGGAGATCACGAAGATGCTCGTCGCCGCCGGCCTGCTGTGGGGCTTTGGCGATCTGACGCTGCTGCTCATCGACGCCGGCCATGACCTCCGCGTCGTACGCATCCTCCTCGGACGCATCAACGCGGAGCTGCATCGGAAGAACCTGGAGGACAAGAAATAGTTGCTGGGTTGCTGGGTTACTAAGTTGCTGTCAGCAACCCAGCAACTCAGCAACCCAGTAACCGTCTACCGGGACAACTCGTCCTTGCGCTGCAGCAGCCGTTCGCCGAGGTCGAGCAGCTCCTGGCGGTCGAGCGCCTTGCGGGCGCGGGGGAACATTTCCTTCTCTTCCTCGTCCGCGTGATGCTCGACGATGTCCTTGAGGACTTTCGCCTTCGCCTTCAGCTCTTCCGCGTTCTGGCCTTCGCTGACCTCGGGCATCACGAGATCGACGACGTGATGCTCTTCGAGCGCCTCGTAATACAGCTTCTGATCTTCCTTCTTCTTCGCGGCCTCGCGGTACGCGGGATAGAAGATCTCCTCTTCGATCTGCGTGTGGACTTTCAGCTCCTGCTCGACTTTCGCGAGGAGCTTCTCGCGGCGCGATCCGGAAGCGTTCTCGAGCTGACCGAGCAGTCCGCGCACCGTCTCATGGTCCTGCTTCAGCACCGCGATCGCGTCGGGTGCCTTTGGTTTCTTCGTGGGTGTTTTTCGTGAAGCCATAGATCCTCCTGCGCGTGAGGAAGATCACGATGCGTGCCTACTGATTCGTCACGATGGCGCGCGTCAGCAGCTCGCGGAATTCGCGGAAGACATTCTCTGGAGGAATGCCGAGCTCATTGCACGACGCGGCGCGCTTGAGGATGTTCTCCGCGGTCTTCTCGTCGAAGATGCGCGTGTCGATGGCGCGGTTGTTCACTTCGCAGAACGCGACCAGCGAGGCGAGCGCGACGCGGCGATTGCCGCCGCGGAACGGACGCGATTGCAGCAGCGCGAAGACGAAGGCTGCGGCTTTGTCGGAGAAGCCGGGATACGCCTCGCGTCCGAGGGTCGTCACCTGCGGGCGCTGGACGGCGCTCACGAGTCCGAACTGCGACTCGACGACGCCGGGATGCGCCTGGTTGCCGCCGAATTCGGAGGAGACCGCGCGATGCAGCTCGATCACGTCCTGGATCGAGAGATAGCGAATCCCGCCGTCAGTCAGTGAGCCGGCGGAAAGCGTTGGGGTACTTCTTGAGAGCCCGCTTGAAACCGCTGGCGACGAGGGGGTTGGTGAAGCTGCCGGGCGGCTCGGCGGCGGGGCCGCGGGCTTTGGACTTGTCGTTGCCGGCTTTGGGGGCGGCTGCGGCTTTCGGGGCGGCTGCGGCGCTTTTTTCGCCGGCTTTGCCGCTTTGGACGGCTTTGGGGCGGGCTTCGACGGCTTTGCCGCCACCTTCTTTGCCGGTTTTGCCGCTTTTGGCGACGGTTTGGACGGCTTTGCCGGCCGTGACGGCTTTGCTGCTTTTTTTGTCCCCTGAGGCTTTGCTGGCTGCTTTTTTGGCTTTTGCTTGTTCGCCATGCGTCATTTCAGTCCTCAGGCCGACATCGTATCGCCGTTAAGTCGTTGAGTCAATGCAGTTTACACGGTGGTAAACGATTGACCCCTCAAAAACGGAACTCGACTGACGCGTCTAAGTGACTGAAAGGATATGGGTTAGCACAATTATCGAGTGCAACGATCCTTGTGCATCAGGATTCTTCGACGTCCGCGGCTTCGCCCGCCTCCCCACCCGCTTCGCCGAGCGGGACAGGGTCGAGGACAAGGAAGTCTTTAGCTTTCTGCGTGGTCGCAAAGCTCTCGCGGTTGCCGCTGGTCTCGAGCCAGCCCTTGTCGACGAGCGAGACGGCCGGCGCTTCGCCGCCGCCGGCGGGATGCTTGATCGCCCTGATCTGCTCGAGCGTCATCGAGTCGGCGTTGAGGCGCCGGAACTCCTGGAGGACGCGGATCTCCTGTGTGGTCAGGCCGTTCGGCAGGATGATCGCCATGACGGCGCATTATAAGGGCTGGCAGCGCGGGCACCAGTACGTCGGGCGCGCGTAGAGTCCCTGTTTCGCGAATTCGACCGGCGTTCCGCACTTGCGGCAGGGCTGCTTTCCGCGCCCATAGACGTATTTCGACTGCGCGGGGTCGAGGCTGAACGTGGTGACGCGCTGCGGCGAGCGTTTGCGGATGTTGGCGAGCATCAGCCTGCGCGCGATGCGCAGCAGCTCGTCGAGCCGCGCGTCGCTGACGTCGCTCACGCGCGCGTACGGATGCACGCCGGCGAGGAAGAGCAGCTCGGATTTGTACTCGTTGCCGATTCCGGAGACCACGCGCTGGTTGACGATGACGTCGGCGATCTCGTCGTCGCCGCGCGCGCGGATCCGCCGCTTCGCTTCCTCGGCATCGAACGTTTCGGCGAGCAGGTCGGGGCCGATCTCGCGGAGATCTTCCTGCCGCGCGAGCGAGCGCGCGTCGTGAAACTCGGCGATCGGGACGTTGAACGCGACGGCGACCCATTCGTCGGTCTCGATGACGACGCGCATGTCGTCGCGCCGCTTCCGCCATCGCTCTCCCGGCCGATAGAGATGCCAGCTGCCATGCATGCGCATGTGCGACCGAAGCTGCAGATCCCCCGAGAGCTCGACGATCAGATGCTTCCCCTCGGCGCGCACGCGCTCGATCGTGCGTCCCGCGACCGGCGTCTGGTCGTCGACGCGCGCGAGCTGCACCAGCACCGTCTCGAACCGCGTGACGCGCCGGCCCGCGAGCGCCGTCTGCATCGTGCTCGCGGCGCGATGGATGGTGTCGCCTTCAGGCACTCAGATCCACTTCTTGATGCGCGGCCAGAGCTCGCGCATCGGCAGTTTCATTCCGCGGCAGAGATGCACCGGCTTGTCGTTCTCGTACGGCATGGCATAGGGATGCCGCACGACCGCGACCTCTTCGACCTGGTCGAAGATCTTCAGCAGCGTCTCGCGGTCATCGTCCAGGACGATCATGACTTCGCCGGTGGCGCCGCGCGGCCCCCAGAGGTAGTAGTTCTGATGTGCGCTGATCGCTTTCGGGAGGCCGTAGCGCTTTCCGTAGAAGTCGATCGCGCCGGCCTGTCCGTAGTTCTGCCCGAAGATCGCGCACTTTGCCTTGTCCGCGGGGGAAAGGCGGTTGTAAACGCCCGCGACCGTGGCGGCCATTTCGGGCCAGCCGTGCATGTCGGCGTAGAACTGCGGGAGCTTGCCGAGACGATGGGTCTCGGTGGCGGGCGGCTCGAGGCGCAGACGCTTCTGATAGGCGATGAACGTCTCGACGGGCAGGATCGGCAGCGCCAGCGGCGCGAGGATGACGCCGGCGATCGTGACCAGCGCGACGGCCACCGCTCGCCCGAACGGAACCGCGCGCGACGCGCGCTCGAGCCACACGCTTCCAGCCGCGAAGAGCATCGGATAGACGGGCGAGAGGTAGTAGACCTTCCCCTTCATCACCACGAACTCGAGGAAGAGCGCGACGGAGCACCAGCCGAGCGCGCGATAGTCGCGCGAGCGGAACAGCCAGAAAAGACCGGCGATCCAGACCGGCGCGGTCATCGGATTCATGAGCGTGAGCTGCGCGCCGAAGAACGACCACGCGCCGACCGGCGAGTTCTTGTGGCTGTGCGCGATGTTGTTCAGCAGCTCGATGGTCGCGAAGTCGTGGCGCATTTCCCACAGGAGGTTGGGCAGGAAGAGCGCTACCGCGATCAGACCTCCGAGCCAGATCCACGGACGGATGAGATGGCGCCGCTGCGGCGAGAGCAGCAGTCCGATCACGAATGCTGCGCCGAAGAAGAGCGTCGTGTGTTTGTTCTCCAGCGACAGTCCCGCGAGCACGCCGAACCAGAGCCACCGTTTCTCCGACGCGCCGTTGAAGATGGTGACGGCGATGTACACGCAGCCCATCCAGAACAGCGGCTCGAACGCGTTCATCGAGAAAAAGTGCGTGGTCCCGAGGTAGATCGGCGCGATCGCGGAGCACAGCGCGGCCATCGACTGCGCGAACTTGCCGCCGGCGAACTGCTTCGCGATCCCCGCCGTCAGCAGCACCAGCCCCGCGTGCGCGAGCACCGCGAGGATGCGAATCGCAAACAGCGACTCGCCGAACACGTTGCGAGCGAACCAGGCGATGACAATGCTCAGCGGCGGCTGATCGACGTAGCCCCAGTCGAGATGCTCGCTGCAGGCGAGGTAATAGAGCTCGTCACGGAAGATGCCGTACTGCGTGATGCACACGATGTGTGCGATCACGGCGAGGGCTGCAATCACATAGACGGATTTCGCGAGTTTCATAAACGCCGCATCTGATAACCCATCCCCGTCGCAACAAATCCCGCTTCCACGAGAAAGGGCGCCAGCGGACTGCGGGCGGCGGGTTCGTCGTTGATCTCGGCGATGAGGAGGGCGCGGCGGCGCGCGGTGTGGACGATGGACGCGAGCTCGGATGCCACGGCGCGCGCGGTGATCGATCGCTGTGGCTCGTTGTCGGGCAGGAAGACGTACAACTGCTTTTCTCCGCGAGAAAGATAGCAGGACATCGATCCATTCACGAGGATCACCGCCGCGCCGACGCTGCGCGAGAAGGTCCCTTGCCGATTGACCGTTGACTCGGGCCACTTCACGATCGCGCCGTACGGGTTCGCGGGGTCGGTGGCGGCCAGCATCAGCGTCTCCGGCGACTCCGGCTCGTCGCGCAGCGTGCGGAGGAGATCGACCGCGCCCGCGCTCGCGAACTGCGCGGCGCCGAGGCCGGCGACGAAGTAGCCGCGGCGAATGCGTCCCGCTTCCTCCATCGCTTTCAAAATCGGATAGACCGCGGAGAAGCCGCCGGGGATGCTCTCCAGCGCCGGCGCTTCGCGCGTCACGACGCCGTACCGCGCGAGGAGCTGATGCGCGAGCGCGTTCGCGCGCTCCGTCTCGGTGCCGTGAGGCGGCGGCACGAGCGACCAGCGTCCCTGCGTCGATGCCGGCGCCGCGACGCGGCGCGAGCGATAGCCGCTCGCGCGCACCTGTCCTCGGCCCTTCGCCGTCCGCGTGTACGCGCGCAGCGCATGGAACGTGTCGTTGGTGATGAGTCCCTTCCAGACGAGGTCCCACAACGCGTCGACGAGGTCCTTCGGAAATCCGCCCACGGCGGCCTGGATCTGGTCGAAGAACGACGCGCCGTGCGTGCGGAGGAAGTCGAGGATCGGGGATTCGATGGGGTCGGGGGTACGAAGGAGCAGGGGGAGTGAGTCCGTCAGATAGACGGCGATGCGGCCGTCGTGTTCTCCGAGCGGCTCGACACCGGTCCAGACGATCTCGCCGGCGGCGCTGAGCGTGTCGAGGTCGGAGGGCTTGTAGTCCTCGATGCGCGCGTCGAGGACCTCGCGCTCGAAGAGCGACGCAGCCATCGGGAATCCCTGCAGCGACTCGACGACTTCGAGCAACGCGTCGAGGCCGCGGCGCTTGCGCGTGACGTGCTGCCAGTTCGCGAAGAGCCGCGCGAGCACGGGTGGATCGACCGGCTCGGCTTCCTTTCGCAACTTCGCCAGCGAGCGGCGGCGAATGATCTTCAAAACGTCGACGTCGCACCACTCGCGCTGCGTGCCGGACGGGCGGAACTCGCCTTCGATCAGTTTCCCGCGCTCGACGAAGCGCTCGAGCGTCGTCGTGACGACGGCGATGCCGAGGGCGTAGCGGTGCGCGACGTCGTTCGGCGTGAACGGGCCGTGCGTGCGCGCGTAGCGCAGCACGAGATCGCCGACCGGATCGGCGACCGGCTGCAGGTAACGCTCCGCGAGGCCGTGCGGGATCGGCGTGCCGAGGGCGTCGCGATAGCGCGCCGCGTCCTCGACGGCGATGAAGCGCTTCTCGCGCGCGACCTTCACCTCGAGCACGCGGCGCTGCTTCGCGAGCTCGAGGAGGACAGACAATCCTGTCTGTCCGGACAGGCAGGATTGCCTGTCCTCCACTTCCTCGGCGCTCAGATCGCCGAGGCGCAGCAGGAGATCGTGAACCGCATCGGCGGAGCGCGCCTTGTGGCGGTCATCGAGATGCTGCAGCTCGAGCTCCGTCTGTTCGAGCGCCTCCGGGTCGAGCAGCTCGCGCAGCTCCGGCTCGCCGAGGAGCTCGCGGAGCTGCGACTGATCGATCGCCAGCGCCTGCGCGCGGCGCTCGGCGAGCGGCGCGTCGCCGTCGTACAGAAAATTCGCGGCGTAGCGGAACAGCACCGACGACGCGAACGGCGACGGCTTGTCGGTGTCGGCGGTGACGACGCGGATCGAGCGCTGGCGGATGCGGTGCGAGATCGCGACGAGCGCCGGCACGTCGAAGACGTCGCGCAGCACCTCGCGATACGCCTCGAGGATGATCGGGAAGGAGCCGAAGCGCGACGCGACCTGCAGCAGGTCGTACGCGCGCTTGCGCTGCTGCCAGAGCGGCGTGCGCCCCTGCACGCGGCGGCGCGGCAGGAGCAGAGCGCGCGCCGCGGCCTCGCGGAACTTCGCAGCGAAGAGCGAGCTCGCGCCGAGCTGGCGCAGCAACAGCTGCTCGATTTCGTAGGGATCGGGAAGCACCAGCTCCGCGGCGGGCGGGCGATCCGTTTCGGGGAAGCGGACAATGAAGCCGTCGTCGCTCCACATCGTCTCGACGTCGATGGCCAGCTCGTTGCGCACCTTCGCCGCCACCGCCATCGCCCACGGCGCGTGAATCTTTCCGCCGAACGGCGTGAGCACGCAGACGCGCCAGTCGCCCAGCTCGTCCATGACACGCTCGATGACGATCGTGCGATCGTCGGGCACCGCGCCGGTCGCTTCCTCCTGATCGCGCAGGTACTGGAGAAAGTTCTCTGCCGCGGCCTTGTCGAGATCGTGCCTGGTCACGAGTCGTTTGATGGCGTCGCCGCGCTTCGACTCGCGGATCTCGCGCACGAGGCGCCCGATCGCTTCACCGAACGGCACCGTCCGTTCCGCGGCGTCGGCTTTCCAGAACGGCATCTTGCCGGGCTGTCCGGGCGCGGGCGTGACGATGACCTTGTCGTGCGTGATCTCCTCGATGCGCCACGTCGACGCGCCGAGGATGAAGGTCTCGCCGACCGAGGCCTCGAAGACCATCTCCTCGTCGAGCTCACCGACGCGCGCGGACTGGTTCTTCTCCGCGCCGGCGAGGAAGACGCCGTACAGCCCGCGGTCGGGGATCGTGCCGCCGCTGGTGATGGCGACGTGTTTCGCGCCTTCGCGCGGCGTGATGTTGTTCGCGATGCGGTCCCACGTGATGCGCGGGCGCAGCTCCGCGAACTCGTCGGAGGGGTACATGCCGGAGAGCATGTCGAGCACGCCGTCGAACGCGCCGCGGTTCAGTTCCGCGAACGGCGCGGCGGATCGCACGGTCGCGAACAGTTCGTCCGCGTTCCACGTGTCGACCGCGACCATCGCGACGATCTGCTGCGCGAGGACGTCGAGCGGGTTGCGGGGATAGCGCGTCGGCTCGATCGCCCCTTCATGCATCGCCGCCGCGACGGCGGCGCAGGCGACGAGATCGCCGCGGAACTTCGGGAAGATGATGCCGCTCGACGCGGCGCCGACCTGATGGCCCGCGCGCCCGATGCGCTGCATGCCCGAGGCGATCGACGGCGGCGCCTCGATCTGGATCACGAGATCGATCGCGCCCATGTCGATGCCCAGCTCCAGCGACGAGGTCGCGACGAGCGCCGGCAACCGCCCCGACTTCAGCGCGTCCTCGATCTCGACGCGTTGCGCGCGCGCGATGGAGCCGTGATGCGACTGCACGAGCGTCTCCCCCGCGAGCTCATTGATCGCCGCCGCCAGCCGCTCCGCGAGCCGCCGCGAGTTGACGAAGATGAGCGTCGAGGTATGCGCGCGGATCAACTCGAGCAGCCGCGGATGAATCGCCGGCCAGATCGACGGCGCGCGCGGACCGGCCGAGGCGGGGCCGCTGGCAATGACCGGCTCCGCGACTCGGGCCATGTCTTCGACGGGGACTTCCACCTTGAGGGTGAGGAGCTTTTTTTCGCCGGTATCGATGATGGTGACCGGACGGAACCGGGATTTGCTTTGGTCGGTGAATTCGTCGTGGATTCGGGGTATGGGGTCCGAGGTATGGGGTTCGGGCGTTCGGACCCCAGTCCCCATACCCCTTACCCCGCCAAGAAACCTCGCAACTTCCTCCAACGGCCGCTGCGTAGCAGACAACCCAATCCGCTGCGGCGCGCGCTCCACCCCCAACGCAAGTCGCTCCACCGACAACGCCATGTGCGCTCCGCGCTTGTTGGGGACGAGGGCGTGGATCTCGTCGATGATGATGGTCTCGACGCCGCGGAGCATTTCGCGGGCGTTGGAGGTCAGCATCAGGTAGAGCGACTCCGGGGTGGTGATCAGGATGTCGGCGGGGTCGCGGGCGAAGCGGGCGCGCTCGGATTGCGGGGTGTCGCCGGTGCGGATGGCGATCTGCGGGATGGTCACGGCGTCGCCGCGTGACTGGGCGACGTTGGCGATGCCGATGAGCGGCGCGCGGAGGTTGCGCTCGACGTCGACGGCCAGCGCCTTCAGCGGCGAGACGTACACCACGCGGCAGCGGCGCTCCTTCTCCGGACGCTCCGCGAACATCAGCCGGTCGAGCGCCCACAGAAACGCGGTCAGCGTTTTCCCGCTGCCGGTCGGCGCGAAAATCAGCGTCCAGTCGCCGGCGGCGATGGCCGGCCAGCCGAGTTGCTGCGCGCGCGTCGGCGCCGCGAACGACGCCGCAAACCACTCCCGCACCGCCGGATGAAACGGCGCGAGCGCGGGGTCGATGCTGGTACGCCGTGTCATTGTGAGCAACGTCACGCTGCTGGACAACCCGTGTGAGCGCTGCAAGAATAGTGGCTAGTCCCCATCGCGCAACTCGAGTGGTAGTGAAGGACGGGAGATGCGGCTCAAAGTGCTCGGCGCCTATGGTGCGTCGGATGCAGAACACAACCTGACCGGGTACGTGATCGACGACTGGTTAGCGGTTGATGCCGGCACTCTCACTTCGAAGCTCTCGTTTTCGCAGCAGTCGCGCATTCAGGCGGTCTTCATCACCCACCCGCACGCGGACCACATCCGCGATCTGCCGCACCTGATCCATAACCGCTTCAGTCAGGCAACCGGACCGCTGACGGTATTCGCGTCGAAAGAGGTGATGGAGATTCTGTCGCGCGACGTCTTCAATGGCGTGGTCTGGCCCGACTTCTCCGGCATCATCTCGCCGCACACCGGGAAACCGGGCGTGCAGTACCGCTCGCTCACGCCGGGAAAGCGGATTGTGTTCAATGAAATCGGACTGACCGCCGTCGCCGTCGATCACGCGATTCCCGCGGCCGGCGTGATCCTCGAGATGAACGGGCAGGCGATCGTGTTCACCGGCGACACCGGGCCGACGCAGGAGATCTGGAAGCGGACGAACAAGACGCAGAACGTCGTTGCCGTCGTGACCGAGGCTTCGTTTCCGAACGATCAGCAGGCGCTCGCCGACGAGACCGCGCATCTCTCGCCGCAGACGTTCGGCGAGGAGCTGAAAAAGATCACCGTCGACGCGCCGGTGTATGCGAGCCACCGCAAGATCCCGTACGAGCGCGACATCGAGTCGCAGATCCGCAATCTGCGCGACCGAAGAGCGCGGGTGCTGCTGGAGAAGAATTACACTCTCTAGTGAATCCCCAGCTCCGCGTAAATGGCGGCTGAGTCGTACACCTTCCCGTCCTTCACCACCGTCACCACCTTGCGGATGTCGCTGATGTTCGTCGTCGGGTCGCCGTCGACGAGGATGAAGTCGGCGAGCTTGCCGGGCTCGATCGTGCCGAGGTCTTTCTCGCGCTTCAGGACCTGCGCGGGGACGAGCGTGGCGATGCGCAGCACTTCCACCGGACTCAGTCCCGCCTGCGCGTACAGCTCGAGCTCGCGGTGCAGCGCGAATCCCGCGAACGCATCGGTGCCGGCGACGACGGTTACGCCGGCGTCGTGCGCGGCCTTCACGAGATCGAGCATGCGCTGGAACGACGCGCGGTAATCGGTGTCCTTCCCCTCCGGCACCGGCAGTCCGCCGATGAGGAAGCCGCGGCGCACCTGCGGTGGAAGGCGATCGACGATCATCGCGTAGCCGGGATCGGTCGAGCCCGCGCGCGCGGTGAACATGCCCTCGAAGATGTTGACCGTCGGATCGATCGTCACGTGACGCGTCTTCAGTTTGTCGAAGAACGCCCGCACCTCGGCCGAATCGAGGTCGAGGTTCAGGCCGCGGTTCGCGACTTCCGTGAACCGCGCCGGCGTGCGCGTCTCCTTCACGTCCGGCATGAAGTTCAGCATCAGCATGTTCGCGTGCTGGATCTCGTCGTAGCCCGCGTCGACGGCCTGGGACGCGGTCATGCCGGCGGGAATGTGGCCGCTCACGCGCAAACCCTTCTCGTGCGCATAGCGCGTGAGAAACGGCACGAGCTCCGGCTTGATCGAGCTGTAGATCTTCAATCCCTCGTAGCCGTGCGAGGCCAGGAAGTCGATCACGGTTCGCGCTTCTTCTTCGTTGTCGGCCAGCATCTTCGTCGGACCCTGGAACGGTCCGCGCCCGTCGACGAGACCCGCGAGCACGAGCCGCGGTCCGATCGACTCGCCGCTCTCGACCTTGCGTTTGAATTCGAGCAGCGTGTCGGGATCGTTGCCGAGGTCGCGTGCGGAGGTGATGCCGGATGCGATGTGGAGCATTCCGTCGGTCTCGAAGACGTGCACGTGCATGTCCCAGAGGCCGGGCAGCACGAGCTTCCCGCCCGCGTCGATCACTTCACCCGTGGCCGTGACCGCCGTGCCGGGCGAGACGCTGACGATGCGGTTGCCTTCGACGACGATGGTCATGCCGTCGGCGACGCCGCCGGTGCGCGGATCGAAGACGCGCGCGTTCGTCACCGTCAGCCGGTCATTCTGCGGACGATGGGTCAGCTTCGACGCGAGCAGCTTGCCGCGCTCGCGCGTGCGCGCGTCCTGCGCGTCGATGAGCGGCTTCACCTCGCCTTCGAATCCCTCGCGGATCGTGGAGAACCACGATGACGCGGTGGCGAAATAGCGCCGGTCGTCGTCGAGCCACACTTCGAATGGCGAGAGGCCGAAGCCGCTGATCTCATACGCGGTGACGTGCGTTCCGCGCAGGGTCATCTCGCCGGCTTTGCGAATGGACGCCTCGCCGCCTCCGGCCAGCGGCATCTTTCCGCCGTTGCGCAGCAGCGCATTCGCCAGCACGGCCACCTCTTCCGGCGGCCCGTACATGCTGGCGTAGAGCGAGCCCGGTTTGTCCTCGCCCGACTCCGCGGTGTTCTTCCAGGCCGCGACTCCGTTCTCGATCGTGAACGTCTCTTCGATCTTCTGCTTCAGGTAGTCGTTGCCGCTGGTCTGCATCGAGACCGGCATCGCATCCTTCAGTTTGATGACCGTGTGCGTCTTCGGGCCGCGGCCGCGATCGTTGTATTCGAAGTCGACGGCGACTTCGTTGCCGCGCGTCGTCACGACCTGTGTGCCGGCGGTCTTCCCGCTCATCAGCACGGTGTACCGCCGCTGCTGTTGATGCGCGCACGACACGGCCAGCAGGGCGAAGAGAAGGGCTCGTTTGTATGGCATACGGCGTAATTCTAGAATGCGCGCGGCCATGACTCGACACAAGCCGGTCACGGCGATCATCCATACCCTCAACGAGCTCGCGTACATCGAGGAGTGCATCCGCTCCGTCGAATGGGCGGACGAGATCTACCTCGTCGACTCGTTTTCGACCGACGGCACGATCGAGCTGGTGCGCACGAAGTTCCCGCGCGTCCGCATCGAGCAGCGCGAGTACCTCGGCGCGGCGTCACAGAAGAACTGGGCCATCGACCGCGCCACGCACGACTGGATCTTCGTCATCGACGCCGACGAGCGCGTGACGCCGAAGCTGCGCGACGAGATGGTCCGCACGCTCGAGGGGCCGCTCGATCACTGGGCGTACTCGGTCGGCCGCCGCAATTTCATGTTCGACAGAGAAGTGCGCTACAGCGGCCTGCAGCGCGACCGCGTGACGCGCCTCTTTCATCGCGGCCACGCGCGCTATCCCAACAAGCGCGTGCACGCCGATCTCGTCGTCGACGGCGCGACGTTCGACCTGCGCCACAGGATGGATCACTACTACATCCGCACGTTCGATCACATGATCGCGAAGATGACGCGCTACGCGAACTGGGGCGCGGCGCAGATGTACATCGACGGGAAGACGACCGGCGTCCTCGGCATCCTCGGCCACTCATTCGGCAAGTTCGTGCGCGACTACGTGTTCAACCTCGGCTTCCTCGACGGAACGCGCGGTCTGATCTCCGTCGGCATGCACGTGTATTACACGTTCTGGAAGTACGCCAAGTTGTGGGAGCTCTGCCAGCTCCAGCGCCTCGGCCGCCCGGTGCCGCTGCCAAAGCTCGATGAGGAGGAAGGCCGCTGGGAACTGCCGTGGGTGAAGAAGGACTAACGCCGCTCCCACAGACATAGCTCGCCCGCGTCAGGCGTGCGGCAGACGAAGTTCGCCGCGAACCATTTGCGCGTCTCTTCGTTCATCTCCCACTGCCCGCGCTCGCCGACGATGACGAACCGGCACGCCGCGAGGCGCCGCGCCACGTCGCGATCCGCGTACGAGTCGACGATGACCGGCGCGCCGTCGCCGTACGGCGGCAGGCGTCCTCCCGCGAGCGCCCACGACGGATCGAACGAGAACACGCAGTCGCCTGCCGGCACGCGCTCGCGGATCTCCTTACCAACGGTCAGGATCTGCGGCGCGCGCGTGCGCGAGTTCGACAGCAGTTGCCGCAACGGCCGCCAGTTGAATCCCACGATCGCCAGCGCGATCAGCAGCGGAATCACTCTCGATTTGGGGTCAGACCCTGCCAGCGCAAGTCCCGCGAGCACGCACTGGCTCGCGGCGAGGTGCGCGTTGTATTCGGGCCAGTACGTCGATGACGCGAGCAGCGCCGCGATCGTGAGCAGATGCGCGACGGCGAAGAAGCGCAGCTCGCGCGTCGGCCGGATGAAGAGCGAGAGCAGCGCGATGATCGCGAGGGCCGACGTCAGCGGATGGCTGCCGAGGAGCATCTCGCGCAGGCGCACGAGCGGCTCGCCGATGCCGTCCGGCGGACGCGCCATGTGAAAGCGCACGGTCTGCTCCACGAACGCGCGCACGTTCGGCAGCGCGAGCGGCGCGAGCAGCGCGAACCCGGTCGCAGCGGCGGCGGCGATGAATCGCGGGATGTCCCTTCGAGACTGCGCCGACGCGAGCGCCGCGAGGAACCAGATTCCGCCGAGGACTTTCGTCGCGCACGCGAAGCCGCAGAGCGCCCCCGCGTGAATCGCGTTCGGCGTGCGCCGCAGCCACACCCACGCCATCGAGAGACACGCGAGATTGAGCACCGGCTCGAGATACGGTCCGCGCTCGGCGCTGATGGCCTCGGGATAGATCGCGTACAGCGTCGCGGCCACGAGCCCGCCGATCGGACCCGCCGCGCGCATGGTGATGCGTCCGACGAGAAAGATATTGATCGCGCCGATGACCGTCGCGAAAAGACGCGCCGCCGCGAAGAGGCTCGCCGGATCGAAGCGCCACGCCGAAACGAGGCCGTAGAGATAGATCGCGCCGGGGGGATGGACGAGCACGAAGTCGCGGTACGGCAGCACGCCGCGAAACAGCAGCGCCGAGGACGCGAAATAGACGCTGTCGTCATAGCCGCCCGGCGTGTCGAGCGGGCCGCCGGGACCGGTCAGCGAGACGAGACGAATGAGCAGGCCGCCGATTGCCACGCCGAGGAGCGCGAGCAGCGGCCAGCGCGTCTTAATCCGCCGCCTCCACCATCACGCGCAAACCCTCCACGCCGCGCACGCGGACGCGCGAGCCCTCCGCGATTGGCGCACGCGCCGTGGCATTCCACAGCTCCCCATGCACGAACACCTTTCCCTCGGGGCCGAGCGCCGTCTGCGCGACGCCGATCTCGCCGATCATCGCCTCGGTGCCGGTCGTGACGCGGTTCCTGTGCGCGCGAATCACGAGCGTCATCAGGAAGACGGCGATAACGCCGATCGGCAAGCTCACCGCGATCGCCGTGAGCAAACTCACGCGCATCTCGGGGATCGGTCCGTCGACGAGCAGCATCGCGCCGAGGATCATACAGATCACGCCGCCCGCGCCGAGGACGCCGTAGGACGTGAACTTCGCCTCGAGCGCGAAAAGCGCGAATGCGACGAGGATCAGCGCGAGGGCCGCGAAGCGTGTCGGCAGCAGATTGAGCGCGATGATCGCGAGCACGATCGCGATCGCGCCGACGACGCCGGGAAGGATCGCGCCGGGATGGTTGAACTCGGCCCACAGCGCGAGCATGCCGAGCGACATCAGGATGAACGCGACGTTCGGATCCATGATCGCCGACAGCACGCGCTGCCGCAGCGTCATGTTGAAATCGCGGATCGGCTTGCCGGCGACGTGCAGCACCGTCGTCGAACCGTTGAAGCGCCGCACCGGCTTACCGTCCGCCCAGCGCAGCAGCGACGGCACGTCCGCGGCCACGACTTCGATCAGCTTCTGCGCGAGCGCCTCGTCTTCGGTGAACGACTTCGCCTCGCGCACGCCGCTCTCCGCGACCTTCACGTTGCGGCCGCGCCTTTGCGCAATCGTTCGGATGAACGCCGCGGCGTCGTTCTGCATCTTCATCTTCATCACTTCGTCGACGTTCTTCCCGCCGAGCAGCACCGGATGCGCGGCGCCGGTGTTCGTTCCCGGCGCCATCGCCGCGACATCGGCGGACAGCAGGACGAAGAAGCCCGCCGAAGCCGCGCGCGCGCCATTCGGCCCGACCCACACGATGACCGGCACCGGCGACTCGAAGATCTTCTTCACGATGCCGCGCATCGACGTCTCGAGGCCGCCCGGCGTGCGCAGCACGATCAGCACCGCGTCGCATTTGCGCGCCGCCGCTTCATCGATCGCGCGTCCGATGAACTCGTCGCTGACCGGATGAATCACATCGTCGACGACCACGCGCAGCACGTCGGCCTGCGCGGACGCGGCGAGAAGGAGCACGAGAACGGCGAGCGTGGCGGTCTTCATCGCGAGGTCACCTCACGAATCGGAACGCGCCCGCTTTCGCGTACGATTCCGCGCATGTTCCCGACCGGCCTCGTTCTCATGCTCGGCATCGGCGCGCTCGCGTTCCTGGCGATCCGCCGCGCCATCCGCCGGGTGACCGAGCGGCGCCTGCTGCAGACGCAGCATCCGGCCGAGCCGTGGATGTGGCGGCGCGACTGGGTCGATCGCGCGGTGCAGGACACCGCGACGATCAAGCCGGCGTTTCTCTGGTTCTTCGCGATCCTCTGGATCCTGATCTCGCTGCCGTTCGTCTTCGTCTTTCGCGACCGCCAGCACGAGCCGGCGTTCTACTTCGTGATGCTCTTTCCGTTCGTCGGCGTCTGCGTGATGATCGCCGCGCTGTACCAGACATTGCGGCGCCACAAGTACGGCGTCTCGCTCTGCCGGCTCGAGCACCTGCCGATCCCGATCGGCACGGTCTGCCGCGGCGAGATCGAGGCGAAGGTCGCGGAAGTGCCGGAGCGCGGCTTCCAGGTGCGGCTCTCGTCGATCCGCCGCATCATCCGCGGATCGGGAAAAAGCCGCTCGGTCGACGAGTCGGTGCTCTGGCAGGACGAGCAGATCATCGGCACCGGCGCGGCGATGCCGGGTCCGAGCGGCATGCGCATCCCGTTTCGCTTCGCGATCCCCGCGGAATGCGAGCCCGCCGACGAAAGCAACCCCAACGACGCGGTGCTGTGGCGACTCGAGGTCGCCGCCGAGGTGCCGGGCATCGACTATTCGGCCCGGTTCGAGCTGCCCGTGTTCCGCACCGCGGCATCGGAAGAGCCGCGCGAAGAGCGCGTCTGGACGCCGCCATGGACCCCGCCGCCCGGCATCGCGTTCACTCCATCGCGCAGCGGAGGCGAAGAGATTGCGATCCGCTCCGCGCGCGGCGCCGGCGAGGCGATCGTGTACGTGGTGTTCGTCGCGCTCTGGTTCGGCACGCTCGCCGTCATCCGCGACTTCGGCGCCCCGCTCTGGATCGTGCTCTTCTTCGGCGCGTTCGGCACCCTCGTGATCGCCATCGCCGCCGACTATTTCCTGCGCCGCACACGAATCTCCGCCGACCCGTCCACCCTGTCCGTGCGCCACTCCTGGCTCGGCCTCGGCACCACCCGCACGATCCCGGCCGCGGACGTCGAGTCGTTCTTCGCACGCATCGGCACCACCCGCGGCAACCGCGGCTTCTACGACGTCGTCGTCCGCCTCCGCGGCGGCGGCACGCGCACGATCGCGAAGGACCTGCGCAATCGCGTGGATGCCGAGGGGCTGGTGAATCGCGTTACGCGCGCGCTGGGGAGGTGATCACCCGCCCGGGATGAAGTCCGGCTGCGGTTCGTAGTTGAAGAACTTCGTGATGTCGTTGCGGAAGACGAGCTTGAAGTCGCCGATGGGGCCGTTGCGCTGCTTGGCGATGATGATCTCGGCGATGCCCTTTTCCTCGGTGTCCTTGTTGTACACCTCGTCGCGGTAGATGAAGGCGACGAGATCGGCGTCCTGTTCGATGGCGCCCGACTCGCGGAGGTCGGCGAGCTGCGGGCGATGGTCGCCCATCCGCTGCTCCGGACGTCGCGAGAGCTGCGAGAGCGCCATCAGCGGCAGGTTCAGCTCCTTCGCCACGGCCTTCAGCCCGCGCGAGATCTGCGAGATCTCCTGCTGGCGCGACTCGATCTTTCCCTTCAGCGCCATCAGCTGCAGGTAGTCGACCATGACCATGTCGAGACCCGCTTCCTGTTTCAGGCGGCGCGCTTTCGCGCGCATCTCCAGCGGATCGATGCCCGGCGTGTCGTCGACGTAGATCTTTCCCTTCGCCAGACGCCCCGCCGCCTCGGCGAGATCGCGCCAGTTGCGCTCGGAGAGCATGCCCGAGCGGATCAGATGATTCGACACGCCCGACTCCGACGAGAGGATGCGCAGCCCGATCTGCTCGCGCGACATCTCCAGCGAGAACACGCCGACGGAGTAGACGCGCTGCGCGCCGTTGCGCGGCTGGCCGTCCTTCCCCGGGATGGCGATCGTCTCGGCGATATTCATCATGAGGGACGTGTTGTGAGTAACCGTGAACCCGTCCGTGATGTATAGCCGCGAGGGATGCGATACCGCGATGCACTGCGTGTTCGAAAACCGAACCGGAGTGATCGAGCGAATCGTCAGACGGCGCGTGCGGGTACGTGGTTTGAGTCGTCGATCTTCCTTTTCTCGCAGCAGCTGCAGGCTGCTAGTTGCTGGCACCTGGATGTTGCACACGTACGAAGCGCGACCCGCATGGCGCTCGCCGCGATAGGTGTATGTCGCTTTCTTCTCGAAGAATGATGCTGTCCCACCGATGGACCGCACGAGCTCGACGACGTCGCGAGCCAGCTGCTGGCTGCAGGTGGCAAACCTGACGCTCCCCCACTTCTCCACCCAGCCATCGGTATCGATCAGTCCCTTGAGCAGTTGCGTACGGCTGTCGAGCGAAGCGGAGAGGTAAGGCTTCGGAATGAATTTTTGATGTGCGCGCGCCCCCCAGATGCCAAGAGCCTCCAGCGCGACCTTCAGGGGGCTTGGTTTGCGATAACCTCGGCCGCGCGTCTTCGGTCCGGCCTGCACGATTCGATAGTCGTATTTGCCGCTCTGCGTAATGTCGAATTCGCGGCCAACGAGATCCTTCGTTTTTTCGAGCAGTTCCGCGCTTGCCGTGGAAAAGCCGACGCTGTTGCCATGGGTCGTGCCGTCCCCCAGCAACATTCCCAGAAGCCATGGAGCGACTGGTAGTCCCTCGTCGGAGCCGAACTCCCCGGAGAACGTGTCGATGTACAGCCGTCCGCGGTATCGCTTTCGCTGGAGCATCTCGATGAGACGCTCGGTCGTGAGTACGCGCGATGCGCTCCATTGGCGGTACCGAACACGCCACAGGTGCTCCAGACAGCACTCTGCCGTGCGCCCGTCCGAAAATTCAATGCGGTAGATCTCACGCTCGCCCTGGGGAAAGATCCCCAGCACGCGAGACTCGCCGCCATCGATGGAGGCAAGTTCGTCCCCGACGCGCAGAGAGCCCATGCAAGTCCACCCGCGACGAGTGAGAACCTTCGAGTCGAGCGGCTGAGCTTTTCCCATCGAGGGCCTCGCCGCGAGGATGATCAGGTCCTGGGCCTGGAAGCCGGAGGTGAACTCGTTGAAGCGGTCGTAGCCGGTGGGGATGCCGGTGAGCAGCTTGCCGGCGCTGTGGATCTGCTCGATCGCGACCATGTTCGCGCGGGTGATGCGGTCGAGGGAGATGAAGCCTTTGTCGGTGGTGCTCTCGGCGATCTCGTACAGCGATTTCTCGGCGATGTTGAGGACGTCGGACGGCTCGGCGGGCGAGTCGAGCGCGGCGCGCATGACGCTGTTCCCCATCACGATGAGGCGCCGCAGCATCGACTTTTCCTTCACGACGTGCGCGTAACGCTCGACGTTCGCGACGTCGGGGACGAAGTCGACCAGCGAGGTGATGTAGGCGTAGCCGCCGACGGTGTCGAGCTGCGCGTGCTTCGCGAGCTGCTCCTTCAGCGTGAGGAGGTCAATCGGGCGGCTCTGCTCCGCGAGCACGCGCATGGTCGCGAAGATGGTGCGGTTCGCGTCCTTGAAAAAGTCGGGCGTGTCGACGATGCCGATGACGCGATAGAACGCGTTGTTGTTGATGAGGATGGAGCCGAGTACGGCCCGCTCCGCATCAGGACTCTGCGGCATGGGCTGATCGAGTGCTACGTCGAGTTGAGCGACAGACATTGACCGAACGGAACCGGCGAGGTGTTCCTGCGAGTGAAGACCGACGTTTGGTTGACATGCGGATTCTACGGAGTGAAGATTTTTGAAGGCTCTTAACTCACAGTCGCTCCGCAGATTCTCAACATTGCCGTTCTTGACTCACCGCAATCCCTTGACCGTGCTGGCCGTTTGTTTCGCCGTACCGCATTTTGTTTTCCACAGCTGTGGAAAAACGAGAGATTTTTCTTGACACAAGAATTGCCCTCGGGCCGTCATCCGCGGTCTGACTAAAATCTACACGCCGTAGAGAGACTGAGAGCGTTCCGGCTGAACACGGTACTGCCCTCCCGACCGGGTGTCGGTGAACTCCTTCCGGATGACGCGGGCTGCCGCTACGGATCGACGATCACTGACGGGTCCACACTGTGGTCCACTCCGCCAACGCGGGCAACGATGTCGTAAGGAAACGTTCCCTCGGCATCAAAGTGCTTCGATTTACCTTCCCACGTTCCGTCGTTTTTCTGCGTCAGAGTCAGCGTGTAGGAGCCGTCCTTGAATGCCACCGTCAGGCGCTGGACCGACGCGTTGGAGCAGGACCACTTCACCTGATCCTGATTCTTTTTGACTCGGACATCCGTCGGATTGACGGAGATGCTCCCATTCGAAGCGACGCTGATTGCTGCATCTTTGTCTGCCATGTCAACCTCTCTGTTTTCAGGATTCCTCGGACCAGGAGGAGATCTAGTGAATTGTAGCGCCATTTTTCAGGATTTGCTGAAAGACCGCCAGCTGCCGAAGGTTCGCGAGCTCCGGATCGCGCTGCACCTCGATCACGCTGTACCCATTGCCAATGGCTTTCCTGAGCCATTCAAGCGCACGAGGCTGATCGCGCCTCAGGTTGGCAATGACTGCAGCACGAAACATGTAATTGACGTTCGTGGGATCGAGTTTCAGAGCGGTGTCGATCGAGCGCTGGCCTTCACTCAGTCGGCCAAGTTTTGCGAGACAATTACCTCGTACCGCATGGGCGTTACTGTCTCGAGCATTTACACGAAGCTCTGAATCCGCGAGGCGGACGGCTTTCTCGTACGCAACTGCGGCCTGCGCCGAATGCCCTGGACTCCACCGGTACGCATCGGCGAGATTTTCCCAGACTCGATAATCGTTGGGCGACAACCGGGTGGCCTGTTCATAGCTGTTCGCCGCGTCGCCATACCTGCCCAGAAAAAACATGCAGGTGCCGAGATTCGAATATGCTCCGGACGTCGGCTTTCGCGCAATGGATTGCGAGTACACACGGATCGCCTCATCGTAGTTACCCATCTGTTGCAGTGATGCACCAAGGTTGTTGTAGCCGCGAAGATTGTCGGGAACGAGTTTGATGACGGTCTCAAACATCGGACTGGCTTCGCGATACCGGCCCTGTGAGAAAAAGAACACGCCAAGTTTGTTGTATCCACCCCAGAACTGCGGCTGAAGATCAATGGCCCTCCGATATTCACGTTCTGCCTCGGGCAACCGGTTGCTGGCTTTGTAAGTTTCCGCCAGGCCGAGAATGGCTTCGGCATTATTGGGTTGTTCGGCCAGGGCACGCCGATACTCGGCGATCGCTTCATCGACCTTTCCTGTCTGCCGATGAACCTCGCCGAGCGTGACATGGACATCGGGATTCTGTACGTCGTCGGAAAAAGCCTGCTGCGCAGTAACTCCCGCTCGACGCGCCCAATCCGGTTCCCGCGTGAGCGTGAATTTCGTGAGATACGCCTTGGCGAGAGCCGCCCGGATCGAAGCAGAATTCTCGCCGGCGGAAAGGTCTTCAAGAATCCGGATCGCCCGATCAACAGAGATGTCATCGTCGTACCGGCGCAAAAGACCGAGCGCTTCGAGATATTGACGCTGCGAGGAACCCGGATCCGGCAAAGGCGTCTTTAGCGCGGGCAGATCGAGCTCGAGTGCGCGAGCGACATTCCCCGCGAGACGGTCTTGCATCGCAAACAAGTTGTCGACGGTCCCGTCGACGACGTCCGCAGTGCGCTGCCGGTTGGCAGCGGCGTCGAACAGCGAATAGCTGATGCGGACCTGCTGTCCCATTCGCTGCATGGATCCCGTGAGGATCAGGGTCGCGCCGAGCTCTCGCGCAAGTCCCCGAAAATCCCCATCTGTTTTCGGCTCCTGTTGTGGCGGCCGTGTGACCTGGACGCTCGAGAACTGCGCGAGACGCGCGCTCAGAGTCTCCGTGAATCCGTCGGCGACCAGCTGCCCGTTCGCGTCGCCGCTGAGGTCCTTGAAACGCACGACGGCGAGGTATTTCTTCGCGACCGGCACCGGCGCGGTGACCGCGGCCTGTTGCGACACGCGATTGCGCGCGAGGAACCAGATGCCCGCGAGAAACAACGCCAGCGCGGCGGCCATGAGGATCGCAGCGAGCGGGCGGACGCGCAGCGGACTCCGTTCGGCGCTCATGTGGAACCCGCTCTCTTCCGCGACCACGCGGTCGCGCAGCAGGCGGAGCTCGCGCGCGAGATCGCGCGTCGACGCGTAGCGGCCGTCGGGTTTCTTCTCCAGCAGCCGATTGACGATGCCCGTGAGCTGCGCGGGCGCGCGCGGATTCGACTTCGTGATCGGCGGCGGGTCGCTGTGCAGGATCGCCGAGAGCGTGTCGATCGCATTCTCGGCCTCGAACGCGGCGTTGCCCGTCGCGAGCTCGTGGAGAATCGCGCCGAGCGCGAACTGGTCGGAGCGGAAGTCGAGGCGCTTGCCGGTCGCCTGCTCCGGCGACATGTAGCCGACCGTGCCGAGGATCGTGCCGGGATTCGTGCCCGGCATGTCGAGATCGAGCGTGTGGCTCGAAGATGAATCGGGCGAGGGGGCGAGCGTTTTCGCGAGACCGAAGTCGAGAATCTTCACGAACCCGTCGCGCGTGACCATGATGTTCTCGGGCTTGAGGTCGCGATGCACGATGCCGCGCTCGTGAGCTGCGGACAGTCCCTCAGCGATCTGCGCGCCGATGTCGACGACCTTCCGCACCGGCAGCGCGCCGTCGCGGATCATCGAGCGGAGGTCGCTCCCCTCGACGTACTCCATCACGATGTACGGCCCGCTGTCGTCGGAGCCGACTTCGTGGATGGTGACGATGTTCGGATGGTTCAGCGCCGAGGCCGACCGCGCCTCGTGCGTGAAGCGCGCGAGCGAGTCGCGATCCGACGCCATGCGCGGCGGGAGCATTTTGATGGCCACGCGACGGCCGAGCTGCGGGTCGCGGGCGACGTACACCTCACCCATCCCCCCCGCGCCGATGGCACTGATGACTTCGTAGCGACCGAACGACTCCCGACTTGTGCTCATGAAAGGACGGACCGGAACCGGCGCGATTCTACCTTTCCCGGGGCGTATAATCCGGCCGTTCCCCCGAGTGAAGAGGCGATGATGCAACGCTGGGCGCGATGGATCGCCGCGCTCGCCCTGACTCTGACCGGCGTGAATGCCCTGCCGGATGATCCTCCTCATGTCTCGCTGGTGCCGTGGAAAGTCCTCGAGCCGGGCAACGAAGTGAAGTCGCCGCTGGTGCTCTTCTGGATCCCGGCGTCGCGCGAGGAGGTACGGCACTCCGAGCTGCTGACGTCGGACGAGCTCACGCTGTTCGCGTCGCAGTGCGTGGCGATGCGCGTGGTGCGCTTCGATGATGCGTCGATGCTGGCGCGTCTCGAGGCGAACGCGCCGCTGCCGGTCGCGGTGCTAGCGGACAGCGAGGGACAGGTGATCGCGCGCACGGACAACGAGCAGGGAACGCTCGTCGTCGAGGACGTGGTGGAGATGGTGCGCGAGGAGCTCGACCGGCGCGTGTCGGAGGCGGAGGCGCTGCTCGATCAGGCTCGCGAGAAGGCGGACGCCGGGGAGACCGACGCCGCCATCGCGATGTATCGCGCGGTCTGGGACCGCCGCTGCGTCTGCCCCCGGCAGGGGCGAGACGCACAGAGAGCGCTGAAGAAACTGAAGTAGTGAGCTAGGCGGTTTCCAGCATCCGCACCGCGAGCTTCCACTGCTGCCGCGAGCGGCGGACGTGGCGGCGCGAGGCGCGGCGCGTCTGGCGCCACGAGATGCCCTGGGCGCGCTGTTCGATCGCGCGGCGCCAGAGCGCGAGCGCTTTCTCGATGTGATGCGAGGCGACGCGCAGGCGGCGGCGCGCTTCCTCGGCGAGCGAGGTGCTGGCCGTGGTGATCTTCGGCTCGACGAGCTTGAGCGCGGCGCGCATGCGCGCCTGTTCGATCTGCGGCGGAGGCGTGGCGGTCAGTCCCGTCGCGAGGCCGAGCCAGCGCAGGCTGCGAATCCACCACTTCGCGGGATCCCAGTGATACCACTGGATTCCGTTGCGGAAATCGGCGGGGAAACGGTGATGGAAGGAGTGATAGCCCTCGCCGAGCGTGACCAGCGCGACGAGCCAGTTGTCGCGCGCCGAAGCCTCGTCGTTGAAGACCGGCTTGCCGAGGGAGTGCGCCAGCGAGTTCACGAAGAACGTGGTGTGGTGAATGACGACGATGCGTGTGAAGCCGCCCCAGAAGAGGCCGGCCAGCGCGTCGCCGAACGCCGCGCCGATCAGCGTCGGCAGGCCGAAGCCGACGACGATCATGATCACCTTGTGCCAGCGGTGCTGCCACATCACGATCGGATTCGCGAGGAGATCCTGCGAGTTGTCGAACGCGTCGGGCTTCGGCTCGTTCTTCTCGAAGATCCAGAGGATGTGCGCCCACCAGAATCCGCGGCGGATGTTGTACGGATCCCAGTCCTTGTCCGCGTACTTGTGATGCACGCGATGCGCGGCGGACCACCAGAGGATCGAGTTCTGCGCCGCCATCGCGCCGAAGATCGCGTAGAACACCTGCACCACCGGCGCGGCCTCGTAGCTCTTGTGCGAAAAGAAGCGGTGATAGCCCGCGCAGATCGAGATGCCGACCGCGAGGTAGAGGCCGATCGTCAGCAGCGGCATCCAGAGGTGAAATCCGGCGTACCAGGTGTATGCGGCTGTGCCGAGAACACCGAGCACAGGTGTGAGGGTGAGGAAAGAAATGTTCACCCAGTCTTTGGATCGAGCTTTGATGGTTGCACCTCCGGGGGCGTTCGAGCGGCGTAGTATGACAGGCGAGGCGGATTTGAGAACAGGGTCGTTGCTCATCGTATTCGCATCTCTCTCTCTCGCGGTAGTTTCAGGCACACGCATGCGGGCGGAGCAGGAGCACCGCACGGCGCGTGCCGCAATGGCGGAGGCACAGCAGACGACGAATCCGGTGCGTCTCCTGGTCCTCGGCATTCAGATCCGCAGCGCGCTGAACACAGCGGTCGAGCTCGATCCCGAAAACCTCGAGGTGCGGCTGGACCTCGTGCGCTTTCACACGATCGCGCCACGCATGGTCGGCGGCGGCTCGAAGGCCGCGCGCGCCGAGGCCGCGCAGATCGCGCGCCGCGATCCGTCCCTCGGCAGCTACGCGCGCGGCTACATCGCCTACCGCGCGAAGGAGTACGGGCTCGCGCGCCGCGAGCTGCGCGAAGCCGTGCGCACCGCGCGCACGCCGGCGACGAAGACGCTCGCGCTGAAGTGGCTCGGCTGGCTCTCGCAGGAGATGCAAAAGTACGACGAGGCGTTCGCGGCGTTCGACGAGCTGCGCGCGAGCGACGAGTCCGCGCTGTATGAGATCGGGCGGACGTCCGCGTTCTGCTCGTGCGAGGTGGAGCGGGGACAGAAGGCGCTGAAGGAGTACCTCGCGCTGCACCCGAGCGACGAGAACGCGCGCAAGCTGCTGCGCTAGATCATCGGCAAATCGATGCCGCGCTCGTTCGCGACGTCGATCGCTTCCTGGTAGCCCGCATCGGCGTGACGCATCACGCCGGTGCCGGGATCGGAGGTCAGGACGCGGCGGAGACGCTCCGCGGCGGCTTCGGTGCCGTCGGCGACGATGACCATTCCGGCGTGGAGCGAGTAGCCGATGCCGACGCCGCCGCCGTGATGGAACGAGACCCACGTCGCGCCGGAGGCGGTGTTGAGGAGCGCGTTGAGGATCGGCCAGTCGCCGATGGCGTCCGACCCGTCCTTCATCCCCTCGGTCTCGCGATTCGGAGACGCGACGGAGCCGGCGTCGAGATGATCGCGCCCGATCACGATTGGCGCCGAGACTTTTTTCTCCGCGACGAGGCGATTGAACAGCAGTCCCGCCTTGTCGCGCTCGCCGTAGCCGAGCCAGCAGATGCGCGCCGGCAGTCCCTGGAACTCGACGCGCTTCTGCGCCATGCGGATCCAGCGATGCAGCGGCGCGTCGTTCGGGAAGAGCTCGAGAATCGCCTCATCGGTGACGAAGAGATCGTTCGGATCGCCGGACAGCGCGGCCCAGCGGAACGGTCCCTTCCCCTCGCAGAACAGCGGGCGGATGAACAGCGGCACGAAGCCGCCAATCTCGAACGCGTTCGCGACGCCGGCCTTCTGCGCCTGGCCGCGGAGGTTGTTGCCGTAGTCGAACGCGATCGATCCGCGGTTCTGCAGCTCGATCATCGCGCGGATGTGGCGGGCCATCGTCTCGTACGATAATTCGATATATTTTTGTGGATTTGTTTTGCGTAACGATAACGCTTCATCAAAGCTCATCCCGGCCGGGACGTAGCCTTCCAGCTCGTCGTGCGCCGAGGTCTGGTCGGTGAGGACGTCGGGGACGATGCCGCGGGCGAGGAGGGCTTCGAGCAGGTCGACGGCGTTCGCGACGACGCCGATCGAGATCGCCTCGCCGCGGTCGCGAGCCTCGAGCGAGCGCGCGATCGCGGCGTCGAGCGTCGGCGCTTCCTCGTCGAGGTAGCGCTTGTCGAGCCGGCGCTGGATGCGCGTCCGGTCGACTTCGGCGATGAGCGCGGTGGCCTCGTTCATCGTCGCGGCCAGCGGCTGCGCGCCGCCCATCCCGCCGAGGCCCGCGGTGACGACGAGCTTCCCGCGCAGCGAGTCGCCGAAGTGCTTCTTCGCGAGGGCGGCAAAGCATTCGTAGGTGCCCTGGAGGATTCCCTGCGTGCCGATGTAGATCCAGCTGCCCGCGGTCATCTGGCCGTACATCGTCAGTCCGAGGGCGTCGAGGCGGCGGAACTCGTCCCAGGTGCCCCAGTGCGGGACGAGGTTGGAGTTGGCGATGAGCACGCGCGGCGCGTTCTCGTGCGTGCGGAAAACGCCGACCGGCTTGCCCGACTGCACGAGCAGCGTCTCGTCGTTCTTCAAACGCTTCAGCGTCGCCACGATCGCGTCGTAGCACTCCCAGTTGCGCGCCGCCTTCCCGATCCCGCCATACACGATGAGCTGCTCCGGCCGCTCCGCCACCTCGGGGTCGAGGTTGTTCATCAGCATCCGCAGCGCGGCTTCCTGCTGCCAGCCCTGGCAAGTGATTGCCGTGCCTCTGGGGGCGCGGATGGTTCTGGCGGCGGGGATCGTGGCGGTCATGGGTGTGGATTCTATGACGTTGCGGGGTATGGGGTATGGGGTATGGGGTATGGGGTATGGGGTATGGGGTATGGGGCCTCGGACCCCGGACCCCGGATACCATTCCCCCAATGGCCGATCTGAAAGCGCGCGCCACCGAAGTCAACAAGCGCCTCGAAAAGCGCTACCCGAACGCCAAATGCTCGCTCGATTTCACGAATGCGTTCGAGCTGTTGATCGCGACGATTCTGTCGGCGCAGTCGACGGATGCGCGGGTGAACATCGTGACGAAGGCGCTCTTTCGCAAATATCCGGCGCCGGCGGCGTTTGCGGAGGCGAGCCAGGTGGAGATGGAGAAGGACGTGCGGCAGACGGGGTTCTTCCGCAACAAGGCGAAGGCGGTGATCAATTGTGCGAAGGCGATCGTCGAGCGGCATGGCGGTGAAGTGCCGCGGACGATGGAGGAGCTGACCGCGCTGCCGGGCGTCGGACGCAAGACCGCGAACGTGGTGCTGGGCAACGCGTTTCAGACGCCGGTGGGCGTCGTCGTCGACACGCACGTCGGCCGCGTCTCCGGACGGCTCGGACTTACGGCGAATGCGGATCCGGAAAAGATCGAGCAGGATTTGATGCCGCTGCTGCCGCGCGCGAAGTGGACCGGCTTCGCGCACCGGCTGATCCATCACGGACGCGAGACGTGCATCGCGCGGAAGCCGCAGTGCGACGCGTGCGTGCTGAACGACCTCTGTCCCAGCGCGGAGCTGACTACGGCGGATCCACCGTCCCGACCGGCGTCCAGGGGCCGCAGCGCGCGATCCGCCACGCCGTCCGCGCCGAGCCGCGCAGGAAGCCGTACTTCCGGATCGACTCGCGGCCGTAGTAAGAGCAGCCGGGCCTGAAGCGGCAGCGCGCGAATTTCTTCACGTGCTTCGTGAGATGCGCGCGGTATTCGTCGATCGCGAAGATCGCGCCGCGCGCGGCGAAGCCGCGGCCGTGCGGCACGGCGAAATCGTGCAGCGCGACGATCGCCAGAATCGCGGCGGCGATCAGGCCCGCTCGGCGGCCTTTGCCTCGTCCCACAGCTGGTCCATCTCCTCGAGAGTGAGCTGATCGAGATTCTGTCCGCGCTCGCGGACGTACGCTTCCATCGCCTCGAAGCGGCTCATGAACTTCCGGTTCGTCGACTGCAGCGCTTCCTCCGGATTCACGTTCAGTTTGCGCGCGATGTTGGAGATCGTGAAGAGCAGATCGCCGATCTCGTCGTGCATCTTCGCCGGATCGGCCGACGCCACGGCTTCCTTCAGCTCCGCCACCTCTTCATCGAGCTTCTCGAGCACATCCTCGGCGCGCCGCCAGTCGAAGCCGACGCGCGCGGCCTTCTCCGTCAGCCGTCCCGCCTTCAGCAGCGCCGGCATCGCGCGCGGCACGCCGGAGAGCACGCTCTTGTTCTCCGCCTTCCGCTCCTCGCTCTTCAGCTTTTCCCAGTTCACCAGCACCTGCTCCGCGTCATCGGCCACGACGTCGGCGAAGACGTGCGGATGGCGGCGCACCAGCTTGTCGTGAATCGCGGTGACGGAGTCGTAGACGTCGAACGTCCCTTCCTCGCGCGTGATCTCGGCGATGAACACGGCTTCGAGCAGCAGGTCGCCGACCTCCTCGAGCAGTCCCGCGCGGTCCTCGCGATCGATCGCATCGACCACTTCGTACGCCTCTTCGATCACGTACGGCTTGAGATCGGGGAGCGTCTGCTTGCGGTCCCACGGACAGCCGTTCGGACCACGCAGCGTGGTCATCAATTGCACGAGCTCATCGAAGGTGCGCTTCGCCATAAATGCATTCTGCTCTGTTAGCATGCTTCGCGGAAGTCCATGCCAAAACAGGTCCTCGCGCCGGCCGTACCGGAGCAGACGCGGTATACAACCGACGAACGGTATCGCTTTCTCACCAGCATCCTCGAGGCCTTCACCGGCACGCTCGAATTGCGTGAAGTGCTGCGGCGGATCGTGAGCATCACGCGCGAGGAATTCGGCGCCGATCGCGCGTGGCTGCTGCATCCCGTGAACGAGCAGACGGAGTACGCGAGGATCGCGTACATCGTTTCCGCGGAAGGACACGAAGGCAACGCGGCGGACCGCGGTCCGGTGCCGCTGTCGAGAGAGCACAATCTGATCCGCCGCGCGATGGAGACCTCGCAGCCGGTGGTGTTGAAGGAAGGCGATCCCGACCTCGATCCCGAGCTCGCGAAGCGTTTCAACGTGCGCTCGATGCTCGTACAGATCCTGCGGCCGCGCGAGGAAGAGCCGTGGGCGTTCGGCCTGCACCAGTGCGACGTCGTGCGTGAGTGGTCCGAGGAAGAGATCTCGCTGTTCAACGAGATCGGACGCTACGCCACGCTCGCGCTGAACAACACCCTGCTGCACAACCGCGCGCTGCGCGAGATGGCGAAGGTCAACGCCATCCTCGACCAGATCCCGGAATCGGCGGCGATCTACGACGCGCACGGGCATCTCGAGCGGATGAACGCCGCGGCACAGCGCGAGCACGCCGCGATGAGCAGCCGCCACCGGAACCTCGACGGCAGTCCGCTCGCACACGACGAGCTGCCGGCCATGCGCGCTCTCCGCGGCGACGTCGTGAAAGCCGACTATCTCGTGCACGACGGGCGCTCCGCCGACGACCGCGTCATGAATCTGAAAGCCGCGCCGATCCGCGATCAGGAAAGCCGCATCATCGGCTCGGTCGTGCTCGCGCGCGACGTGACCGAAGAGCGGCAGAACGCGGAGCGCGAGTCCTGGCGCCGGCGACGCGCCGGCTGTCTCGCGAACCTCGGGCTCGAGATGGCGGCGATGCAGCCGAGCTTCGACAACCTCGACGACGTCGCGGCGCGCATCGCCCATGCCGTCGCGGGCACGGTCCGCATTCACCTCTACCACTCCGGAAACGGCACGCTCGATCTCGCCGGCTTCGCGACGGTCGAGCCGGCGCTCGAGCAGCATCGCGAGTATTTTCAGAACAATCCGTACCGCCCCGGCGAGGGATTGCTCGGGACCGTGTTTCACATCGGCCGGCCGCTGCTGTTCTACGAGGTCCGCGGCGGCGCGCTTCTCGACTACGCGCGCGATGAGACCGAGCGCACCGTGAAAGCGGCGCTGCGCGAGGAGAGCCTCGTGGCGACGCCGATCGAGTCGTACAACGAGCGCATCGGCGTGCTGGTGATCTCGCAGTCCGATCCGCGGCGCAACTTCGACGCCGAGGACCTCGAGTTCGCGCAGTCCGTCGCGGAGCGCATCGGCGCCGCGAGCCACATCCATCGCCTCACGCGCATGGCCCAGGACGGCCATCGCGCGGCGGAAGAGCTGGCGCGGCGCGAAGTCGACGCGCGCGTGCGCTTCGAAGCCGTGCTGGAGTCCGCGCCGATCGGCATCGCCGTCATCTCCGCCGACGAGCTGCGGTTCGAGCTCGCAAACGCGCGCTTCATCGACTTCGCCACGCGCTTCGGCAAGATCTCGCCCGACACGAAAGTCGTCGGCCTGCGCGCGAACGAAGTGCTGCCGGCGAGCGAGCGGATCCTGAAACACGTCGCCGAATCAGGCGAGACGCGCGTGCATGAGGAGCTCGCGGTCGGCGATCTCTACGTCAACCGCATCATCTCCGCCGCGCGCGGGCGCTTCTCCGGCATCACGCAGAGCCTCACCATCCTCGTGCAGGACGTCACCGATCAGGTGCGCTCGCGCCGAGAGATCGAGAACCTCGCGAGCATGATGGCCGAGCGCTCGGCGCGCCTCGACTCGATCCTGGGGTCGATGACGGACGGGCTGTGGGTCTACGACGCGAACGGCACGGTCGTCGACGTGAACCAGGCGGCTGTGAACATGTTCGGCCTCGCCTCACGCGCGGAGGCGATCGAGAAGGGATCGTTCGAAAGCCTCAGCCTTCGCGATTCCGAGGGAAGGATCATCGCGGCGCCGGACATGCCGTATGCGCGCGCGCTCGCCGGACAGATCGTGCCCGACTACCTCGCCATCGGCAGGAACCTCATCACCGCGCGCGATCTCGATCTCTCCATCGCCGCCGCGCCGATCGTCAGCGAAGGCATCGTCGGCGCGGTGCTCGTGATCCGCGACATCACCGCGGTGCAGGAGCTCGATCGGAAGAAGGACGAGTTCCTCTCTGTCGCGTCGCACGAATTGCGCACGCCGCTGACGACGATCAAGGGCTACACGCAGCTCCTCGCGCAGACGGTGAATGATCTCGGGCCCGACGAGCGCGCGACCTACATCAACGCTGTCCTCGGCGAGATCGAGCGGATGATGGGCCTGATCTCGGAGCTGCTCGACGTCTCGCGCATCGAGACCAACCGCCTGCAGATCCATCCGCAGCCGATCCGCTGGGTCGAGTTCATCGAGGGACGCGTCTCCGCGTTCCGCGTGCAGCATCCGGCGCGGACGATCGGCTTCGATCCCGCGACGCCGGAGATCACCGTCTTCGCCGACCCCGATCGCATGCGCCAGGTCGTCGACAACCTGCTCTCGAACGCGATCAAGTACTCGCCGGAAGGCACGGCGATCGACGTGCGCGTCCGGCTCGACGACGACCAGGCGCTGACCGCGATCCGCGACTCCGGCATCGGCATCCCGCGCGACGAGATTCCGCGGCTCTTCGAGCGCTTCCACCGCGCGCGCAATGTCTCCAGCCGCTACTACGGCGGCCTCGGGCTCGGTCTCTACATCGCGCGCGCGATCGTCGAGGCGCATCGCGGCGCGATCGCGGTGCAGAGCGAGGAAGGCCACGGCTCGATGTTCACGGTGAGCCTGCCGCTGCGCTGAGCGGGTTTCACATCCTCTTTACACGCGCTGCCCTTCTCCTTTTCGGACGCGGCTCACACTGCGCGCCATGAAATTGAAGATGGTCGTCCTTGTTGCGGCGCTGCTCTGCGCCGCGCCACTCCTCGCCCAGGAAGAGCCGCCGCCGGAGCCGATGCCCTCCCCGGAGTCGCTGACGGAAACGAAGAACATCGTCGATCTCCTCAGCAAGCTCAAAATCACCGGCTACATCCAGGCGCAGTACCTCAACGACGAGGCGTCGGTGAACGAGCTTGGCGGCACGACGGGAACCCGCAACCGCGATCAATTCTCGATTCGCCGCGGCCGCGTGAAGTTCACGTATCAGTTCTCGCCGACGTCGAAGTTCGTCATCCAGCCCGACGTCACGACGTCGGGCGTCGTGCTGAAGGACGGCTACGTCGAGTACACCGAGCCCTGGACGACGTGGCATCACACGCTGACCGCCGGGCAGTTCAACTGGCCGTTCGGCTTCGAGATCATGTACTCGTCGAGCCAGCGCGAAGTACCGGAGCGCTCGCGCGTCTATCGCATGCTGTTCCCCGGCGAGCGCGATCGCGGCGTCATGCTCTCCGGCCTCGGCCTCAACGAGCGTTTCACCTATCGCGTCGCCCTCGTCAACGGCACCGGCACCGCGCGCTCCGACGATCTGAACAAGCGCAAGGACCTCCTCGGCCGCGTCGGCTACTCGTTCGGCGTGCTCGACGTCGGAGCGTCCGCGTACCGCGGCTCCGACCTCATCGCCACCAGCACGCGGGCCGCGGGCGTCGAGTTCGACAAGGAGCGCCAGGGCATCGACGTGCAGTGGATCACGCCGCTGCCGGGACTCGCGCTGCGCGGCGAGTACATCACCGGCAGGCAGGCGCCGGCGAGCGGCACGACGCGCACGCGTTCGTTCGACGTGCGCGGCTGGTACTTCTACGCGATTCAGAACATCGGCACGAAGCACCAGTTCGTCGTGCGCGTCGATGAATACGACCCCGATACCAACGTCGACGACAACGCCGTCCGCACCATCAACCCCACCTACATCTTCCACTGGGACGCCAACAGCAAGGTGATGGCGTCGTACGAATTCATCAAGAGCCAGGTCAACGACCCGGACGACAACGTCTTCACCCTCCGCTACCAGTACAGCTTCTAAAGGAACCGCATCCGATGAAACGACTGATTGCCGCGGCCCTGGCCGCACTCGCACTTCCCCTGTTCGCCGCGAAGCCGGTGACGATCAAAGGCTCGGACACGATGGTCATCATGAACGCGCGGCTCGCCGAGGCATTCATGTCGAAGAATCCCGGAACGTTCATCCAGGTGTCGGGCGGCGGATCGGGCGTCGGCATCGCCGCGCTGATCAACGGCACGACCGACATCGCCGCGGCGTCGCGTCCGATCAAGACCGGCGAGACCGACAAGCTGAAGCAGCGCTTCGCCACGACCGGGTTCGCGTATCCGATCGCGCGCGACGGCCTGTCGATCTACCTGCACACGTCGAATCCGGTGAAGGAGCTGACGCTCGCGCAAATCCGCGCGATCTACACCGGCGAGCTGACGAACTGGAAGCAGGTCGGCGGCAACGACGCGCCGATCCTGCTGTACTCGCGCGAGAATTCGTCCGGCACCTACACGTACTTCAAGGACAACGTGCTGATGGGGCGTGATTTCTCGCCGCGCGCGCAGACGCTGCAGGGCACGGCCGCGGTCGTGAACGCGGTGTCGAAGGACCCGAACGGCATCGGCTACGGCGGCGCGGCGTACGCGAAGGGCATCAAATACGCGGCGGTGAAGAAGGACGAGAAGAGCCCCGCGATCCTGCCCTCGCTCGAAACCGTCCGCAACGGCCAGTACCCGATCAGCCGCTATCTCTATCTCTACACGCGCACGAAGCCGGCGAAGGAGATGAAGACGTTCCTCGACTGGGCAGTCGGGCCGGAGGGGCAGGAGATCGTGATGAAGGTCGGATACTTCCCGGTGAAATGACACCGCAGGTGTCATCCTGAGCGAAGCCGAAGGATCCCCTGCTCGGACGAGATCCTTCGCCGTCTTCGCGGCTCAGGATGACACGATCACGCGGTTGCGCGGCGGCGCTGCGCGACCGCGTACTGTTTGACGAGGTGCACGGTGTCGTTCGGGACCCACGCGTCGATCGTCACCGTCTCGTCGTTGCTGCTTTGCTCGTACACCTCGGCGAGCTCGTGCAGCTTCGCGATGAGGCGCGACTCGGCGTGCGGGATCTCGAGGTGGAGCAGCTCACCGCCTTCGCGCTCGCGGTTGCGGATCGCTTCGATGAGGCGGTCGATGTTCTCGCCGGTCAGCGCGGAGACGACGACGGCGTTACGGCGGCGGACGTCGAAGTGCTCGTCGATGCGATCGGCTTTGTTGTAGACGTCGATCACGCGGACGGAGTCGACGCCGAGGGACGCCAGGACTTCCTCGCCGACCTCGCGCTGCTCCGTGTACTGCGGATGGCTCGCGTCGATCACGTGCAGCACGAGATCGGCGGCCACCGCCTCCTCCATCGTCGAGCGGAATGACGCGACGAGGTGGTGGGGCAGCTTGCGGATGAACCCGACGGTATCGATGACCACCGTCTCGCGCGGCATCTCCGCGGCGATGCGCTGCGACTTCGCGTCGAGCGTCGCGAACAGCTTGTCCATCGCCACCGCGTCGCCGCTGGTGAGCCGGTTGAACAGCGTCGACTTGCCGGCGTTCGTGTAGCCGACGAGTGCGACCGTGAACGCGCCGCCGCGCGCCTTGCGCTGCGTCATGCGCGTCTTCTCGATGTGCTGCAGGTCCTGCTTGAGCCGCGCGATGCGCGTGCGCACGATGCGGCGATCGAGCTCGAGCTGCGTCTCGCCAACGCCGCGCTTCGCGCCGCCGCCCGCGCCGCCCGCCTGCCGCTCGAGGTGCGTCCACGCGCGCGTCAGCCGCGGCAGCATGTACTCGAGCTGCGCCAGCTCCACCTGCGTCTTCGCCTCGCGCGTCTTCGCGCGGCCGGCGAAGATGTCGAGGATCAGCGCGCTGCGGTCGATGACCTTCACGCCGATCAGCTTCTCCAGATTGCGCACCTGCGCCGGCGAGAGGTCGTCGTCGAACACGATCACCGAAACGTCGTGGCGCGCGGCGAGGCTCTTCACCTCTTCCGCTTTCCCCTTTCCGATGTACGTGGCGGGATCGGGCCCGTTCCGTTTCGCGAACACGCTCTTCACGACGGTGGCGCCCGCGCTCTCGATGAGCCTGGTCAGCTCCTCGAGGTGCTCTTCGGCGACGGTTTTGGTGAGGGTGGGGAGGATGAGGCCGACGGCGATGATGTTTTGCATTCCGGTAGTGGGTGCGGGAACAACTATACAGGCGCGCGCCTTCCGCTGAAGATGCAGTATGCGAAAAGTTCTTTCCGTGTTTCTCGCCGCATTTTCGATGGCGATTGCGGCTCATGCGCAGGACAACAACGCGGCGCTCCGCGGCCGGGTGTCTGACGCGCTGGCGAAAGGCGACACCGCAACCGCGCAGAAGCTCATGCTCGACCTGTCGGCGAGCCTGAAATTGTCGCCCGGCGCCGCGGCGGTCCCTCAGTGGAACACGTTCTTCGAGGAGATTCGCGCCTGCGGGCTCTATCCGCAGGAGACGCGCCTTGCGTGCGTTATCGACATCAAGCAACAGGGCGGCTACGGCGGCGGCATTTCCTCGTTCGGCTCGTTCGAGTACGTCTCATTCTTCATCGACTGGGCGAATGACGGGTTCACGTCCACCGACTACGTCGGCACCGGAATCGTCCACCTCGCGGAAGGCTCGGCCGGGACCAGTTTTGCGGTCTATCGCGATTTCGGCCCGCCGGGAAGTCTGCTGCGCAGCAGAGTGGGCAGCGCGTCGACGAGCACCGTGACCGGCTACAACGCGCTGGCGAAGCTGTCCTGGACGTTTCCCTCGATCACGCCCGGAGCCCCCGTGCCCTGGGGCAACGAACTCCAGTTCCGGATCCGGGTCCTGCCGATCCGCTGACTGTATCATTCGCGCCCATGTACCTCCTCTACGAGGTCTTTCTGTACCTCGTGCTGGTCCTCGCGATCCCATACTTTCTGTTCACCGGAGTGCTGCGCGGCAAGTACCTGGCGAACCTCCAGGAGAGGATGGGATTCTTCAGGGGGCGTCCGGAGGAGCATGACCTCTGGATTCACGCGGTGTCGGTCGGCGAGGCGCTGGCGGCGCGGCCGGTGGTGACGGAGATCCTGCGGCAGCGGCCGGCGACGTCGGTCGTCTTCACGACCACGACGCTGACCGGGCAGGCGCAGGCGCGGCGGCTGTTTCCGGACGCGACCGTGACCTACTTCCCGTTCGACTTCGCGTTCGCGGTGCGGCGCTTCCTCGAGCACCACCGCCCGCGCGTGTTCGCGACGATGGAGACGGAGATCTGGCCGAACGTGACGCGGCTCGCTCGCGCGCGCGGCCTGCGGATGATTCTCGCGAACGGGCGCATCTCCGACCGCTCGTTCCCCCGCTATCGCGCGTTCCGCACGATCGTGCGCCGCGTGCTGCGCAAGTACGACCGCATCCTCGCGCGCGAAGAGACCGACCGCGAGCGGTTCGTCGCCATCGGCGCGCCGCCGGAGATCGTCGAGGTCACCGGCAACGTGAAGTTCGACTACCAGCCCGATCCGTCGCCGCTCGAAATCGCGCCGCGCCTCGAGGAGCTGATCGGCGGACGCAAGGTGCTGGTCCTCGGCTCGACGATGGAGGGCGAAGACGAGGCGCTGCTGCCGGAGCTGGAGCGCTTTCTCGCGGAGCACAACGCGTTCGTCGTCCTCGCGCCGCGCAAGCCGGAGCGTTTCGAGCTGGTGGCGGGTCTTCTCGCGACGTCGAGTTTTCGGTTCATGCGTCGCAGCGAAATCGATGTGGAGGGCGGGCGTCCCGCCCGCCAGGCGGGCGAGACGCCCGCCCTCCACATCGACATCCTGCTGCTCGACACGCTCGGCGAGCTGGCGAAGATCTATCGCTACGCGACCGCGGCCTTCATCGGCGGGACGCTCGTGCCGATCGGCGGGCACAACCCGATCGAGGCGGCGGCGGTGGGCGTGCCGGTGTGTTTCGGGCCGTCGATGTCGAACTTTCGCGAGATCGCGCAGGTGTTTTTGCGCAACGAGGCAGCGGCGGAAGTGCGCGGTGCCGCCGAGGTGATCGACTTCGCGGGGCGGATGTTCGAGGATGACGAGCTGCAGCGGGCGTGGGGGGAGAGGGCGAGACAGACCGTCCTGCAGAACCGGGGAGCTTCGGAACGGACCGCGCGCCGGATCGTCGAATTGCTGACGTGATCTACGACCTGCCATGGCGCGGCCTCAATCGCGTGCGCCGCGCGCTCTATCGCGCGGGCGTGTTGAAGGCGAAGCGCCTGCCGCGTCCCGTGATCTCCGTCGGCAACATCGCCGCGGGCGGGACGGGCAAAACGCCGGCCGTGATCGCGATCTGCCGCCATCTGACCGCGCAGGGCGTGCGGGCGGCGGTGCTGACCCGCGGCTACGGCGCGGATGAACATATCCTGATAAAGAATGCGACTAATTGCGATGTAATCGTTGGCGCTAATCGTTATGACAATGCGCGCGAATATTTGCGCGACCATGATGTTGACGTATTCATCCTCGACGACGGATTCCAGCACCTGCAGCTCCACCGCGACCTCGACCTCGTGATCGACGCCCCGTCGCGCTTCCATCGCGAGGGACGCGCCGCGCTGCGCCACGCCGATCTCGTCATCCCGCGCACACTGCGCACGATCGTCCCCGGCGAGCTGCGCGGCCGCCGCGTGTTCGCGTTCGCCGGACTCGCGGACAACCAGCAGTTCTTCGACTCGCTGCGCGGCCTCGACGTCATCGGCACGCGGAGCTTCCGCGATCATCATCCCTATTCCGCCGCCGACCTCGAGGCCATCAAACGCGCCGCCGGCGACGCCACGATCGTCACGACCGAAAAGGACGCGGTCAAGTTCGACGACCCGGCAATCGTCGCAATCCGCGCCGAGTTCGAGCTCGATCCCGCCACGCTGCAGCGGATCGATGCGGCTCGGGCCCCGGACCCCGGGACCCGGGACCCGAAAAAGCGCAGGCGCAAAAGCGCGCTCCTCCAGCGCTTCGAGTACCTCGCCTACCGCACCTTCGCGCGTCTCGCCGGCTCGATGTCCGATCCCGCCGTCCATCGCTGGGGCACGCGCCTCGGCGCGCTGGCGTCGAAGGTCCTCCGCGGGCGCGACCGCCTCGGCATGCGCAACCTTCGCCGCGTTTTCCCCGGCCGCGAGGAGCGCGAGCGGCGGCGCATCCTCGACGCCTCGTGGCGCCATTTCGGGCGCGAGGCGCTGGCCTACCTCCGCCTGCAGAACCTCTCGCTCGAGGAGATCGCCGCGCGCTGCCCGTTCGTCGACGCGCACCACCTCACCGAATCGATCGCGCGCGGAAACGGCACGGTCCTCCTCAGCGCGCACTGGGGCGGGTGGGAGGCCGGCGGCCTGGCGCTCATGTCGGCCGTGAAGAACGTCCTCAGCGTGGCGCGGCCCCTCGACAACGAGCTCCTCGAGCGCGACCTGAAGCGCTTTCGCGGCAGGACCGGCGCGGCAGTCGTCGACCGCCGCCACGCCGCCCGCCCCCTCCTCAAAGGACTCGCCGAAAACGCCGTCCTGGTGCTGCTTCCGGACCAGGCGGTGCTGCCGCGGGAGGGAGTGTTGGTGCCCTTTCTGGGGCAGCCGGCGTGGACGACTCCGGCCCCCGCGAAGATGGCTTTGCGGTCCGCCTCTACAATTGTGTTCGCTTTTTGCATTCCGGACGGCTTCGGGCATCGTCTCGAGTTCGAGGACCCGATTCGTGTCGACCAGCTCGCGGAGGGCGAGAGAGACCCGGTGATGTTGACGGAGAGAATCAACGACACGATCTCCCGGCGCATCATTTCGCGCCCCGAGCTATGGCTGTGGATGCACGATCGCTGGAAAGGGACGGGAGAAAGAACAGTCAATGGCGTGTGAAACGGTGGTCATCGGTCTCAACTGGGTCGGAGACAACGTCCTGGCCATCCCCGCGTACAAGGCGCTGCAGCACCGCTTCCGGAGCGAGGGCGGCATCGCCGTGGCCGTTCCCGGCAACGTGGCGACGCTGCTCGACGCGTCGGGGATTTTCCGGCAGGTGATCGCGTGGGACAGCCGCTCCACGCGCAAACGCATCGCGACGCTGCGCGCCGCCGGCGACTTCAAGCGCGCCGTCATCCTCCCGAACTCGTTCCGCGCGGCGATGATCGCGTTCGCCGCAGGCATCGACGAGCGCTGGGGGTATCCGAGCGACTTCCGGCGGATCCTGCTCACGCATCCGATCGCGCAGCGCGAGCCGCGCGGGCATCAGCTCGACGACTACACGTCTCTGCTCGGCGCGCTGAACGCGCCGCGCGTCGTCGGCGACACGCCGTCGATCAAGCTGCCGCCGCCGATCCGCGAGTACGGGCGGCGGCGCCTGCTCGAGATCGGGATGCATCTCGACCGCCCGATCTTCGCGATTCACGCGGGCGGGCTTTACGGACGCGCGAAGCACTGGGGCGACACGCGTTATGTCGAAACGATCCGCAAGCTGCGCCTCGAGGGCTTCGACGTCATGCTGCTCACGAGTCCCGGCGAGCGCGATCAGGCGGAACGGATCGCGACGACGTGCAACGGCGTGCCGATCGTCGGCCACGACGGCGATGTTCTCGAGATGGCGGCCGCGCTGTCGCACTGCTCGGCGTTGATCACGAACGACAGCGGGCCGCTGCACGTGGCGGCGGCGCTGGACATCCCGTCGGTGTCGATTTTCGGGCCGACGGATCCCGATCGCACCACGATCGCCGGCGCGACGCGCGTCGTCCGCCGCACGCTCTCCTGCCAGCCGTGTTACCAGCGCGAGTGCCCCCTCGGACATCACCGCTGCATGAACGACGTCTCGGTGGACGAGGTGTTCGCCGAGGCGGTCGGCCTCTTCAGCAACGCCGAACCGGAGGTCGCGGCGCATCCGATCGAGGCGTGACGCCTATAATCGATTCGTGGCCGCGGCGACGCCCCAGGACGACAAGCTCTACAAGATCGGCGAGGTCTGCAAGCTCGCCGACGTGCAGCCGTACGTGCTGCGCTACTGGGAGACCGAGTTCCCGCAGCTCGCGCCGAACAAGAGCGGCGGCGGACAGCGCCTCTACACGCGCCACGAGATCGACACGATCCTTCGCATCAAGGAGCTGCTCTACAAGGAAGGGTTCACGATCGCCGGCGCGAAGAAGAAGCTGGAGATCGAGGTGGCCGAGCCGGAAGGCCCGCCTGAGGCGCGCACCACTCCTCCAGACACCCTCGCGAAAGTGAAGCAGGAGCTACGCGAGATTCTGCGGCTGCTCGAATAGCGCCACGATTTTCTCCAGCCCCTCGCGATCGTCGTCATCGAACGCATTCAACTGATCGGAGTCGACGTCGAGCACCGCGATGAGCTGGCGCTCCGCATCGAAGACCGGCACGACGATCTCCGACTTCGAGCTCGGGTCGCAGGCGATGTGGCCGGGGAACTGATTCACGTCGGCGACGATGAGCGTCTCGCGTTTCGCGGCGGCGGTGCCGCAGACGCCCTTGCCGAATTCGATCTGCAGGCAACCGACGGTGCCGATGTACGGTCCGACCACGAGCCGCTCGCCGCACACGCGATAGAAGCCGGTCCAGAAGTAATACGGGAAGCGATGCGCGAGGAGCGAGTTGATCGACGCCATCAGCGCGATGTCATCGAGGCCGTCGCCTCCTTCATCGCGCCAGAGCGCGACGATCGCGTCGAAGGTCTCGGCGTAGGCGGCGCGCTTGTTCAATGCCGCGCCCTGTTGTAAATCTCGTCGTACTGCCGCGCCGAACGCTCCCACGAAAAGTCCTTCTCCATTCCGTTCTGCTGGAGCGTCTTCCAGACCGCGCCGTCTTTGTAATTGAGCATCGAGATCCACGTCGCGAGGTAAAGCTCGACGGGATTCGCGGCGACGAATCCGAACCCGGTCGCGTCGTCGAGATTCGTGCCGTCGTACGGGATCACGGTATCGACGAGGCCGCCCGTCAGCCGCACCACCGGAACCGTGCCGTAGCGCAGCGCGTACATCTGATTCAGTCCGCACGGTTCATAGATCGACGGCATCAGCAGCATGTCCGCGCCGGCGTAGATGCGATGCGCCAGCGCGCTGTCGAAGCCGATCCAGACGCGCGCGCGGCCGGGATTGTGCTGGCCGAGGTATCCGAGCTGCCCTTCCAGATCCGGCTCGCCGCTGCCGAGGATCGCGAGCTGCGCGCCGGCGTCGAGGAGGTGCTCGAAGACCGGGACCAGCAGCTGGAAGCCCTTCTGCGACACGAGGCGCGAGATCGCGCCGACGATCGGCGTCTTCTGCGAGAACTTCAGCCCCGCTTCCTTCGCCAGCGCGCGCTTCATGCGCGTCTTCTCGCGCAGCATCGCCGCGTCGTAATTCACCGGCAGCTGCGGATCGGTCAGCGGATTCCACTCGTCGGCGTCGATGCCGTTGACGATCCCGGTGAGCTTCCACTCCAGCGCGCGCAGCACGCCGTCGAGTCCCGCGCCGTACTGCGGAGTACGGATCTCGCGCGCGTAATTCGGCGAGACCGTCGTGACCTGGTCGGCGAACATGATCCCGGCCTTCATCGGGTTGAGCGTGCCGTAATGCTCGAGCGCGTCGGGCGCCCAGTAGCGGCTGTGCAGTCCCGTCAGCGCGAACGCGTCGGGTCCGGCGACGCCCTGGTAGTTGAGGTTGTGAATCGTGAAGACGGAGCGCGCGTTCGCGAACGCCGCGCTGCCGCGCAATCCGGAATGGAGATACGCCGGCAGCAGCGCGGTATGCCAGTCGTGGCAATGCAGGATGTCGACGCGGATGTCGAGCAGCTCGCACGCGCGAACCACCGCGCGGCTGAAGAAGGTGTATCGCAGCAGATAGTCATGCCATCCACCCGGCCCGTCGGAGTAGATCTGATCGCGCTCGAAGAAGAAGTCGTTCGCCACGAGCACGATCGGGATGTTCGTCCCCGGGAGCGCCGCCCGCAGAAACGTCGCCTCCGCCGTCCAGTTCCCCCACGAAATGACCTGGGTCGGCATCAGCTGATGCACGTCCGCGCCGTTCTTCTCGAACCACTGCCGCGCCTGACGATAGAACGGCATGAACAGCACCACCTCGTGCCCCAGCTTCGCCAGCGCCTTCGGCAGCGATCCGCACACGTCCCCCAGCCCGCCCGTTTTGGCGATCGGGGAGATCTCGGCGGTGGGCATCACGATGCGCATTCGGCGTGCAGTTTATCCTCTCGCGCAGCGAGGGATCACCGGTTATCCCAGCGGAGGAGTGAAGTTGGGTCCGGCAAAGTGGCCGCGGGATACGCCGTACACGCCGCGAACGAACGGCAAGGCCGCTACCAGAGTGGCCCGTTGTTTCGCTTCTCGCAGCTCGGCTGAACGCCAGCGATGGCGCGAGCCGTACATGCATTTCTACAACCACAGCGGTGACTCGTCACTGGCTTACAATCCACCCATCAGCCGCCTGGACCGGAACAACGTCCTGACACGCAACAGTTGGGCCCGTCCTTAGTTTGATGCAGAATGGTCTACGGTCAAGCGCATTACCACCGACCGATCTAGCTTAGGTTTCTTCGGATGATAATAACGAATTACATCACAGTCATCCGACAGGCTCCACAGTCGTTCAAAATGTGCCGCGAGGTGTTCGAACATTGCGGTAGCGTCGCGCTGCACGTTAAACACTGGCGAGTAGACACCCTGATGAGCCGACGTATACAGTCCCCAAAGGGTATTGTCGTCTGTTCGGTGAATGGCAAAGTAGGGACAAAAGTCGATGGCACGGATTACGAGCATTCCAGCACCGTGCGGCTCGTGAGCGTGCTTGTCTCCAGTTGTGCGGTACACCGCTTCAAGGCGCTCGTATATTTTTACACACGACGACACCGACTCGCGTAGAGTCGCTCGTAATTCCTCTACTGGCACGCCGTCTTCAGCAGCTCGCTGCATAACGTATGGGGAGAAAGGCGATACAAAGGCCAAGCGTACTTTGGCACCATCAAAAACGACGTGCTTAAGGAGCCGGTCCTCGGTATCCGACGCAATTTCTGTCAGCACGTTGGTTAGAGCGACACTGAGAATATCGGTTTCTCTTGCCTCGTATTTCCTCGTCCTGTAAGCTCTGTCCAGCGCTACCCGGGTAACTGATGCCATCTCAACGACATGTGGCTTCGGCTCTTCATGGAATCGTCGAATGAGGTATGCAACCAAACCAGCGCCGATTAGACTTGTCGCAATAGCAGCGATCTGCACCTTGGCTGTCTCCGCCGAGACGTAGCCAACGCCAAGCAACAATGTGATGCCTGTCAGAATAACTATGATGTCGATTGCAGTATGTCGAAAATCACGCACGCGGCTCACGAAGCACCTCGGTCACCTCTCGCGGCTGCGTTTTCAGGGTTGCAGTGCCCTTCCTATCGTGGCCCTGCTTCCGCGCGACCGCGCCTTGGTCGCCTTCGCAGCTATCAACAAACAAGTTACCACGGACACGTGGCGAGTTGCAGAACGGCTTGCGACTGATCGGCCTAACGCATGATGAGAGCACGCTCCTTCCTGTAGCTTTGGAGTCGCCAGACAACCAGAGAAAAGGAAGGAGCGGCTGCCATGACAAGTCAGGCGACTCAGTATCTCGCCCTTGATGTTCACCAGGCAACGGTCGTTGCCAGCCTCAGGTCCGCAGACGG